>Ga0209344_10000096_pt1 | contig 186553 bp, 175 predicted proteins | sample Cruoilmetagenom6_FD_187293 | JGI IMG/M metagenome (GOLD analysis project Ga0209344, IMG submission 187293) | Oil polluted marine microbial communities from Coal Oil Point, Santa Barbara, California, USA - Santa Barbara Oil Seep Sample 6 (SPAdes)... | ecosystem: Environmental > Aquatic >...
TTGGCAAGCGATGGATAATTGTGTGTAAAATAAATTGCCAGAGCAATTTGATTTTATAAAACAATCGAGCGCTTGGTAGCGGCTATTTTACATAACGGCTAATTATAGATACAAATGTTTTAAAAACTCTGCGAAGCAAACCGCTTATTAGTTTAATGACCCAAGTTCTAATTATTCTAATGAAAACCAATGCTTCTGGGATATTTTACATAATACTACATTATAGCTATCAAATGGATAAACCACTCTTATTAACTAAACAATACATTTGTACTATAATTTATATTATGTAAAATAGAATATTTTGCTACACCACCTATTTCAAATTTATTCTTAATTGAGAAGTCTATAAACACAATAAATACGTACGTATATAAACCATAAACTAATAACATGAAAAAATTATCAATTGTATTACTAACTACCATTTTATTTACTGCATGTGTTTCTAAAAAGAAATATGTAGAATTAGAACATCAAAATGGAGAAATTAAAAGTGAATTAACTAAAACTCAAGTTGAAAAAGAAGAGTTAGAAGCTAAATTTGCTAAAATCGAAGCTCGTGTTGATGAGTATAATACAAAAATTGGTTCATTAACCGATGAAAACGTGAGTCTTCAAATGGAAAATGATGTAAAATTTGAAACTGTTGACGACGTTGCGGTTATCTCAAATGCATCTAAAAAGCAAATGCGTGAAACACTTAAAAATGTAGACCCAACTAAATTGGCTGAAGCCACTACCCTTAAAGATTCTATGAATCTTGCGGTATCTTATAACCTTCAAAAGACTTTAGATACAACAACGTTAAATGAAGACGAAGATATTGCTATCAATATTGACGAAACTGTTGTCATGATTTCTATTTCTGATAAAATGTTATTCAATACAGGAAGTTATAAAATAAGTAGTAAAGCAAACGGTATACTTCAGAAATTAGCCGATGTTATTAATTCTGAACCTAGTATCGAAGTTATGGTCGAAGGTCATACTGATTCTAGAGGTATTAATACTGATAAGATTGCAGATAATTGGGATTTAAGTGTACTACGTGCAACATCGGTAGTAAGAAAACTACAAAATAATTACGATGTAGCTCCAGAAAAATTAATTGCTTCTGGTAGAAGTAGCTATCAGCCATTAACTGATAATGATACACGAGAAAATCGATCTAAAAATAGAAGAACACGTATTCTTATTTTACCTAATATCAATAAGTTTTTTGCACTTATGGGTTCTGGTGAATAATATTCGGATTAAATAAACATAAAAAAGACTGCTTGTGGCAGTCTTTTTTATGTTTTAGTACTATTGGGTTTAAAACCCAGTAGAATAAAAAGATTTCTTCTCCTGCTTCTTTAAAGCAGCTTTAGTAAGTTTTCCAAAATTCTTATTATGCATTTCATATTGTTCCTCTGTTAACAAAGGTTTTACCGATGCATTCGTTTTATCAACAAGTTTATTAAATTTCTCTGATAATTCTTCTGGAGTATTTCCAGAATCATCGTCATTTAATCGTCTCATATCAAAAATGTTATCAGAAATAATACTGCTGTATTCTTCTCTAACAGAATCAGATAATCCTAACTCATTAGTTTTTTCATAAAACCACATTTGCAGATTATCTTTTTCTTCTGGAGAATAAATCTCAACCTTATTTTTTTCTTTTTCCTTTTGTTTTTCTGTAAGTGTCTGACTATATACAGAACTACAAATTAAAAAACTAAACACTACAACTACACTATTTAATATTTTCATAATAATCTTCTTATTTTTTAATTTCTTCTAATGGCGCTACGTTGCCATCGTATGTAATTCCATTTCTAGAATTACTACTTATGTATAATGATGCACTACCTCCATGATATACTGTAAGCGTTAAACTAAATTGCTCTGATTTATTTTTTGCTTTCGAAGTAATTATAGTTTTTTTCTTTTTATCATTATTTTCAATTTTATATTCTGCTAATTCGCTTTCAAATTTAATACCAGCATCACCACTTAATGAGGCTCTCTGAACAACACCAAAATATGGTAGTTGTGCTTCAGCAGTTTTATTATTTATTTTTAAATAATTAGGGTCCCCTATTAAATTCACTCTTCTACCCTTTTGAGTCGTTGCCCAATCTGCCTCGAAAACATACATATTTGTGTTTATTAAAGCCTGAATGGTATTATATTCTTTTTGTTCTTTTTCTGCTTTTGCTTCCTTTTTCTCGGATTTAGTTTGTGCATTTATAAATTGTAAACTTCCAAACAAAACAAAACAAATAATAATCGTTTTTTTCATAGTTTTTTTTAATTAGCACTCGACCTTTCAATATTGGGATTGAACTACTATAAAATTAATATATTTATAACCATTGTGCAAAAAATTGCATCATTTCTTCTTTAAGATCGTAATGCATTTTGATATATTGTCGCATATCTTCTTTTAAAGTATATTGCTCATTCATTAAACGGCCATCAATATTTTCATTATAATCCGCAATTAATAAATTATTCATTTTATGTTTACAACGATGCATTAATTTTGAAATGGCACTTCTTTCAATTAAAATACGATTTTGAAAATTCTCTATACGCATAGACGCTCTTTTATCGAATTCTCTTCCTGCTATTTCTTCTAGTTTTTCTTGAAACGTATCCATTTCATTATAATGAAAACGTAACTCTCTTTTCCAGGTTTCTAAATTGAATTTTAAATCACTTAAATAAGATACTTTTGTTACTAACATGTTATTTAGATTTAATTATTATTTATTAATTGCTTTTGTACATTTTTAGGTACTGATTCGTAGGATGAAAAAACAGAACTAAAGGTGGCCCTACCTTGAGTAAGTGAACGCAAATCTGTCGGATAGCCAAACATTTCGGCAGCTGGTGTTAAACATTTTAATACTTGGTAGTTACCTACACTTTCTATTCCTAAAATGATAGACCGTCTAGATTGTAAATCTGTCATAACACTTCCTACCATTTCTGAAGGGACTTTTACAACTAACTCATTTATTGGCTCTAATAATTTTGGATTTGCATTTAAAAAAGCTTCTTTAAATGCGTGTGACCCAGCTATTTTAAATGATATATCATTAGAGTCTACAGAATGCATTTTACCGTCATACACCATAACTCTAACATCACGAATGTAGGATTTTGTTAGCGGTCCAGATTCCATAACTTTAATAACACCTTTCATAACAGATGGCAAATAGCGTAAGTCTATAGCACCACCAACGATGCAATTATAAAACACTAATTTTCCACCCCAAGGAAGTTCAATAATTTCTTTTCCTCTAATATTAAATCCTTCGGGCTCTTCAATGCCCTCATGCCAAGGTTCTATCTTTAAATGTACTTGGGCAAATTGTCCAGAACCGCCTGATTGTTTTTTATGTCTGTAATTAGCATTAGAAGCTCGCTGAATTGTTTCGCGATACGAAATTTTAGGTTTTTCAAATTTCACATCTACATCAAAGTTATTTTTTAATGCCCAACCTATTGTTGCTAAATGCAATTCTCCTTGACAACCTAGTAGCAACTGTTTTGTTTCTTTAGAATAGGAAATGACCACTGTTGGATCTTGACTATGAATTTTTTTAAGAGCTTCGCTTAATTTTTCGTCATCTTTAGCATCTATTGGTGAAACCACTTTTTTTATTCTCGGTTCTGGATATTTAATGCGATGTATTGTTACTGGAAATTTTTTAGAACTTAATGTATCACTAGTTTCTGTGAATTTTAATTTTAAAGTAGCGCCAATATCACCAACAGTGAGTTTATTTACAGCGTTTCTTTTGCTGCCGTCCATTATAAAGAGTTGGTTTAAGGTTTCGGTTTCGCCATTTCTAGAATTTATAAATTTGTCATTTAGCTTTACTTCACCAGATTTTACTTTAAAAAAAGTGACTTGACCTAAATTTGGTTGATGAAATGTTTTAAAAACAAACAACGATGTTGGCGATTCTTTTAAAGGTACTACCTCTTTACCTTCTATGCTTTGTATAGCTTTTAAATCGGCAGTTGCTGGCACGACATTATCTATAAAACCCATCAAGCGACCAGTTCCCATATCTTTTAATGCCGAAATACAAAAGACTGGAAATAATTCGTGATTAAGCATGCCAGCTTTAATGCCTTTGCGCATTTCGTCTTCATTTAGTGTCCCTTTTTCAAAAAATAATTCTAAAAGCTCTTCATCATTTTCGGCAGCTTTTTCTACCAATTCGTTATGTAACGAATCGGCAATTTCTTTTTGGTCTTCTGGTATTGATAATTTTTCTGGCTTTCCTCCTTCTGGAGAAAATTTATACATTTTCATTTTTAGGACATCAATAATACATTGTGCACCATCTACAATAACTGGATACTGAATTTTAACTAGATTATTGTTACCAACCAATTGTGATAAACTATTATAGCTATCATCAAAATTTGCTTTTGGGTGGTCTATTTGATTAATCACAAATAGTGTTGGTTTTTGAAACCGATCTATATAACTCCAAATTATTTCTGTACCTATCTCACAACCATGTTTTGCATTTATGACAGTTACAATTGTATCTGCAACACGAATTGACGAAATTATTTCTCCAATAAAATCATCTAAACCGGGTGTATCAATAATATTAATCTTGTAGTTACGCCATTCTGTATGCAATGGTGTTGCAAATACAGAGGTTTGTCTTTTATGTTCTATTTCGTGAAAATCGGAAACTGTATTTTTAGATTCAACGGTTCCTCGTCTATTAATTAAACCTGCTTCGAAAAGCATGGTTTCTGCAAATGTTGTTTTACCACATCCATGAGCACCTACAAAAACCACATTCTTAATATGCTTGTCGTCATATATTTTCATATTAGTAACTTTTAGTTGCACCGAAAACTACAAACTTCTAAAATTAAAAAAGCGCAACTTTACAAGTTGCGCTTGGTCTTATGAATAATATAGAAGTAGCAGATTTTCATAATTAGTATTTTTAATCTAAAAAAAGATTAGACTTAAATATAGTGAAAATCTCTAAAATATTCTAAAATATATCCAATTCTTTAACAGGTTTTCCTAGTTTTTTAACTTCTTCGAATTCTGTTACATTATCACCTAATATCATATATATAATTATCATAAGTAGTTTTAGATTATTCAAAAATTGAATCCTAAAAATTAAAACTATTAATATCTTTGCATCTTAAAAAACCAATACATGTTATCAACATTAAGCATCTTTAGAATTATTGCCTTTTTAGAAGGTGTATCTTATATCTTCTTATTAGGAATTGCAACGCCAGTAAAATATCTTCTTGAAGAACCAAAGTATGTAAAACTATTGGGTATGCCACATGGTTTATTATTTATAGCTTACATTGCATTTGCTATTTTATTGAGAAAACAATTTAAATGGAATAATAAAGAATTTGTAGTAGTATTACTTGCTTCTATTGTTCCGTTTGGTACATTTTATATTGATAAAAAATATTTAAAAACAGCATAATATGTTGAATTCTATTAAACATCTTTTATTCGATTATTTAATCTCTGTTGGGCTTTCTGAAAGACCTGCAAGATATTTAAATATGCTAGCTTTACTTTTATTAGTTTTAATAGTCATATTTATTATTGATTTTGTAACAAGAAAAGTACTAGTAAATGCCTTTACTAGGTTTTCTAATAGATCAAAAACTGATTTTGATAATATTCTTATTGCAAATAAAGTTCCAAGAAATATTGCTCATATCATACCCTTATTGATTATACTTAAATATACTCCAATAATATTTTTCGATTTTCAAGTATTTGAAGAATTTGCCGAAATGGGGTTAAAAGTATTTGCTATTGTATTGACACTTTGGATTGTAAGGAGCATATTAAATACGCTTAAAGACTTTTTTAAGACTCTTCCAAGTTTAAGAGATAAACCTATCGATAGTTATATACAAGTATTCATGATTTTTGCATGGGTTATTGGTGTTCTTTCTGCTTTTGCGATAGTTACTGGTATTCCGTTTGTATCTTTTATAACGGCAATAGGTGCTGGATCTGCAATTGGTTTATTAGTCTTTAAAGATACCATTTTAGGTTTTGTTGCAAGTATTCAAGTCTCAATTAATGATATGGTACAGATTGGAGATTGGATAACATTCGAAAAATATGGTGCAGATGGAGATGTTACAGAGATTAGTCTAGCTACGGTTAAAGTTCAAAATTTTGACAAAACAATAACTACTATACCAACTTATGCCCTTATTTCAGATTCATTTAAGAATTGGCGCGGTATGGTTAGTTCTGGTGGAAGGCGCATTAAAAGAGCTATTAATATTAAAGTAGATAGCATTAAATATTTAACTAGTGATGATATTGGAAAATTAAAAGCCATTCACATTATTTCAGATTACCTTAATACCAAACAATCAGAAATTAATGTTTATAATTCTGAAAAGTCTATAGATAAAAGTATGATGCTAAATGGAAGGAACTTGACCAACCTTGGTGTTTTTAGAAAATATATTGAAACCTATTTAGAAAATCATTCGGCCATTAATAAAGACATGGTGATTATGGTTCGACAATTGGCTCCAACAACACAAGGAATCCCTTTAGAAGTTTACGCATTTAGTAGCGATAAACGTTGGCAGAATTACGAATATATCATGGCAGATATTTTTGATCATTTAATTGCCGCAGTGCCCTACTTTGATCTAGAGCTCTTTGAGCTTCCTAATAATTCAAGTTTTAAAAATTAAATAAAAAAAGCCTGATTCTAATTAAAGATATCACGATTTTAAAATAATAATATTTGTTATTTAATATTATTAGCTAACCAATCTCCTACTTCACTGGTTTTGTAAGCATTGTTTTTTCCAGATAAATCTTCTGTAACGATGCCTTGAGCTAAAGATGCATCAACAACATCTTTAATTGCTTTTGCTTCTTCCGCTAAACCAAAAGCATCTTCAAACATCATAGCTGCAGATAAAACAGTGGCAAGCGGATTTGCTATATCTAATCCTGTAGCTTGAGGATATGATCCATGAATTGGTTCATATAACGACGTATGTTCTCCTACAGAAGCTGATGGCATTAATCCCATAGAACCTGAAATAACAGAAGCTTCATCAGTTAAAATATCTCCAAATAAATTTTCGGTAATTAAAACATCGTAACTATTTGGCCATTGCACTAATCGCATCGCAACAGCATCGACAAATTCGTAGCTAACTTTAACTTCAGGATAGTCTTTTTCCATAGCTTGTACAGTTTCTCGCCATAAACGTGATGTTTCTAATACATTCGCTTTATCTACACAACATAATTGTTTTGTACGTGTCATTGCTAACTCAAAGCCTTTTTTGGCTAATCTCTGTACTTCTGCTCTTGTGTAAACACAGTTATCAAAAGCAGTTTCTCCATCATCCCTTCTACCCTTTTCTCCAAAGTAAATGCCTCCAGTTAATTCTCTTAAAAACACTAAATCTGTACCTTCAATACGTTCTCTTTTTAAAGGCGAATTATCTATTAATGATGGAAAAGTAAAAGTTGGTCTCACATTGGCAAACAAACCTAATGCCTTACGCATTTTAAGCAAACCTTGCTCTGGTCTTACTTTTGCAGTTGGGTCATTATCATATTTTGGGTGACCAATAGCACCAAATAGTACCGCGTCTGACTGCATGCAAATGTCGTGAGTTTCGTCAGGATATGGCTCACCAACAGCATCAATCGCAGCAGCTCCAGTTAAAGCTGAAGTCCAATTAATATCATGGTTAAATTTTTGTGCGACTGCATCACATACTTTTACTGCTTGATTTATAACTTCTGGTCCAATGCCATCACCAGCTAGAAGTGCTATGTTTAATTTCATGTATTGTAATCTTAATTAATTATTATATTTAACATTTTTTCTGTAGCCTTAATTGCAGATACTGTTTGATCTGAATCTAAACCACGTGTTTTAAACTCTTTTTCTATGTTTTTCCAAGTAATTATTGTTTCACATAAAGCGTCCGAATTACTTCCTGGAGGAATACGAACAGCGTAATCGATTAATTTTGGTAACACGAAATTTTTTCTTTGAAAAACCCTTTTAATAGCATTCATAAATGCATCAAATTGCCCATCACCTTGTGCGTTCTCTTCGAAAGTCTCATTTTCAATAGTAATTGAAACTGTTGTTGAAGGATTTAGACCTTTAGAATGTGTTAACACATACGAATTTACCTTTACTTTTTCTTCGTATGTTCTATCTAATACATCAGAAATTATATAAGGTAAATCCTCCTTTGTGACAACTTGTTTTTTATCGCCTAATTCAATTATACGTTGGGTCACTTTCTTTAAATCGCCATCGTTTAATTGTAAACCGAGTTCTTGTAAATTTTTTTGAATATTAGCTTTACCAGACGATTTACCTAATGCATATTTTCGGGTTCTGCCAAAACGTTCTGGTAATAAATCACTAAAATATAAATTGTTTTTATTGTCTCCGTCTGCATGAATTCCGGCTGTTTGTGTAAACACATTTGCACCAATTACGGGCTTGTTTGCAGGTATCATAATCCCTGAAAAATTTTCTACTAATTTACTAACAGTAAATAATACTTTTTCGTTTACACCAATTTCTAATTCAGACATAAAATCATTCATCATAGCAATAGTACTCGCCATAGGTGCATTTCCAGCACGTTCTCCCATACCATTTATGGTTAAATGAAGACCGTTTGCTCCAGCCTTTAAAGCCTCCATAACATTAGCGACACCTAAATCATAATCATTATGCGCGTGAAAATCGAAATGTAAATCTGGGTATTTTTCTCTAATTTCTGATACAAATTTGTAAGATTCAGAAGGTGTTAAAACTCCCAATGTATCTGGCAACATAATTCTTTTAATATCTTGTGTTGAAAGAAACCCTAAATAATCAAATACATAGTTTTTTGAGTTTCGCATACCATTACTCCAATCTTCTAAATATACATTTGTTTCAATTCCGTTCTCTTTAGCAAGCGAAATGTTTTCTGATATTTCTTTAAAGTGCTGACTCGGAGTTTTTTTGAGTTGATATTTTAAATGATTTAATGAGCCTTTGGTTAATAAATTTTGAACCTTTGCACCAGCTTGTTTCATCCATTTTACCGATACACCTTTATCGACAAAAGTTAAAACTTCGACAGCATTTAAATAATTATTTTCCGATGCCCAACTGGTAATATTTTTTACGGCTTGAAATTCACCTTCAGAAACTCTAGCAGAAGCAATTTCAATTCTATCTACTTTTAATTCTTCTAATAATAATTTTGCTATGGTTAATTTTTCGGAAGCTGAAAACGATACACCCGATGTTTGCTCGCCATCACGAAGTGTTGTATCCATTATTTCAATTCTTCTTTTGCTCATTTATTACCAATGTTTTATTTGAAATTATAAGTTGTTAAATTTAAATAATAATGATTTTAATTCGCTCGATTAAAAAGTTAAGATGGAATGTTCAAAGAATTTTATACTATTACTGGTAGAATGAATATCAATTGATTTTAACGCATAAAATAAAACCATATATAATCTAGTTTTAGGAATTAATCAATAAGTGAAGTGCAAGGAATACTTCTGAATGCTGGATAAAATTATTTGTTTTATAATCCTGAAACATAATATATATTGTTTAAATAGATAGATCTCAAGTAATTAACAGTAAATTAAAGACACTTTATCCAGATAAAAATTTTGCATTGTTAATAACGAAGTTAACAAGTATATGTACATCTATTTTTTCCTTTTTTTATAATCTATATTTTTAATTAAATTTTAAATGTATATGGATACAAGACACATTAATTTAAAATCTATTCGTCCAGAGATCTCTCCTACTTTAGTAAACGATAATATGAGTTCTGATGAACGATTTCAGAATTTAGTTTTACGACCAATTACAATGCTTCAAGGAGAATTAATTATTGAGGTATTTAGAAATTACCTTACCAAACACAAGAATACCTTTTACAATCTTACTTTAGAAAAACGCAGTAGCTACATTAATAACTCTATTACTAAAGATATTAAATTTAGAAACTCTTTAAAAGGTATGATAATAGGTCTTTTTACCGTTGAAGAATATTTACTTTATATGGAAAACTCGTCTGCATTAAACAAACGCATGATGCATATTGTAAAAGAACATCTTCAAAATAACATACAGCTTTTCGAGAAACCTAAAATGCTTACGGCTATTTGAGATTAGATAAGAGAAACACCATTTAAATCGGTAGTAAGTACATTACTCACATAATTAAAGTATGGGCGAATTACTTTAAAAGCTTCGTTTAATTCTTTAATAAAAGTAGGTGCTAATACTTCTTTATCTGTATATTTTTTGGTAAAAATAAACTGCTTTTTCTTTATTAAATCTATTGCTGGATGGTTTTTATCAAAATTTCTTGGTGCAGATTTTACTTCATCACCAACGATGTCTCCCCAAACAGATTTGAATTTTTTATTGTTTATTATGGTTCGCATTTCTTCATCATCCAGTTCAAATTCTTTACGCATACGTAACAAATCTTCTTTATTTGGCCCCCAAAATCCAGTCGCAATAAACGATTCGTTATTTGGTGCTATGTGCAAATAATAACCACCTCTTAAATGTGGTTTTGTTCTAGCAAATGAACCGCCAAAATGTGTTTTATAGGGAAGCTTATTTTTAGAAAATCGTACATCACGATAGATTCTGAACATCTTCATTTTATCGACATCATCATGTATTTTCAGTAATTCAAATAACTGATTATACACTTGCTTGACTTCCTTTTCAATTTCTTTAAATTCTTTTTTATTGTCGTTAAACCAATCTCGATTATTATTTTTTTCTAGGCGATTAAAAAAATCGAAGGTTTCTCTAGGAATTGTTTCGGTCATAATAAATTTTTTGTTCAAATTACTAAAAGAATATTATTATTCAAATTCTATTTTGTTAAGAATTAATCCAGAAGCTGGAGCTATATAATCCATCACTTCTGTACTTTCAGGTTTTAAACTTTGTTGAATATAATCTAAAGAAATTTCACCTTTACCAAGCTTTATTAGTGCTCCCATAATGAGTCTAATTTGATTTCGACCAAAACCTTTTCCTTTTGCTCTTAAAATAAATGATTTTTCTGGAAAGAAACTCGCAGAAAATTGATCGTTCTGTACTAACTCGCATAAAACAATGTCTCTGTTATAAATACCAGTATCTGTAGCTCTATAACAATAGGTTTTAAAGTTATGCTTTCCTTGGAATAGTTTTGCACCTTCTTTCATTACTTCAATATTTAATTCATCTAAAATAGTAGTCATTATTGGTGCACAAAATGGATGATTTTTTTGTCCATGAGAAAACAAATATAGATACTCTTTTATTTTTGAATGCTGAATAATATTGAATTTCTCATCGACTGCCTCAACAGATAATGCTCTAATATCTTGTGGTAAATTATAATTAAATAACTCCAGAAACTCTTTCTTATCTTTGATAGGTTCGTTTAAGAAAAGCTCAAAAGCCGCTTCATTAGCTGAAACCATAGCATCCGTACGACCTGAAGCCAAGGTTTTAAACGTTTTGCCTTCGAGTATAAAATTGAAGGTTCTATCGATCATTAAATGTATCGTTTTCAATTTCGGTTGTTTTTGCCATCCATGAAAACGGTAGCCTAAATACTGAACTTTAAATACGTAATAATATTTTTTAGAAAACAAATGCTATAAATTTTAATCGACTTACAAGTAACCCATTTTGTTAGATATGACAAAATTTTTATACATTGTATTCATTATTAACTCACTAAAAATTAATTATTATGTCTGAAAATTCAACGAATAAACCTCCAATTTGGTTTTGGATTTTAAGTGTTTTGGGACTCATTTGGAACGGAATGGGCGTCAATGCTTATTTGCAACAAGCTTATAATACCGAAAGCTTTCGTGCCATGTATTCTCCAGAACAATTAGAAATTGTAGCAAACCAACCTTCTTGGTTAACAGCAGCTTTTGCAATTGCAGTATTTGCTGGTGCATTGGGGTGTTTAGCTTTATTATTACGAAAAAAACTGGCTATAAATTTAATATTATTGTCGTTATTGGCAGTAATAGTTCAAATTGGTTATGTTCTAATTAATAACCAAGAATCGAATATGGTTATGACATTAATGATAATTGTATTTGCCCTTTTTCTGGTGTGGTTTTCTAGAAAATCTGCCGCAAATGGATGGGTTTCTTAAATGACTAATTTAAATAAATTATAAAAAGGCAGTTATATTATTTAATTGTCTTTTTATTTGTGTCTCTTTTTTAAAACTTTAACAACATCTTGTAAAGTAAATCCTTTAGCTTGTAGTAACATTAAATAATGAAACAATAGATCGGCATTTTCATTTAGAAAAAGGTCGTTATTAGAGTCCTTTGCTTCAATCACAACTTCTACAGCTTCCTCTCCTACTTTTTGAGCAATCTTGTTTATACCTTTTGAAAACAATTCCGATACATATGATTCTTCAGGTTTAGAATTTTCTCTCCTGTCTTTAATTGTGTTTTCCAAGTGTGTAATAAATCCAAAACTATCTTTATTATCTTCATTCCAACAAGTATCAGTTCCTTTATGACAGGTTGGTCCAACTGGGTTTACTTTAATAAGAAGTGTATCGCTATCACAATCTATATTATGGTCAACAAGGTTTAATACATTTCCGCTTTCTTCACCTTTGGTCCATAAACGCTGTTTTGTTCTACTAAAAAAAGTAACTTGCTTGGTCTCAAGTGTTTTATTGTATGCATCTTGATTCATATAACCTAGCATTAATACATTTTTTGTTGTCGCGTCTTGAATAATTGCGGGAACTAGACCGTCATTGTTTTTATTGAAATCTATTTTCATTATAATCTTACTAGAATATTATTACTTCTTAATTCTTCTTTTAAAGCTTTAATTTCAATTTCTCCAAAGTGAAATACGCTTGCAGCTAGCGCTGCGTCAGACTTGCCTTCCTTAAAAGTATCTATAAAATGCTGAACATTACCTGCTCCACCAGATGCGATAATAGGAATGTTTAATTCTTTAGACAACTTTGCTAAAGCATTGTTTGCAAATCCGTTTTTTGTACCATCATTATTCATCGATGTGAATAATATTTCTCCTGCACCACGTTCTTCTACTTCTTTTGCCCAATCGAATAAGTCTAATTCTGTTGGGATACTTCCACCGGCTAAATGTACCTTCCAGTTTCCATTAACTTGTTTTGCATCAATAGCAACTACAACACATTGACTCCCAAATTTATTTGATAACTCATTAATTAATTTTGGGCGTTTGATTGCTGAAGAATTCACTGAAATCTTATCTGCACCACATTTTAATAATTCATCTACATCACTAATTGAAGAAATTCCGCCACCAACTGTAAAAGGAATGTTTACGTGTTCTGCAACATGCAAAACCATATCAAGTGTCGTTTTTCGTTCTTCGAGTGTTGCCGAAATATCTAGAAAAACCAACTCATCTGCTCCTTTTTCGGCATACTGCTTGGCGAGTTCTACTGGATCACCAGCATCAATTAGGTTCATAAAATTGACACCTTTTACGGTACGCCCATTTTTAATATCTAAACAAGGAATGATTCTTTTTGTTAGCATATTATATTTGCCTTTCTAAATCTCTTAAACTAATTTTTCCTTCGTAAAAAGCCTTTCCTATTATGACAGCTTCGCAACCTAAATCTTCTAGTTTGTTGACATCTTCAATGGATGAAACTCCTCCCGATGCTATTAGTCTTATAGATTGGTCGGAATTGGTCGAACATTCTTCTAGAATTCTTTTATACAATTCAAAAGATGGCCCTTCAAGCATCCCATCTTTTGAAATGTCTGTACAAATAACATATTGAATACTATTTTTCTGATAGTCTTTAATAAAAGGAATAACATCTAAATTACTTTCTTCTAACCAACCACCAATCGCTATTTTTTCATTCTTACAATCTGCACCAAGTATGATTTTTGTCGTGCCGTATTTTTCAATCCAACCTTTAAATGTGTCTGAATCATTTACCGCAATACTGCCGCCAGTAATTTGCTTCGCACCAGAATTAAATGCTATATGTAAATCTTCATTGGTCTTTAAACCGCCTCCAAAATCAATTTTTAAATTAGTCTTGGAAGCTATATTCTCTAATATTTTATAATTAACAATATGTTTTGCCTTTGCGCCATCTAAATCTACCAAATGTAAATATTGGATTCCAGCAGCTTCGAATTTTTTTGCTACTTCTAAAGGATTCTCATTATAAACTTTTTTAGTTTCATAAACACCTTTTGTTAAGCGAACACATTTTCCATCTATAATATCGATTGCTGGGATTATTCTCATAATTCTAAAAAATTTTTTAATAATTTTTCACCATCTACACTGCTTTTTTCAGGATGAAATTGGACACCATAAAAATTGCCTTTTTGCAATGCCGATGCATAATTAAATTGGTAATTTGTTGTTGCAATACTTTCTGAACAAGATTCTGCATAATAGCTATGTACAAGATACATAAAGGCATTCTCTTTTATACCATCAAAAAGATTAGATTTTAGATTGGTGATTGTATTCCATCCCATTTGTGGCACTTTTACATTGTTTGAAAATCGTTTTACCTGTACATCGAATATCCCTAAACCATCTGTTTTGTTTTCTTCAGTAGATTTACATAATAATTGCATCCCAAGACAAATTCCTAACACTGGCTGTTTTAATGTTGGAATTAAAGCATCTAATTTACTTGTTCGCAACATTCTCATAGCACTACTTGCTTCACCAACACCTGGAAAAATTACCTTGTCGGCATTTTTAATTTCGTGAGGGTTGTTAGTCAAAATTGCATCTACACCTAATCTTTTAAAAGCAAATTGAATGCTTTTAATATTTCCAGCTCCATAATTTATAATAACTAATTTCATTTCAAAGTTTCAATTTCAAAGTGGATTCCGCATCAAGTGCGGAAAGACAAATACTATAACATTCCTTTTGTTGATGGTAAAATCATTTTTTCAACATCGCGTTTCACAGCCATTTTAATAGCTTTGGCAAAAGCCTTAAAAATCGCTTCAATTTTGTGATGCTCATTTGTACCTTCTGCCTTGATATTTAGATTAGCCTTTGCACCATCTGTAAAAGATTTAAAGAAATGAAAAAACATTTCGGTAGGCATTTTACCTATCATTTCTCTTTTAAATTCTGCTTCCCAGACAAGCCAATTTCTACCACCAAAATCAATAGCAGTTTGCGCATAACAGTCATCCATAGGAAGACAAAAACCATAACGTTCTATACCCAACTTATTCCCTAATGTTTCAGCAAACAACTCTCCAAGGGCAATGGCCGTATCTTCAATTGTGTGATGTTCATCCACTTCTAAATCGCCATCTACTTTTATGTTTAAATCTAGTTGGCCATGACGTGCGATTTGATCTAACATATGGTCAAAAAAAGCAATTCCAGTATCGATATTACTCTTTCCAGTACCATCAAGATTTAAATCTATTTTAATTTTAGTTTCGTTGGTATTTCTTGTTATCGAACCTGTTCTGTCTTCCGTTTTAAGAAACTTATAAATTTCTTCCCAATCATTAGTTTCTAAAGCAATAAAACTATCTAAATCATCTCGTTTTACAGTGATTTCATCTGTTCCTAAATTGGTGTTATCATTTATGAAAATTCCTTTTGAATTTAAATTTTTAGCCAATTCGATATCGGTTAAACGATCACCAATTACAAAAGAATTTTTTAAATCATAATCATCAGAAAAATATTTAGTTAACAAGCCTGTATTTGGCTTACGTGTATGTGCATTATCCTTGGCAAAGGTTTTGTCAATAAATTGCTCTTTAAATTCGATCCCTTCTGACAAAAAAGTTTCGATAATAAAATTATGAACTGGCCAAAATGTGTTTTCAGGATAAGCATCAGTACCTAAACCATCTTGATTAGTAATCATAACAATTTCAAAATCTAAATCTTTTGCAATTCGACTTAAAAACTGAAATACTTTTGGGTAAAACACTAATTTTTCAAACGAGTCTATTTGCTCATCTGCTGGTTCTTTAATAATAGTTCCATCTCGATCTATAAATAATACTTTCTGGCTCATTATAATTTTTTTAATACATGAATCAATTTTTCATTCTCCTGCTTTGTACCAATAGTTATACGTAAACAATTTTCGCATAAAGATTGATTTGTTCTATTTCGGATTACAATGCTTTTTTCTATTAATTGATTATATCTTTTTGTAGCATCATCAACTTTCATTAAAATAAAGTTGGCGTCAGAAGGATATACTTTAGACACAAAATTTAAAGTTGCCAACGCATCTGTCATTGTTTCTCGTTCTCTTAAAATATTCGAAATTTGTTGTTCTACCAATTCAAAATTCTGTAATTGCTTGATAGCACGTTGTTGTGTTAATTCATTGACATTATACGGTGGTTTTATTCTGTTTAAAACCGATATTATTTCTGAAGAAGCATAACAAATACCTAATCTTATACCTGCCATACCATAAGCTTTAGATAATGTTTGTGTAATAATTAAATTCTGAAATTCTTCTAGCCTATTTAGCCAACTATTATTTTCTGAAAAATCTATATATGCTTCGTCAATAACTATTAAACCTTCGAATTTACTTAATAATTCTTCAATCTCTTTTTTATTAAAACTGTTTCCCGTTGGATTATTTGGTGAACACAAAAATAAAATCTTACTGTTTTGATTTGATACATTTAAAATTTGTTCAACTTGAGGTTGAAAATTATTGCTTAACTCTACTTTAATTATATCTACAGCATTTAGATTACCTAAAACTTCATACATACCATATGTAGGTGGTAAAATAATAACATTGTCTTGGTTGGGCTCGCAAAATGCTCTAAATATAAGATCTAAAACTTCGTCACTGCCATTGCCTAAAAGAATATTATTAGTCGAAACTCCTTTAATGTTTGAAAGTAGGGATTTTACATTATTCTGTTGAGGGTCTGGATACCGATTAACACCATTTTCAAAAGGATTCTCGTTGGCATCAAGGAACACCATATCTGCATTAAAATCTTTATACTCATCCCTTGCAGACGAATAAGGCTTTAAACCATTTATATTTGATCTCATTAGTTTTTGAATATCCATTAGTTTAAATCTTTTAGTCTAATTGATACTGCATTCTTATGGGCCTGTAAACCTTCTGCTTGTGCCATGAGTTCAATAGAACTACCAATACTTTGAAGCCCTTCTTTGGTTATTTTTTGAAACGTTATGCTTTTTGTAAAACTATCTAAATTTACGCCAGAATATGCTTTACAAAATCCATTTGTTGGCAATGTATGATTTGTGCCAGAAGCATAGTCTCCAGCACTTTCTGGCGTGTAATTACCTATAAATACGGATCCTGCATTTGAGATACCGTTTATAAAAAATTCTTCGTTTCTAGAACAAATTATAAAATGCTCTGGAGCATATTGGTTTATTAACTCGAGTGCAATCTCATCAGATTCAACATAAATTAATTTTGAATTTGCAATAGATTTTTCAGCAATTTCTTTTCGAGGCAATTCTTTTATTTGAACATCAATTTCTTTTGAAACTTTTGCAATGAAGTTTTTAGAAATCGAAACTAAAATCACCTGACTATCTGTACCATGTTCTGCTTGACTTAATAAATCTGAAGCTACATAAGATGCATTTCCAGAATCGTCTGCTACTACCAATAATTCACTAGGTCCAGCTGGCATATCTATTGCTACACCATATTTAGTCGCCAGTTGTTTTGCAACAGTTACAAATTGATTTCCTGGGCCAAATATTTTATATACTTGTGGAATTGTATCTGTCCCAAAAGTTAATCCAGCAATGGCTTGAATGCCGCCAACTTTAATGATTTTTGTTACACCACAAATATGTGCTGCAAATAGAATTTCTTTTTCAATTTCACCTTCTTTGTTTGGAGGCGAACATAACACAATGTCTTTGCAACCAGCTATTTGAGCTGGAATTACTAGCATTAACACTGTTGAAAACAACGGTGCTGTTCCTCCTGGAATGTATAAACCAATTTTTTCTATTGGTCTTTTTTCTTGCCAACATACGACACCTTTAGTTGTCTCAACTTCTACTCTATTTGTTTTTTGTGCCTTATGGAATTTTTCAATATTAGATTTCGCAACTTGTATAGCTTCTTTTAATTCTTCTGAAACTTGTTTTGACGCATTTTCAATTTCAGATTTGCCAACGACTTGAGATTGTAAACGAACGCCATCAAACTTTAATGTATATTTTTCAATAGCTGAATCTCCATCATTCTTTACTTCATTAAAAACTTGATTGACTGTAGATTCAATATCTTCAAGACTTTGCGTTGGTCTTTTTAATAATGTAGACCATTCTGCCTTATTTGGATTTTCAAATATTCTCATAATACCATCTTATCTATAGGACAAACCAATATGCCTTGTGCTCCTTTCGCTTTCAACTCATCTATAATTTCCCAAAACTCGTTTTTGTTTATCACAGAATGTACAGAACTCCATCCATCTTCAGCCAATGGCAACACCGTCGGACTCTTCATACCTGGAAGAATATTAATAATATCTTCAAGCTTATCATTTGGTGCATTTAATAACACATATTTAGATTGTCTTCCTTTTAAAACAGATTGTAATCTAAATTGAAGTCGTTTTAAAATCACCTGATTTTCTTCAGAAATATTTGGTGATTTTGCTAAAACAGCTTCAGACCGTAGTAAAACTTCAACTTCTTTTAAATTATTTTTAAACAATGTGCTTCCGCTTGAAACAATATCTACAATAGCATCTGCAAGACCAATGTTAGGCGCTATTTCTACAGAACCATTAATGATATGCAATTCAGCATTTATATTATTAGATTCTAAAAACTGATTGACTGTATTAGGATATGACGTTGCAATACGTTTACCTTGTAAATCTTGAATACTTTCGTATTTCTTTGATTTTGGAATTGCCACAGAAACTTTGCATTTTGAAAAGCCCAATTTTTCAATAACTTCTATACCATTACCTTTTTCGATTAATACATTTTCACCAATAATAGCTGCATCTACTACACCATCTTTAAGATATTGTGGAATATCCCCATTACGCAAATAAAATACTTCTATTGGAAAATTTCGAGCTAAAGCTTTAAGTTGATCTTTACCGTTATCTATTGAAATCCCGACATCTTTAAGGATTTTCATTGAATCTTGGTTTAAACGCCCCGATTTTTGAACTGCGATTTTTAATTTACTCATTTTAATTTCATTTTAGTTTGAGCAAACCATAGATTTTTAAATTAAAAAAACCCGTGTGATTTACTCAAACGGGTTTAAAAATATATTTTGATTTTATTCAATACATCTTCAGCTCGCTTGAGGGCAAGTATGAAAATGGCGATGATGTAATTGAATAAAATTCATTTCTTTCTTTGATTCTTTACAAAGATTCGGAATAAAAAGTTACAATTCCAAATGTTTGGCTTTGATTATTAAATAATTAAATTATTCTAAAAATAAGGTCTATTTAATTATTGATTTCCTAAAATAATTGGCATTCCGCTATCACCAGAGCCTATAACAATTACTTTGCTATTTGCAGATTCTGAAAGCTTAACCGTTGCTTCTATACCTTTATCTTGAAGAATCTTATCTGTTAAAGACGCACTTAAAATTTTATTTGCATCTGCCTTACCTTGTGCTTCAATAATTACTTTCTCTGCTTCTTTTGCAGCTGTAACTAATCTAAACTCATATTCTAAAGATTCTTGTTCTTGTTTTAATTTACGTTCTATGGCATCTTTAATTGTTGGTGGTAAAGTTACATCTCTTACTAACACCTCATTTAATTGCACATATTGTTTGTCAAGTATTTTCTTGGTTTCTTCAAATATTTCAACTTGAATAGCGTCACGTTTAGTTGAATATAAGTCGTCTGGTGTATAACGGCCAATAACGCTCCTTGCTGCACTACGAATTGCTGGCTGTATAACTCGCTGTAAATACCCTTGTCCAAGAGACTGGTGCAAATTTCCTAATTCATTATAAACAGGCTCGTACCACGCCGAAGCATCAATCTGAATTTCCAATCCGTTAGAAGAAAGTACTTTCATTTTTTCGAAAAGTTCTTGTTGTCTTACTTCATAAACAAACACTTTATTCCAAGGAGCTACAATATGAAAACCTTCGCCCATTGGTGGTTCATCTGTAACAACACCTTCTCCAAAGGTTTTAAAAAGTACTCCGGCTTCACCAGAATCTATGGTGACCGCAGATTTTGAGATTATTATTACTAATACTATTAATGCCACTAGAATTGGCAATCCAATTTTTGGTAATTTTTCCATTATTTTTATTTTAAATTAGTCCGTTATATTTTCTTAAAAACCACTCTATTGCAAGACTTAATACGATAAAGAGGAGTAGATATTTCCAATCTACCAAAGGTATGATATTTTTGTTGCTTTTTTGAATTGAAGTATATCTTTCGTCATTTAATAAATCGTTATTAAGCTGATAATAATTAGCAATAAAATAACTCTTACCACTATTATTAGTAGCAATTTGTTGCAACTTTGTTACATTGGCATTTAAAAATTGTTGTTCTACGTTGTATTCCAGTATTTTAAAGTTTCCGGAATGAGAAATATTTTCGTTATTGGCTTTTACCATAAACTCATATTCTGAAGCTGATAAGCTGCTTAAATCTACTTGATATGAATTATTTTTTAGTACAAAAGGAAACTCTGAAACCACATTAGAATCTTTATTTGTAAGTGTTATTGTTAAAGATTCTCTATTGTCGAACTCATAATTCTTATTAAAATATTGAGCATTAATAATTACGCTACTGCTACCATTATAAAAGGACTCGTGTTCAACATTTAATCTTTTTTTACGATTATTTGAAGCTAGATACTGAACAATTTTACCAATAAAATTATCGAATTGATTAAACGATTTTGTGTTTATATAACTCTGTGCTCGCCATTGCCAAAGATTTTCACCAAATAAGACAGCTTCTCTCCTACCAGAATTTTCAAAGGTTGCTAACAAAGGTTCTTGTGTAGAAATATTTCCTACGCGTTTGTAAAGCAAAGGTTCAATCGGAATATTAAATGTTGTTTTTCCAAAATTTGAATTTAACGGCGGAAACGATTCAAAATCTAATTCTTCAATAATAAATGTTGAATAGTTTGAATTTAACTCTGGTAAATAGTTTTCGGTTTGATTAGTAATCTCTTGTTTATAATTTTTATTTACAGAATTCATAAACCTCCAATCGGTTTGAGAACCATGAATTATAAATGCATTTTTGTTTTCACTATTTAGAGTTTTTTCGATTAACTTTCTGAAACTGCGATTAGGTTGATATAGAATAACTAATTGAAAATCATCTATCCTATTTACAAACTCATTAGGTCTTAAAAATGAAACTGAACGTTGTTCATTACTTTCAATACTTTTCTTTAATGCCCCTAAATCTGGGTGAATAAAGGAACTAACAATCGCTACATTTGTTTTTTGATCTATAACTTCGACTGCAAAATTCTTACTATTATTAATTTTATTTTTCTCACTTTCAATAGGAATAATAGTTGCTTTATAGCTATGAACACCTGAATGATTCGCTGGTAATATCAAATTAATAATATTAGAGCTATTTATTTTTGAAAAATTTACCTGCTTTGAATAAACTACCGAATTACCTGATGTTATCTGAAATTTTGTATTTATATTTTGATCTCCATTATAAACTGTAATCACTTCGACCGGAAAACGATTTTTTAAATACGCATATTTATTAACGTTTAATTGCTGAATTTTTAAATCTGTATATGTAATTGTATCACCTAAAATGATTGGATAAATTGGTTGATTAAGATTAGATGATGTAAACCCGTAATCGTTACCGAATGTTTGATTGCCATCAGTGACTAGTATTAAAGGTGCCGTCGAGTTTCTATAAATTTGCGAAAGCTCGTTAAAAGCTTTGTCAATATTGGTCTGATTCTCGGAAAAAGTTAATGAATCGCTTAAATTTAATTGTTTTCCAAATGAATATATATCGACATCAAACTTATCGCTGATTTCTTTATTATCAGAAATTGAATTTAGAATCGTTTTTACATTTTGGTCTTGATTAAGATGTTTAATTGAACTCGAATTATCTACTGCAATTACCAAACTTGGCTTTTGCACATATACACTTAACTGTTCAAATTTGGGGTTTATTAAAAGCAGTAATACAGAAAATATTGTAATAAAACGTAAGAAAGTAAAAACACCATTAAGTCTACTTCTTTTTGATTTATATATATACTGAAAAAGCGCTATTAAAAGCGCCACAATTCCAGCAATAATTATATATAATAATGTTTCTGTTTGCATAAAAAAATTATAAATGCAATCTAGGTTACTTTTAATTAAGTTAGCATACCACCATCTACGTTTAATGTTTGGCCTGTAATATAAGCACTCATATCGCTGGCTAAAAACACGCAAACATTGGCTATATCTTCTGGAGTGCCACCACGTTTTAAAGGAATTGCATTACGCCATCCTTTAACTGTTTCTTCGTCTAATTTTGCTGTCATTTCTGTTTCTATAAACCCTGGTGCAATCACGTTGCTTCTAATATTTCGAGAACCAAGCTCTAAAGCTACAGATTTAGAAAACCCAATTATACCAGCTTTAGATGCTGCATAGTTTGTTTGTCCGGCATTTCCTTTTACACCAACTACAGAACTCATATTTATAATTGATCCTTTTCGCTGTTTTAACATGGTACGCTGTACAGCTTTAGTCATATTAAATACGGACTTTAAATTTACTTCTATGACCTTATCAAAATCTTCTTCGCTAATTCGCATTAACAAGTTATCTTTTGTGATTCCAGCGTTATTGATTAGTACATCAATACTTCCAAATTCGTTTAAAACTTCTTCAGCTAGTTTTTGTGCTTCATCAAAATTGGCTGCATTACTTTGGTATCCTTTTGCTTTAACGCCTAAAGCATTAAGTTCGGTTTCTAATGCATTAGCAGCTTCTACCGAAGAGCTATATGTAAAAGCAACATTAGCGCCTTGTTGTGCAAAAACTTGTGCAATGCCTTTACCTATTCCTCTACTTGCTCCAGTAATAATTGCTGTTTTTCCTTCTAATAATTTCATAAAATATATAATGATGAGTTAGTTCCCTGATTTCCTTTTTACAACATTTCGACAAGATCAATGTGACATATCGGAATTTCAATTTTCTCTACATTCAAATATAGCAAATACAAGTTGCATCAAATAAAAAAACCTCACAAAATGTTGTGAGGTTTTTAACTATATTTTAAAGTCTACTATAATTTTACATCTTCAGGTTTTTCGTAGTTGAATAAATAATCAACATCTAATTCTTCAATTTCACCTAGTTTACTTAAGGTATTAAAATCTATATCTTTTTTATTACCAATAACCATGATGTTATAACTTTCGCCACTAATTCTTTCATCGAAAAAAGCATTTAAATCTTCAAGAGACATGTCTTTAATATTATTATATAAGTCTTTTCTGATATCGTAATCTAAACCTCTTTTTTTAAGTCTTTCATAATTCCAAAAAATGTTCGCTTTAGTATAGCGTTGTGCAGCAATCTTTTTAAGTGTTGCAGTTTTTGCATTGTCGTAATCTTCTTGAAGTTTAGGCATATTGCTCATAACTTCCATCATACCATCTACAGCATTTGGTATTTTATTTGCTTGTGTACCTATATAAGCAACTAGATCGTCAGATTTATCTTTATCAGAAGCTGGTCTATAAACTACTTGTGCTGCATAAGCCAACGCTCTTTTTTCTCTAATTTCAGTATATGCAATATTCCCAAAGTACTCATTAAATAATGATGCAGTACCAATTGTTTCGGGGTTGAATGCTTCTCCTTTAGCAACAAACAACATTTCAGATTGCACCATATCATAATCTACAAAATACACATGACCTCCAGTTTCTTTTTCATTATATACAATGGCTTCTGGATACTCTTTTAATTCTGATGGTATTTGGTGATGTGTGTTTAATGCAATTACTGCTGCATCTACATCTTTTCCATAATAGAAAATACGTTGTTTGTAGTTTTTTACATCTTTAACTAGTTCAACCAATTTAGCTGGATTAATAGATTTTAATTCACTTATTGGAATAATATCACGCAGTCTTGAGTTTTCACCATATTTACCGTAGCTTAACAAACCAGACATTAAAATACTTCCCTTTTGTGTTTTATTATCTTGGCGTGCTTTGGCTATTTGATCGATATATTTATCGTAACTTTCTTGATTTGGCACTGCATTTGCCCAAAGGTTTTCTAATAATTCTAAACCTTTAGGTAAGTTTTCCTTTAAGCCACTTATACCAACATAAGATTTTTCAGCGCCAGTAACTACATGATAATCTATTCCTAATTTATAGAATTCTTTCTTGATATCTTCGGCAGAAAGCGCATCAGTACCGAGGTATTCTAAATAGCCAACAGCCAGCGCTAATTTCTTATCATTGTCGCTACCCATATCAAAAATTATTTCCAAATTGAATAAATCATTCAGTTTATTCTCTATATGGGAAACTTTTAATCCGTTTGATGTTTTTGTTTCTTTAATGGCAGAAGCATAATCAACAAATTGTGGCTCAAGTGGACTTGATTCCATTTTAAAGAAATTGACAGCATATTCAGAACTTTTATCTCTATTTAGATTTATAGGTGTAATTTTTGGGTTTTGAACTTTAACTACATTTGGATCTTCTCCCTTGCGTTTATAAGTAACTACATAATTATTTCCATAAAATGTATTAGCAAAATCTACTACTTCTTGTTTGGTAATCTTTCTTAAATCGTCTAAAAATTCTACTTTATCAATCCAATTTTTTCGACGAATAAAAGACCTATAATAAGCTGTAGCAAGTGCAGTACTACTTTCGTAACTTCTGGTCTGACTTAATTTTAAATCATTTATAACAGCGTCCATCATCCAATCTTCAAATTCGCCTTTTTTCAGTTTTTCTATTTGTTCGAAAAGTAAATCTTTAACTTGATCCAGAGATTGACCTTCCTTTGGTGACCCAGTGAAATTATGATAACCATAATCATTAAAAAATGTTGGTGAGCAACCAGCATTTTGTACAACTTGTTTCTGATTTAAATTTAAATCTATCAAACCTGCATTACCATTTGCTAGAATCATATCACATAATCTGACGAATTTTTCTTCTTCCGAACCAGACCCTTTTGCACGGTATGCTATTGAAATATTCTCTGCTGAAGGTCCAAATACTTCTCTTTCAATAGGTTCTAAAATTTGATCCTCTATAGGTAAAGTTGGGTGTGTAACTTCTTTATTTTTAAGTTTTCCTAATGTATTGTTTACTTTTTCTATTGTACTTTCAAAATCTAAATCACCAACCAATACCAATGCCATATTATTTGGCACATAATATTTATCGAAATAATTATGAATGGCTACCATAGACGGATTTTTTAAATGTTCTGAAGAACCAATACCAGTCTGTTGCCCATAAGGATGTGTCGGAAAAAGTCCATCCATCATGGCATAAAATATCTTTCTTGAATCATTATCCTGTACTCTATTAAACTCTTCATAAACGGCTTCTAATTCTGTATGAAATAAACGCAATACTACTTGGCTAAAACGTTCTTGCTCTAATTGTAACCATTTTTCTAATTCATTCGCAGGAATTTTATTCTGATAAACTGTTCTTTCATACCAAGTTCCGGCATTCGTTCCAGTTGCACCAAGTGAAGTCACCATTTTATCCAATTCATTTGCGACACTATAATTAGACGCCTCAAACGAAACAGAATCAATTTTTTTATATATCGCTAATTTTTTTTCCGGATCAGATTCTGCTTTATGTTGTTCATATAAATCTGAAATTTGGTCTAATAACACTTTCTCGGTTTCCCAATCTATAGTTCCTATCTCATCAGTTCCTTTAAAAAGCATGTGTTCTAAATAGTGTGCCAATCCAGTCGTTTCTTTTGGATCATAACTTGAACCAGCTCTTACAGCGATGTATGTTTGAATTTTAGGTTCGTCTGTGTTTTTACTTAAATAGACTTTTAAGCCATTATCTAAAGTATAAAGACGTAACCCAGTTGGATCGTTTGTAACGGTTTCGTAACTATAACCCTTTGTATCTTGATGTGTTTCGGTTTTGTATTCTGCATCATTATTAGTTTTGCAACTAACAAAAAATGCAACAAGTGTTATTGCTAAAAATAATTTTAAATGTTTCATGTTTTGATTGAGTGAATTGAAGATATTAAATATCATTGTTTTACAATCCTTAAAGATTGTAAAACAAGAAGGTTTTTACAAATTGTGAATGTTAAAGTTTGCCTAATATTAAGAGAGTACCTCGGCTACTTTTTTTCCTATTTCTGCAGGAGATTCTACAACATGAATGCCGCAGTCTCTCATGATTTGTTTTTTGGCTTGGGCAGTATCGTCACTACCACCTACTATTGCTCCTGCATGTCCCATGGTACGTCCTGCCGGTGCAGTTTCGCCAGCAATAAAACCAATAACAGGTTTTTTACTTCCGCTTTCTTTATACCATTTAGCAGCGTCTGCTTCTAGTTGTCCACCAATTTCACCAATCATGACAACGGCTTCTGTTTCTGAATCATTGATTAACATCTCAACAGCTTCTTTAGTTGTAGTACCTATAATTGGGTCTCCACCAATACCAATAGCTGTAGTGATACCTAATCCTTGTTTTACAACTTGGTCAGCAGCTTCGTAAGTAAGTGTTCCTGATTTTGATACAACACCAACATTTCCTTTTTTAAAGACAAAACCTGGCATAATACCAACTTTAGCTTCTCCTGGTGTAATAACACCTGGACAGTTTGGTCCGATTAAACGACAATCTTTATTTTTAATGTAGTCTGAAGCTTTTATCATATCTGCTACAGGAATACCTTCAGTAATGGTAATAATTACTTTAATACCTGCATCTGCAGCTTCCATAATTGCGTCTGCAGCAAAAGCAGGTGGTACAAAAATAATAGTCGTATCTGCTCCAACTTGATTAACTGCGTCTTCAACAGTATTAAAAACAGGCTTATCTAAATGCGATTGACCACCTTTACCTGGTGTAACACCACCAACAACATTGGTTCCATATTCAATCATTTGTGTCGAGTGAAAAGTACCTTCACTACCAGTAAAACCTTGTACTATTATCTTTGAATCTTTATTTACTAAAACGCTCATTTATGGAATTTTTATATTTATTTGTGATTTAACAAATGTACTTCATCGAAGTTATTTCTTAAAGTCTTTTTGTTTATTTTTTTGATTTCAAAAGCTGTAATATTTCTGGAATTTTCCGGATATACGCCATTTCTTTAAATTTTTCTCTCGCCTCGTATGCAGGTGAACCAAAATAGGTTTTATTTTCGTCTGTAGAATGACCTAATCCTGATTGCGCATAAATTTCTGTTCCCTTTGCAATTGTAATTCCACTTTTAACACCTACTTGTCCCCAAAGGGTAACTTCGTCTTCAATGACAACACAACCAGCAATTCCTGTTTGAGAGGCAATTAAACATTTTTTACCAATTAAAGTGTCATGACCAACCTGAATTTGATTATCAAGCTTTGATCCTTCTCCAATCGTTGTATCACCAGTTACACCTCTATCAATACTACAGAGCGCACCAATATCTACATGGTCTTTAATCACTACTCTTCCACCAGATTTTAACTGATCGAATCCTTCTGGTCTGTTTTTATAATAAAATGCATTTGCTCCTAAAACAGTCCCTGCATGAATAGTTACATTATTACCAATCACTATATCGTCATAAATACTTACGTTTGAATGGATAACACAATTATCACCAATAACAACATTATTTCCTATAAAACAATTAGGTTGAATAATTGTATTTTTTCCAATTACGGAAGAATTAGAAATAGATTGATTTGAAGCTTGAAAGGGCTTAAAATGATTTGTAAGTTTATTAAAATCTCTGAAAGGATCGTCTGAAATTAAAAGTGCTTTTCCATCAGGGCATTCTACTTCTTTATTAATTAATACAATTGTTGCAGCAGATTGTAATGCTTTATCGTAATATTTTGGATGGTCTACAAAAACTATATCACCGGTTTCAACGACATGAATTTCATTCATTCCTAATACTGGAAAATCTTCAGGCCCAACAAATTCAACATTAATTAAATTTGATATTTCTCTTAAAGTATGTGGTTTAGGAAACTTCAAATAAAGTTATTCTTTAACTCGTTCTTTATAAGTACCTTTATCTGTTTCGACTTTAATCCTATCGCCTTCATTTATAAATAGTGGCACATTTACGGTCGCTCCAGTTTCAACAGTTGCTGGTTTTGTAGCATTTGTTGCTGTATTACCTTTTACTCCAGGTTCAGTAGCTGTAACCTCAAGAATGACACTTGCTGGCATTTCTACAGATAACGGCATATCATCTTCAGAATTAATTATAACTGTTACAACTTGTCCTTCTTTCATTAATCCAGGATTGTCGAGAGCAGTTTCCAACAGTCTTATTTGTGTATAATCTTCAGTATTCATAAAATGATAGAATTCACCATCATGATATAAAAATTGAAATTTGTGAGTTTCAACACGAACATCATCCAATTTATGACCAGCTGAAAATGTGTTATCTATTACTTTTCCAGTGGTTACACTTTTTAATTTTGTTCTAACAAATGCAGGGCCTTTCCCTGGTTTTACATGTAAAAATTCTATAATTTTAAATATATCGTGATTATACTTAATGCATAATCCATTTCTAATATCTGATGTACTTGCCATAAATTAATTTGATTTAAAATACCCCTTCATAATTCCTCGATGTGAGTTTTTAATAAATTGAAGGACTTCGTCGCGTTCTGGAGTTGCTTCCATTTCTGCTTCTATTATTTCTGCTGCTTGAGAATTATTATAATTCTTTTGATAAAGTATACGGTAAATGTTTTGAATTTCTCGAATTTTTTCTGATTTGAAACCTCTTCTTCTTAATCCAACTGAATTAATTCCAACATAAGATAAGGGTTCTCTACCTGCTTTTACATATGGAGGGACATCTTTTCTAACCAATGAACCACCAGTAACAAAGGCATGTCTCCCGATAGAACAAAATTGATGTACTGCTGCCATACCTGCTAAAACAACATGTTCACCAATAACTATATGACCTGCAAGAGTACTATTATTAGAAAAGATACAATTGTTACCAACAAAGCAATCATGTGCAATATGACAATATGCCATAATTAAACAATTATCACCTATAACTGTTTTCATTTTATCTGTAGTACCTCTATTTATAGTTACACACTCTCTTATTGTAACGTTATCACCAATTACTGTAAGAGTATCTTCGTCTTTATATTTTAAATCCTGAGGTACTGCTGAAATAACAGAACCGGGAAAAATATTACAGTTTTTTCCTATTCTTGCTCCTTCCATAATAGTAACATTACTACCTATCCAAGTTCCTTGTCCAATAGTAACGTTATTATAGATTGTAGTAAAAGGTTCAATAACCACATTTTTTGCGATTTTTGCACCAGGATGAACATAAGCTAGTGGTTGATTCATAATTTATTTAACTTTTGATATTTGAGCCATAAGTTCTGCTTCTGCACATAGTTTACCATTTGAATATGCATAGCCTTGCATATGACAAATACCACGACGAATAGGCGTAATTAATGAGCATTTAAATATTAATGTATCACCAGGCATTACCTTTTGTTTAAACTTTACTTTGTCCATTTTCATGAAAAACGTAAGATAATTTTCGGGATCAGGAACTGTGTTTAACACTAAAATACCACCTGTCTGTGCCATTGCTTCAACAATCAATACACCAGGCATTACTGGCGATCCCGGGAAGTGGCCTTTAAAAAACTCCTCATTCATAGTCACATTTTTCATCCCTACTACATGATTTTCGGTAAGCTCGAAAATCTTATCAATAAGTAAAAATGGTTGCCTGTGAGGTAACATATTCATTATTTGAATAACATCCATTAATGGTTCTTGACTTAAGTCTATATTTGGGACATTATTGCGCTTTTCGTTTTTAATTATTTTAGATAATTTTTTTGCAAATTGTGTATTAATAAAATGCCCAGGTTTATTTGCAATAACCTTGCCTTTAAGCCTTGTGCCAACTAATGCCAAATCTCCAATAACATCAAGTAATTTATGCCTTGCTGCTTCGTTAGGGTAATGAAGAGTTAGGTTATCTAATATTCCATTTGGTTTTATCGCTATTGAATCTTTTTTAAAGGCAACTTTAAGCTTTTCCATAGTTGCTGGAGATAATTCTTTATCTACATATACGATAGCATTATTTAAATCACCTCCTTTTATTAGTCCGTGCTCTAAAAGCATTTCTATTTCATGTAAGAAGCTAAATGTTCTAGAGTTAGAAATATCTTTTTTAAAATCTGAAATCTGATTTAATGTTGCATTTTGTGTGCCAAGAACTTTTGTTCCAAAATCTACCATAGTAGTTACTTGGTATTCTTTTGCAGGCATTATTAAAATTTCACTACCAGATTCTTCGTCTATGTAAGAAATCACATCTGTAACAACGTACTCTTCTCTAAAGGCTTCTTGTTCTAGAATACCAGCTTCTTCTATTGCATCAACAAAAAATTTAGAAGACCCATCCATTATTGGTGGTTCTGATGCATTTAGTTCAATAATTGCATTATCAATATCTAAACCAACCAATGCTGCCAATACATGCTCTGAGGTTTGTATGATGACACCGTTTTTTTCAAGACATGTACCTCTTTGAGTATTTGTTACATAAACTGCATTAGCTTCAATAGTGGGGTTTCCCTCTAAATCTATACGTTTAAATGATAATCCAGTATTTTCGGGAGCAGCTTTAAAGGTTAGTTTAACCTCTTTACCAGTGTGCAAACCAACACCATTTAAAGAAATGTCTTTGGCTATGGTTCTTTGTTTTATTTCGGTATTAATTATTGCCATTTACTTTTTTTTCTAGAGCGTTTATAGTTTTAACTATGCTTGGTAAATTTTTAAAATGTACGTAGGATTTGACATAATTACTATAATCTATAGCTGGAGATCCATATAATTTTTCGCCATCTTTTACACGATGCCCTATTCCTGTTTGTGCTTGGACTTGAACTTTATCACCTATAACTAAATGGCCTGCAATTCCGACCTGACCACCAATCATACAATATTTACCAATTTTTGTTGAACCCGCAATTCCAGTTTGAGCTGCTATTACAGTATTCTGATCAACTTCTACATTATGTGCTATTTGTATTTGATTATCTAACTTTACGCCTTTTCGGATGATTGTAGAACCTAGAGTTGCTCTATCTATTGTTGTTGCAGAACCTATATCTACATTATCTTCAATAATAACGTTTCCTGTTTGAGGAACTTTTTGGAACTCACCATTTTCGTCTGGTGTAAATCCAAAACCATCTGCTCCAATTATTGCCCCACTATTAATAATACAATTATTACCAACTTGGGTTTCTGAATATAATTTTGCTCCAGAAAAAATAGTGGTATTATTTCCAATGGTTATATTATCACCAATATATACTTGAGGATAAATTTTTACATTATCCCCTATTTTTACATTCTCTCCTAAATATGAAAATGCCCCTAAATATACATTTTCGCCATATTTAGAAGTTTCAGATTGAAAACTAGGTTGCTCAATACCTGTTTTATTATTCTTAACCTCATTATAATACTCTAATAGTTTAGAGAATGATTTATAAGCATTTTCTACTTTAATAAGTGTCGTAGAAATTTCTTTATCAGGATTAAAGTCCTTATTTACTATCGTTATTGAAGCTTTAGTAGAATAAATATAAGATTCGTATTTTGGATTAGCTAAGAATGTTAGACTCCCAATTGTACCTTCTTCAATTTTTGAAAGTTTAGAAACTTCAACATCAGAATTACCAATAATGTCTCCTTCTAAAATTCCTGCTATTTGATTCGCTGTGAATTTCATTGTTGCAAAAATATAAAAAATGTGTTAAAGTTTTTCTTTAGGATAGCATATATAATATTTTGTCTTAGGTTTTGAGAGGGCTTTTAAGTTTAATTGGTCTGAAGTTTTAGCAATATCCTCAATTTTACCTGATTTATAAAGAACATTAATTTTATTATTATTTAACTGATACGCTTGATTAGATATTTCACCATTGAATACAAAATATTCCACTTCGTGCTTGCTAATATTATATTTAGTCATCAATTTAGTTATTTGTAACTCAAAGTCTTCCTGTTTAATTTTTTTATTCTTAATTTTTATTTTTAATAATTTTCTGTTTATTATCATATCGCTTAAATTACTTAAAACAAAATCGTCACAGAATTGCCATTGTTTCATTGCAGAAATAATGTCATAATCATCAAGGTTAGAAAATACTTCTAAAGTTTCTTTGGTGAAACTATTATTCGTTATTTCGTTTTTCAAAAAATACATTAAAGCGCTGCTTACTTTAAGATCGGCACCTTGTTTAGTTAATTCCTTCGCACGTTTTAATACTCTTATTAAAAGCTGTTCGGCCACTAAACTTGTTTTATGTAAATACACTTGCCAATACATAAAACGTCTAGCAATTAGGAATTTTTCAACACTATAAATGCCCTTTTCTTCTATCACCAATATATTATCTATAACATTAAGCATTGTGATAAGGCGCTCACTATTTATATTACCTTCTGCAACTCCTGTATAGAAACTATCGCGTTTTAAATAATCTGCTCTATCCATATCTAATTGACTAGAAATAAGCTGGCACATAAACGTTCGGCTATATTCGCCTTTAAATATCTGAATGGCTAACGTTAAATTTGAGTTAAACTCTTTATTTAAATATTCCATAAATAACAAAGAAATATCTTCATGAGAAATATCATTCACAATACTATTTTCCATAGCATGCGAGAAAGGACCATGACCAATGTCGTGTAATAAAATAGCTATGTATAAAGCGTTTTCTTCATCTTCAGAAATTGTAACTCCTTTAAAACGAAGCACATTAACTGCTCTCTGCATTAAATGCATACAACCAATAGCATGATGAAAACGTGTGTGATGAGCTCCAGGATATACGAGATAAGACATTCCCATTTGGGTAATTCTACGTAATCTCTGAAAATACTTATGTTCTATTAATTCAAATATTAAAGAATTAGGAATAGTAATAAATCCGTAAATTGGGTCGTTTAATATTTTAAGTTTATTCAAATGCTTATAAATAATAATTATTTACAAATATAACTATATGAACAACATAAATATACTTTGGGTTGATGATGAAATTGATTTACTAAAACCTCACATACTTTTTCTTGAACAGAAAGGCTATAAAGTAGATACATGTCAAAGTGGTACAGAAGCTATAGAGGTATTAGAAGATAAAATTTTTGATATTGTTTTTTTAGACGAAAACATGCCAGGACTTACAGGGTTAGAAACTTTAACTGAAATTAAAGAAATACAAAGTAATATTCCTGTGGTTATGATAACCAAGAGTGAAGAAGAGTATATTATGGAAGAAGCTATTGGTAGTAAAATAGCAGATTACTTAATAAAACCTGTAAACCCAAATCAGATTCTTTTAAGTTTAAAAAAGAATCTTGATCACTCCAGACTAGTTTCAGAAAAGACAACATCAAATTATCAACAAGAGTTTAGAAAAATTGCGATGGATTTATCTATAGTGAATACTTTTGAAGATTGGGCGAATTTATATCAAAAACTTATTTATTGGGAACTTCAACTAGAAGATATTGAAGATATTGGTATGTTCGAAATTTTGGAATCTCAAAAAACTGAAGCAAATATTCAATTCGGAAAATTTATAGAGAAAAACTATTCAGATTGGTTTTTGCCAAATACCGATGCACCAATAATGTCTCATAATTTGTTTAAAAACAATATTGCTCCTATATTAAATAAAGAGCAACCTACTCTATTAATTGTTGTAGATAATTTACGTTACGACCAATGGAAGGCCTTTGAGCCAATTGTAAGTAATTACTATAAAAAGGAAACCGAGGTACCCTTTTACAGTATTCTACCTACGGCAACACAGTATGCTAGAAATGCCATTTTTTCTGGTCTAATGCCAAGTGATATGGAGAAATTACATCCAAATTATTGGAAGAATGACACTGATGAAGGAGGAAAAAACCTTCATGAAGCAGATTTTTTAAATGCACAATTAAAACGTTTAGGACTTAGTCATTTAAAACATGAATACTATAAAATCACTAATTTAAGGTCTGGAAAAAAATTAGTCGAAAACTTTAAAGGATTAAAAGATAATGATTTAACCGTTGTAGTTTATAATTTTGTTGATATGCTTTCACACTCTAAAACGGAAATGGAAGTCGTTAAAGAATTAGCTTCCAACGATAAAGCATATCGTTCTTTAACACAAAGTTGGTTTAAAAATTCTCCGCTACTAGCAATTATACAACAAGCCCAACAAATGGGCATTAAACTTATCATTACCACAGACCATGGTACAATTAATGTAAAGAACCCATCTAAAGTTATTGGAGATAGAGATACAAGTTTAAACTTACGGTATAAAACAGGTCGAAGTCTAACGTTCGATACTAAAGATGTTTATTATTCTAAAGATCCAGACGAGATCCATTTGCCATCGATAAATATGAGTAGCTCTTTTATATTTGCTAAAGGTGATCACTTCTTTGCGTATCCAAATAATTACAATCACTACGTATCTTATTTTAGAAATACATATCAACATGGTGGTGTTTCGCTTGAAGAAATGGTAATTCCATTCGTGGTCTTAAATCCAAAATAATTCCATGAAACGCAAAAATCATCGATAAAATACACTTTTCATTAGTTTTTTTCATTTATTATTACTAATATTGCCATGTAAACATTTTGTGTTTGAAAATTAATTATACATTAAATGATGTTGATAAAGTTGCAAAACAACTTATTAATAATGTAACTACTAAAATACTATTACTAAATGGTGAAATGGGTGTTGGTAAAACAACATTAATTAAAAGCATCGTTAAGAATTTAGGCAGTATAGATAAGGTTACAAGTCCAACATTTTCTATTGTAAATGAGTATCAAACAAAATATGAATTAATATATCATTTCGACTTTTATAGGATTAATGATATTGAAGATGCATACAATTTTGGAATAGAAGACTACTTATACTCTAGCAACTGGTGTATTATTGAATGGCCAGAAAGAGTAAAAAGTATTTTACCAAAAGATGTAGATCGAATAGATTTAGAATTAAATTCTGATAATTCAAGAACTTTAAAACTAAATTAGAATTAATTAATAAATAAGCAATTAATGAGTTAAAAAAACAAAATCACGCTCCGAATCTTGAAGTTTTACGGGAAAACCGTAACTGATAAGTCCCAATACTACTGAATTTAACATAATTTTAACATTTGGGCATATTCTTCAGATTACTCTTTAGTTACATTTGGGTATAATTAATTAATTTAAATCCCTTAAAGATGAAAACTAAAAAGTATTTAATTGCAATCGCAATTTTCGGCGGAGTGTTGTTTACAGCTCAAGCTTTAGAACAAGATGGACAAACAACAAACAACATTGAAAAATCAGCCGTTAGAGTCCCGTCATGCGGATAATAAGAGTATTGTTATCGGTAGCATTGTCGCTACTTTAATAGCAATTACTCCTTATTTATTCTATTTGTACGAAAGTGTCCCAGCAGAACAGGTTTGGGACACTTTTCTATTTACTTATAATAGCGGTGGTTTTGAAAATGCTAATACCGCGATGTGGCTTTTAACAGGAAAACTTATACCAATTTTTCTATTATTTATTTGGTTTTTCACTTGTAGGCATTGGTGGTTTCATGTATTACTTGTTCCAATTTCTATGTTCACATATCAAATTTTTGGCACGCTAAATGATGATTTATCATATGTAGATCAATTTCAATTAATGTATTTAGTACCAATAATGGCTGTAATTATTCCTTCAATATATTTAATTCGTGCTCGTATTTTTAATAGAATTAACCAGAAAACCATGCAAGAACTTGAAGATGAATTTAGAATTGGCTCTAAAGGTTTCATAGGTAAGCTAAAAGATTATTTTTAATTCTTTAAAAGCATTCAAAAATTTATTCGTAATTTGATTTTTATTTAACTAGCAAACAAAACTTGCATGGCTAAATCATTATCACCATTTACAAAACAGCAATTACTTCCTCAAGAAGAAAAACTTGAAATTTTAAAACAAAAAGGGACCCTTTTTATTGGTATTCCTAAAGAAACCGATTATCAGGAAAAACGTGTTTGCCTCACTCCAGATGCAGTTTATGCATTGGCTAACAATGGTCATAGAGTTTTACTAGAAAAAGGTGCTGGTGAAGGTGCTAACTTTAGTGATAAAGATTATAGTGAAGCTGGTGCAGAACTAACCAATGATACTGCAAAAGTTTATGCATGCCCAATAATCTTAAAAGTTGAACCACCTAGTTCAGAACAAATAAAACTTATTAACCCTCAAACATTACTTATTTCTGCACTTCAATTAAAAACCCAGAGTAAAAAATACTTTGAAGCGTTAGCTACAAAGCGTATTACCGCTATTGCTTTTGAATTTATTAGAGATGAAGATGGTGCTTATCCAGCAGTTAGATCTTTGAGTGAAATAGCGGGAACCGCATCGGTTTTAATAGCTTCAGAATTATTATCTAATGTCAATAAAGGTAATGGGTTAATGTTTGGAAATATTAGTGGAGTTCCTCCGGTAGAAGTAGTTATACTTGGAGCTGGCACAGTTGGTGAGTTTGCTGCAAGAAGTGCGATTGGTTTAGGTGCAAATGTTAAAATATTTGATAATTCTATCACAAAATTACGTCGTATACAAACCAATTTAAATAGGACATTATTTACATCTACTTTACAACCAAAAAATTTATCGAAAGCATTAAAGCGATGTGATATTGCAATTGGCGCAGTAAGAGGAAAAGACAGATCTCCTATTTTAGTTTCAGAAACAATGGTAGAAAACATGAAAAAAGGTGCTGTTATTATTGATGTTAGTATAGACATGGGTGGCTGTTTTGAAACTAGTGAGGTAACAACACATAAAAAGCCTACGTATACTAAACATGGGGTTATACATTATTGTGTCCCTAATATTCCAGCGAGATATGCACGAACTGCCTCAATATCAATAAGTAATATTTTCACACCATATTTATTGAATATTGCTGAAAATGGCGGTATAGAAAATTCGTTGTATTTTGATAAAGGATTGAAAAATGGATTGTATTTTTACCACGGAATTTTAACCAACAGGTCTGTTGGAGAATGGTTTGATTTAAAACACAGTGACATCAACTTACTAATTTTTTAATGAAATTAATACAACGCATTGGCTACTACCTTGGAGGTTTTTCTATTGGATTAATATTATTAGCCTTTTTTTTAAACGGAAAAAAAGTTTCTTGCGATTATGGTCCTGAAGCAAGGGTTTTAAAAAATATTGGTACTAAAAAATTAATATATAGCTCTAACGCAATAAATGTAGCTACTAAAAAAAATCTTGACACCTCTTCTATTAAAAACATTATTTTAAAAGGTGATATCGATTTTTCTAAAAGCAATACACGCCAAAAACCTTGTGGTATTTATCATATTGATTCTTCGTTTAAGGATAATGACATTATTTTAACGGTAGAAAATTGTGATAGTATAGCCACTTTAGAAGAAATAAAATTTATTCAATAAGAAAAAACCCAACACTTTGTTGAGCTCTCCTTTGAATATAAGTTTAATCTTATTTAATTTAAAATTATTTTTTTAGTGTAACGCGTCCCATTTTCAAATACTGTGAGCATATATATACCTTTTGAAAACCTAGACAAGTCTATTGTTCTATTAATTGTTTCATTACCCATTGGTTGAATTGCTTGATTAATTAGAGTTTTACCTGTTAAATCAATTAATTGTAAACTTGAAACATTGTCTAACCCAGACAGTTTAACATTAATAATATCTTTTGTTGGGTTTGGATACACTATAAGTTCAAAAGTATTATTTTCTTCTCTAATAGGTACAACGTCACATTCATTTACTGTAACAATAACATTAGCTGTATCTACTTCAGAATCTGAATTTGTAACTGTTACCTCATATATACTAGTTACTGTAGGATCTACAGTAATACTTTCCGAAGTTTCTCCAGTGCTCCATAAATATTTTATACCTCCATTTGCTATTAAAGTTGTGCTTTCTCCGCTACAAATTGTAACATCTTGACTTATTGTCGCTATAAAAGGTTCAATTACATTAACAATAACTTCATCTATGCTTGAACAATCATAATTTGAAACTGTAACAGAATAGGATGTTGTTTGATTTGGGCTAACTGAAATGGTTTGACTATTAGAACCATTACTCCATAAGTAACTATTACCTCCTGAAGCTGTTAGTGTTGCACTTAATCCACGTTCAATAGTTATATCAGAACCAGCATTAGCAATTGGAAAATCAATAACATTTACAATAACTGAATCTGTATCAGATTGTGATCCTAAAGTAACAGTAACAGAATACGTCGTAGTTATTTCAGGATTAACCTCTATACTTGCCCTAGTCTCTCCAGTATTCCATAAATAGCTTGTTCCTCCTGTTGCAGTTAAAACAGTGCTGCTACCTTCACAAATATTAACATCGCTACCTGCATTTGCAGTTATTGGGTCTACTACTGCTACTCTAACCGTATCAGTATTAGAACAGCCATTTTGATAAGCAGTTACAATATATTCGGTAGTCACATTAGGACTTACTGTTATACTTTGAGTTGAATGTCCATTACTCCATGAATAATAATTTCCTCCAGAAGCAGTTAAAGTAGTGCTTTCACCTCTAACAATAGTAACATTATAACCTGCATTTACTTCTGGTAAATCGTTAACAATTACAACAACTGAATCTGTATCAAATTGTAAGCCACTAGTACTTGTAGCTGTTACAGAATATGTTGTAGTAATTTCTGGATTAACCTCTATAGTTTCTGTTGTTTCGCCTGTATTCCATAGATAACTTGTCCCTCCAGAAGCTGTAAGTTGTGTATTACTACCTTCACATATTATAACATCATTACCTGCATTAACTACTATATTACTTTCAACAGTAACGGTTACAGAGCTTGTGCTTGAACACTCATTTTGGTATACGGTAACTGAATAGTCAGTTGTGACATTAGGGCTAACGGTTATACTTTGAGTAGAAGATCCGTTACTCCAATAATAATCATTTCCTCCAGAAGCTGATAAAGTAGTACTATTACCTTGTACAATAGTTATATCATTGCCAGCATTAGCAATTGGAATATCGTTAACACTAACAATCACAGAATCTGTATCTGACTGTGAACCACTGGTAGCCGTTACAGAATATGTAGTTGTTGTTTCAGGGTTTACTTCTATACTTGCTGTGGTCTCTCCTGTACTCCATAAATAATTAGTACCTCCTGTAGCCAATAATGTAGCATTATTACCTGCACAAATTATAATGTCATTTCCTGCATTTGCAATTACGTCCTCTTCAACTATAATAGTAGCAGAATCAACACTAAAACAACCATTTTGATAAACTCTTACTGAAAAATTAGAAGTTATATTAGGACTCACAGTAATACTTTGTGTCGCAGCGCCATTACTCCATAGATAACTTGTACCACCAGAAGCTGTTAAAGTTGCACTTTGCCCTTGACTTATAGTTACATCGTTACCAGCACTAGCAATTGGCAAACTATTTACTGTTACAACAACAGAATCTATATCAGATTGCGAACCACTTGTAACTGTTACAGAATACACTGTAGTTACTTCTGGGTCTACATCAATACTTGCAGTCGTTTCTCCAGTATTCCATAAATAATCAGTTCCGCCAGTAGCAGTCAAAACTGTATTGCTTCCTTCACAAATAGTTACATCATTCCCTGCATTAGCTATTACAGGTTCTTCAACAGAGACATTTATTGAATCCGAACTAGAACAGCCATTCTCACTAACGGTAACTAAATAATTAGTAGATATATTTGGATTTACTATAATACTTTGAGAAGTTGCGCCATTACTCCAGTGATAGCTTGAACCTCCTCCTGCTGTTAATGTAACACTTTGCCCTAGAACAATAGTTACATCATTTCCGGCATTGGCAATTGGCATATCTTTTACATTTACATTTACTGAATCTGTGTCTGATTCTGTGCCTTCTGAAACTGTAACTGAATACGTGGTAGTAATTTCAGGATTTACATCAATACTTGCAGTAGTTTCTCCTGTATTCCATAAATAATTTATCCCTCCTGTAGCAGTTAGGGTAACATTAACACCTTCACAAATACTAACGTCCCTACCAGCATCGGCAATTACTTCACTTGTTACTACTTCTGTAACCGTAACTAAAACAGAATCTATACTAGAACATGAATTTTTATCTACTGTAACAGTATACATTGTAGTTACATTTGGATTTACTGTGATACTCCGTGATATTGAACCATCACTCCAGATATAAAAATCTCCTCCTTCTGCAGCAGTTAGAGTAACACTTTCTCCTTGATTAATAGTTACATCATTTCCTGCATTTGCTATCGGTAATGCGTTTACAATTACAACTACAGAATCTGTATCTGATTGTGAACCACTAGAAACTGTTACAGTATACGTTGTTGATATATTTGGATTTACATTAATACTTGCAGTCGTTTCTCCCGTATTCCATAAATAATCCGTTCCACCTGTGGCAGTCAAAATTGTATTATTTCCTTCACAAATAGTTACATCATTTCCTGCATTTGCAAATACAGCGTCTTCAACTATTACAGAGACTGAATCTGTACTAGAACACCCATTTTGATATGTGGTAACTGAATAGTTTGTTGTTATACTTGGACTAACTGTTATATTTTGAGTCACTTCACCATTACTCCATTGATAACTTGTACCACCATTTGCTGTTAATGTTGTACTTGATCCCTGTACTATTGTGATATCATTTCCTGCATCTGCAATTGGAGATTCGTTTACTGTTACATTTACAGTATCTGTATCAGATTGTGTTGCATTTGAAACAGTAACTGAATAATTAGTAGTTATATTTGGGCTTACTTCTATACTAATTGTAGTTTCACCAGTATCCCATAAATAATCAGTACCTCCTGATGCTGTTAAAATAGTAGTACTTCCTTCACAAATAGTAACGTCATTACCAGCATTTGCATTTACTGTTTCAGTTTCTATGACGGTTACTAAAACAGAAGCTGTACTTGAACAACCATTTTTATAAACGATTACTGAATAACTTGTAGTTACATTTGGGTTTACTGTGATTTTTTTAGTATTTGAACCATTATCCCATAAATAATAAGATCCACCAGATGCAGTTAATGTTACATTCTCACCTTGTGAAATTGTCATATCATTTCCAGCATCGGCTACAGGTATTGGTTTAACGGTTACAAGTACAGAATCTGTATCAGATTGTGTACCACTTGAAACGGTCACCGAATATTCTGTGGAAGCATTCGGACTAACTTCAATACTAGAATTTGTTTCACCTGTGCTCCATAAATAATCTGTACCACCAGTTGCAATTAAAACAGTACTATTACCATCACAAATAGTTACATCATTACCTGCATTTGCAATAACACTTTGTTCTACCGTTACTAGGACTGAATCTTCACTAGAACAAGTGTTTTCATATACAGTTACAGAATAGTTAGTTGTAACATTAGGGCTTACTGTTATACTTTGAGACGTAGAACCAGTATTCCATTGATAGCTTGTACCACCATCTGCAGCGGTTAAGGTTACACTTTCACCTGGTAATATTGTTACATCTTCGCCAGCATTTGCAAGAGAAAATTCATTTACTGTTACAATTACTGAATCTGTATCTGTTTGTGTTCCGCTAGAAACCATTACAGAATATGTTGTAGAAACTTCGGGGTTAACTTCTATACTTGCTGTGATTTCTCCAGTGTTCCATAAGTAATCAGTTCCGCCTGATGCGGTTAAAGTAGCATTATTCCCTTCACAAATTGTGACATCATTTCCAGCGTTCGCAACTACTAATTCTTCAACCATTACATCTACAGAATCTGTGCTGGAACAATTATTTGTAGTTACTGTAACTGTATAAGTCGTATTCGCATTAGGACTAACAGAAATTGACTGATTTGTTGCGCCATTACTCCATTCATAACTATCACCGCCTGATGCAGTTAAAGTAGTACTTTGCCCTTGAATTATTGACACATCATCTCCAGCATTTGCTATTGGTGCATCATTCACTGTTACTATAACTGAATCTGTATCTGATATTGATCCTATAGAAACGGTTACAGAATATGTGGTCATTATATTTGGGCTTACATCAATACTAGCTGTAGTATCGCCAGTATTCCATAAATAATCAGTTCCGCCTGATGCAATTAAAGTTGTAATGTCTCCATTACAAATAGTAACATCATTTCCGGCATTAGCCGTTACAGATTCTGCTTCAGTAACTGTAACAATGACATCATCTGTACTAGAACAACTATTAGTAGTTACTATAACTGAATATGTTGTCGTATCATTTGGACTTACTGATATAGATTGATTTATTGACCCATTACTCCATTGGTAACTATCACCACCTAAAGCTGTTAAAGTAGTACTTTGCCCTTGCTCTATTGTAACATCATTACCTGCATCTGCATTTGGCAACTCATTGACTGTAACAACAACCGAGTCTGTGTCTGATTGTGACTCATTAGTTACAGTAACTGTATAGGTTGTTGTTGAATTCGGATTAACATCAATACTGGCAGTAGTTTCTCCTGTATTCCATGAATAAGTTGTGCCACCTGAAGCATTTAAAGTTGTAGAATCTCCGTCACATATTGTAATATCATCTCCTGCATTTGCATTAATTAGAGGTGTTTCACCGTCTTGGGGGACTTCTAATACATATGATGGTGCGTTTTCTCCTCCAAAAGCATTATCCCAATTACTTGCGAACATGACCCTTGTACCGTCTCTATTTGGTACACCCATTGGGGAATGTCCATATTTATTATTATCTGAATGATGCTTTGCAAAACGTTCAATAGTATTAGATCCATCAAGTTTAATTGCAAAAATCTCTCTTGGAGCAACTGGATGGTCTGTACAACAAGATTCTGTTACATATGCCCATCCTGGCCTATCTGTATTTCTTAAACTAATATGACCTCCCCATATACCACTACTTCCATGTTCTTCTCTAGTCCAATAAAATAATGGCCTAATATCTAAATTATCTATTTGAATCAAATTTATATAATAATCATCAGGTCGGATAGACTCATCACCAAACTTGACTAAAACTTCGTTGCCATTAGCATCAAAGCCCATGTCCCCATGTGCTGTATAATCATAAAAGTGAGTTTCATTAGATAGGTCTAAATCAAATCTTTTATAACCTTCATATTGTCCTTTTCCATCATTTCTCCATGCGAGCATAGCATAATTACCAGTTGGGGTAATAGAAAACCAAGCCAAATCTCGATTACTTAAATCACCTAAATCTAAAATTCCCATTACTTTATCCTCCAAAATGTCATAAGTAATTAAGGTTACTTCATCACCATTTTCACCTATTAGGGCTACATACCTATCATTAAATGATTGATTTCCCTTATTATAACCGAATTCGATATTATGAAATTGACTAAACGTATGTAATATTGTTCTTTTGTTTGTAGTAACATCGTGTGAGACAAATCTATTTTCGGAAACACCATAAATAATATTTGGTTGCGTATTACTCCATTTTGGAGAACCACTAGGGATATCGCTCCAATATAGAAGCTCATAAGTATCACCATCTAAAACAGCAGCCGGATATCCAGCAAGCAATATTAAAGATCCATCACTGTTCCATGGTTGGGTTAAAGCATAGTGATGCCTTAAATTTTTATTTGTAGTACCAAATACTTCACTATCACTAATTCTTGTAATTGTATGGCCGAATAAACTTTCTGTAAATGATTCTAAATATTCTGGAGCTGCTCCAACTGGAGGTTGATAATTGGAATATACTACATCAGATAATGATATATCTTCAGGATAGGTTTGTGCTATTAAATTATTTGTTATTAAAAATATAAATATTATATAAATAAAATTCCGTCTAAAATGAAATTTAGTGTAATTTAACTTCATAGGGGCTTTGGGGCTTAACTATTAATTTTGTCTAAACTATTAAAACATTGATTTTTTGAAATATAAATTATTGTGCTTTTCGATGAAATACTTATTTTTTGTAGGTTTTTTATTACATATAATGTTTTATGTAGTAAAAAAGAGTATTTAATCGATGAATTACTAAATTTAAACAACTAAAAATATATGTACGTGAAATAATTACTATTGGATTCTTAAAGGTTAAAAACTAATTAACAAGTTATAAACATCCAGAATTTAAGAGCTAAAAGTGTGTAGTTAATGTTAGAAAATGGTAGTTTATCTAAATATTATAGATGATTTAATATATAGTATATAAAAATATATACTTTTAAGGAATATATAAATTGTGCCTAGCACATATTACACTTATTATATAGCCCTTAAATCTATTATTTGGTGAAAAAAAGAATTGTTTTCATAATATCGAGTCTGACCTCTGGTGGCGCAGAAAGAGTTGTTACAACCCTTGCAAATGAACTTGTACAGAATTTTGATGTAAAAATAATTCAACTTTATAAATCTCAACCTTTCTATAAATTAAATAAAAAGATAAAATTAGATTATTGCAGAGAAAGTTTTGATCCTAATTTTAATATCTATAAATCAATAACTAATCATTTTTTTATGGTTAGAAAGATTTACAAAATTCTTAGGCAAGATTCAGATATAACTATAGGTTTTACTACGACTTCAAATATTTACACTGTTATTGCTTCCCGATTATTAAAAAAACCATGTATTATAAGCGAAAGAAATAATCCACGGTACAACATAAACAATAAGTACTGGAATTATATTAGAAAAAAAACATATCCATTTGCAAGCAAAATTATTATACAAACTGAGGATATAAAACAATACTATTTAAAAACTATAGAAAATGATAAACTAAAAATTCTTTCTAACCCAATTGATCCTGAATTATCAAAGCACCTTAATAATAATGTTTTTCAAAAAGAAAATATCGTTTTAAATGTTGGTCGATTAAATAAACAAAAAAACCAGGAATTATTAATTAAAGCATTTAGCAATATTCCTCATATTGGTTGGAAACTTTTAATTGCAGGTGAAGGAAATCAGAGAGAATTTTATCAAAAAACAATTAATGAATTAAACGAACAAGAAAACATTCGTTTGTTAGGTAGAATAAGCTCTATACAAAATGAATATAGCAAAGCTAAAGTTTTTGCTTTTACATCTAATTACGAAGGATTTCCAAATGCTTTAATTGAAGCGATGTACTACGGACTACCTTGTGTTTCTACAGATTGTCCAACTGGCCCATCGGAGTTAATTGAACATAATAAGAATGGGTTTTTGATACCGATGAATAATCAAAAAATTCTTGAGGAAAAACTAATAAAACTCATGACCGATGAGACGTTACGAAAAACATTTGGCGATAATGCAAAAATTAGAACACGCGATTTTGAAGCATCAAATATAGCTGATGAATGGAGTAAATTAATAACAGAGTTGATATAAAAAAATGAATTTAAAATCTTTATTGCCAAGTTATAATCAAATAGATTCTTTAGTATCTTATAAATATAAATTTACAGTGTTTACTCCTGTTTATAATAGAGCAGATACATTACATCGAGTTTTTGAATCATTAAATAAACAAACGTTTAAAAATTTTGAATTATTAATTATTAATGATGGCTCTCTAGATGATTCGCATAACGAAATTTTAAAGCATATTAAAAATGCGAATTTTAGTGTGAACTACGTTAACAACAAGACTAATCGTCATAAAATGGCATGTTTGTTTCAAGGAGTTAATTTAGCCCAAGGTGAGTTTTTCTTAACCTTTGATTCTGATGATGCATGTGAAGAAAATGCATTGCAAATTTTTAATGATACATTTAATAAAATTCCTGCTAATAAAAAAGCAAATATTAGCGGCATAACTTGTCAGTGTAAAGACCAGTTTGGTAATATAGTTGGAGAAAAATTTCACAAAGACCCGTTATATAGTTCAAGCTTTGAAAACATTTTAAAAAATAAGTATTTAAAAGAAAAATGGGGGTTCGTAAAAACTGATGTTCTAAAAGGAATAACTTTTAATGAAGAAGTTTTTTCTAGAGGTTATATTCCTGAAGGAACATTGTGGATAATGCTTTCTAAATATAAGTTTGAGACTATCTATATAAACAATATTTTGCGAACATATTATATGGATACAGAAAATAGTATATCAAACTATAATCATAAAAAAAATGCTTACGGTATGATGATTTATTCTTTAGCTACATTAAATTGGTTTCATAAAGATTACTTGTACTCAAACCCTAAGATATTTTTTAAAAGAATTTATACATTATTAAGAGCAGCAAGATATTTGGATTTTGGATTAACAAACTATATAAAAGCTATTGATAATAATATATTAAAAATTCTTTTTTTTGTTGGATGGCCATTTAAACAAATATTTAATTAATTTTTTTGAAGTATATAAATAACATACTAGAATATTTTAAAAAACTATTAAAAAACCCAACTATTATTAACATCATTTCTGTTGGTGTTATTGCTGTTGCTGTAAAGGGATTTGGTTTTTTAAAAGAAGTTGTTGTTGCAGAAACTTTTGGATTATCCGAATTATTAGACACCTTTTTTATAGCAGCTTTAGTGCCTGGATTTGTAAATGATGTTTTTCTAAATGCATTTAAAAATGTATTTATTCCGAACTATATTGCAGAAAAGAAAACAAGTACAAATAATGGTTCATTACAATCTACAGCATTTATTGTTACGATAATTACTTCTATATTTTTTATAATTATTGCCTTTCTTTTTACAGATGTGTATTTGGAAACTTTTTTTGGAGGAAAATCTGCTTCATACTATAATTTAGTGAAAATACAATTTTATTATTTATTACCATGTATTATTTTTTGGGGCCTTTCTGCATTATTAAGCGGGCTATTAAATATTTATAATGAGTTTCGATATTCATCTATTTACCCTATTTTAACTTCAATTTCAATGTTAATTGCACTTCTCTTTTTCAGAGAAGATTTAGGAGAGAAGGTACTTGCTGTAGGGATGCTTATAGGTGGTATATCTCAATTTCTCTTTTTATTATTTGTTGCTAGTAAAAAGGGAATTATAAAAATTAGAAAGCCAAATTTTAAAAATCATAATGCTAAAGTGATGTTTCAACAAATTCCAGCTAAAGTCTCTTCAGGATTTTTAACAGGAATGATTCCATTAACAGATCAAATATTTGCTGGGCAACTTGTTATTGGCTCGATCGCTGCTTTAAATTATGGTTTAAAACTTCCTGCTTTTTTTTCGTCAATAATAATTTTAGCTTTGGGTAGTGTTTTGCTGCCTTATTTTGCCAATTTATCCATTGATAATAGAGAAGAAGCATTTAAAAAACTTTATTTTATTTTAAAACGGTTATTTGTTGGACTAATTTTTATTTCTATAATTTTAATTATATTCTCAAACACTATTATCGAATTAATCTTTGAGAGAAATAAATTTACCAGTGATGATACTTATGTTGTAGCCAATGTTCAGCGTATGTTTTTAATAGGTATTCCATTTACAATATGTGGTAATATCGTAGTTCGGTTTTTAACTAGTATTAATAAAAATAGTTTTATGGCATATGTATCTCTTGGTAGTATGGTATTAAATATTATTCTAGATTTTATATTAATTAAATATTATGGTATTATGGGAATTGCGCTTTGTACAGCCCTACTACAAATAATTAGAAGTATTGTTCTGTTTCGTTATACTGTAAAACAAAATAAGGCTATAAATTAACTCAATGAGGATATTAAAATATCTAATATTAGTATTAATGTTTTTAAACGTACCATCGTTTGGGGTTATTAATTTTGGCCCTATTGTAGGCGCATTTTTTAGTACTTTGTTGTATGTCTCTATTACTATTTATTTTATCGCAAATAAAAAAAGTAACCCTATAATCCCTTTCGCTATACTTGGTTTACTATATTTTTTAATTTCTAGTATAAATTATACAGGTGTTTTAAATGAGTTTTTTAGTAATTTTATTAAATACTTAATTCTTACTCTTTTTGCAACCCAATTATTTAAAGAAACTAATAGCAATGAACTTTGTTTTTTCATTCTTATTGGTGCTGTTTCAATTTTAATAAATGTTTTAGTTTTTCCGGATAATTATGGTCGTTATAGTGGCCTGTATATTAATCCAAACAGAGCAGGTTTTGTTTGTTTATTAGGGTTTTCTTTAACTTATAAATTAAAAAACATACCATACAGATTCATTGCACAATTTTTGTTTATAATTGGCGGGATTATGACCTTTTCACGATACTTTATTTTAATATTACTTTTTATAAACTTAATCTCTATAGTTTCTAATAAAAAAAATGTTATTGTTTTATTTACTGGATTAATAGCGATACTAATAATTATAAGTTCAACAAGTTTACAATTTAATAATGATAGATTTAATGCTCTAAAAAGTGTTTTTTCTGATGATGTTGACACAGAAACAATTTCTAAAAATTCTAGAGATGAAACATGGGCAGAATATACAGAAGTACTTTTTGAAAACCCGATTTTGGGAAATGGATATAGATCATTTCATGGACATGAATTTGATACTGTTGGAGTAAAAGTAGGCGTTCATAATTCTTATTTAATGATGTTAGGTGAATCAGGAATACTTCCTTTTCTTATGCTAATAATAATTTATATCGCATTATTTATTAGAAGCTTAAATCACTTTAAAACTCATCCAGAATACACTTATTTAGCGATAATACTTATGACTTTCTTATTGGTCTCACATAACTTTTTCGACAATTTAATAAGTTTATTCATATCTCTTTGGTTATATGAAAAAGTAAAAAAAGATAACGAAATAGATTTATTAATTGATACTGAAAATGACAAGTAAAAAAATTAAAATAACATTCATTATTCATGCATTAACAGCTGGAGGTGCTCAACGCGTTATGTCGTATTTAGCACAAAACATTGATAAAAATAAATTTGATGTTACGTTGGTTGTTATAGGTTTTAAAAAAGATAATGTTTATGATCTAGTTGGTATTAAGGAGGTGTATTTTAACAAAACTCGAATATTACATTCTGTAAATGCTATTATTAAATATTTAAAAACAAACAAACCTGATATTGTCTTTAGTTGCATAGTACATGTAAATACTTTAGTTGCATTTATTTCTGTTCTTTTCCCGAAAATTAAATTTGTGGCAAGAGTTGCTAACGTTTTGAGCGTACTAAAAAAATATGAAGAATCTTCAAAAATATATTTTCCTAAATTCGCAAAGGTGTTAGCATATAAATTGGTTGACCATTTAATTTGTCAATCGGAAGATATGTACGAAGATATGGTTAATAATTATTCTGTATCAAAAAATAAATTGGCATTAATTAATAATCCAATTACACAGAACTTTAAAATAAAATCTAAAACTGAAAAAAATATAACTCCTGTAAAATTTATTACTATAGCCCGATTAAGTAAAGAAAAGGGTCATGAGAGAATTATTAATTTACTATCAAAATTAAAATTCGATTTTACATATACAATTATAGGTAAAGGCAAAGAGAAAGAATTTCTTTTAACCCAAATTAAGTCTAAAGGGTTAAATTCTAAAATAAATTTTATTGAGTATACTAAGGAAATCGAGCACTATTTATTTGTAAGTGATATTTATTTACAAGGATCTTATGTTGAAGGCCTTCCTAATTCAGTGATTGAGAGTTGTGCCGTTGGCACTCCTGTTATAGCATTTAATGCGCCTGGTGGAATTAATGAAATTATTACTAATAACGTTAATGGATTTGTGTTAAATACTGAAGATGAATTTATTAATTGTTTGAATGACTTAAATAGAGAATTTTTATTTATTCCTGAAGAAGTTAGTAATGCAGTTCAAACTAAATTTAATGCAAAGAAAATAACAAATAAATACAACGTATTATTTCAAAATATTGTAAAAAAATGATGAACTCATATTCTTAATGTTAGCATATCCCCAAATTTCTTATCCCATATTTTAGGATATAAAATTTCATAACCACTACCGTGATGAAACGTTATTTCACCAAAATAAACCTTATTATCATGTTCATATAAATCAATTCTAGCATAAGCAAACCCTTGTGATAGCTTCTCGGCTATTTGAATCATTTCTTTTAGATTAGATGGCGGATCTATTTCTCTTCCATTAACCCATAAAGGCTCATTATTTCTCCAAGCAGACCAAGTAAAAGGCTGAAGTTTCCAATCTGTACTATATAAATTTCGTCTATGATTTGTATATCTATCTATATCAACCTGGATCACAATGACTTTGCCATGAATACAATGCAATTTATAATCAAATGGTATTACACCTTTTTCACTAATTAAAAGTTTTTCAGCTATTATACAAGGCTTTATGTTCTTGTATTGCCATTCTTTACTTTGATAATAATAATTTATTCTCAATAATTTTTTAAATTTCTTTTGGAGTTTTTTCCAATTTATTGCTTCTTTATTTTTAACAATCACACCTCCAGAACTATCGTGATTAGTTTTAATAATAAACGGAAAATCAGGTAAATTATCTGGTAATAAATCTTTTATATTGTAACTCTGAAAAACTAATGGAATTAGATATTTTTCACCAACTTTTTCCTTGACGTATTCCCTTACTGCATACTTATCTGCGCAAGTTGTATGTAAGGGAGTTCTGTCATTAAGTTTAAGCCAATTAATTTTCTCATTAAATGATAAAGGGTTTTCAAGGTTTGGCAATACGCCAACTCGTTTTTTAAATCTTTCTCTAATAAATTTCTCCTCTCCTACGAAATATATTCTGTATTGATGATGCAGCTTAATACCAATACCTATAATAAATTTTCCTGCTATAGTGTTAAGGTAAAGATATTTAAGTAATTTTTTCATTGAGAAGTTTTTAACAAAATCTAAAATAGTTTAAATTCTATTAAAATAGAAAACAAATCTATATTTTAGTGACAAATTAAAATGATTATTTTTTGAAAATTATGCAAAAAAAAATATGTCTTGTTGGCGGTGAAGATGTTTATAAAAGAATAAATTTTTCTAAATATTTAATTCAGGATGGTTTCGATGTTACTATTATCGGAACAGGTTCTGCTAAATTTCCAGATAATATAACCTACGTCCCCTATAATTTAAATAGAAGTTTCTCTCCTATAGATGATTATAGAACAATGCAATGGTATAAACAATTTTTTAAAGATAATACGTTCGATGTAATACAAACCTACGATACCAAGCCAGCATTTTTAGTGCCTTTAGCTTTATTAAAGACCGAAACACCAATTTCACGAACAATTACTGGCTTAGGAGGCATCTTTATGTCTAAAAACATCATAAATTTTATTTTAAGAAAACTATATTTCCTTCTTCATTATAGAGTAAAGAATCGTGTAACAAAAACTATATTTCAAAACTCTGATGACAAAGACTTCTTTTTAAAATCAAAATTAGTTGAAACAAAAAAATACAAAACAATTTATAGTAGTGGCATAGAACTCAATAATATTAATGTAAAAGCACCACGAAATAATAAAATATTTACATTTATATGTATTGCAAGATTGGTATATGAAAAAGGAATTATAAACTTACTAGAAGCCGCCCAAATATGCTCTGAAAAAGGTTATAATTTTAAATGCTTGCTTGTAGGTCCACTAGAAGAAAATTCGAAACGACTTAACAAAAAAATTCTTAATAAATACGATCATGTTGTAGAATGGTTGGGTCAAAGAAGTGATATAATACAGTTGCTTTCAAAGTCAGATGTCTTTGTGTTACCGACGTTTTATGGCGAAGGATTCCCAAGAGTATTATTAGAAGCTGCTGCGGTTGGTTTACCAATAATTTCTACAAACACAACTGGAGTAAGAGAATTTGGCGAGCATAACAAAGATATTCTTTTATTAAAACCAAAAGATACAGATGCTTTAGTTGAGGCTATGATATTGTTGGCTACTAATAAAACAATTGCCGATAAACTATCTGACAATTCATATAACCAAGTGAAACAATTTAGTTTAGAAAAGGTATCTAATCAATATATAACTATATTTAACACCATAATTGATAAAAAATAAAGATGAGAATCCCCTTTTCGCCTCCTTATATTAGTGACGAAGTTATTAACCAAGTTGAAGATTCTTTAAGGTCTGGTTGGATTACTACAGGTCCTAAAGTAAAAAAATTAGAAGAACTGGTTTGTAAATTTACATTATCACCAGAATCATTATGTGTTAATTCTGCTACGTCTGGATTAATGCTTGCCTTAAAATGGTATAATATTGGCCAAGGTGACGAAGTAATTATACCTGCATATACTTATGCTGCTACAGCATTGGCTGTTATGCATGTGGGAGCGACACCTGTAATGGTTGATGTCAAAGATGATTTTAATATTTCTACAAATGAAATTGAAAATGCTATTACAAATAAAACAAAAGCAATAATACCCGTTGACATTGCAGGATGGCCTTGTGATTATGATGAAATTTTTGCTCTTGTAAATAAGAAACGTAATCTTTTTGAAGCAGCAAGTGTAAACCAAAAATCTCTAGGAAGAATTCTTATTCTTTCAGATTCAGCACATTCAATTGGCGCAAAATATAAAGATAAATTTGTTGGTGTTACAGCAGATATCACCGTGTTTTCATTTCACGCAGTTAAAAATGTCACAACTGCAGAAGGTGGTGCATTATGCATTAATTTGCCAAAACCTTTTGATAATACTGAAGAATATAAGTATTTAAGACTGTACACTTTAAATGGTCAAACAAAAGATGCTTTTACCAAATCTAAAGCAGGAGGCTGGAGATACGACATTGCTTTTGCAGGTTTAAAAATTAATTTACCAGATGTTTTAGCTGCTATTGGTGTAGCACAATTACCAGAATATTTTGATAGCACATTAAAAAAGAGAAAAGAAATATTCGACTTTTACCACAGTTTTTTTAATAAAACAGATTGGGCAAATTTACCACCATATCAATCCAAAAATAAAACTTCATCTTGTCACGTTTATGCATTGAGAATAAAGGATATTTCAGAAAATACGAGAGATGAAATTATAGAAAAAATTTCAGCAAAAGGAGTTTCTGTAAATGTGCATTTTCAACCATTACCATTATTAACCTTGTTTAAAGATTTAGGTTATAATATTGATAAATATCCTGTTGCATATAATAACTATAAAAGTGAAATTTCTCTCCCCGTATATCCTCAACTTACTTTAGAGCAACTAAACTTTATTTTAAGTACAATAAGAAATGCCGTCGAATCTACTATATAATGAAAAGAATATTCGACTTACTTTTTTCTATACTTGGTTTAATTATAATTTCGCCTTTTTTACTTTTAATAGCTACTTTTATTAAATTAGAATCTAAAGGTCCAGTTTTTTATTTTCAAACTAGAGTTGGAAAAAATAATAAAGACTTTAAAATTTACAAATTCAGAACGATGTATGTAGGTTCAGATATTAAAGGTTTATTAACGATTGGAGATAAAGACCCTAGAGTTACAAGAGTAGGTTATTTTTTAAGAAAATATAAATTAGATGAGTTTCCGCAATTAATAAATGTTTTGATAGGAAATATGAGTTTTGTTGGCCCAAGACCCGAGGTAAGAAAATATGTAAATTATTATTCTGAAGACGATTTAATAATAATATCAATTAAACCAGGTATTACTGATTATGCCTCAATATATTTTAGAGATGAAGCCGAAATTTTGAAGTCTACAAACGAACCAGAAAAACTATATATTGAAAATATTCTTCCTGAAAAAATAAAACTAAATAAAGAATATTTAAAAAACATTGGATTAATATCCGATATTAAAATTATTTTTAAAACAATAAATATTATATTTAAATAAATTCTTCCTTCAAAATTATTTGTTAAACCTCAAATAATTTTTTTTCAGCTTTAAAAGCCTTATATACAATATTTTATCAAAAAACACTAAATTATAATATTAGACAAAGTGTATACTATATTAGATAAAACTTAATACCTTTAATATTTAAAATAGAAAAACGTCAAAATTAGTTATTTAACGTATTTATTTGACTAATTCCTTTTTAACTTTGATATTTACTATGAAAAATAAAGTTTCTGCCTCGAAATCTAAAATTTGGTTATCTCCACCACACATGAGTGGTTATGAGCAAAAGTTCATTAACGAGGCATTTACAACAAATTGGATTGCTCCATTTGGATCTAATGTTATTGGTTTTGAAAAAGATATCGAAAAATATCTTAACTACAATTCTCATGTTACTGCATTAAGTTCAGGAACAGCAGCAATTCATTTGGCATTATTATTATTAAAAGTAAAAAAGGGTGATGAAGTTATTTGTCAAACAAAAACCTTTGTTGCTTCCGTAAACCCAGTAACATATGTTGGTGCGAAACCAATTTTTGTTGATAGTGAATTAAAAACCTGGAATATGTGTCCAGAAATGCTAGAAATAGCAATTAATGATAGAATTAAGAAAGGAAAAAAACCAAAAGCAATTATAGCTATAAATTTATACGGGATGCCATATAACGTTGAAGCCATAAATAACATGTCAGAAAAATATCAGATTCCGGTTATCGAAGATAGCGCCGAAGCACTTGGCAGTAGCTATAATAATAGAAAATGTGGAACTTTTGGAGATATTTCGGTTTTTTCATTCAATGGAAATAAAATTATAACTGCGTCAGGTGGAGGCGCTTTAATTTCTAGAAATATTAAAACTAAAGAAAAGTCTATTTTTTTAGCTACACAAGCTAAAAACAAAGGTTTTGAATATAATCATTCCGAGACTGGTTATAATTATAGAATGTCAAATATATTAGCTGGTATAGGACGTGGGCAAATGGTGGTACTTGATTCGTATGTTTCATTAAGAAGACGTAATTTTGATTTTTACTATAAACATTTAAATTTTAATAAGCATATTACATTTTTAAATGAGCCAATGGGCTATTATTCAAATAGATGGCTTACATGTATTTTATTTAGTACAAACAAGATGAGAGAAGATATAAGGTTACTTTTAGAAAAAGAAAATATAGAATCTAGACCATCATGGAAACCTATGCATTTGCAAGATTTATTTAAAAATAGTCCAAAATATTTAAATGGCACATCAGAAGAAATTTATAGAAAAGGGTTATGTTTACCTAGTGGATCTAGCTTAAAAGAACAAGATTTGAATAGAATTATTTTGATAATAAACAATTATTTTGAGCGATAATATTAATATCATATTAAAAAGAGTATCAAATAGATACGCCTCTAAATGGTTAGTATTACTTTTTGACTTAATTATTGTTGCTTTTACTTTCTTTTTAGCATATTTAATCAGGTATAATTTTGAGATAGATTTTGAAATAGACACGTTTATAAAACAAATTCCATTTGTTGTCATAGCTGCTGCTATTAGTTTTATGGTTGTAAGTTCTCATAAAGGTGTTGTACGATTTACTGGAGTAAAAGATGTTATAAATATTATTGTAGGTATTAATATTCTTGCAACAATATTGATAATCACAACATTTTTAAGTAGACAATATCGTTACGACTATGTTTTCGATATACCAGGTTCTATAATATATATCCATTTATTATTAAATATCTTCTTTTTAATTGGGACAAAGTTTTTTATAAAATCAATTTACAAAAGTGTCATGTATGAATTTGAAGAAGAAAGCAAAGTTTTAATTTATGGTGCCGGTAATTCAGGACTAATTACTTACGATGCTTTAACCAATGATTCAAAAAGTAATATCAATGTCGTTGGTTTTATTGATGATAATGAAAGTAAAATTGGAAAGAAAATTAACTTATTAAATGTATATAATCCAGATAAATTAACAAGGGAGTTTATCGAAAAAAATGACATAAACGAAGTCATAATATCGATTCAGACCATAAACTCAAACAGACTTTTAGAAATTACCGGAAAATTATTTCCTTTAAACCTTAAAGTGAAAATTGTTCCTCCAGTACAAAACTGGATTGATGGCGATTTAAGTTTAGGTCAAATTAAAGATATAAACATTGAAGACCTATTAGGAAGAGAACCCATTAATATTCAAAACCCTGTCCTTGTCGAAGAGTACGAAAATAAAGTGGTTTTGGTTACAGGTGCTGCAGGCTCAATTGGTAGCGAACTTATTAGAAAATTATGTGAATATAATTTTAAAAAACTAATTCTTTTAGATAATGCAGAATCAGCATTGTATGATTTACAGCAAGAATTAATTCATCTAAAAATAACAAATTTTGAAATTATAGTTGCAGATGTTCGTAATGAAAAAAGACTTGATTATATTTTCAATAAATATAAACCAAAAATCATATTTCATGCAGCTGCATATAAGCACGTTCCGCTAATGGAACAAAACCCTTATGAAGCTTTGAGTGTAAATGTAATTGGAACAAATAATGCAGCCAAACTAGCTGTAAAACATGGTGCAGAGAAATTTGTTCTTATTTCAACAGATAAAGCTGTTAACCCAACTAATGTTATGGGTGCAACTAAACGTATTGCAGAAATCTGTATATGCTGTAAAAAAATAGAGTCTAAAGGAAATACCAAGTTTATTACAACAAGATTTGGTAATGTTTTAGGTTCTAATGGGTCTGTGATTCCGTTGTTTAAAAAACAGATAGAAAATGGTGGGCCTATTACCGTAACACATAAAGATATAATTAGATATTTTATGACAATTCCTGAAGCAAGCCAATTAGTTTTAGAAGCTGCCTCAATGGGGCTTGGTGGGGAAATATTTGTGTTTGATATGGGCAAACCAGTAAAGATTTATGATTTAGCTAAAAATATGATTGCTTTATCTGGCTTGAGATATCCTGAAGATATTGATATAAAAATCACTGGCTTAAGACCAGGTGAAAAAATATATGAAGAGCTTTTGGCAGATGGTGAAAATACCAAGCCTACATATCATGAAAAAATTATGATTGCAAAATGGAAAACTAATGATGCTGTAAAAGAGTCTGACTTAATATCAGATTTATGTGCTTTAGGTCCTACAACGCAAAACATAGAAATAGTATCGAAAATAAAAGATTTAGTTCCTGAATATACTCCAAATAATTCTCAATATGATGTCCTAAATAACTAAAAACCTAATTATGAATTTAAAATTACCTAGTAAAAAATTAATCAACCCGATTATACTATTAATTACACTTGCACTCTCTTCTTGTGCTACACCAAAAGATATTGTATATTTTCAAGATGAAGTGATAGGAAAAGACGATACTCAAACACCACAAACAGAACTCACATATAAACCAAACGACTTACTAACCATTGTGATATCTGGTTTAGATCCAGAAGCAGTAAAACCATTCAATTTACCAGTTATTGCAAATAATACGACTTTATTAAGAGCTCAAGGAGAACTAAAAATGCAAACGTATCTTGTAGATTTAAATGGAAATATTGAGTTCCCTGTGCTAGGAACAATAAATATAGGTGGTCATACGAGATCAGAAACTTCAGAGATGCTTAAAACCAAACTAACAGAATATATAAAAGATCCTATTGTTAATATAAGACTAGCAAATTTTACGATTTCTGTATTAGGTGAGGTTAATAAACCAGGCACTTTTACAATTGAGGATGAAAAAATATCTTTGGTCGAAGCTTTAGGTCTTGCTGGTGATTTAACTATTTATGGAAAAAGAGAAAATGTTTTGCTAATAAGAGAAGATAATGGTGTAAAAAGAATTACAAAATTTGATTTAACATCAATTAAAGTTGTTAATTCTCCTCAATATTATTTAACACAAAACGATATGATTTATGTTGAACCTAACAAATCGAGAGTTAGGTCTTCATCTTATAATCAAAATAACGTAATAATTATTTCAGCTATCGCTACTTTAGCAGCAATACTATCTTTAGTAATTAATTAGTAAAAAATGAAGAATAATTCTGTAAAACAAGACGAACATTTTAGAGACATAGTAGATGTTTATCTTAACAAATGGAAATTTATAATTATCTGTTTATTCGCAGCATTTTCGCTAGCATTAATATATTTAAGATATACCAGCTACCAATACAAAGCGACTGCTACCATCAAAATTAAAGATGATAAAAATAGAAACAAGCTACCCGAAATTTCGTCAATGCAGAATTATGGTCTTTTCAAAACTGATCTAAATAATGTGATAGATGAGATTGAAGTATTAAAATCAAGAGGCATAATTAAAAGTGTCGTCAAAGAATTAAAATTTAACATTCAATATTTTGTTGAGGGTAGTATTAAAGCTAATGAGAGATACACAAATCCACCTGTATTCATAAATTTTAATGCTTCAGACTCTATTATTAACAGAATTGATACTACATTTTATATTAAAATAAATTCTGCCGACAAATTTTTAATTAGAGGTGCTGACAAAAAAACTAATCTAAACAAAACAAAAAGAAAAGGAAGCTTATATAGTTATGGAGAATCTATAAATACGGGGTTTGGAAATGCCATAATAACTCCAAATACAGGGAAATATACACCGAAAATTGGAGAAGATATTAAAATTAAAATTTCTCCTGTGAATATTATAACAAGCATTTATAAAAGGAAGTTACTTATCGATTCTAAAGAAACGACTAGTGTTATTAAGCTATCTATCAATGATAATGTTAGAATTAAATCACAATTATTTTTAAATAAATTAATTCAAAAGTATAATGACGATGTAATTAACGACAAACGGTTAGTTGTAAAAACAACTTCGGACTTTATAAATAACAGATTAGAAATTGTTTCAAGAGAGCTTGAAGATGTAGATCTTACCGCAGAAACTCTTCAGAAAAGGAATAAATTAACTGACTTACAAACACAATCGGGTATTATCTTACAAACCGAAAAAGAAAACCTAGCAAAAATAAATAAAAGCTCTAATCAAATTCAGCTCATAGATTATATGAGTGAATACATTAATACTAATGATAATGGTACTGGATTATTACCTGCTAACATTGGTATAGCAGATGGATCTGTAGATCAAATTACAAAAAGACATAACGAACTTGTTTTAGAACGCAATAGAATTTTAAAAAATTCAAGTGAAATAAACCCAACCGTAGTAAATCTTAACAATCAAATTAATGCAATAAAGAGTAATTTAACAGAAAGTTTAAATAATATTAAATCTTCAAGTCAAATTACATATAATACCCTGGTTTCAGAAAATTCAAGAATAAACTCACAAATATTTTCTGCACCAAAAAAGGAAAGACAATTCAGAGATATTAAAAGGCAACAAGATATTAAAGAAGCACTATATTTATACTTATTAGAAAAAAGAGAAGAGTCTGCAATTTCTTTAGGTGTTTCTTCTTCTAATGCTAAAATTATTGATAAAGCTTATTCTTCTAGCGAGCCTGTTGCTCCTAAAAAGGTCATTATATTTTTAGTTGCATTTTTTTTAGGATTAGGTATTCCTATCGGATTAATTTACTTGTTAAACCTAATGGATTCTAAAGTTCATACCATAAAAGATATTAAACGCATTGTTGACATACCTTATATTGGAGAAATACCAAAATCGTCAAAGAAAAATAAATTAATATCAGAAATAGATTATTCTCCTAAAGCTGAAGCATTCAGAATTGTAAGAACTAATTTACAATTTATGCTCCAAGGAGATAAAGATACTTGTAAAACAATATTTGTAACATCTACAACGAGTGGTGAAGGCAAGTCTCATTCTTCAATTAATTTAGCATTATCATTGTCGTATTCTAAAAAGAAAGTATTATTAATTGAAGCAGATATTAGAGTGCCTAAAACGACAACATTTTTAAGCTTTAATCATGATATAGGTTTAACAAATTATATTAGCGACTCTAGTTTAACAACTAAAGATGTAATTCAAAACGTTGAGGACAATAATAATCTAGAAATTATAATAGCTGGTGTTATTCCGCCAAATCCATCGGAATTATTAATGAGTGAGCGTGTTCAATCTTTATTTGATGAAGTTAAACCTAAATATGATTATATCATAGTTGATACTGCAGCTGTTGGTCTAGTAACTGATTCTTTACTTATAAGCAAATATGCAGATATGTTTATTTATGTTATAAAAGCAAACTACCTTGATAAAAGGCAGCTATTTGTTGCAAAAAGCATGTATAAGGAAAAACGACTTCCAAATATGGCTGTTTTAGTTAATTCTGTTAATTTTAAAAAAGGATTAGGATATGCATATGGCTACGGAGCAAATCCAAGTAAAAAGAAAAAATGGTGGAAAAATCTTTTTAAAATTTCCGCCTAGATTTTTCTTTCTTTATTAAATTAAGCTCTCTTCCTGTTTGACCAGCAACAGAAGTGTTTTCTTCTGCACGTCTTATTAAATAAGGCATTACGTCTTTAACAGGTCCAAAAGGAATGTATTTTGCTACATTATAGCCTTTATAAGCAAGGTTAAAACTTATATGGTCACTCATACCATATAATTGTCCAAACCAAACGTGCTTATCGTCTTTTTTAATACCTTTTATTTTCATGAGATCTATAATAAGATAACTACTATCTTCATTATGAGTTCCTGCAAATAAAGAAATGTCAATAATATGATCTAACATATATTTTACTGCCTCGTTAAAATTTAAATCTGTTGCAGGTTTATCTTTACAAATAGGCGAGTCATAACCCTTTTTATATGCTCTGTCATTTTCTTTTTCCATATAGGCACCACGTACCAACTTAAACCCTAAAAAATAACCTTTAACTTTTGCGTTATTATGCTGATGTTTTAAAAACTCTAACCTATCGTGTCTATACATTTGCAGCGTATTATACACGATTGCTTTTTTTGTATTATACTTTTCCATCATTTTTGTAACCAAGTCATCTACAGCATCTTGAATCCAACTTTCTTCAGCATCAATTAAAACAGCAATGTTGTTATCATAACCAGATTTGCAAACTTTATCAAATCTGTTTACAACTCTTTCCCATTCGCCTTGTTCTTTTTTTGTAAGCTCCTCTTCTAGCACAATTTTTTTATAAAGCGAAAAGCGCCCAAACCCTGTTGGCTTAAATACAGCAATAGGAATACTTTTTTTATTTTTGACAAAATCAATGATCTTAAGTGTCTTCTCGACAGCAAAGTCAAATTCTTCTTCAGTTTCTTTTCCTTCAACTGAATAATCTAAAACAGAACTTACACCTTTCTCATACATCTTTTCAATAATACCAAGGCAATCATCTTCATTTACACCACCACAAAAATGATCGAAAACAGTAGACCTAATTAAGCCTTCTATTGGTAAATGTGCCTTAATTGCAAAGTTAGTTGCGGCTGTGCCAATTCTTACCAATGGCTCAATAGATATCATTTTAAACAAAAAATATGCTCTTTCTAATTCTGAATCACTTTTTAAATTAAAAGCTATTTCGGTATTTTCAAAAATCTGATCTGTTTTCATCTATAAAAATTATAAACAAATATAATTATTCCTGAATCTACTTTTTTAAATAAATCTCCTTAATTTTGGACTATAAAAATTTAGTCATTATTATATGAATTCTATTACTGCCAATGAGTGTATTATCCATTTTAATGAAGCATCTTATCTTGCTTTAAACAAACATCTTAAGACTAATAACTATTCAAAAATATTTCTTCTGGTAGATGAAAATACCCATGAGCATTGTTTACCACTATTTTTGGGTCAACTAGAGTTCTTACTTGATATAGAAATTATTGAAATTGAATCTGGAGAAATAAATAAAACGATAGATACTTGTGTTGGAGTATGGAATACACTTTCAGATTTTGATGCAGACCGAAAAAGTTTACTCATAAATCTTGGCGGTGGTGTTATTACAGATTTAGGAGGTTTTGTAGCTTCAACGTATAAGCGAGGGATATCTTTTATTAACGTGCCAACCTCTTTACTAGCAATGGTTGATGCTTCCGTTGGTGGAAAAACGGGAGTAGATTTAGGTGCTATAAAAAACCAAATAGGTGTTATTAATAATCCAGAAATGGTTATAATAAATACCGCCTTTTTGAATACATTACCTAAAAATCATATTGACTCTGGTAAAGCAGAAATGTTTAAGCATGGCTTAATTAACTCTGAATCGTATTGGAATAAATTCATCAACAACGGAAATTTTGCATATAATGAAATTGATGCTTTAATTTATGATTCTGTTTTAATTAAAAAAGAAATAGTAGATAAAGATCCTTTAGAAAAAGGTTTGAGAAAGTCATTAAATTTTGGTCATACTCTTGGTCATGCAATTGAATCTTACTTTTTGAGCAGCGATACAAAAACGACATTATTACATGGTGAAGCTATTGGTATAGGTATGATTTTAGAGTCTTATATATCGTCTAAACTGGTTGGCTTTTCTGATGAGGTATGTTCTGACGTAAAGAAACTTATGCTTGAAACTTATGGCAAGGTAGACATTACTGAAAGCGATATCAACCCAATTATTGAGTTACTAAAGTATGATAAGAAAAATGAACATGGAAACATAAATTTTGTTCTTCTTGAAGCAATTGGCAATCCAAAATTAGATTGTATTGTAGATGATAGCTTAATCTTCGAAGCTTTTAGCTTTTATAACAATTAAGTTTTAATTAAGATTTAAGTGTTATAAATAACGTTCTTTAATAACTTGAATGTGATGAGATTCATGACCTATCATAATAAATCCCAATGCTCTAACCGAAATATTACCTCCACTTGCTATTCCTACTCTCATTAACATTTTATCATTAAAACTTCTGAATAAAAGAATAGTAGATATTTTTATGGCTTTATATTCTTCTAACAAATTTTCTCTAGTCCTATTGTTAGCCATGCTCGAAACTGCATAATCATTTTCTTCAAAGCTTGGTAATGGTGTATTATCTTCTCTAGCAATACATAGCGCTCTATAAGCAAAAACTCGCTCCACATCTATAATATGTTGAATAAGTTCTTTAATGGTCCATTTGCCTTTGGCATATCGATAATCAAATTTTTGTTTAGGAATAGTTTCGAAAAAAGATAATGCATCATTAAAACTGTCTTCAATACCAGAGATTAAATCTATTAAACCTGCTTTGTTTATATATGTAGAATAAAATGGTGAATATTCATTTGCTGTTAGTTGTGATGCATTCATATCAGTAATTATAATAAAAGTAAAAAGTATAAAAAAACCCTTTAATTAAAAGGGTCATAAATAATATATTACAAAAACAGATTACAGTTCATTAAAAATAGAATGCATCAATCGTTTTTTATCATTAATACTTTCTTCAAGAGAAATCATTGTTTCTGTTCTATAAACGCCATCAATATCATCTAACATAAAAATAATATTTTTTGCATTCTCGGTACTTTTTGCTCTAATCTTACAAAAGATATTAAACTTACCTGTGGTAATATGAGCTACAGTTACATAAGGAATTTCATTTATGCGCTGTAAAACGAACTTTGTTTGTGATGTATTCTGCAAATAAACACCTACATAAGCTATAAAAGAATAACCCAATTGGTTATAATCTAAAGTTAGCGAAGACCCTTTAATAATACCAGCATCTTCCATTTTTTTTACTCTTACATGAACAGTACCCGCAGAAATTAATAATTTTTTTGCTATATCTGTAAACGGAATTCTTGTATTGTCAATTAACATATCAAGAATTTGATGATCGATTTCGTCTAATTTAAATTTTGCCATTATTGTAAATAATTAGATATAAATCAAAATTAATACATTTTTATTGATAAATATCTATAATTGTTACATTTTATTTTGGTTTTAATGAGAATTGTTCACAATTTATTAAAACGAAATCGTTTTCGTAGCCTTCAGTTAAAATTTCAGAATTTATAGTTTGTATTAACCCATGAGAAGCATCAATAGTTTTATGACCAAAATAATTTTTAAGATTTGAAATTTTTTCAATTCTTGGCTTAAACTCAAGGGTCTTATTAATTAGTACTTCTTGATATATAATCCCAATATCTATTGTCTCTACATCAGAAAATGAAATCTTTGCATTCTTAATAATTATATCAAAAAAAGTTTTTTGGTTTTCTCCTATTCCTAAATACGGTTTGTAATTGCTACCATTAATGTCATTTTCAGCAATGTATTTTAGCGAGATGATATAGGATTGAAAAATGAATTTCCGCACTATTTCACGATCATAATCATTCGTAAAATGGCCTGCTTCAAATAAAATTGTAGGGACATTTTCACTTTGAAACGTATCTCCTACACAATTAATATTAAACGCATCATCATAAACACCTATCTGATTTGGTATTTGATATTGAAGGTTCTTGCTCATTGTAGCAATAATTTCCATTGCTACTTTACGTGTTGATGTAACAGTACAGTCTTTATCTTGTGCCGGTGCTAAAAAAGAAATAGTAGCAGAATTATTACTATTGCCAACACCAAATATAGTACGCTGTCCATGCAAATTATAGCAATAGTCTGGTTTAAAGCTATTGAATACTTCTCTCAAAACTCTACTTTCTGGCTGAGATAAGTCTTGGGCATCTCTATTAAGATCAATACTATTAGCATTTAATCTCGTATATACTTCTGCTCCATCTGGGTTTAACATTGGTATAATAAGTAGCGTACAATTATTAAATATTGAATCTACACATTTATCTTTTAATTTAATGGTATTTAAAAAATCAAATATTGCCTTTGTGGTTGTTGACTCATTGCCGTGCATTTGAGACCACATGAATATTCTTTTTTTGCCAACGCCAACTTTTACAGAATATATAGGTCTGTTTTCTACAGAAACTCCAACTTCATTTATTTCGAAAGTAGTCTTTAAGTTTTCAAGAAGAGGTAATATATGGCTGCAATTTATATACCGACCAAACAGATCTTTTTCTTTGTACTTATTATAAGCAGACTTTAATGTTTCTACGGACATAATATAAAGTTAGAATACAAATGTAAACAAATACAATTTTACACTTGTAAACAAGTTTAATCTCATTATTTGTTTACATAATTAAACAAAATTACTGTGATTAAATCATGTCACCACTAAATTATTAATTAATATAAACTTTATAGTTAAATAATATATTTTCAGAATTTTAGCTATTATTAATTAAAGCTTTAATTAGATAAAAATATTGTATTTATAAATTATTTGAACACTGTCAATTATTAAAACATTACATTTGTATCATATTTGATATAATTAATTGTTTACAATTATGACCAACGTAGATTTTGCAAAAAGGCTTCAAAAAGTTATAGATCATTATGGAGAATCTGCGTCTTCATTTGCAGGAAAAATTGGAGTACAACGCTCTAGTATTTCGCATATACTTTCTGGTAGAAATAAACCAAGTCTAGATTTTGTTTTAAAAGTACTTACCTCCTTTCCTGAAGTAGAATTATACTGGCTTTTAAATGGAAAGGGAAATTTTCCTTCAGACACAAATCCTAAAACTAAAGAAGAACAAGTAAAGTCCGTAATAAAAAAAAATGAAAATGATATTAATAAAACAATCGAAAGAATTGTAATTTTTTATTCTGACGGAAGTTTCAAAAACTTTGAAGAATAAATATATTCTTTAGTAATTTTGCTTCAAATTATAATATGAGATACTTAATCATTCTTTTTGTTTTGATATGCTTTAATAGCTGTTATAAAGTAGAACGTCATTGTGAAGCTTATAAAACAGGAAAGTTTTATTCAGAGGTTATAATAAATAACAAGACCTATAAGTCTACATTCACAAGAAGTGAAGAACTGCAGATAGAAACCTTTGAAGGAAAATTAGACTCATCTCGAGTAAGATGGATAAACGATTGCGAAATGGTTTTCAAAACAATCAATCCAAAAAACCGAGCCGAAAGAAAGAATATTCATTTAAAAATTCTCGTAACAACAGATTCATCATATACTTACGAATACTCATATGTTGGCGAGGTAATAAAACAAAAAGGAATCGCGTATAAAATAAAATAGCCTAATAGAATGGGTATAAAAATGATTCGACTACTTTAAATTTTAATTCTCTGTTTTCTGTAATTTCGTAGGTTAAAAACATTTCTCCCCAAAACTCTCCATCAGAAAAATCGGTAATAATCCATTTGTGATTTAGAAGTTTAACAGTGTTTATAAGCATTTTTCTTCCTTCACTAGCAGAATATGGTACTAACGGATGATCTCCTCTTACCTCGTTCAAGTTATATAGTTCATCTTTAATAAAAGGCATTAATTCGTCTACTTTATATCCTTGATTTTCAAAATAAGTTATAGCATCTTCATTTCGATCTAAATTAAAATGAGATAGTTCATAAGTTTCATTTGTAAGTGCTTCTATAGAGTCTTTATAGGTTTCAACTTGTTCTTTATAAGACTCTATTTTAGATAAATTTTCTTCGTGTATATTTTTAGAATTCACATATTGAAATAATATGAGTAATACTGCGAAAATAAACAGGTACATAAAAATTTTGCTCTTCATTATATTGTAATTTGTAAGTTATCGTAAGCTAAAGACACGTTTTCGGGAAGTTTTTTCTCTACATCTTCGTGAAAACCTAATAAATGACTAATATGTGTAAGATAAGCCTTTTGAGGGTTCACTTTTTTAATAAATTGTAAGGCTTCTTCTAAATTAAAATGCGATTGGTGTGGTTTTTCTCTCAAAGCGTTAACAACAAGCACTTTTACATTTTTAATTTTTTTAATTTCTTTATCCTTAACAGTTTTCATATCTGTTAAGTATGCGAAATCATTAAACCTGAATCCAAAAACCTTAAGCTTATCATGATACCCTTTTACTGGAATCACGTTGGTAGCACCTAACAAAAACGGTTTGTTTTTAATTCGATTTTGAATGACACTCGGAGCACCTGGGTATTTGTTTTTATCAGAGAATATATAGTCAAAACGCCTATTTAAAGCCTTTAAAACGCGTTTATTTGCATAGACTGGAATATTGCCTTGCTTATAAAAAAACGGTCTAATATCGTCTAATCCAGCTGTATGATCTGAATGTTCGTGCGTAAATATAATGCCATCAATTTTTTCGCATTTTACATTTAACATCTGTTGTCTAAAATCTGGACCACAATCAATAACGTAATTATAATCATTCCATTCTATAAGTACAGAAACTCTTAAACGCTTATCTTTAAAATCATTACTTAAACAAACTGGATTCGTGCTTCCAATAATTGGAATACCTTGTGATGTACCTGTTCCGAGAAACGTAATTTTCAAAAGTGATAGATTTTAAAACAAAAATAGGGTTATTTTTTTGTTTACTACTCTAATTTGATACCTTTGTTATCACAGAAAACAACTATCTTTATACTATGGAAATTACCATAAAAGGCGACAAAGAAATCGATGATGTACCATCGTTAAAAGCAAAAGCACTTAAGATAAATCTTAACGAAAATATTTACGGTACATTTGCCGAAATTGGCGCTGGACAAGAAACTGTTCGGCATTTTTTTAGAGCTGGTGGTGGTTCCGGAACTATAGCCAAAGCTATGTCTGCTTACGATAAAGATTTTAGTGATGCAATTTATGGTATTGAAGATGATAAACGATACGTAACCGAAGCTCGCTTACGTAAAATGTTAAATCATGAAGTTAAATTAGTTGAAGATCGTATAACTAGAGACAAACATCCTAACAAATTATTTTTCAGTTTTGCAAATACTGTAGCAACTATAGATTTTGCAAAACAATTTAAAGGACACGGTTGGGTTGGTATTAAATATCAAATAGATCCTGATCAAGAATATAATGATATTGTTTTACACATTCGCTTCAAAGAAACAGACGCACGCTTGCAGCAAGAAACTTTAGGCATTTTAGGAACCAACCTAATTTATGGTGCTTATTACAAATATAACGAACCAAAAAAATTACTTCGATATTTATATGATCATCTTGATAAAGATCAAATTGAAATTGATACTGTAAATTTTGCTGGACCGCTTTTTAAAGATGTTGACAATAGATTAATGAGTTTACAACTTGTTAAAAATGGCATGACAGATGCTGTTATGTTTGATCCCGAAGGGAATAATGTGTTACCTGCAAGTGCATTATACAAAAAAAATATTTTAGCGTTACGCGGTAGTTTCAGACCAGTTACAAAAGTAAATATGGATATGTATCAGAAATCATATAACATGTTTATTGAAGAAAATAAAGTCGATATAGATAAAACACAAGTCCTTTTTGAAATTACTTTATCGAATTTACGAGCTGAAGGCGAAATTGATGAGCAGGACTTTATGGATAGAGCAGATTTATTATGCTCATTAGGTCAAACTGTACTTATTTCAAATTTTAGAGAATACTACAAATTAGTAGAATATTTTTCCCTATACAGTAAAAACAGGATGGGACTTGTGATGGGAGTTAATAACTTGGTAGATGTATTTGACGAAAAATATTATCGTGGTTTAAGTGGCGGTATTTTAGAAGCGTTTGGCAAATTATTCTTTAAAGATTTAAAAGTTTATCTGTATCCAATGGTTGATGCCAAAACTGGCGAATTAATCACCAGCGAAAATATTAAAGTACATCCAAGGATGAAGGAACTGTACAAATTCTTTAAATACAACGGTAAAGTAATAGATGTTAAAGACTACGACTCTAGTGTATTAAATATATTCTCTAGAGAAATTATGCAGTTAATATCTAATGGAAAAGTAGGTTGGAAAGATATGCTTCCAGAAGGTATTGCAGATTTAATTAAAGACTATCGTATGTTTGGATACACCAGAAGGCCTATGACTTTAAATAAAAAAATAAGGCATAAAAGCAAGTAGAATCTTTATTCTATTCTAAAACTTGTAAAGCATGTTCTTTAGCTTTTACCTTGTTTATGATTTTTATAATTATTCCTTTTTCGTCTATAACAAATGTTATGCGATGAATCCCATCAAAAGTACGACCCATAAACTTTTTTGGACCCCAAACTTCAAAAGCATTAAGCATGGTTTTATCTACATCTGCAATTAATGGGTATTGAAATTTGTGCTTCTTTTTAAAATTAGCTTGTTTTTTTTGAGAATCTGCACTAACTCCTAAAATTTCAAATCCAGCATCGCTCAATACTTCATAATTATCTCTTAAATTACAAGCTTCAACAGTACAGGTTGGTGTACTTGCTCTTGGATAGAAAAAAATAACAAGCTTCTTCCCCTTGAAATCTTCTAAAGAAACGGTATTTCCTTGTTCATCTAAAACTTTAAAATCTGGAGCTTTATCTCCTACTTTTAATGTGGTCATATTTTTTAACTTTGCAATTGCTAAAGTACAATAAATGACTAAACAAGAAAAAGTAGATTTTGTAATTAATACGCTAAACGATCTTTACCAAGAAATTCCTATTCCATTAGATCATAAAGATCCATACACCTTATTAATTGCCGTACTATTATCAGCGCAAAGTACTGATATTAGAGTAAATCAAATCACACCAATTCTTTTTAAAAAAGCTGACAATCCATATGATATGGTTAAACTGTCTGTTGAAGAGATTAAAGATATTATAAGACCAGTTGGACTTTCGCCAATGAAAAGCAAAGGAATCTATGGCTTATCTCAAATTTTAATTGATAAGTATAATGGTATTGTTCCCCAAAGTTTTGAGGCATTAGAATCTTTTCCTGCAGTTGGACATAAGACAGCAAGTGTCGTGATGTCTCAAGCATTTGGAGTTCCGGCTTTTCCTGTAGACACGCATATACATAGATTAATGTATCGTTGGAATTTAAGTAATGGTAAAAATGTTATTCAGACCGAAAAAGATGCAAAAAGATTATTCCCAAGGGAACTTTGGAACGATTTACATTTACAAATTATATGGTATGGGCGACAATATTCTCCGGCAAGAGGCTGGAATCTTGAAAATGATATTATTACAAAAACAATAGGTAGAAAATCTGTTATTGATGCAATTAATAAAACAAAAAAGTCCTGATGACTAACTATCAGGACTTTTTAAAGTTTAGTTGAGAAGCGCTTCAAACTTCATTTTATTACAATTTATAACACTTAAAGCCTTTGAGTAATTTAGAAGAAAATTAACCGTTTCTTCTGTCGGTTTTTCGTTGTTCAAATTTTTTGTAGAACGTTCAGTGTAAAGTTTTGCCATTTTATGTTTTTTGCAGTTAATTATAATCTTAACGCAACAAAACTTACTTTATTGTTTAATTAGTTAAAATAATATTATGCTTATCAATTATTTTACGCATATTAATTAATGCATAACGCATTCTACCAAGTGCTGTGTTTATACTAACACCTGTATTAACTGATATTTCTTTAAAACTCATATCGTTATACATACGCATAACTAACACCTGTTTTTGGTCTTCAGGAAGCTCTTCAATTAGTCTTCTAACATCTTCTACTAACTGATCTTTAATTAATTGCTTTTCAGCATTTAATGCGTTATCGCTTAAAACAGAAAAAATGCTAAACTCACCACTATTATCAAATTTTGGCATTCTGCTGTTCTTTCTAAAATGATCAATTACCAGATTATGAGAAATACGCATAATCCAAGGTAAAAACTTACCCTCTTCATTATAAGCACCTCTTTTTAAGGTTCTTATTACTTTAATAAATGTATCTTGAAAAATGTCTTCAGCTATATCTCTATCGTAAACTTTAGAATATATAAAACTAAAAATTCTTTGTTTGTGCCTTGTAATAAGAATCTCTAAAGCACTTTCATCACCTTTAATATAGCTACTAATAAGCGTAGCATCTGAAATTTTTTGATGTTGCATAATCATTACTTTTTTTAACAAAGAATTAAACTTCCTCGCTTGGGGTTAAAATTTTAAAAAGTAATATTATACGATAGGCAAATGTTAATTGTTAGTAATTTATAGATTTCAAATATAACAACAATCGTTCCTAAAAAACAAAAATTCAGACATTTTTTTAACAATTTGTTAAAGTGCAATCCATTTTTTAAGCTGAAATACTTATAGTATCTTTGCGAAATTATTCCTTGTAAACTCCTATGTATACTAATATTTCTGAAGTCAACCCAAAACTAAACATCATCATAAAAGGCGCAAAATTGCATAACCTGAAAAATATCGATGTTGTTATACCAAGAAACAAATTAGTCGTAATCACGGGATTATCAGGTTCTGGCAAGTCGAGTTTAGCTTTCGATACCTTATATGCAGAAGGACAACGCAGATATGTAGAAAGTTTGTCGAGTTATGCTCGACAGTTTTTAGGGAGACTAAACAAACCAAAGGTTGATTATATTAAAGGCATTGCCCCTGCTATCGCTATTGAACAAAAAGTAAACTCTACTAATCCAAGATCTACAGTTGGCACAACTACAGAAATTTATGATTATTTAAAACTGTTGTTTGCAAGAATTGGTAAAACATATTCTCCAAAATCTGGAAATTTAGTAAGTAAGGAGACGGTTTCTGATGTATTAAATTATGTAAAAACTTTCAAAGAATCTGAAAAACTCCTACTCCTTGCCCCAATTAATTTAGAAGAAGGTCGTCCTTTAGAAAATAAGCTGAAAGCCTTAAAGCAACAAGGTTATGCTAGAATTAAAATAAATGATACAGTTTTAAGAATTGAAGAAGTCGTATCTAGTAAAATTGAAAGTGAAGATCTTTTTTTAGTAATCGATAGAATTATTGTTAGAGATGAAGAAGATTTTTACAACCGTTTAAGTGATGCCATTGAAACCGCTTTTTTCGAAGGAAAGAATCTTTGTATTATTGAATCTTTAGCTAATAAAGAAAAGCGTGAATTTAGTAACAAATTTGAACTTGATGGCATTTCTTTTTTAGAACCAAATATACATTTATTCAGTTTTAACAACCCATATGGTGCATGCCCTAAATGCGAAGGTTACGGCGATGTAATTGGTATTGATGAAGATTTAGTAATTCCAAATACGGGCTTATCTGTTTACGAGAATGCTATTTTCCCTTGGCGTGGAGAAAGCATGAGTTGGTATCGAGATCAATTAGTAAATAATTCACACCATTTTGATTTTCCAATACATAAGCCCTTTTTTGAATTAACAAAAGGACAAAAACAACTTATCTGGAAAGGCAATGAGCATTTCGAAGGCTTAAACTCTTTCTTTACAGAACTCGAATCTAAAGCCTATAAAATTCAGAATCGTGTAATGTTGTCGCGATACAGAGGGAAAACCAAGTGTAATGTTTGCAACGGGAAAAGATTACGAGAAGAAGCTAATTTCGTAAAAATTGGTAATAGCTCCATTACAGATTTGGTAGAAATGCCTTTAGATAAACTTACAATATTCTTTAAACAATTAGAATTAAACGATCACGATACGACAATTGCAAAACGACTCCTTAAAGAGATAAATGACCGACTCGCATTTTTATCTAATGTTGGATTAGATTATTTAACCTTAAACAGAAAATCAAATACACTTTCTGGAGGAGAAAGTCAACGAATTAATTTGGCAACATCCCTTGGTAGTAGCCTCGTAGGTTCTATGTATATATTGGATGAACCAAGTATCGGGTTGCACCCAAAAGACACAGAGCGGTTAATTACAGTTTTAAAATCGTTGCGTGATTTAGGGAATACAGTCATCGTTGTTGAGCATGACGAAGATATCATGCAGGCAGCAGACGAAATAATCGATATTGGCCCTGAAGCTGGCACATTTGGTGGGCATATTGTAGCTACAGGAAACTTTAATGATATTTTAATTTCAGATTCATTAACTGCAAAATATTTAAATGGAGATTTAAAAATTGAAATCCCAGAAAAACGACGAACATCTAAACATCAAATTGAAGTTGTAGGCGCAAGAGAAAACAATTTAAAAAATATAGATGTTACTTTTCCTTTAGAAATGCTTACGGTTATAACTGGTGTTTCTGGTAGTGGTAAAAGTACTTTAGTGAAAAAAATTCTGTTTCCTGCGATACAAAAACACCTAACTGATTTTAGTGATAAAGCTGGTCAGTTTACAGAATTAAAAGGGGATTTCAGTAATATAAAACATGTAGAGTTTATAGATCAAAACCCAATTGGTCGTTCGTCACGTTCCAACCCGGTAACATACATTAAAGCTTATGACGATATTAGGGCTTTATATTCTAAGCAAAAATTAAGTAAAATCCGAAATTACCAAGCCAAGCATTTTAGTTTTAACGTAGATGGTGGTCGTTGTGAAACATGTAAAGGCGAAGGCGAAGTTACCATAGAAATGCAGTTTATGGCAGATGTACATTTAACCTGCGAGACTTGCGATGGTAAGCGTTTTAAAAAGGAAGTTTTAGAAGTTGCTTTTAACAATAAATCTATAGACGATATTTTAAACTTAACAATAGACGAGGCTATTACTTTTTTTACCGAATATAATCAAACAAAAATTCAGAGTAAACTGCAAGCACTTCAAGATGTTGGTTTAGGCTACGTTACTTTAGGGCAAAGCTCTTCTACCCTTTCTGGTGGAGAAGCACAGCGTATTAAATTGGCTTCGTTTTTAGGAAAAGGAAAAAAAGACAATAACACATTATTTATATTCGATGAACCTACTACAGGTTTACATTTTCATGATATAAAAAAATTACTGAAATCTTTTCAAGCATTAATTAACATCGGACATTCTATTATTGTTATAGAGCATAATTTAGAACTAATAAAATGTGCCGATTATATTATAGACCTAGGGCCTGAAGGTGGTAAAAATGGCGGTAAACTAATTGCGCAAGGCACTCCCGAAGAATTAATTAAAAACAAAAAATCTATTACAGCAAGTTTTTTAAAAGAAAAACTTAAATAAAATTCTTGTTGCTAATAGAATAAAAAACCTAACAATACAACAATTACAATTGCTATTGGAATTACAAACAGCAAATACACAAAGGTTGCGACTCCTGTTTTAAAGAGGCTCAAAATCCAACCTTGCTTATAAAATCGTTTTATTGCTAAAAATAAATAAAGGTAGGTTGATAAAATCAGTAAAACATCAACCCAATCTGGAATATCCAAAAAATAATTTATAACTAATAAAATACTAAATACTGTGAACAAAAATGAGAAAAAATAAAAACTAAATACTAAATGATGTGCATAAGAACCTCGTCTATAAAAGAGTAATTTTAATATAAAAGCAAAAATTGGTAACAAAATAAACATTGAAATTGGAATTGTATCATATGCAGCTTGAAACAATCTACCTCCACTACGCTGTTTATAAAACTTTAGCATTTGAGTATAAAATTTTCTTTTTATATAACCTGCGTCATCGTTCATACCCATTGCTTTATAGACCTCAATATTAGAAGCGTCAATGGCTATCAACGAATCGACTTTATTTTCATTAAAGTCCCAACTTAATTGTTTTGTTGTTGTCGTATTGCTATTTGCCTTAATTAAAGAATCTATAGCTTTAACATCCTCTGTTTTTATTCCTGGAATACCTTTTTCTCTTAAAGGCTTTAAAATACTATCTAAAGCAATTGAATCTAATATGTGTTCGGCTTCTTCAGTAATACTATCATTTGCTATTACAATTGGTTTTTCGAGAGTACTTTTTAAAGCCTTGTCAAATTCCTGCACCTTATCTCTTACAACAATAGTCGACAACAAAAAGAAGAAAACAACAGATATAAATAAGTATAATTGCGCTGGATGTAAATACAATAAACGCTTACCTTGAATAAACCTACTTGCCAAGTAGCCTGGTCTAAATAATAATGGAAAAAAACTCTTAAAAAATCGAGCATCAAATGAAAAGTAATTACTAATGGTATTGTAAAATAAAACACCCAAGGTAAGATCATCTTTCGATTTTTGACCACAATGAGGGCAAAACTCAAAATCTAAATCAAACTCTTTTTCACAGTTTTTACATGCAATATTATTTTCTTCCATATATGCTGATTGGTTTATAAAAATAAAAAAAGAAAATTAAATTAAATATATAAATAAGACAAATCCGAATAAACCCACTACTTATTCTTTGGCACGCTGTTTGGTATTACAATAATGAATCATTAAAACTTAATACTATGAAACGGATAACATTATTTATTGCAAGCCTCTTTTTTATTGCAATTTCGGCAAATGCAACTACCACCACACTCGAATCTAATTCTGAAACTATTATTTATAACAATGGTTATGGAAAATCATTCATTTTTAATGAAGGTGGTATTGAATTTTCTGTTTTTCCAGATGGTCAATTCGATTTCAATATGTCAAGATATAATTCTAATTTAAATGTATCTGTAGGTTCACCCCATTTAAGAGTGAGTTTTAATTCGGGCTATGATTATAATGCTTATACACAATATGATGCATACGGTGCAATTATCCAGATAGAGAATACACCAATTTACTATGATAGCTACGGAAGAATTGTACGAGCTGGTAACGTAAGAATAAATTATAACAATTACGGATACGTCTCTCGTGTAGGTGGTTTATACGTTCATTATAATAGATACAATGCATTTTCTTATTGTTCAGGCTATATAAATGTTTATAATAGATATTATGTTTACAGGCCTTGGCACAGTTATTACAGAGCTCCGGCTTACGATTATTGTGTAGTATACAATAGACCTTACAGACAATATTATAGTCCTACAAGATATAGATATACAAAACCATATTATAATAACTACCGATATAAATCTGCAGTATCAAGCAGAAGAGGTTATAAAGTTTCAAGAAATAAAAACTATGCGACATCATACAGAAATAAGGACCTTAAAGGAAGAAGAAATGTTAAGGGCAATACTTTAAGAAGTCAAGATTCGAGAACAAATAGAAACATCTCTAGTAATACTAGAGTTAAAAATAACAATACTAGAATCGCTGATAATAGTATTTCTAGAAACAGAAAAACAAGCACCAGTACAAGAAACGTAAGAAAAAATAATAACACACATGTTAAACAAACACGAAGGGTTAATAACAAGAAACAAGTTGCACAGAAACCAAAAACGTCAAACTTACGCAAACATTCTGTGAATAATACGCGTAAAAATTCACAACGAGTTGCACAAAGCAAACCAAGAGTACAGCAACAAAGTAATACGCAACGTGTTGCAAAAAGAGCTCCTCAAAGGAAAAAGAGAGTTCAACAACAAAAAAATACAAGCTCGATAAACAAAAGTACCAGATCAAAATCAAGATCAAGTCAAAGGAGACTATAATTTTTTGGTTGGTTAGTTGGGAAGTCCTGTGAGATAGTTTGCCTCAAAGCAGCATCACAGGGCTTTTTTATTTGTTTCGATTTAATATATTATCAATAATGCTCGAAATATCTTCAGAGAGTTTAAACACATAAATTATAAATCCATAAAATAACGTTATCAGTAACCCTTTTAGGGTAATATTAATAATAGGGTTAAAAGGAAATTCCCAAAAGTAAAATATTCCTATACAAACTATAATAAGCACAAACGTTTTTACTGTATTTATTGTAAAAGGAGTCATCTTAAATTTTACTTGCACAAACAAAACTTTAGACACATTATAAATAAATACTGCTAAAAAAGTTGCGAAAGCAGCACCATTGATGCCATATTCAGGGATCAAGTATAGATTTAAAACAATAGTTAAAACGGCTAATAAAAAGCCTAGGATCAAAACAATTCGATAATAATTACTATTAAATAAAATGGCATTTATATTACCTAACAAGTTGTCCGTAAGTTTAGAAAAACTTATTAATAGTACGACTAACAAGCCACTGCTAAACTCATTAGGAATTAACTTATACAGTTCGTTTATATTTAAAATTATTAATAAAAATATTAAACCACTTATTACAAATAAATTTAAAGAACTTTTTTTATAAAAACCCTCTAATTCAAACATATCGTTTTCATTTAGAAACTTTGCTGTTAAAGGGTTTGCTATTTGATGTAATGATCTTGATGGAACACTAATAACAGAAGCAATATAAATAGCAACGCCATAATAAGCTACATTTTCAATAGTGATGTAATGGCCCAACATAAACTTATCAATCTCTAATATAATTGTTGCTACAGAGCCAGCAATGATAATTAACGACGTATATTTTAAAATAGAAGATAACCCATTTATTCTTGGCAACTTAAAAACTGGAAACCTTAAACCGAAAGCATATATTTTCATAATAAGCGTTCTTAAAACATAAGCACCAACTATACAGTAAATAAATTGGTTAACTGTTAAATAATTAAAATACAGACAGATTAATAATATCATGATACAAACTCTATGAAAAACTTCCTTCATAAAATTCCCAAAAACTGTTTTCATTTGCACTTTTGACCAAGAATAAAACACTTCAAAATAAGCAAATGCAATTGCAGATATAAAAATTAACCAGATATAATCTCCTACTATAACATTTTTTTTAGTTAACCAATAGCTAATAGAATCAAAAGAAATATACCCGATAACACCAAGAGGAATAATAATTACTAGCGGCAGAAAGAGCATTAAAGTTAAAAAGCCATTTTGAGATTGTCGTGTTTTAAAAGACGAATAGAATTTAATAATAGTATTATGAGTTCCAAATGCCAGTAAAGGCATCATGATATTTGCTGTAGAGAATATAAACGTAATTAATCCAAAATACTCATCACTTAAAAAGTTTGTATACAAAAACAGCACATTTATTGCACCAATTCCAAAACCAAAATAGGTTATGATTGTATTTTTAATAGATTGTGTAATTACGAGTCCCATTAAATCAATTCAGATAATTTTTTAGTTAGCGCTCTCCTACTATACTTCTGTAAACCAATAGCATGAGATTTTAATTCTCCTTTTTGAAATGCCTCGAAGTGCACTGAAATTGTTTCTTTTAATAAATCATATTCCGAATAAGTAAAATATTTTCCCGAATTAGTTTCCTTTAAAATTGTCTTTACGTCAGAGTCTTTCGGACCAATTGCAATGATTGGTCTATTAGAAACCATATATTCAAATAACTTACCAGGTATAATTGCTTTTGTTTCATTAGAATCTATTTCAATCAGCAATAATAGTTGTGATTTTTTTTGAAATTTAATCGCCTCATTATGCGATAAATATCCTATATCATTAATATAATTACTTAAATTTTTATTTTTTATAGATTGAAGCACATTATCACTAACTAAACCAATTAAATTTAATTGAAATGTATTTGCAAAATATTTATTTTCTTCAATTAAATCCCTTAAAACTTGCCACAAAGTTTCTGGATTCCTTTCTGAAAGTAATGAGCCAATATGAGATAAAGTAAATTTTGAATCTAATTCAGTATTTCCAACAAAATTATAATCATATCCGTTTGTAATGACTTCAATAGGTCGTTTGGTTAAATCTTGAAATTCCTTTTTAGTATTAAAGCTAGTAACAACTATCTGATCAGCCGAGTTTAAAACGTCTTTTTCAAGTTCTTTATGCTTCAATTTAGAAACTTTTGAAAGTTTTAGTTTTTTATGATAACCAATACTTGTCCATGGATCCCTAAAATCTGCGATCCACTTCACTCCTAGTCTATCTTTAAGTTCTAACCCTATTAAATGCAAACTATGTGGTGGTCCTGTCGTAATAATAATATCAATATCGCTTTTTAAAAGATATTCAGAAAGATATGCTACAGAAGGTTTTACCCAAGATTTTCGAGCGTCTGGGATAAAATAGTTTCCACGAACATAAAGCATTAATTTTTCTATAAAACCTTGTTTACTATTGGTTTCAATAATGCCTTTACTAATCGTATTAGATTTCTTTTTAGAGAGAAAACGTGCAAATTTATAAGGCTCACTAATTGGTTGCTTTAAAATTGTTAGTTCATTGGAAACATCTTCTTCTAAACTTTTATCAATAATAGGGTAATTCGGGTTTTCAGGTATATATATAATTGGCTCTACATCAAATTCTGGCAAATATTTTACAAACTTTAACCATCGTTGTATGCCAGGACCTCCAGCTGGAGGCCAATAGTATGTAATTATTAAAACTTTTTTTTTACTCATTTTTATTATTCCTATGAATACAGGAATCTTTCAAATTACAACTTAAATAATGGATTCCTGCCTTCGCAGGAAGGCAGTTATTCTTTCTTGAATTCAAAATATAAACCACCAAAAAACAACAACCCAAACAATATCGAACTTGCCAAAGCAATATTGCTACCTGTTTTAACTACATCTGGTTCAAATTTAAATTCTATCGTATGGTTTCCTTTAGGAACCTCCATACCACGTAACACGTAATTAACTCGTATATGAGGCGTCTCCTTTCCATCTATAAATGATTTCCATCCATCTCCGTAATAAACTTCAGAATACACAGCAAATCCATCATTAGCGTTGTTAGACGCATATTTTATATAGTTTGGTTTGTATTCGACAACTTTAATTAAAGCGGTTGAATCTACTTTAAAAGTAGAATTAGAAACATTATTATATTTATCGATATTTAAAACAGCTACCCGTTTTGTATCTAAGCTATCTAATGCTTTAATTTCATCATTAGCTGAATTCACTCCCTTAAATTCTTCTATAAACCAAGCATTACCGTTTGCATCATCATTTGTAAATGGAAAAATATTTTTCTCTTCATCTTGAGCAATAACATACTTTGTATTTAGCATATTTAAAACTTCCATATTTGTTGTCGCAATATGAAAATCGAACAATTCGTCATAACGTTTCAGTTTGGCTGCATTATATCCTGAAAGTGAATTATGAAAATATGATGCTCTTGCTGGTTCTCTTGAAACAATATCGTAAACTCTATAATGTGTTTTGTCTTTTAATATCTCTAAATCGGCTGCGTTTGGCTGATATGGTCTGTTTACTTCTAATGAAGATACAAAATTAGCGTTATTTACATAACGTCTATCTACGCCTACTAAATCAAAAAGAATAAGAATACCAAAACCAACGATTAAAAAGGTTTCTGAAAGTTTCTTCTTTAAAAACATAAAAATTATTCCTGCAGAAAGTAAAACTAACACTAACGTTCTTATAGTGTCTTGGGTAAATATCATTTGTCTATCACTTTTTATGGCATCCATAAATTGTTGTCCATAATTTTGACGATAATAACCATCGTTTGCTCCAACAAAATCAAATAGTGATGATTTAAACAGCAAGAAAATTAACGCCAATCCAGCAGTAATTCCAACAGTATATTTTAAAGCTTTTAGTTTTTCTTCTTTCTTTTCAAAATCGTTTAATAGTCTTGCTAAACCAAAAATTCCTAAAACAGGTATACACAATTCTAATATCACTTGGATAGAACTTACCGCTCTAAATTTGTTATAAAGTGGCACGTAATCTATAAATATATCTGTGAGAAAGGCAAATGGTTGATTCTTTCCATACGATAATAATAATGACAATAATGTTCCGCCAACAAGCCACCATTTTATTCGACCTTTTACTAAAAACAATGCAAAAACAAACAAAAACAAAATAACAGCACCAACATAGGCTGGAGCTTCAACAATAGTTTGATCACCCCAATAAGTAGGTGTTTGCTTTATCATTTCTTTAGCTTGCAAAGGTGTTGCTCCTTGCCGAAGATTAAACTCATAGAATTCAGAATCTTTACCAACATCTTCATAACTACCTCCACCTAAAAAACGCGGTATATATAAGTTAAATGTTTCGAGAATACCATAACTATATTCTGTAATATATTCTCTACTTAACCCGGATGTTGCTTCTTTTGGCGAACCATCTGCATTAATAGTTAATTCGCTCTGTCCACGTATGCTTTCCTTTACATACTCTTGCGTTGCCAAAATATTGGTTGCTGTTAACCCTAGAGCCAGAATCACTGCCAACACAAGAATACCTATAGATTTAAAAAAGTGTGGTAATAATTTCTTTTTATAAGCATCTACCAAATAGGCAACTCCTAAAACTAAAACTAACAGTAACAAATAGTATGTCATCTGAAAATGATTTGCTACTATTTCTAGTGCCAAAGCTACAGCAGTAAGTAGAAAACCGAGAATATATTTACGCCTAAATGTGAGTATGATTCCGCTTAAAACCAAAGGCATATAAGCTATTGCATGCGCCTTACTGTTATGGCCAACACCAAGAATAATAATTAAATAGGTAGAAAAACCAAAGGTTAAAGCACCCAATGCAGCAAGTTTAAAATCGACCTTTAAAACTAACAATAGAATATAGAACCCAATAAAATATAGAAATAAATAATCTGTAGGTCTTGGTAAAAAACGTAATGTTAAATCTAATTTTTTAATATAGTTATGCGGATACTTTGCACCAAGCATGTAAGTAGGCATGCCACCAAATGCACTATTGGTCCAATAAGTTTCTTCACCAGATGATTTTTTGAAATCAGTTTGTTGTTTCGACATCCCTAAGTAGTGCTTAATATCACTCTGAAATATCTCCTTCCCTTTTAAAACTGGATTAAAATATGCTAACGAAATTATTACAAAACCAACAAGAACTAATAAATGTGGTAATAATTTTTTAAGATTTAATTGCATGAATGTGTATTAAAAACAATGATTTTGAAAATTACTCAATTTCTTCGTAATCTACATATTCTCCAACATTTTTATTTGAAGGTTTAGAATTAGGAATCTTGTCTATAGAAATTTCACCTTCTTTTTTTGGTTTCGGTGTATTTTGCTTTTGGAATGCTCCAAATTGGTCACCGAAAGTTTTTTCGGCCTTCTTTGCAACAAATTTAATAAGAAGCGGTGCAAATAATCTGGCTAAAATTTTAACACCAAAATAAATTAACAAAATGATTAGAATCATTTTAACTAATCCAGTAGCAGATGCTTGTTGTAGCATAAATATAATTTTTAACAAAAATACAATTCTTACAACTTAAAAAACGTTGTAAAATGATAAAAAATATATAAAATCTCTATATTTGAAATCTAACACTAATATTATGAAACTAATAAAGCCCCTTTTCATAGTTAACTTAATCCTGTTTTCCCTTAATGCTTTTGGTCAATATACAGAGGTTATAAATTCTAATAGACCTGGTGTTTCAAAAAGCGCATTTTCTGTTGGAACTAACGTAGTCCAATTTGAAGTCGGCCCATATATAGTAAAAGAAAAGCATACACCTTTGCAATATGAGGTATCAGGCTTTGGAGTAGATTTTTCTGCACGATATGGCTTTCTATTTGAGGAACTAGAAGTAAATATTGAGGGCACGTATCAAAACGATACTTTTACAAATAATAGTTCGTCAATTCCTTTTGAAGATAAACGTTCTAACTTTAAAAATATCACTATTGGAGCAAAATATCTGGTATACGATCCATATAAAAATGCTGAAGAAGAAAAACCAAACCTATATAGTTGGAAAGCCAACCATAAATTTAAATGGAATAGTTTAATCCCAGCGATTGCAGTATATGTAGGTGCCAATTTCGATACTAAAAGTAATCCCTATACGGCACCTGGTATTGAGGGATTTAGTCCAAAAGTGATGATTGCTACACAAAATAATTTAGCAGGTGGTTGGGTTTTTGTTATGAATTTAATAAAAGACAGAATAGGTACAGATGATTCAGATTTTCAATACATTCTTACATTAACACATTCATTTAATCCTAAATGGGTAGTGTTTGGAGAAACACAAGGTATAAAAAGTGATTTCTATGCCGATAACCTATTTAGGCTAGGCGGTGGGTACCTTATGGGAAAAGATTTTCAACTAGATACAGCAATAACATTCAATACGAAAGATACACCTTCGGTATTTAGTATTAACTTTGGTGTTTCTTATCGTTTAGATTTTCATAAAGACAAAGAAATTGATAATGAAGGTTCTGCTGAAGAAGAAGGTGAAAAAAGAGCCAATGAAAAAAGAAATAAGAAGAATAAAAAGAGCAAAAAAGAAAATATAAAAGAACAAAAGCAACCACGAAAATCAGATTTTGATTTTGATGATTAAGAAGGTGATGATTTTATGATTACTATAAAACAAGTCCAAAATAAAAAAGATTTAAAAGCATTTATTAAGTTTCCTTTTAATTTATACAAAGACTCTAAATATTGGGTTCCACCTATTATTAATCAGGAAATGCAAACTTTTGACAAAAACAAAAATCCTATTTTTGAAGATGCTGAAGCCACACTTTTTCTTGCTTATAAAGATAATGTCATTGTTGGTAGAGTTGCCGCTATCATAAATTGGTTAGAGGTAAAAAATCAAGATCAAAAAAAAATGCGCTTTGGTTGGTTTGATTTCATAGATAATTTCGAAGTATCTAAAACCCTATTAAATGAAGTTGAACGTATTGGCAAAGAACATAATTTAGAATATATTGAAGGCCCTGTAGGTTTTTCGAATCTAGACAAAGTTGGTGTTATAACTGAAGGTTATGATGTCATTACTCCAATGGTTACTTGGTATAATCATCCTTATTACATTAAACATTACGAGGCATTATCATATAAAATAGAAAAAGGCTATTCAGAAAGCAGGTTTCCTTTTAAAAATGTAAAATCAGAATTTTTCTTTAAGGCACAAGATTTAATCAAACGTAGATATAAGTTAAGAGCACTTAAATTCACTAAAACGAGTGAAGTTATGCCTTATGTAGATAAAATGTTTGATTTGTTTAATATGAGTTATTCGTCGCTTTCGTCTTTTGTAGCTATTACAGATTTGCAGAAGGAGTATTTTAAAAAGAAATTTATCAGTTTTATAGACCCTGAATACATCAAATTTGTTGTCGATAAGGATGATGAACTCATTGGTTTTGCAATTGTTATGCCTTCATTTTCTGAAGCTTTACAAAAAGTTAATGGTAAACTTTTACCGTTTGGTTTTTTGCACATACTCAATGCAAAAAAGAACAGCAAAGATGTGATTTTTTACTTAATTGGTGTCAGACCAGATTATCAAAATAAAGGTGTACATGCAGTTATTTTTAATGAATATTACGAAATTTTTACACAAAAAGGAATTGAGACTTGTTACAGAACACCAGAATTAGAAAATAATCATGCAATTAAACAGATCTGGAAACATTTTAGGCCAGAAGTCTTTAGAAGAAGGAAAACTTACAGAAAGAATTTGTCATAAAAAAATCTGTTATATTTACCAACGGTTTTTTTTATTCTATGATACTACTTTTTACTCCATTGAAGCAATCACAGCAGCAGACAAACGTTTGTAAGTTCCGTTTTGTAATCTCTCTCTAATGGCTTCAAAAGCATCTAAAGTTTCAGTCACATCTTCTAATGTATGCGTTGCAGTAGGTATTAATCTTAATAAAATTAAACCTTTAGGTATTACAGGATAAACAACTATAGAACAGAATATTCCATAATTTTCACGTAAATCTCTCACTAAAGCCATTGCTTCTGGAATACTTCCTTTTAAATAAACTGGTGTTACACAACTTTGTGTTGTTCCAATATCAAATCCTCTATTTTTTAATCCAGATTGCAATGCATTTGTATTTTCCCAAAGTTTTGCTTTTAATTCGGGCATTGTTTTAAGCATTTCAAGACGCTTTAATGCACCAATTACCAATTGCATTTGCAATGATTTTGCAAACATTTGAGAGCGTAAATTGTATTTTAAGAAATCTATAATTTCTTTATCTGCTGCAATAAAAGCACCTGTACTTGCTAAAGATTTGGCAAATGTTGCAAAATACACATCAATTCCATCTTGTACATCTTGCTCCTCTCCAGCTCCAGCTCCTGTTTTACCAAGTGTACCAAAACCATGAGCGTCGTCTACTAAAAATCTGAAATTATATTTTTCCTTTAGCGCGACAATTTCTTTTAATCTTCCTTGTTCACCACGCATTCCGAATACACCTTCGGAAATAACTAGTATTCCGCCACCAGTTTGTTCTGCCATTTTAGTGGCTCTATCAAGGTTTTTTTCTAAACTTACTACATCGTTATGTCTGTATGTAAAACGTTTTCCCATATGTAAGCGAACACCATCAATAATACAGGCATGTGAATCGACATCATAAACAATAATATCGTTTTTGGTAACCAATGCATCAATAGTGGAAACCATACCCTGATAACCAAAATTTAAAAGATAAGCCGATTCTTTATTTACAAACTCTGCTAATTTGTTTTGAAGTTTCTCATGTAAACCTGTATGACCAGACATCATTCTTGCTCCCATAGGATAAGCAGAACCATACTCGGCAGCAGCTTCTGCATCTACTTTTCTTACCTCTGGATGATTTGCCATTCCTAGATAATCATTTATACTCCAGGTAATTACATCTTTACCTTGAAATTTCATTCTATTAGAAATCCTTCCTTCTAATTTTGGAAATACAAAATATCCTTCAGCATGTGAAGCCCATTTTCCTAAAGGGCCTTTGTCTCTATAAATTTTTTCAAATAAGTCTCTCATGAAAGCCGTTAGTTCTAAGTTAGTTAATGCAAAATTAGGGATTTCTCCTTTTTTAGCATAATCTTTTAAGCTAGTTTTATTAAAAAAAGATAGTCAACTATTAACATAGTCAACTATCTTTTTAATGATTTTTTATATTTTTTACTTTATATATTGAATTTCTTCTGCTGCTTTTGCGTGAACACTATCAAAAAATCCTTGCTCACTCATCCATTTATCGCTATATATTTTACTCATATATCTTGAGCCATGATCTGGAAAAATAACGACAATAATATCATCGTCTTCAAATTTTTCACTTTCATTCAATTGTTTTATAGCTTGCATTGCTGCTCCTGATGTATAACCAACAAATAAGCCTTCAGTTTTTGCTATTTGTCTTGCGGTATGTGCACTATCTTCGTCTGTAACTTTTACAAATTCATCAATAATATCAAAATTTGTAGCAGTCGGAATTAGATTCTTTCCTAAACCTTCAATCCTATATGGATAAATCTCTTTTTCGTCAAACTCTTTTGTTTCATGATATTTTTTTATAACCGAACCAAAAGCATCAACACCAATAACTTTTACATTTGGGTTTTGCTCTTTTAAATACTTTCCAGTACCAGAAATTGTACCACCTGTACCACTACATGCAACTAAATGTGAAACTTTGCCTTCTGTTTGTTTCCAGATTTCAGATCCGGTACCATGATAATGCGCATCAATGTTTAATTGATTAAAATATTGGTTAATATAAACAGACCCTTTTATTTCTTCATGCAAACGTTTTGCTACTTGATAATACGATCTTGGATCGTCTGCGCTTACATGAGCAGGACAAACATAAACTTTTGCGCCCATTGTTTTGAGCATATCAATTTTATCTGCCGAAGATTTTGAACTTACTGCAAGAACGCAATCATAACCTTTTATAATACTTACCATTGCAATACTAAACCCTGTATTACCAGAAGTAGTTTCAATAATTGTATCGCCAGGTTTTAATATACCTTGCTTTTCTGCTTGTTCTATAATGTATAATGCTATTCTGTCTTTTGAAGAATGTCCTGGATTAAAAGATTCTACTTTAGCAAAGTACCTTCCCTTAAACTCAGAGGTCATTTTATTTAATTTTATTAGAGGAGTATTGCCAACTAAATCTAATACATTATCAAAAACTTGATTTTTATATTTCATAAATGACTATTAAAAGTGGCATCTAGTATTAAATAATATGTCACTTAAACTTGGCAAAAATAAGCATTTTTTTTAATTAATTACTAATTCCTTCTAAATCGAATAAAAAAGCATATTCTAGTGCGACTTCTTTTAAACTTTCGAAGCGTCCTGAAGCTCCACCATGGCCTGAATCCATATCGATATGAAACAAAATTTTATTATTATCAGTCTTTAGATTTCGCAATCTTGCAACCCATTTTGCTGGTTCCCAATATTGCACTTGAGAGTCGTGCAACCCAGTAGTTACTAGTAAATTAGAATATTTTTTTGCTGTTACATTATCATAAGGAGAATATGTTTTTATATAATCGTAAGATTTTTTTTCGTTAGGATTTCCCCATTCATCATATTCGCCTGTTGTTAGTGGAATTGTATCATCGAGCATTGTTGTTACTACATCTACAAAAGGTACTGCGGCAATAATACCGTGATATATATCTGAATTTAAATTGGCAATTGCGCCCATTAATAAACCACCAGCTGAACCTCCATTCGCATATAAATGCTGTCGAGACGTGTAATTTTCTTCAATTAGATGCTTTGAGCAATCAATAAAATCAAAAAATGTATTCTTCTTGGCAAACATTTTACCATTTTCGTACCAATCTCTTCCTAAATATTCGCTACCTCTTACATGGGCAATTGCATATATAAAGCCTCTATCTAGTAAGCTTAATCGTACACTTGAAAAATAAGGATCGATTGTAGCACCATAAGAACCGTAAGCATAAATTAAAAGTGGATTACTCCCATCCTTATTTATACCTTTTTTATAAACGATAGATATAGGTACCTTAACGCCATCTCTTGCTGTTACCCATATTCTCTCTGATTGATAATTACTTTTATTAAAAGAGCTTCCTAAAACTTCCTGCTCTTTTTTTACTTCTTTTTGTTTGGTCTTAAAGTTATACTCTATGACCGAGCTTGGTGTTATTAAGGAATTAAAACTATATCTTAAAACCTCACTATCTGAATCTGGATTATTACCAATATGAGCTGTATAAGTTTCGCTATCAAATGGTAAATAATAATCTTCTTCTTTATTCCAACTTATAATTCGGAGTTTATTTAAACCATTTTGTCTTTCGTTAACAACCAAATAGTCTTTAAAGATTTCAATATCTTCAATTAAAACTTTTGGCCTGTGCGGTATTACATCCTTCCAATGTTCTTTAGAGGTGTTATTTTCCTTTGTTTTTTGAAGCTTAAAATTTGTTGCGCTATCTTTATTTGTAATTATATAAAAGTTGTCCTTAAAGTGAGATATGGAGTATTCTAATTCGCGTTCTCGATCCTGAAAAACTTTAAATTCTTTATCTGGCGTGTCTGCATTTAATATTCTATATTCTGAAGTTAAGGTACTCGTAGAGCCTATAATGATATATTTTCTTGATTTAGATTTATATACAAACGTATTGAAAGTTTCATCTGTCTCATCATGAACTTGAATGTCAACTTTTGAATCTGTAAATAATTTATGCTTAAAAACTTTATGTGAACGCAAAGTAACAACGTCTTTTAATGTATAAAAAAGTGTTTTATTATCATTTGCCCAAGCAGAACTTCCTGTTGTATTTAATATTTCATCTGGATAAATTTCACCAGTAAGCAAATTTTTGATTTTAATAGTATATAATCTCCTGCTTAATGTATCAACCGAAAAACTAGCCATTGTATTATCAGGACTTATTGAAATACTCCCTAATCTGAAGAAATTATAATCTTTGGCCAATTCGTTACAATCGAATAAAATTTCTTCTTTTGCAGTTAACGTTTCTTTTTTACGAGAGTAAATTGGGTAATCTTTTCCCTTTTTATAATGTGTTATATACCAATAACCATTTAATTTATAAGGCACTGTAGAATCCTGCTCTTTTATTCTTCCTTTCATTTCTTCAAATAAAGATTCCTGAAAGTCTTCTGTATGAGCCATCTGCTTTTTAAGATAATCGTTTTCTTTGTTTAGATAATCTATAACTTCTGGATTTTCTCTTTGATTTAGCCAATAATACTCATCAATTCTAACATCGCCATGTTTAACTAATTTTGTTGGAATTTGTTTCGCCCTTGGCGCATCATCAAATTTTGTCATGGAAGTTTCTTCTTTACAAGATTGTGTCAATATTAGAATTGCAATACATAAATAGGTTTTAAATTTCATTTTAGAAGTCATAAAACATGTCTGGCAATTTAGGGATTTAGATAGATATAGAATCTAAAATACTTAAAAGTTTATCATGCATAATTTCTGTATAATCTAAATGTGTAACAATTCGGAGTTTATTACTTCCCATACTTATGATTTTTATATGATTATTTTCTAACTTCTCTAAAAAAACAGTTTCGTTAATAGTTTCTTTTAATTCAAAAATTACGATATTAGTTTCAACGGGTTCTACCCTTTTTATAAATGATAAATTAGAAAGCAACACACCTATTTCTTTTGCTCTTTTATGATCATCATTAAGTCGTTCTATATTACTTTCTAATGCATAAAGTCCAGCAGCAGCAAGATAACCTACTTGACGCATGTTACCACCAAAAATTTTTCTAATTCTAATAGCATCTTTCATTATATGATTGTCACCAATCAAAACGGAACCTATTGGACAACCCAAACCCTTGCTTAAACACACAGAAATAGTATCAAAAATTTCGCCATACTTTAGTGCTGTTTCATTTTTGGCAATTAAGGCATTCCAAATTCGTGCTCCATCTAAATGATATCCTAAATTATGTTCATTACAAACAGATTTGATTTTCATAAGTTCATCAAAATCCCAACATGCTCCACCTCCTTTATTAGTTGTATTTTCGACTTCTACTAGTGTGGTTTTTGCATAATAAAAGGCTTGTGGATTGATGGAGTCTAACACTTGTTTTGCTGTAAACATACCTCTATTGCCATCTATTAGATTACAAGAAATGCCACTATTAAAAGATGCTCCTCCTGCTTCATAATTATATATGTGAGAATATTTATCACAAATAACTTGGTCTCCAGGATTTGTATGCAATTTTAAAGCAGTTTGATTTGCCATACTACCACTAGGAAAAAACAACGCATCACTTTTACCAAACATATCTGCAATTTTATTCTCTAACCTATTTACAGTTTCATCTTCCTTAAATACATCGTCACCAACTTTTGCTTTCATCATAGCATCTAACATGTCATTATTTGGCTTGGTAACTGTATCACTTCTTAAATCTATAATCATCTAAAATAATTTGTGTATAAATCTATAAAAATAACACAAGATATGTTTTCTATTGAAAATTTAAATTTTATTTTTACTTAAAATAATATTGCATGACAACATCAGATCAACTAAAAGATCTAAACATCCGCCTTGACAAACTAAGGCACTATCTTTGACATAGATGCCAAACTTATAGAAATACAAAACGAAGAAGAACAAACTTTTGATCCTAATTTTTGGAACAATTCTAAAGAAGCAGAAGTCCTTATGAAATCGCTTCGTGTCAAGAAAAAATGGGTCGAGGATTATAACACTTTAAAAACCTTAATAGAAGAACTTGAAATCTTATATGAGTTTAATAAAGAAGGTGAATCGTCTGATGAAGAAGTTTCTAAATGTTACCAAAAAGCCACGACACTAATTGAAGATATTGAGTTTAAAAACATGCTTTCTGAAGAAGGCGATAGTTTAAGTGCTGTTTTACAAATTACAGCTGGTGCTGGAGGAACAGAAAGTTGTGATTGGGCACAAATGCTCATGCGTATGTATCTTATGTTTGCCGAAAAAAGTGGGTTTAAAGTTAAAGAGCTAAATTATCAAGAAGGAGATACCGCTGGTATAAAAACAGTCACTATTGAAATTGAAGGCGACTTTGCATTTGGTTGGCTTAAAGGTGAAAATGGCGTACATAGACTTGTAAGAATTTCTCCTTTCGATAGTAATGCCAAACGCCATACAAGTTTTGCTTCGGTATATGTATATCCTTTGGTTGACGATACTATAGAAATAGATATAAATCCGGCAGATATCGAAATCACTACTGCTCGTTCGAGTGGTGCTGGCGGACAAAATGTTAATAAAGTTGAAACAAAAGTTCAGCTTACACATAAGCCTTCTGGAATACAGATTTCCTGTTCAGAAACACGTTCACAACATGATAATAGAGCTAGAGCTTTACAAATGCTTAAATCACAATTATATGAAATCGAATTAAGCAAACAATTAGCGCAACGCGAAGATATTGAAGCTGGAAAAATGAAAATTGAATGGGGAAGTCAAATTCGCAATTATGTAATGCATCCTTATAAATTAGTTAAAGATGTGAGAACTGCACACGAAACAGGTAATGTAGATGCCGTTATGGATGGTGATATTAATGCATTTTTAAAAGCCTATCTCATGATGATGGGGCAAAAAGAAGAAAAAAATACTTTATAAATGACTAATATTGATGCAATAATTTTTGACCTAGGTGGTGTCTTAATTGATTGGAATCCAGAATATGTTTTTTTAGATGTTTTTAAAGGGAACAGAGAAGAAATGAATTGGTTTTTTGATAATATCTGTACAACCGATTGGAACGAGAATCAAGATGCAGGTTATTTAATAAAAGATGCGACTGAAGAGCGTGTTGCCCAGTTTCCTGAATACAAAGAATTAATTCGCATGTATTATGGCCGATGGGTAGAAATGCTTGGCGACCAAATTACTGAAACCGTTAATATACTTGAGAAAGTAGTAAAATCTAAAGACTACAAAGTCGTGGCATTAACTAATTGGAGCCACGAAACTTTCCCGATCGCTTTAGAGCGTTTCGAGTTTTTACAATGGTTTGAAGGTATTGTTGTTTCCGGTGTAGAAAAAACTAGAAAACCTTTTAAAGATATTTATGATATTACTTTAAATAGATTCAATATAACTGCCGAAAACTCAATCTTTATTGATGATAATTTTAAAAATATTGAAGCAGCAAATTCTATTGGAATTAATGGAATTCATTTTAAAAATGCAGAAAAGCTTGTAGAGCAATTAAAAACTTATAATATTAATATATAATGATAAAAATATATCACAATAACCGTTGTAGTAAATCACGTTGCGGATTAGAAATACTTGAAAATTCTGAAAAAAAATTTGAAGTTGTTAAATATTTAGAGAACATTCCTACTAAAAAAGAACTAAAAGAAATCATCGAACTTCTTGGGATAAAACCAATAGAATTGGTTAGAAAAAATGAAATTATTTGGAAAGAAAATTACAAGAACAAAAACCTATCTGATTCAGACATAATTAATGCCATGGCAGAAAACCCTAAACTAATAGAGCGACCAATTGTAATAAATGGAAATAAAGCTGTGATTGGTAGGCCAACTGAAAGAATCTCTTCAATCATTTGATGTATTACTTTTCTTATTAAATTGTTTTAACACAATTTTAACCTATACAGGTTAAACCATAACATACTTTTGGGGTCAAAAACCTAAAAATCATTCATGATCAAATTTTTGGTTACCATATTTTTAATCTTTACTACTACCATATCAATATTTGGATTAGACAATGAATTAAAAAATAGAACTATAACTGGTAAAGTTATAGATAAAGAATCTGGTCTTCCACTAGAGTTTGCTACCATTGCGTTTTATAGCATTACTACTAACGAAATAGTAGATGGATGTTTAACAGATGAGAATGGTAATTTTAAAATTAAAGTGTCTGAAGATGTTTATAATATATCTATTGAATATATTTCTTATAAAACAATAAACTTTCTTAATAAAAAAATTAACTCTGATTTAGATTTAGGAGTGATTGCCTTAGAAATAGATTTTGAATCTTTAGATGAAGTTGAAATAATAGCAGAAAAGACTACCGTAGAATTAAGATTAGATAAAAAGATTTATAACGTCGGTAAAGATTTAACAGTTAGTGGCGGAACCGTTAGTGATGTTTTGGATAATATCCCTTCAGTTTCAATTAATGATGATGGCAATGTTGCATTGAGAGGAAATGAAAGTGTAAGAATTCTTATTAATGGTAAACCATCTGCTCTTGTTGGTCTTAATACTAATGACGCTCTAAAACAACTTCCTGCGGAATCAATAGAGAAAGTAGAAGTCATAACGTCACCTTCAGCAAGATACGAATCAGAAGGGACTGCGGGAATTATAAATATCATTTTACGCCGTAGCAAACTACAAGGATTAAATGGTGCAATTTCTGGGAATGTTGGTCACCCTAAACAGGCAGGTATTTCAGGCAATATAAACTATAGATCTGGTGATATTAATTTTTTCAACACAACTGGTTATCGATTTAGCGAAACTCCTGGTTATTGGATTAACAATACGAAATTCAATGAAACTGGAAACTATTTAGACGAAAATCGTCAATGGACAGATACAAGAAAAGGGCTTACTACTAATTTGGGATTAGAATGGTATATAAATAATTCGACATCGATTACCACTTCTGTAGTATATAGAGATAATGATAGTGAAGGCCTGTCGGAATCAACATTATTACAATATGATCCAGATAGAATATTAACAGATGAAACTATACGTTTAAATCCATCATTAGGAAATACCAAAACGGTGCAATATGCGTTCAATTATTCTAAAGATTTTAAAACCAGTGGACATCGATTAACTTTTGATTTTCAATATGAAGATAATGGTTCTGACTTAAATTCAGCAGCAAGCGAAAATGGTATTGAAACTGATAAATTGAGTACCATTGTAGACGAAACTAATATATTATTAAGATCTGATTATGTATTACCAATTGGTGAAAATAGTCAATTTGAATTAGGTTATCGTGGTGATTTTAATACACAAATTACAGATTACGAGGTTAGAATATATAATCCTATAAATGGTGAATTTGAAATCGACACAAATTTATCTAATCTATTTAATTTCAAAAATTATATAAATTCTGTTTACACACAGTTTGGTAGCCAAATAGATAAATTTAGTTACCTGGTTGGCTTAAGAATGGAGAATACCCAAACAACTATAGATCAACCAACAAGTGGTGACTTTAAAAAGAAAAATTATACAGGACTATTTCCAACTGTAAATTTAAATTATGAATTAGGCGAAGATGAAAATATGACCATTGGATATAATAGACGATTAAGAAGACCTAGATCTTTCTTTTTAAATCCATTTCCTTCCCGTGCTAGTTTAACAAATGTATTTCAAGGAAATCCAGATTTAGACCCTACGTATTCAGATAAATTTGAAATTGGTTATTTAAATCGATTTGGTAATGTTACCATAAGCTCTGCTATATATTATCAACATTCTGATGATTTAATGCGATTTGTTAGTAGAGAATCTGGAGAAACAGTTATTATAGGTAGTCAAAAAGTACCAGTAATAGAAAGAGGTCCAGTTAATATTGGCACAGAGGATGAAATTGGTTTTGAATTTAATACTAGTTATAGCCCTAATCGGAAATGGCGAATTAATGCAGATATTAATATTAATAATGAAGAAATTAAAGGTGATTTTGAAGGAGAAAGTTTTGATTCGAAAAATTTTAATTGGGGCGTACGTTTAAATAATAAGTACACGTTACCATTAAAAATAGACTGGCAAACAAATATTCGGTATCGAGGTCCAAGAAATGATGCACAGAATGAAAGAGAAGGTCGCTTTAATATGAATTTAGCTTTTAGTAAAGATCTATTTAATGATAATGGATCAATAGCTTTCAATATAAGAAATGTATTTAATACTGCTAGTTTAAAAGGGGTTTCAGAAACACCTACTTTCATATCAGATTCAGAGGCAATGTTTAGAGGTCCTAGAAGTTATACCTTATCATTTACATACAGGTTTAACCAAAAGAAAAAGAGAGAACGTCGTGGTGGTGGTAATGGCGGTGATGAAGAAATTCCTATGTAATTTAACATAATGATATAAAAAAAGGGAACCAATTGGTTCCCTTTTTTTATATCTCTAATTAGCATCTAATGCGATGATGCATTTCTTTTTGCTTTCTTTTCTTCCCTCATTTCTTTAAAGCGCTCTATTAAAGAACCGCCAATCCAATAAGGAATTACAAAAGTTAGTAAAAATATCATTAACCAAAACCCCAATGTTAATATGGTTAAAAATGCTAAAAATCCTAAATATTGGTCAAAATCAAACATCGTGTTTTGTTTTTTTTAATAACTGAAGCAAAGATAGAACAAAGAGTTTTGTTTTACAATAACAAGTTTAAGTTTTATTAACAAGTTATTAAAACTAGTTTTACTATGATAGTATTTGAAACATAATAAAATATTAATAGCTACTTTTTCAAAAAAAATATTTACAAAATATTGAGTCAATAGTTCAAAAAAAATAGGCACAAATATTATTAACATTAGCTGCTCATAACTAGTTTGTTTAACAGTAATAAAAACAGTTGAAAATTGTAAATTTGTAATACAATACAGCACTATGGGATATAGAATTGAAAAAGATACAATGGGCGACGTTAAAGTGCCTTCAGATAAGCTTTGGGGAGCACAAACCGAACGTTCACGTAATAATTTTAAAATAGGCACACCGGCTTCCATGCCTTTAGAAATAGTTTACGGCTTTGCATACCTTAAAAAAGCAGCTGCTTATACCAATACAACACTTGAGGTTTTAGATGAGAACAAGAGAAACTTAATTGCTCAAGTATGCGATGAAATTCTTGACGGTAAACATGATGACCAATTCCCGTTAGTAATTTGGCAGACAGGTTCTGGTACACAAAGTAATATGAATGTAAATGAAGTTATAGCCAATAGATCACATCAATTGGCAGGTAAAGTTGTTGGTGAAGGTGAAAAAACAATTCAACCAAACGACGATGTAAACAAATCACAATCGTCTAACGATACTTTTCCAACTGGTATGCATATTGCTATCTATAAAAAGATTTCTGAAACGACAATTACTGGCGTAACACAATTACGAAATACATTAAAACAAAAATCCGAAGAATTTAAAGATGTCGTAAAAATTGGACGTACACATTTAATGGATGCTACACCACTCACCCTTGGTCAAGAATTTTCTGGTTATGTATCACAATTAGACCATGGTTTAAAAGCTTTAGAAAACACACTGCCACACATGGCAGAACTTGCCCTTGGAGGAACAGCTGTAGGAACAGGATTAAATACGCCTAATGGTTATGCAGACATGGTTGCACAATACATAGCTAAATTTACAGGCCTGCCATTTGTTTCAGCCAATAATAAATTTGAAGCACTAGCTGCACACGATGCATTAGTAGAAACACACGGTGCTTTAAAACAATTAGCTGTCTCATTAAATAAGATTGCAAACGACATACGTATGATGGCTTCTGGCCCACGTTCAGGAATTGGTGAAATAATTATCCCAGCTAACGAACCTGGAAGTTCTATTATGCCTGGAAAAGTAAACCCTACACAATGTGAGGCATTAACAATGGTATGCGCACAAGTTATGGGCAACGATGTTGCAGTTACAGTTGGTGGCACACAAGGACATTACGAATTAAATGTATTTAAACCAATGATGGCTGCCAATGTATTACAATCGGCTCAATTAATTGGTGATGCGTGTACGAGTTTCGAAGAGCATTGTGCAAATGGTATTGAGCCAAATCATGAAGTGATAAAACATTTATTAAATAATTCTCTAATGCTTGTAACAGCCTTAAACACTAAAATAGGTTATTATAAAGCTGCTGAAATTGCAAATACGGCACATAAAAATGGAACCACTTTAAAAGAAGAAGCTATTAATTTAGGCTATGTTACTGCCGAAGATTACGATGCTTGGGTGAAACCTGTAAATATGGTTGGTAACTTAAAATAAATATTATAACTTTAAAATCTAAATCTATCTAAAAATGAAAAAAACACTACTCCCTTTAGTTATTCTTATTTGTCTTTATAATTTGAATTTTGCTCAAACAAGTTCATTTGTGATACATGACACACCACTAATTACAACGGGGAATAACCCTTATGTTATTGATTCTGGCCATTTAAATGCTGGCTTATATCCAGATATAGTTGTTGGTACTCTTGCCGGTAATACTGTAGAAATTTATATTAATAATGAAGATGGAACATTTGCTTCTCCAATAATAAAGTCCTTATCGCAAGTTAATGGTATCCATATTGCAGATTTAGACGGAATTAATGGTAATGATGTTTTAGCATCTTCTTATGATGGCGATAAATTGGTTTGGTATGCTAATAATGGTAATGGCACATTTGCAGATGAAGCGACGATAGTCTCTGGTGTAGATGGACCTGGTACAATTGTAACTGGAATGATTGATGCTGGCAGCACATTAGATATTGCTTTAGCTGTATATGGTAATGGTAATCTAGGTGATACCGATAGGGTTATATGGCTTGCCAATGATGGCTCGTGGACTGCAAGCGATGTTTTCCCAGCTACAGCAGGTTTAGGCCCTGGAGATATAGATATAGCCGATGTTGATGGCGATACAGATTTAGATATTGTGGTTGCAAATACTGATGCTGGCACTGTTGAATTGTATTATAATAATTATAATCCATTAACAGATAATGACCCGGTAAGTTTCACAGAATCCGCAGGTGGAGATATTTCTACTGGTAATGCATATTTATTTGATATATCTTTCGCAGATATTGATGACGATTTAGACATTGATATTTTGAAAGTTGATTTAGATGCACCAGGCGAAATAGCATGTTATAAAAATTCGTCTGGTATATTTACAGAAGATATTATTAGTAATACGCATCCTTATCCTTCGAAAGTATTTGCTATAGATTTCAATAATGATACATATACCGACATTGTTGCTGTAGATGGATTAAATGCAAATGATGATGTGTTTTGGTTTGAGAGTGACGACATGGGAAATCTTGGTACTGAAACTCCGGTTACAGATAATAATGTGCATAATCAAATATATAGTTTCACAATGGCTGATTTTGATAATGATGGAAATATAGATTTAGCAACAATAGGTTTCCAAGATGGCACCTTGAAATGGATAGAAAATCAATTAGATCTACTTAGTATCGAAGATAATTTATTTAATAGTTTAAGCATCTATCCAAATCCAACCAAAGATATTTTAAATTTTAAAGGAAATTATTCTGAAACATTAAATGTTTCTGTTTATGATGTTTTAGGGAAGAATATTTTAAATAAATCTGTAGATATAAATTCAACACTAGATGTATCAAAATTAAAAAGTGGTTTGTATATTTTGAAATTTGAAGATTTCAATAATACATTCAAATTTATAAAAGAGTAAATTAAAATTTTAACGAAATAAAAAAAGCATGTATTAAAATACATGCTTTTTTTGGTTAGTTAGCTATCAATCGTTGTAATTAGTTATGTTTAATTTCAAATGATTGAAGTAAAAATATTATATCTGTTAGAAATAATCATTAACATTTGTTAATTCTACTATAATTTTTTTCTAATTCTACTTAATTGCACGGCTGTAATACCAAGATATGAAGCTATATGATATTGTGGTATAAGCTCATCTAGGTTAGGGATCTGAGATTGTAATTCTTTATACCGATCTTTAGCATCTAAAGAAATTAATTCGACAAGTCGTTTTTCATATTTTATATAAACAACTTCCAAAACTCTCGAATACAACTCATTAACACTAGGTTTTTTTTCACATAATTTCATGAATTTTTCGTAATCAATTTCATAAATTTTGCACTCTGTAATTGTTTCGAAAACAAAAATAGAAGGTGTTCTTTTAATTAATGCAGTTAATGAAGCTACAAAACTCGTCGGTAAATAAAAATTTTTGTTAAACTCTTTACCCGATTCAGTAGATAAATAACATCTTATAATTCCTGAACGTAGTAAATACAATTTTGACGGGACTTCACCTAATCTGACTATTTGGGTTCCAGCCTTCAATTTTTTGAATTCAGAAATATGCTGAAGTTCTGAAAATGACTCGTCTGGTACCTCAACAAAGGTGTTTATAAAAACATGGTTGTTATTCATTTTTATTTATAATTCTTTCGGGATAATAAAACTTACACTTTATAAAAGTAATAATAAAAATATTGGAAGTAATAATTTTTATATTTTTATCATCTAAATTATCTGCATGTCATTATTAATAATAAATATTAAAGAATTATTACAAATAAGAAATGAATCTGTTTTAAACGTTTCTGGAAGTCGCATGAAACTGCTCCCTTCTATTAAAAATGCTTTTGTTTTTATAGAAAATGATACTATAATTGATTATGGTATTATGGAAGATTTAGATAAACCTGACGCAAAAAATATAATTGATGCAAAAGGCAAAATAGTTCTACCTACTTGGTGTGACTCACATACTCATATAGTCTATGCCGGCAATAGAGAACAGGAATTTGTTGATAGAATTAACGGATTGAGTTACGAAGAAATAGCCAATCGTGGTGGTGGCATATTAAATTCGGCTAAAACTCTCCAAAATACTAGCGAAGATGATTTATATGAACAATCTATAAAACGTGTAAAAGAAGTTATGCAATTTGGTACTGGAGCTATAGAAATTAAATCTGGGTATGGATTAACTGTAAAGGCAGAATTAAAAATGCTTCGCGTTATAAAACGAATTAAAGAAAACTTCCCTATAAAAGTTAAAGCTACTTTTTTGGGAGCTCATGCCCTACCAGAAAAATTTAAAAACAATAAAGATGCCTATTTAGATGAAATCATTAACGACATGCTTCCAAAAATTGATGAAGAAAAATTAGCAGATTATATTGACATTTTTTGTGAAAAAGGATATTTTTCTTTAGAAGATACAGACAAAATTCTAACCGCTGGAAAATCATATGGATTAACACCTAAAATTCATGTTAATCAATTTAATGCCTTTGGAGGTGTCGCTTTAGGTGTAAAACATGACGCAATTTCGGTTGACCATTTAGAAGAATTAACTCAAGAAGATATTAATGCATTAAAAGGAAGTGATACAATGCCCGTTGCATTACCGTCATGCTCATATTTTTTAAGTATTCCTTATACACCAGCAAGACAAATAATAGATGCTGGCTTACCTCTTGCATTAGCGACAGATTATAACCCTGGATCTACACCAAGCGGAAATATGAATTTTGTTGTAAGTACAGCATGTATAAAAATGAAAATGACACCAGAAGAAGCTATTAATGCCGCCACTATAAATGGTGCCTATGCCTTGGGAGTTTCAGATATGTACGGAAGTATTACTCGTGGTAAAAAAGCAAATTTAATTATTACACAAAAAATCCCAAGTTATCATTATCTGCCATATGCTTTTGGAGGTAATCATATAGATTCTGTAATAATAAATGGTAAAGTAATTTCATAAAAAAATCCAAAAGCGAACTTTTGGATTTTTAAAATCATTTATACTTCTTAATCAAATATCTATTTAAGCGTAAATTCTGAACTAGACACTATATCTTTTTCATTAAACACATTTACAGTGTAACGTCCTTTTGAAAAACTATTTGCACCTTTAGATGCTACAAACTCACAAACATTAAGGTTTGTATTTTCGTAATTAAACTTACTTATTAAGCTATAATTAAGTGTTTCTGTTTCGAAAGCAACTTGCTCATTTGCACCTAATACATTATTATTAGGATCTATTACTTGAATATATAATTCTTGGTCACCAGCTTGTACTAAACTATTTTTAGCCACAGTAAAACAAACTCTAATTTTATCCGAACGTGAAGCTCTCTCGGTAGGAATTAGTTTTCCAGTAGATCTTTCTATAACACCAAATCCCTTTAAACCCACAGTACTTAATACCGCTGCGTTATCCACAACTTCGGCTAAAGCAGTATTTTGTACTAGTAATGAATCATTAAACATGGTACGCTCTTCTAATCGAACTTGTGTGCTGTCTAATGACGTAGCCAATAATGAATTTTCTACTCTTAAAGAATCGTTTTGAATTAATAATACATCCATTTCTTTTTGTAACGAGGCGTATTTTTGCTTATATCTCCATAAACTTTTAACGTTAGTTTCAGAAACTTTTAATGAATCCATTAAACCTTCTATTCGGTCTCTTGCTTCAATTAGGTTGCTGTTTGCAACTTCATTTTCGCCAATAGCAATATCATATTGTTTTGCCATATTGCTTAAATCATTCATAACTAATTGCTTTTCTTCAGTTAATTGTGCTTCAGTATCTTTTTTATCTTTCATTAAATCGAAAGTATAAATACCTGTAATTACAAATAACCCTAATGCTATTCCTAATGCTACTTTTAATCCAATACTACTTTTATTGTCTTCCATGATGATTTGTGTTTTACTTTTTAATTAAATTATACTTAGGTTAAATTTATTTTTAAAATTTTAACAATTATACCGTATTTTTATTAAATGAAAAAAAATACTTATCTAAATGGATAAACTTGTTTTATTTGATAATATTCAACTTAAAAAAATATTAAACAAACGTTCTGGTGAATCCAAATTTGGCGAACATGTTCAAACGTTAACCAGTGTTTCGAATATATACGAGCAACTTAAAAATTTAGATGTTAACTATGTTATTTTAGGTCTACCAGAAGATGTTGGTGTTTTTGCAAACTACGGAAAATCAGGCACTTCAAACACATGGGAGATTGCAATTAAATTTTTGTTAAATACTCAAAACAATCATTTTGTAGATGCAAATAAGGTGCTAGTTCTTGGTCATTTAGATTTTAAAGATGATCAAAAAATGGTTTCAGATTTAGATCAATCTAAAAAAAGTGACATCCAGAAAGCCAGAAAAATTGTTTCTAAAATCGATGAACAAGTAACAAATTGTATTTATCAAATTGTTAAAGCTGGTAAAAAACCAATTATTATTGGTGGTGGTCACAACAATGCCTATGGTAATATTAAAGGAACCTCTTTAGCTTTAAACTCACCAATTAATGCCGTAAATTTCGATGCACATACAGATTTTAGATTAGAAGAAGGTAGGCATAGCGGTAACGGATTTAAGTATGCATATACAGAAGGGTTTTTAAAGAATTATTTTATTTTTGGGTTACATGAAAACTATACATCTCAAACTATTATCGATACTATTGAAAAACTTAAAACTGTCGATTATAACACTTTTGAATCGATTGTAATTAGAAAAGAATTAAAGTTAAAATCAGAAATGAAACGTGCATTGGTTTTTGTTTCTCAATGTCCTTTTGGCATTGAGATTGATTGTGACGCCATACAAAATATACCTAGTAGTGCCATGACACCAAGTGGGTTTACAGTTAATCAAGCCAGGACATTTACTGACTTTTTTGGTAAACATTTAAATGCAAGTTATTTGCATGTCTGCGAAGCAGCGCCTACTAAAAGAACGATGTCTCAGGTTGGTAAGCTTATTTCTTATTTAATTACTGACTTTATAAAAGCATAAATAGGAAACTAATTTTAAGTGAATTTTATATATTTGCATAAGCACTTATATAAATATATATTAAATGGATGCATTAAGAGGATTAGGAGAATTAGGTTTAGGTTCAAGACTCAAGAGAATTAGTGAAATTATTATGAAAGAAACGCAACTAATTTATGATTACTATAGCATAGATTTCGACCCTTACCTATTCCCCATTTTTAAGTTAATAAGTAATAAAAAGGACGTTACAAATTCCGAAATACAAAATTCGCTACAATATTCGCAGCCTGCAATAACTCAAGCTTTAAATAAACTAAATAATAAAGGGTTAATTACTTATGTACAAGATAAATCTGACAAGCGAAAAAAAATAATTTCCCTTTCTGGTAAAGGTGAAAAAACACTTAAACAATTAACACCTATTTGGAATAGTATTGATGTCGTAATTAAAGAGTTTTTGTTAGAAACTTCATGTTCATTAATTGAACATTTAAACCTATTAGAAAATAAATTAAATGTAAATAGTTTTAGTAATAAAGTAATCAGTACTCTAAATACAGATACTAAACAAGCATTAGAAATTGTTACTTTTAAAGACGAATATGCCACTGCTTTTTACGATTTAAATATTGAATGGTTAAAAATGTATTTCATTGTAGAGCCATACGATGAGGAGGTTTTAAGTAAGCCAAAAAAGTATATAATAAATAAGGGAGGCCATATTTTTTATGCAATATTTAATAATGAAATTGTTGGTACAGTTGCTTTAATGCCAATTGGCGATGATGGTTTATTCGAATTAACCAAAATGGCAGTCTCACCAAAATATAGAGGATTTAAAATAGGCCAAAAACTTATGCAACATTGCATCGATTTTGCCAAGGACGAGATGCAACTTCCTGAATTGGTGCTTTATTCAAATACTTTACTAGAAAACGCTATTTATATCTATAGAAAATATGGATTTATTGAAGTTCCTCTTGAAACTAACACACCTTACAAACGAAGTGATATAAAAATGGTTTTAAATTTAAAAAGGAATGAAATTATTTAAAGTTGCGGCTAAAAATGTTTTGGATACGCTATTTCGTTAAATAGTATGATTTTAAAAAATTATATCCTCAAATTATACGTATCGAAAATTTAATTTTTGCTACACTTCATAATCTAATTAATATTATCTTTAATGCTTAAACTCGTAGTATTATGAAAAATAGTCTTTTCTTGCTTTTATGTACAACCTTTCTTTTTGTTAATTGTAAATCTGATAAAAAGTCAAATGACATTATCGTTGAAGACCCAGTAAATGTTATTGAAGAAGATTCAATAACAGTAGAATTTGATGGGCCAATTGTAGAAGCCAAAACTATTTATAAATATAAAGAAGATGGTATTGAAGTAACAGCAATAAACCATGCAACAATGGTTTTAGAATATAATGGTGTAGCAATTTATATTGACCCAGTTGGTGGTAAAGAAGCTTTTGAAGGATTAAAGGCTCCTACTTTTATTATTATAACAGATATTCATGCTGATCATTTAAATGTAGAAACCATTCAAGAAGTTAGCACAGCTTCAACAATCATCATTGGCCCAAAAGCTGTAAAAGAAAAAATACCAGAAGAATTACTTAAAAATTACACGTCAATTTTTAATGGGCTTGCACGTAATTTTCAAACTTCAAAAATTAATTTAGATGTAGAAGCAATTGCTATGTATAATTTACCTGAAGACGAGACATCAATGCATCCTAAAGGACGTGGAAATGGATATATTCTTACAATTAATGAAAAGCGTATTTATATTTCTGGAGATACTGAAGATATTTTTGAAATGCGACATCTAAAAGGTATAGATATGGCTTTTGTTTGTATGAACTTACCTTATACAATGACAGTAGATAGTGCTGCTAGTGCTGTATTACAATTTAAACCGAAAGAAGTTTTTCCTTATCATTATAAAGGTCAAGACGGTTTTAGTGATGTTGAGAAATTCAAAAACATTGTAAACGAAGTAAATAGTGATATAAAAGTGATTCAATTAGATTGGTATCATCAATAGATTATATTAGAAATTATCACAAATTATATTAAAATATCTTATATTTGAGTAGTTATTAACCCAAATATTGCCTGCTATGTTTTCTAACTTTTCTTTATTAATTTCTGAATTCAATATGTTAAATGTATTGATTATTGTTGGTGTTTTCTTTATTATTCTTATAATTCTAGGAATACGAAAAACCTACAAACTAAATAAGGAAAATAAGCGTTTAAATGATTTGCATTTAAAACAACTAGAAAAAGATAAAGAAAACGAAGGTTACCATGATTTTACAGAAGGGCATCTTTACGATAATGTAAATAATGACAAATAATTTATAAAAAAAAGCCTCGATTAACGAGGCTTTTTTAATTTCTATCTCAAAAGTTTTTTATACTTAATTCTTTTTGGCATTAAATCACCTCCAAGACGTTTCTTTTTATTTTCTTCATAGTCAGAAAAACTTCCTTCAAAAAAGTAGACTTGAGAGTCGCCTTCGAAAGCAAGAATATGTGTACAAATTCTATCTAAAAACCATCTGTCGTGACTAATAACAACAGCACAACCAGCAAAGTTTTCTAAACCTTCCTCTAATGCTCTTAATGTGTTGACATCAAGATCATTAGTAGGCTCGTCTAAAAGCAATACATTACCTTCTTCTTTAAGTGTCATAGCTAAATGAAGTCTGTTACGTTCGCCTCCAGAAAGTAATTTTACTTGTTTATTTTGCTCACTTCCAGAAAAATTAAATCTGCTTAAATACGCACGAGAATTTACTTGTTTTCCACCCATCATAATAAGCTCTTGCTCATCACTGAAGTTTTGCCAAATAGATTTTTCCGGGTCTATATTCGAATGTTTCTGATCTACATAAGCGAGTTTTGCTGTATCGCCTACTTTAAATTCGCCTTTATCAGAAGTTTCTTCTCCCATAATCATTCTAAAAATAGTGGTTTTACCAGCTCCATTCGGCCCAATAATACCAACTATTCCTGCTTGTGGAAGATTAAAGTTTAAATCGTCGTATAATAATTTATCATCATAACCTTTACTTACTCCAACAGCTTCAATCACATTGGTTCCTAAACGAGGTCCGTTAGGAATGTATATTTCAAGCTTTTCATCCAATTGTTTTTGGTCTTGACTCATCAGCTTATCATAGTTCTTCAAACGTGCTTTTTGTTTTGTCTGACGTCCTTTAGCTCCTTGCCTAACCCATTCTAACTCACGTTCTAAAGTTTTCTGACGTTTGGAAGCAGCTTTTCCTTCTTGTGCCATTCGCTTTGATTTCTGGTCTAACCAAGAAGAGTAGTTTCCTTTCCAAGGTATTCCTTCTCCTCTATCTAATTCAAGAATCCAACCTGCTACATTATCTAAAAAGTATCTATCGTGTGTTACTGCAATCACAGTTCCTTTATATTGTGCTAAATGATGTTCTAACCAATGTACAGATTCTGCATCTAAATGATTTGTTGGCTCATCTAATAATAAAACATCTGGCTCTTGTAATAACAAACGACACAATGCAACACGACGACGCTCTCCACCAGAAAGTACAGCAATTTTCTTATCACCTTCTGGAGTGCGAAGTGCATCCATGGCGATTTCAAGTTTTGTATCCAATTCCCATGCGTTAGCAGCATCAATTTCGTCTTGAAGTTCTGCTTGACGATTCATCAACTTTTCCATTTTGTCTGCATCAGAATAGACTTCTTCTAAACCAAACATATCGTTTATTTTATTGTATTCGTCAAGAATAGCAACTGTTTCAGCTGCACCTTCACGTACAATTTCCATCACCGTTTTATCTTCATCTAATTGAGGTTCTTGCTCTAACATACCTACAGAATAGTCTTGCAAAAACGTGATATCTCCTTGATAATTTTTATCTGTACCAGCAATAATTTTTAATAACGTTGATTTACCAGAACCATTGAGTCCTAATATTCCAATTTTGGCACCATAGAAAAAGCTTAAATAAATATTTTTTAAAACAGGTGTGTTTGCACCAGGAAAGGTCTTTGTTAAACCAGACATTGAAAAGATTACTTTTTTATCGTCGCTCATTATACTCTACCTTTTAAAGCATTAAAAACCCAAGAGATACAGAAAAATCCGAAACCTACAGCTGCAAAACCCCAACCTGCAACATCATCATACCTGAATGCTCCTAGAGCAATTAACAAAAGTCCTACAAATATCATTATCCATGTAGCCCAAGCTAAAACCGTGTTTTTATTCATTGCCATAATCTATTTCTTAATTTAGTTAGTGCAACAAATATCGTTTTTTTAGCTAAAAAAAGCACCACTTTCATGATGCTTTTTATTTAACTAACAGGTAGGAATCCCATTTTACCCATTTGGTAATCTCGCATTGCTTCCATAATTTCTGTTTGTGTATTCATTACATAAGGTCCATAAGTAGCAACTTTTTCCTTAAAAGGCATGCCAGATAAAAACAGCAACTTACTGCGTTGGTTTCCTTTAATAGAAAATCCTTCGCCCTCTTGATTAAACTCAATTAGCTGATTTTCATCTTGAATTAAATTTTTATCATTGTTTATAGTCACATTACCATTCAATAGATAAATTATTGACTGATTCCCTTCAGGTATATTAATACTATGAGTTCCTCCTTCTTCGACATCAATCATAAAGACACTCACCGGGGTTTGTGTCGCAATCCTACCATTTTTGCCTTCTAGCCCTCCAGCTATAACTTGGATTCTAACTTTATTATCTTCTGAATGAACTACAATAAAATCTTCCTTTTTTATATGCTGATATTTAGGTTGTATCATTTTCTTTTCCGCCGGCAAATTCAACCATAATTGAATTCCTTCTAAAGTTCCACCTTTTTTCACGAACTCTTTTGTAGGACCTTCAGAATGTATAATGCCTCGTCCAGCTGTAGTCCATTGTACATCACCAGCTTTTACAATACTTTCATGACCAAGCGAATCGCGATGTAATTGCTCGCCTTGGATTAAAAAAGTTATTGGTTCAAACCCACGATGTGGATGTGGTCCTAAATCAAACGGGTTATTCATTTCGTCTATTTGATAAGGTCCATAATGATGCAATAATATAAACGGATCTACCATTTCTATTTGCTGCGTTGGAATAGGTTGACGTAATTGTATTGGTCCCATATTTACGAAGTCACTTCGTCCAACATTTTTAATTGTATTTAGTTCCATTTTAATTTCCCTTCTTTTCTTATTGAAACTGTTATTAGCGAATTTTATCAAGCAAGTCGCTTAAAATCCCCGCTTCATTTACTGTTAAATTTTCTAATATATCATCTTTAAATACTTTAGATATTTCATTTATTAATTCAAGTCCTTCATTTGTAATCTCAATATGCACGACTCTTCTATCTCCTGGACAAGGTAAGCGCTTAATCAATTTCTTATCAGATAATTTATCCATTAATCGCGTTGCGTTAGGTGCTCGTTCAAGCATACGCTCTTTAATAGTTTGTACTTTTATGGCTTTACCTGCTCCTTTTAAAATTCGTAAAATATTATACTGCTGCGATGAAATTCCAAACGGTTTAAAAAACGTACTCTGCTTACTACTTATCCAATTTGCTGTATAAATTATATTTAGTAAAGCCTTTACTTTATCGTTTGGAAATGTTGAATTAATATCTTTTGAAATATCTCCCATACTATAATGCTTTAAATAATTTTTGAGCTTCTTTCAATAATTCTTTATTTAATTCTTTGTTAGTAACCTTCCCATCAGAAAAATTATCATTAAATGAAGGCAAAGAAAACGAGGCTACGATATTTCCTCCCATAAATTGAAAACGTCCATTTGCAAGGTCTAAAACCGTAGCTCCTCCTCTTGCTCCTGGTGATGTTGCCATAAGTAGCATAGGCTTTTCACTCCATAATTTACCATCGATTCTAGACATCCAATCAAATAGGTTTTTAAAAACAGTCGCATAAGCACCATTATGTTCTGCTAAAGATAAAATGATGCCATCTGAAGATTTAATGAGTTCTAAAAATTTATGCGCATTATCTGGTTGTCCCATTTCTGCTTCTAATTCAATACTAAAAATCGGCATGTCAAAATCGTTAAGATCTAAAACGTTCGCTTTAGCATCAATTAATTCTGAAGCATAGGTTGCTAATTGTTTGTTAATTGACTGTTTACTATTGCTTCCTGCAAAGGCTATAATATTTTTCATTTTGTAATTTTTTTATTGAATATATAAGATGTTATTAATAATATAAAGGCTAATAATGCTCCACCTTGCTCTCCATCTCCAATCATGTAATGTGCAAAAAAGGCGAGAATAAATGCAAAAAAGAATCCCGCATATGCCCATTCCTTGACAATCGAAAAGTTTGGATTCCATATTGCAAATAACCCTAATAACTTTAGTATTGCATATGGATAAATTATATATGTTGGATACCCAAGACTTGTAAATGCTACAACGATGTCATCATGCTTAAAAAAATACATACTTACTGAAAATAACATTAATGCCGTTAGTAAGCCTGTTACGATGTAATAAATTATTTTATCTCTTTTCATTTTTATTATTTATAAATTATTAACAAATATACAAATAATAATTTTATATTCCAAGGAACATATTTCCATGTAATGTATTTATGAGTTCATTAACAAACGCAACTTATAAAATTTGAAACTTTTGTACATTAGCACCAAATTATTTAATAAATGGACATCAACTTCAATAAAAACGAAGATCATAATAAATTACTTGTATCTGATTTAAGGCAGAAATTTGCTAAAGTGAAACTAGGTGGTGGAAAAACAAGAATAGAAAAACATCATTCTAAAGGCAAAATGACTGCTAGAGAGCGTATTGATTACTTATTGGATGACAAAGAAAATTGCATTGAAATTGGTGCTTTTGCAGGTGAAGACATGTACGTTGACCATGGTGGCTGCCCTTCTGGAGGTGTTGTTATTAAAATAGGATATGTAAAAGGAAAGCAATGTATCGTTGTTGCCAATGATGCAACTGTAAAAGCTGGCGCTTGGTTTCCTATAACTGGAAAAAAGAATTTACGTGCTCAAGAAATTTCTATAGAGAACCGATTGCCTATTATTTATTTAGTCGATTCAGCTGGTGTGTATTTACCAATGCAAGACGAAATTTTTCCAGACAAAGAACATTTCGGGCGTATTTTTAGAAATAATGCTGTGATGAGCAGTATGGGAATTACACAGATTTCTGCTGTTATGGGAAGCTGCGTTGCTGGTGGTGCCTACTTGCCAATTATGAGTGATGAAGCTTTAATTGTAGATAAAACAGGAAGTATTTTTCTCGCTGGAAGTTATTTGGTAAAAGCTGCCATTGGCGAAAGCATTGATAATGAAACATTAGGTGGCGCAACCACACATTGCGAAATTTCTGGTGTAACAGACTATAAAGCGAAAGATGATAAAGATGCTTTAGATACTATTAAAAATATTATTGATAAGATTGGTGATTTTGATAAAGCTGGTTTTAATAGAAATAAACCTGTTGAACCAAAAGAAAAACCTAAAGAAATTTACGGAATTCTACCTGAAAGTCGTTCAGACCAATATGATATGTATGAAATCATTAAGCGTCTTGTTGATAATTCTGAATATGACGAATATAAAGCTGGTTTCGGAAAAACAATTATTACTGCTTATGCCAGAATTGATGGCTGGGCAGTTGGTATAATTGCAAACCAACGAAAACTAGTAAAAACCAAAAGTGGAGAAATGCAGTTTGGTGGTGTAATCTACAACGATAGTGCAGATAAGGCTACACGTTTTATTGCTAATTGTAATCAGAAAAAAATCCCATTAGTGTTTTTACAAGATGTCACTGGTTTTATGGTTGGGAGTAAATCTGAACATGGTGGCATTATAAAAGATGGCGCTAAAATGGTAAATGCTGTAAGTAATTCTGTAGTTCCAAAATTTACGATTGTAATTGGTAATAGCTATGGAGCAGGTAATTATGCCATGTGTGGTAAAGCTTACGATCCAAGATTAATTGTTGCTTGGCCTAGTGCAGAACTTGCAGTAATGAGTGGGAACTCTGCTGCTAAAGTATTATTACAAATTGAAAAAGCTTCATTAGAAAAGAAAGGCGAAAAAATTACACCAGAAAAAGAAGCTGAACTTTTCAATAAAATAAAAGATAGATACGACAAACAAGTATCACCATATTATGCAGCAGCAAGAATTTGGACAGATGCTATTATCGATCCACTAGATACCAGAAAATGGATAAGTATGGGAATTGAAGCAGCTAACCATGCTCCTATTGAGAAAAAATTTAATTTAGGTGTGATACAGGTTTAACAAATGAATTCGTTAAAAACCAAACGTCCGGCATATATTATTGTTTTACTTATACTCGCTGGAGAAGCAGTATTTATTTTACCATTTGTATTAGCTCGAATTTTTAGGCCAACGTTTTTAGAAGCGTTTAATATTAACAATCTTGAGTTAGGAACATGCTTTTCTATTTATGGTATTGTCGCTTTATTTTCTTACTTTTTTGGTGGACCATTAGCAGATAAATTTCACCCAAGACATTTAATGTCTGTAGCTTTAGTGTTAACAGCTCTTGGTGGTTTTTATCTTTCTACATATCCTGATTTTCTTCATTTAAAATATTTATTTGGCTATTGGGGTTTTACAACCATATTCTTGTTTTGGGCAGCCATGATAAAAGCCACAAGAATTTGGGGTGGTGCTGAAAAACAAGGAATTGCATTTGGATTTCTTGATGGAGGACGAGGTCTAATCGCTGCAGGGTTTGGATCACTAGGTGTATTAATCTTTTCATTATTTATTGATGTTGATATTAGAGAAGCTTCTTTATTTGAACGAAAAGAAGCGTTTAAATATGTAATTATAATTTCATCTACAATTGTTTTAATTATTGGGGTTTTAATCTTCTTTTTTTTGAAACTTATACAGTCAAGTCCGACTGAAGATACAGAAGTAAGCAAACTAACTTTAGATAATATAAAAAAAGTATTAAAATTTCGTTCTGTATGGTTATTAATGCTAATTATTCTTTGTGCTTATGTTGGCTATAAAATGACAGATGTATTTAGTCTTTATGCCAAAGACGTTATGCTATACGATGATTTAGAATCTGCTAAAGTTGGAACTTCACTTCTATACTTAAGACCAATTATTGGAGTTTTAATCGGGTTATTAGCCGATAGAACTAAAGCATCATTATGGATAATTGTTGGGTTTTTAACAACTATTATTGCAAGTTTAGTTTTTGCATCCGGAATAATAAATGATAGTACAACACTACTATTTATTATTACAATTGGCTTTATGGCAATTGGTGTTTATTCTGTTCGTGTTTTATATTTTGCAACTATGGAAGAAGCAAATATTCCTCTTGCTTTAACAGGTACTACAGTTGGTATTATTTCAATTATAGGTTATACTCCAGATATTTTTTCTGGACCTATGATTGGCGTTTTATTAGATAATTCTCCTGGAGAATTAGGACATCAGCATGTGTTTATTGTATTAACAGTTTTTAGTATTATTGGTTTAATTGCTTCAATATTGTTTTATTATAATTCAAAGAAAAGGATGCCGTAAATAGACATCCTTTTTTTCCAAGTTGAACATTAAACTTACCAATCAAACAATAACTTGGTGTAATTATAATTTATCCAATGACTCCTGCATATTTTTCAATTAACCGAACGATTAAATCATTTAGTTTTTCAATTTTATATTCACTTGCAGTAGGTTTCATATGTGGATTCCCGATTCCGCTATCGTCAGTTAAAAACACATAGGTCCCGTTGGTTGAAACACTAAAGAATCGCATAAGAAATTCAACTGTCTTATCTGCACCGCTAGCTACAATAGGAATTATTTTTATTCCTTTTTCTTGAGCAATTTTTATTTGCTCTTTTATCATTAAAACATTCTCTTGATTTAAATGAGGAGGAGCGTCTAGTAATAAAAATAGGAGTCTAGACTTTGCGTTTATATTCCAAGATTTAGACATCGATACTTGTAATGCCTTTTCAACAGCTTCTTCATAATCACCTCCACCTCCTGCCGATTGACGTGATAAAACCTCTTTCACATGTTTTATATCTTCATTAAAATCAAAGTCTTTAACTACATATTCGTCTCCAGAATCTCGATAAAAAGTTAAAGCAACTCTCTTTTTATCAATAGACTTATCTAACCTAGAAATAATGTTTTTTAATTCAGATTTAAGGTAGCTTATCTCGTCTCCCATTGAGCCAGTTGCATCTATTGTAAACATTACGTCGATATCGTTGGAAGCGTTTTTTCTATTTAAAACAAAGTTTATCGTTTCATGTCTATTGGTTATTTTCTTTCCTATAGCATTATTATCATGCAGCGCTTGAACTATAAAATACTCATCTTCACATACCTTATTTAAATCTTTAAATAGTGTCACATTCCCTGAAATATCTGTTCTAGAAGTCATAATTTTTTCATTCAAATCATTATACAATGATACTTGAACATTATTTACTGGCAGTCCTTTTTCATTGACTATGGACACTTGAATTTTATTTTCTAGGAAGAAATTCCAGTTTTTTTGTATTTTTTTATACTCTTTAACTTTTAAAGCATTTAACCAATCATCCCATTTTTCTAAATCATTTATCTCTCCAGCTGTAAGTTGTCCAGATTGAGGATCTGAATACGCATCATGTTCTGCCTTTGAATCTTCGACCTTAACTCCAGAAACTCTTCCGGATAATGCTTTAGATACAGATTCACTTCTACTTGTAACCGATGACATGCCTCGTATTCTTATTGATTTACCTTTAGATGCATATCCTGTAATGACTACTTCATCTAAAGTTGAAGAATCTTCTTCTAATACAACATTAACAATATTGGAAGCACCAATTACAACTTCCTTTGTTATCATCCCTATAAAAGAGAAGGTTAAAATATTTCCTTCATTTACATTAATAGTATATTCTCCATCAAAACCAGTTTGAACTCCAGTTGTTGTTCCTTTAATAATGATATTCACTCCTGGCAATGGTAAACCATCTGCTAACGATGTAACGATTCCTGTAATGGGTTTTTCTTGAGCATTTAGCTGCATTGATATCATCAATACAAACAAAAATTGTAATGTTCTTTTCATGTTATTGAGTTTTAATAGTTAATCTTTAATTATTGAAATTATTTCAGGCAAGAGTGTAATTGCTGTTAATAAAACAGCATTGTTTTTTGACTTTGGCGCAATAGATGTTGCTGCAGTTTCAGTGTCGGCTGCTGTAGTTTGATTTATTGCGGTTCCTGAACCAGCAGTTGGATTCCGAACCATGATAATGGTATTTACAGCAGTTTCGTTATAGTTTTGGTTTGCATATGTATATGCCAACTCGATACCATCGTTATGAAATTCTTTAATACTAGGCATAAAATTATTAATTGCGTGTAAAATGGATTTTATTTTTTTAGGAGACGACTTCTCTAAAGCCACGCCATTTATACCAGAATAACTAATAATTGAGATGCTATCATTTTTTGTGAGGCGTTTAGAAAGCAACTTAAAAGCTTGTTTTAAAATTACTTTATCATCGTTTGAAATACTTGTATTTCCAACTTGAATTAAAAAAGTAATGTTATGAAGCGTAGCCGATTCTTGAGAATTATAATTTTCGGCTATAAAAGGAATTAAATTTTCTAATGAGACAGATTGTGTTTCAATTTTGCTTTCTTGAGAGTTTCCTATAGCGATAAAAAGTAATAGGAATAATAATGTGGCTATCTCTTTCATCTGGTTTCTTGATTTTAAGTTTGATATAAAACTATAATCAATCTAAAAACTAGAAAACCAATAATGAGTGTAGTGGCCTATTAAATGAGTAAACGTACTACTTGAGCGATTTTAGTGTTTCTGAACGCTGAATCTTACCATTGGCTGTTTGAGAAAACTTATATGTAAAGTAAATTTCTTTCGGGATTTCGTATTTATTTAATCCATCGAAAATTGAATCGTCTAATTTGCTAGTTTCACCTTCTATCACCAAAATAACTTTCTCGCCTAGTGTTTCGTCCTTTTCAGAGGCAATAAAAAATCGTTTAGTTATTTTATCTTCAAGAGTCTTCTCTATCGATTCTGGAAAAATCTTGATACCTCCTGAATTTATAACATTATCAAAACGCCCTAGCCATTCAAATTCATTTTCAGAATGAAGTTTTACAATATCATTTGTTACGATTTGTTCGTCTGAAATTTTTGGCGCATTAATAATGAGACAATTTCTGTCGTCTTGAGATATTACAATACTAGGTAATGTTTTAAAATATGAAGATGCGAATGTTTTATCGCCTTTAAAATCATTTAATTTTCTAACCGCAATATGAGATACAGTTTCTGTCATACCAAAGGTTTCATATACATTGGTAGAACAATTTTGAATTTGATTAATTAATTGTACTGAAGCTGGTGCTCCGCCAATAATCATGGTTTTAATATTATGGCAATATGTTAAAGAATTTTGTAATTGAAATGGCACCATTGCGCCGAAATGATATTTTTTTGCATAATCAAAAACTGGATTGGCAGAAGGTTCGACCATATCTAATTCTAATCCTAAAATCATCGCTCTTACAAGCATCATCTTACCCGCAACGTACTGTGTAGGTAAGCAATGCAATGCTGTATTTCCTGGTTTAAAATAAAAAAAATCAGCTGTAGAAATAGACGAATTAACCATGGCCTGCTTACTAACTTTTATAGACTTCGGAATTCCTGTAGATCCTGAAGTTCTAATTACGAGGTGATCTTTATCATCCAACCAGTCTAACAAGAAGTCACCAATAACATTTTCGTAAGGCACGCCTTCTTTTACAAGACTATAAGCAACTTCTTTGAGTTCTGAATGGTTATAATTATTACCATTTAACTTAAATTTTAAATGAACTTTGTCGTATTTAGGGGTCATATTTGGTTATAATTATTCTATTACTTTATAATCTTCTTTTGGTGGTTCTTCAATTTTTCCGAATAGCTTTTCTTTCCAATTTGTCCAACCATATTTTTTAGAAAGCACAAGAAGAAGAATAGGAAACACTACAAATACTGGCATGAATACATCAACAAAGCCTGCAGATGTTGGGTCAGACATATCTTTAAATATAGAATGCGTTTGGAACGCCGTCCAATCTGCTGTAACCAATAAGGCGGCAAACAAATTATTGGCTGCATGAAATCCTAGAGCAAGCTCAATACCTTCATCCATTAAGGTCATAATTCCTAAAAATAAACCTGTTCCAATATAATAGACCATGATGCCATAGCCTAATTTTTGAACTTCAGGATTTGCTATATGCAAAGAACCAAATATTATAGATGTAACTATAAGCGGAACCCATTTGTTTTTAGCTAATACACCAATACCTTGCATTAAATAGCCTCTAAATAAGTATTCTTCAAAACTTGTTTGCAGCGGAACAAAAATTATTGCAATAAAGCACAATATTATAAAAGGCATTAATTTAAAATTTAACACATAATCTTCAGGAGACAACGAATAATCTATTAAAACCAAGCTACTTGAAATAATGCCCCAAAAGACAAAAACAAACCAAAAGCGTTTCCAGTCTATTTTTGGTCTTGCTGTTGTTAAATGTGTTATCGATTGTTTATGTAAAAATTTAGCAACAAAAAGTAATACCAACAATCCAGCTGCGAAAGACAATAACATTAAAAACAAATTAAGGTTTGGCTCTAACATCGACATCATTGCTGTTTCGTCAAGTTCTCCTAAACTATCACCGTTTTTATATGCTTTAAAAAATACTGCTGCTGTAAACGGAAGTTGCCCAATAATAACGCCTATTATCACGATAATTAAACCTAACAAATATCGCCACCATTCGTGCAAAACATTAAATGCTTGTTTTATATACATACTTATAAATTAAAATTCCAATCTAAATTATTTTCGTATCGCAATGTACCATTTTTAACTTGTAAAGGCGAAGAAAAATTATTTGTAAATAAGCTTCCTGTTCCCAATCCTTGATACATTTTACTTTGTTTTATAAATGTGTATTGTGCAATACCATTAAGTCCAACATTACTTTCTAAAGCACTGGTTATCCACCAACCAATATGTAAACTTTCTGCTATTTTAATCCATTCATCACAGCCAGCAAAACCACCTGCCAAACTTGGTTTTAAAATAATGTATTGCGGACGTATAGTTTGTAGCAATTCTTGTTTTTTTGTTACAGAAAATACGCCAATTAATTCTTCGTCTAACGCAATTGGCAAAGGTGTTTTCTCACACAATCGTGCCATATTTTCTATCTGACCTTGCTTTATAGGTTGCTCTACGGAATGCAAATCGAATTCTGATAATTGTTTTAATTTGTCTAACGCATCGTTTGCTGAAAATGCGCCATTGGCATCAACACGTATTTCGATATCTTTTACTGAATATTCTTTTCTAATAGATTTTAATAATTCGAGCTCTGTTTGAAAATCAATAGCTCCAATTTTTATTTTAATACAACGAAATCCATCTTTGATCTTCTCTTTTATTTGTTGCTTCATAAAAGCTTCGCTTCCCATCCAGATCAATCCATTGATCGGGATTGATGCTTTTCCTTTTGTAAATTCTGAAGGAAACAATGTGAATACATCTTGACTTTTAAACGACTTAAAAGCCATTTCTAATCCGAATTTAATACTAGGGAATTCTACAAGCTCTTGTAATAACGCATCAAGACCCATAGAAATATTATTGCAAACCCATTTAAGTTTGTCTTCGTAATCTGGTCTATCGTCTACAGAAAGACCTCTAAAAATTCCGCATTCGCCAACACCTTTCTTATCACCTAATTTTAAAATAATAAACCAAGTTTCTTTGGTTTTTAAAATACCACGAGAGGTACCACTAGCTTGTTTAAAATTTAAAATGTATTTATTATAAAATGCTTTCATATATAAATAAATATAAGCTTAAAACTAAAAAGAATGTTGCATAACAAGTTGTAAATACTCTTTTTTTAATCGACTTGTTTTTTCCCATACATGTCCGAATTGAAATTTTAAGTTTTTATTTAAAACGTATCCCAATCCTAAAAATGTTCTATTTCTATCAAAGTAATTTACATTTCTACCATTACCTATATCTGTTTCGCCATTAATAAACAATTCGTTAAAAACTGAAGCATAAAGAGCATTCGTTTCTAATGCTCTTTTATTTATTGGTACATTAACAAATAGATTATACCCAAAACGTGTTCTGAAATCTTGATTCTGAATAAAACGTTGCTCATACCTAAACCGGTGTGTTAAAAAGAATATTTTGCCCAATCTTTGACGAAACAAAACCTCTTGATATATGCGATTTTCGTTAAACTCTTCTGTATGACTATCAAATGGTTGGATGATTGCAAAAGCATAACCAAAAACAAATCTGATATTTTTATTTTTTGGTGTGTAGGTTAACCCAGAACGTATTAAAAATAAATTAAAGTCACCAAAAATTCTCCAATCTTGATATTGGACATCGCCCTGAATTCCGAAACGACTTTCATCAAATTTATGATGATAAAAATAGATAATTCTCGCTCCTGTTTTTTCTTCAGTTTGCGAAAAAGCTTTTATACTTATTATAAAAAAAAAGCCAATTAAAAATACATTTAGATATTTTAGATTGTGCATTCCTTATCTTTGGTTTTTTTTTGTATAAACAATACATCGCTATTTAACTGATTAAAAAAAAAGAATTATTTTTGTCAAGCTAATATCTTATTAAATGCCTGAATTTCCAAATATCATTCATTTTGCCATTCCTTTTTTTATTATCTCAATGCTTCTTGAATTGTATGTTACAACTAAAGAAAACATTAAAACCTATGAAACTAAAGATGCTTTCTCTTCTATTGCAATGGGAATCGGTAATGTGTTGTTAGGTTTTTTAAGCAAAGGCTTGGTTTTAGTTGCTTTATTTTATGTATATGAGAATTTTAGGTTTTTTACACTTCCTGTTACTTGGTGGAGTTTTGTACTTATATTTTTTGCCGACGATTTATCGTATTACTTATTTCACAGAGTTTCGCACGAATGTAGATTATTTTGGGCCTCGCATGTTGTGCATCACTCTTCACAACATTACAATTTAAGTACAGCATTACGCCAAACATGGTCTGGCGGCTTTTATTCGTTTATATTTTGGCTATGGTTGCCTCTTTTAGGGTTCCATCCCGCCATGATTATGTTGCAAATGTCTATTAGTTTGTTATACCAATTCTGGATACATACTGAAGCCATAGACAAAATGCCAAAGTGGTTTGAAGCTGTAATGAACACACCTTCTCATCATCGTGTACATCATGGTAGTAACCCATTGTATCTTGACAGAAATCATGCTGGTATTTTGATTATTTGGGATAAAATGTTTGGTACTTTTCAACCTGAATTAAAAGAAGAAAAAGTCGTTTATGGTTTGGTAAAAAACATAGACACCTACAACCCTGTTAAGATTGCATTTATCGAATGGATACATCTATTTAAAGATGCTTTCTCCGGTAAAAAATCGCTAAAAGATAGATTACATTATTTCACAAAACCTCCTGGATGGACACATGATGGCACTGGCAAAATCTCTGATGATTTGCGTAAAGACTGGTTAAAAACTAATAATGTAAAGCATGACATTTAATAATAAAGTTGTTTGGATAACTGGTGCATCTAGTGGTATTGGAAAGGCACTTGCATTTCAACTCTCTAAACAAGAAAACTGTAAACTCACCTTATCGTCTAGGCGAGAAGACGTTTTAAATGATGTGAAAAATGCTTGTGAAAATCCTATTAATATTGCAGTATTACCTTTAGATTTAGAAGATACGGATTATATGAGGCTTGTTACAGACAAAGCCATTTCTGTTTTCGGAAAAGTGGATGTACTTATAAATAATGGTGGTATAAGTCAGCGATCTCCTATTATTGAAACTTCTATTGATGTAGATAGAAAACTTATGGAAGTTGATTATTTAGGAACGGTTGCCATTAGCAAAGCGTTATTACCTCATTTTGTTGAAAACACATCAGGTCATTATGTAATTGTTTCAAGTTTGATGGGGAAATTTAGTTCTTCTTATAGGTCGGCTTATTGTGGTGCTAAACATGCTCTGCATGGTTTTTTTGATGCACTTCGATTAGAGCATGCTAAAGACAATATAAAAGTGACGATGATTTGCCCAGGATTTGTAAATACCAATGTAGCACGAAATGCATTAATTGCTGATGGCAGTAAACAAGGTCATCAAGATGCCATGACAGAAAATGGATTGGATGTAAATGTGTTTGTTAGAAAGATGATAAAAGCCATACAAAAAGAAAAGTTTGAAGCGTATATTGGCAAATTTGAAAAATTTGGTGTTTATGTAAAACGGTTCTCTCCAAAATTAATTCATAAATTGGTACTTCGTAGTAGCGTGAAATAAATTTAAGTATCACAATTAAAAAATAATTAAATTTTAATTAATTTTTACAATTTCTACTTCACCTATTGATAACCCATTTTCTAAACTTGCTTCTCCCTTGTATGTAACAGTAGGTTCTCCGTAAGAAACTATTTTTAAATTTTCTGAAACATTAAATTGAAAGCTTCCATCTCCATAGGCAGTAACTTTTGTGGATTTATTATCGGCCTCTAAAGTATTAACTTTAGACTCTCCGTAAGATGTTATTTTTTGATTTACTATGTTTCCTTTTTTTATTTTTAGATAACTTTCACCATAGATAACAACTTTTAAATCTTGCAAAGTAACTTCATCCATATATACTTGAGATTCACCATAAATATTCAATGTTAATTTTTTAGAATCTATTGGGCTTTCAAAATCAAACCTTTCTTCACCTCTTAAAGAAAATGTTTTTACTTTTTTATAAATCACAGTTGCATTTACTACAGTTCCGCTATAAATAGAATTTTTATAGTTAGTATTATAATCATCTTTTTTAGACTTTGTTACAGTTTTTGCATCATCTAAATATACTTGTAACGTAGTTCCTTTTACTTCTACATTTATCTTTTCAATAGATTCGGTCATGGATTCAATAATCACTGCTTCTTTATCTCCTGATTTAAATACAACTTCAATATGTGGACTAATTATTACTTTATCAAAAGGGTTAACGTCAAAAGTTTTTGATTGTGATATTATAACATTTGTGTTGAAGAAAAATGCTACAAAAAGAATTATAATTAATACCGTTTTGCCTTTTAAAAATGATTTCATAATCTTGATTTATTAAGTTGTTTAATCTATAGATAGTTCTTTTTTTAGATTGTTATAGTTTGCATGTAAAAAAACTTACAACTCCAAACTTTCTCCAATCCCCAACAACATCAAGTCTTTATCTTTATCAAAAAATTTGCGTTTGGCAGTTACGTGATCAATCTCTATATAGCCAAACGTGTCATAATGATAGCCCAATATTTTATCACATTCGATAAAATCGCTTGCTAGAATAGCGTCTTTTACTCCCATCGTGAAATTATCACCAATAGGTAAAATGGCTAAATCTAACTTGGTTTGCATTGGTATCAGCTTCATATCCATGGTCAAAGCAGTATCGCCAGCGATGTAAATATTTTTGTGTTCGCCTTCTATTATAAAACCTCCTGGTTGTCCACCATAACTACCATCAGGAAACGAGGATGTGTGTATGGCATTCACGTACTTTACTGTACCAAAGTCAAATTTCCAACTTCCTCCATGATTCATTGGGTGGTGTTTCAACCCAAGTGCATTATAATGCATCGCAATTTCATAATTAGAAACAATTATGGCATTGGTTCGTTTTGCAATTGCTTCGACATCTAGAATATGATCTTGATGTGCATGTGTGACTAATATATAATCGGCTTTTAACAAATTAATATCAATATGTGAAGCGTTAGGGTTTGCAGAAATAAAAGGGTCTACAAGAATCTGTTTATCATTGACTTCTATTCCTAAACTGGCGTGACCGTAAAATGTAATTTTCATTTAATAGTTTTTATACGGATGAAATTACAAAAAAATAAGGAGATTATATCGTTATAATATATGGCCTATTGCCATTAAAACAGCTAGCAATAAGGTTGTTAAGGCTAGTTTTTTTAGCTCTGGATCAAGATTTCTAGGGTCTTTATTTCTATTAACACTTTTTAGATGAACAATCAAAGGTACATAGGCCAACATAAAAATTAGATTAAACGGTGAAGTATAATATAAAATCCCAAATATAGCTGACAAAATAATAGCTCCTCCAATTAAAAAATAATGATATTTTTTAGCAGTTTCTCTGCCCAATTTTACAGGGATCGTATTTTTATTTGCTTCCTTATCAGAATCAATATCACGCATATTGTTAAGGTTTAAAACAGCTGTACTCAACAAGCCCAGAGTAATAGCAGGCAAAAATGTAACATGATCTATTTGTCTAGCAAATAAGAAATAACATCCTATAACACTCACGAGTCCGAAAAAGAAAAACACAAAAATATCACCAAGGCCTTTATAACCATAGGCTTTATTACCCATGGTGTATTTTATAGCTGCCAAAATGCAAACCATTCCAAGAAAAAAGAAGGTTACTGAATACGTAAAATGATTAATGTTAAATGATGAGAATATAAGACAAAAAGCTAATCCAATAGAAATAAGTATATTAACTTTTATAGCGTTAATCATTTCTTGCGGCGAAATTTTACCACTTTGAATTCCTCGTTCAGGCCCAATTCTATTTTCGTTGTCAGTACCTTTTACACCATCGCCATAATCGTTTGCAAGATTAGATAATATCTGTAAACTTAAGGTTGTAAGAATTGCGAAAACGAAAATAATCCAGTCGAAAAAACCATTGTATTCGGCTAAAAATGCTGCGACAATTATTCCAGAAATTGACAATGGTAAGGTTCGCAAACGCATTGCAGAAACCCATAAAGAAACGTTACTCATTCGATAGTTTTAATTTAAGGAATCCATTTTTTATCAAAATTAGGTTTCCGTTTTTCTAAAAATGCATCTCGTCCTTCTTTTGCTTCGTCTGTCATGTAAGCCAAGCGTGTAGCTTCACCCGCGAAAACTTGTTGCCCTACCATGCCATCGTCTGTTAAATTCATTGCGAACTTTAACATTTTAATAGATGTTGGAGATTTAGCCAAAATTTCTTGCGCCCAATCATAAGCTGTATCTTCTAATTCATGATGAGGAATAACAGCATTTACCATACCCATTTCGTATGCCTCTTGCGCCGAATAATCACGTCCCAAGAAGAAGATTTCTCTAGCTTTTTTCTGTCCAACCATTTTTGCTAAATATGCAGATCCATAACCACCATCAAAACTCGTAACATCAGCATCAGTTTGTTTAAAAATAGCGTGTTCTTTACTTGCTAGAGTTAAATCGCAAATCACATGTAAACTATGTCCACCACCAACTGCCCAACCTGGGACAACAGCTATTACAGCTTTTGGCATAAAACGGATTAGACGTTGTACTTCTAAAATATTTAAACGATGATAACCATCTTCTCCAACATAACCTTGGTGACCTCGAGCCTTTTGATCACCACCACTACAAAAACTCCAAACGCCATCTTTGGTCGAAGGACCTTCGGCAGAAAGTAAAACAACACCAATATTTACATCTTCATTAGCATCATAAAACGCATCATACAGTTCGCTCGTAGTTTTCGGTCTAAATGCATTGCGTATATTTGGTCTATTAAATGCAATTCTTGCTACACCATTGCATTTCTGATAGGTAATATCTTCGTATTGTTTAGCAGTTTTCCAGTTTGCTACACTCATTTTTTATATTTTTACCAAAAATAAATTATTTTAAATTAACATTCGCTTCCTATGAAAAATAAAATCCTACTATTTGCATTCTTACTAATTTCGATTACCGGTCTTTCTCAAAATTATGAATTTGAAACAGTTATAGATTTGGACGCTACTGATGTGATTAGTCAAGGCAGAACAGGAACTTGTTGGAGTTTTTCGACTTCGTCATTTTTAGAAAGTGAAATAATAAGAAAAACAGGAAAGCGCATTGATTTATCTGAAATGTATTCTGTAAGACATACCTACCCAAAGAAAGCATGGAACTATGTTATGCGTCAAGGCCATGCACAATTTAGTGAAGGTGGTTTAGCACACGACGTTATTAATAGTGTTTCTGATTTTGGTGTTGTACCAAACAGTGCTTATACAGGTTTAGATGATGCCCAAAATACCCATAATCACGCTAAAATGGTAGATTCTTTAAAAGTGGTTCTTAATGCATACATTAAAAGCCCTGATAAAAACGAAACTAATTGGAGTATCGAGGTGCAACAAATTTTAGATTCGCATTTAGGAAATAATATTACGTCTTTTAATCATGAAGGCATCCAGTACACACCACAATCTTTCTTGGAAATGACGACATTAAATCCTGAAGATTATATCACTATTACTTCCTTTACGCAAGCTCCTTATTATTCAGAATTCATTTTAAATATTCCTGATAATTTTTCGAATGGTTCGTTTTACAATGTGCCATTAGACAATTTAATGACTATTATTGATCATGCTCTTGAAAATGGCTATTCTATTGAATTAGATTGCGATGTAAGTGAAAAAACATTCTCGTCTAAATATGGTATTGCTGTTATTCCTGAAGATGAAAGTAATAATATCGAAGCACTAAAAAGTATTCAACCTGAAAAAGAAATCACTCAAGAATTCAGACAACAAGAATTTGAAAACTACAATACCACCGATGATCATTTAATGCACATAACGGGTGTTTTAAAAGATCAAAATGGTGCGGTATATTATAAAGTTAAAAACTCTTGGGGCAATAATTCTGAACGTGTTTCAAATGATGGATATATATACATGAGTGAATCCTATATGCGATTAAAAACTATTTCTATCATGATACATAAAGACGCTCTAACTACAGAAATAGCATCGAAGTTACATTTAAAGTAAATGTATTCCGTCTGGTTTAATCGAAATTAGTTTTTGCTTATAAAGTGATCCAATAGCCTTTTTAAAATTCTTTTTACTCATTTGTAAAACATCTTTAATGTCTTCTGGAGCAGATTTATCTGTAAGGTTTAAAAAGCCATCATTATCATGAAGTTCATGCATAATTTTTTCGGCATTAGGTTCTATATTACGATAACCAATTTGACCGAGTGAAATATCCAACTTATTTCCAGGGCGTATTTTCTTAACAATACCTTTTAGATTATCACCTACAGAAATATCTGAAAATATATTGTCTTTGTAAATTAAACCCAAATGTTTTTTATTCACGATAACATTCATTCCAATTTCAGAAGGATGAGACACAATTAAATCGACTTCATCAAACTGATTTACAGTTAGTTCCTTATTGTCTAAAAACCTATTAGTTTTACTAGATGCTACTAGCCTATTGGTGATTTCATCAAGATAACAATGCACTAAATACCATCCGCCACGTTTCATTTTAAATGCTTGTTCTCTAAAGGGGCAAAACAATTCTTTTACCATTCCCCAGTCTAAAAACGCGCCATGATTTGTCACTTCATTACAACGTAACAAAGCAAATTCACCTTTTGTGATATAGGGCTTGTCTGTAACAGCAACAAGTCGTTCATCATTATCTAAATAAACAAATACTTCAATTTTATCCCAAATTTTAAATGCTTCTGGAACATATCGATTGGGTAACAAAACTTCATTATCTTCTTCATCACTCAAAAATAAGCCTGGCTCCTTTTCTCGCAGTATTGTTAGTGTATTATATTCGCCTATATTTATCATGGTGCAAAGATAATGATATTACTTTGTAGAAATATTAAAAAGAAACCCAGAAATATATTGTGTACAAAGAAAAAGCGTTACAGACAATGCAACGCTTTAAAAGGCCAAATAAAGTTTCAACTAGTATGCTGATTCTTTTTTGAAATGTTTTGTCAATAAATAATAAACAACAGCTCTATATTTATTGCGGTTTGATTTACCATATTTTTCTAAAACAGCATCTATTCCTTTATCCAAATCTGCACTATCTTGTAGGCCTAATTTTTTGATTAAAAAATTATTTTTTACCGTTGCTATTTCAGATTCGTCAGTTCCAGAAACAGTTGATGAGTCAGCATTGTAAATAGATGGACCACAACCAATTGTTACTTTCGTTAATAAATCCATATCTGGAGTAACTCCAACTTTATCTTTTAAATCTGCGGCATACTTTGCAATTAATTCGTCTCTTTTGCTCATGTTTTTAGTTTTATACTTGATTAATAAATTGTTTCATTCTTTAGACACACTAAAACTGAAAAAGTCACTATAAAAATTACTTAATAAACTTGAAATAGTTAAGCAACACCTCATCGTTTATTTCATTAGGTGTAAATACTTCTAACAGCTTTGGGCTATCAGATTCTATAAAAAATGAATTTAGCATTAAATTTAGTTCATCCTCAACTTCGGCTTTAGAATAATTAAAACCATACATCTTGCATAATTGTATTGCAGTAAGTTTATGTTTGGTTTCAAAAAAGGTGTCAAAATTTTTACTGTTTTTGTCACCTGGAAGAATTCTAAAAATACCTCCACCAGAATTGTTAACCACAATTATTCTAAAATTACTCGGAATATAGTTATTCCAAAGCGCATTACTATCATAGAAAAAACTTAAATCTCCAGTAATAAAGGTTGTTTGATTTGTATTTGATACAGCAAAACCAATAGCTGTGCTCATGCTACCATCTATACCACTTGTACCGCGATTACAGTGTATTTCGAGTGTTTTATTTAAATTAAAAAGTTGTGCATATCGAATAGCCGAACTATTACTAATTTGCAATGAGGTATTATTAGGAATTGATTTTAAAACTGAATCAAAAACTTTAAAATCACAAAATGGAATTTGCTTTATATACTCCTGATGTTTCTCTTCTCTGTGTCGCTTTAAAGTTTTAAAAAATGGTTTAAAACTGCTATTATTTGTCATTACTCTTGGCAGAAACTCCTCAAAGAATTTATTTGGTGATGTTTCAAAATGTTTTTCCAAACAGAAAAAAGTATCGTTTGCTTTCTTCTCGTCAATATGCCAATGATGCTTTGGTTTGAATGTTCTTAAAAATGCTTTTACTTTTTTTGATACAATTAAACCACCAAAAGTTAATAAAATGTCAGGCTGTAATTGTTTAAATTCTTCATCAGAAAATGGTGCGATCATTTTATCGATACTCGGAAAAAACTCTGGATGATGTAAGTTAGATGTTGTTTCGATAAACACAATAATACTATCATCATTAGCAAGCTTATTTAAATATATTTGTTCTACACTACCCAATTGATTTACACCAACTAAAACTATTTTTTTTGAAGCATCACTCCAAGTTTTAGAATAAGATTCTATGTCATCAAAATCAATTGGTTTTGGTTGAATTTTGACACTAATAACTTTTGGGTTTACAGAAAGCGTATCTGTCGTTTCATAAAGTGGTTCGTCAAACGGAATGTTAATATGTACAGGTCCTTTTTTATGAATCGCTATATTTAAAGCCCTGTTTATTTCTTCTTCATTTTCTTCTTGAATTTTGTGTTCTATTTCTAAAAAACGTTCGAGTTTATTCTCAAGGTTTTCAATTATTGAGGACTCGTGTTCTTTTGCTTGATTTTTACTATTCCCTAAATCCTGTTTTAAATTGGTAGAATATAGAATATGATTTTTATAAACGTCAGGTTGATTAATTGTTTGCCCATCTCCAATGCTTATTAAATATTTTGGCCTATCTGCAGATAAAACCACCAATGGGATATCGCTATAAAAAGCTTCAGCTACTGCAGGATAGTAATTAAGCATGGCGCTTCCAGAAGTGCAAACCACTGCAGTAGGTTGTTGCAGTTTTTGTGCTATACCTAAAGCAAAAAAAGCAGCACAACGCTCATCTACAATGCTATAACACGTAAAATAATTATCGTTTGTAAAACCAATAGTTAAAGGCGCATTCCTACTTCCTGGAGAAATAATTATGTGCTTTATGGATTTAGCTTTACAAAGCTGAACAATGGTTTGAGCAAGCGGAATTTTTGGATACTGCATGTAAGATTTTAAACTGATAGTAAAAATAAGAAATAGGCAAACGATATAAAACTATTGCAAAACCTTTTTCACTACGTGTGTTTTTATAACAGTTTCCTGCCATTCATTTTCTGGTATAGAATCTTTTGTAATACCACCTCCAACATAGATTAATACATTGTTTTCTTTAATTTGCATACAACGTAAATTCACAAATAAATTAGAAATTTTTTTTATTGATGTATAAGCATTATTCTCTACATTTCGTTTGTTAGAGTTACGTGACGTTTTTATGGTGAAATTTAATTCTCCTAAAAAACCAGTATAAAACTCACGATTATAGTTTTCGTTCTCTAAAATGAATAGTTTTGCCGTAGCTTTTGGCAAACCACAGACTGCTGGTGTTGGATGCAAAACGTTAAGCACCTCTTCTATTCCGTTATTAAAAACACCTGTTATTTTTGTTTTAAGGTGAAGAAGGTTTCCTGCTTTAATGGTTTCAGTTTTTGAAACGGTTAGATCATCGGTTATTTTTTTTAAATTATTAGCAACAAAATCGGTTACTAACTGTTGTTCTTCAACCTCTTTACTTCCCCATTTAACATCTAAAGTATTATTATAAAGCTGTGTTCCTGCAAGTGCCATCGTAGAAAACCTCTTACCTTCCGTTTTTAAAAGTGTTTCAGGAGTTGCACCTAGCCACAAACCAATTTTTGGATGATACCAACAATACACAAAAGCCGTTTTATAGACTCCTAATAAGCGTTTAAAAATTTCGATTGGATTAGATTCAGAAATATCAACGGCTTCTTTATGAGATAAAACTACTTTTAATAGCTCTTTAGAATTTATTGTTGAAATAGCTTTTTTAATGAGTTTTAAATGATGTCGTTTGGCATTAGAGGAATCATTATCGAAAATCGATTGGGGTTCTGCATTCGCAGGAATGACAACATTTCTAGAAATAAAATCTGACTCCGAAAACGGAATTAAAACAGCATCTTCCCTATTATCAAATGGCGCGAAGACAAATCCACTTTCAGAGAAATCTATTACTGTATGAATATCATCATCATTTTGAAGCAACGTATTTACTACATTTTCATTAGGCCTTCGATAAACTACAAAAGGTAAGTTATTATTAAATTGCTGGTGAATGCGTTCAAAAAAATCTTCCGAAGTCATAAGTTTCCAATCTTAGTCGATGCTAACAAAATTTAGTTTTTCAAGTTATTTCTCTAAAAAAGCTTAAACAAATACAAAACCCATCTATGATGGTTTTTTTGGAAGCGAGATGGTTGTGAGTTTACATAATGATATTAAATTGCCATCATCATCGGTTACTCTTATATCTAATAATTGTGTTGTTCGACCACGATGTATAAAGGTGGCTTTTGCATAAACATAGCCTTCACGAACACTTCTTATATGGTTTGCAGTAATTTCAATACCACGAACAAATACTTCATCTAAATTAGCAAAGACATGCGAAGCAAAACTCCCAACACTTTCTGCTAAAGCCACTGTTGCGCCACCATGCAAAACGCCATCTGGTTGATGCACTCTTGAAGTAACAGGCATTTTAGCTATAACATAATCATCTCCATAGTCAATAAACTCAATTTCTAAAGCTCCCATAAGCGTGTCTTTAGATACGGCATTTGCTTGAGTAATAAAATCTTCTTTAGATAATTGCATATAAAAACCTATTTTTAAAAATTATTATGTAAAAGTATAAAAATGAATTCCACCGAAAAAGAAATATCATATAATATAACAAACACCTATTCTACCTTAAACACATTAACCGAAAAAACGAAACACGTTTGGTTTGCATGTCACGGTATTGATTATTTAAGTCGCTATTTTTTAAAATATTTTAAGGAATTGAATCCAGAAGAAAACTACATAATTGCACCACAAGCAAGTAGCAAGCATTATCTAGGGTCTGCTTATAAACATGTTGGGGCTAGCTGGCTTACTAAAGAAAATACCGAATTAGAAATAGAAAATAATATGCGATATTTTGATGCCGTCTTTAGAGTTGAGAACATCCCTAAAAATATAAACCTTATTGTTTTAGGATATTCACAAGGTGTAAGTATTGCTATGAGATATGTTGCTAAACGGCAATTACAATGTTCTCAATTGGTTCTTTTATCTGGTGGAATTCCAAATGAGTTAGTTGCAGATAATTTTAAATTTTTAAATGCAAAGGTTTCTGTAGCATATGGTAATAATGATGAATTTATAAATGAAGAACGGTTAAAACAAGAAAAACATAAAATCGAAGTGATTTTTGGAAATAATGCCAATATCATAACTTTTGAAGGAAAGCATGAGGTAAAAAAAGAGATAATTAATAGTTTTGTTTGATTATGAAAGCACCACAATTAGAAAGCGCACGTGTAAAACTCTCACTTTTAGATTTGAGTAATTACGAACATCTTATCCATATTGGACTACAAGAGGATTTGGTGCAATACTCTCCAACAGATATAGCAACACCAGAAGCTTTAAAAAATTACGTTCAGAAGGCTGTCGATGGCTATTACCAAAAAATTGCCATACCTTTTATTATTTTCGATAAACAGAAAAATGAATACGCAGGAAGCACTCGTTTTATGAATATTGACTGGAAAAACAGTGTTGCAGAAATTGGATCAACGTGGATTGGCAAACAATTTCAAGGTACAGGACTCAATAAAAACATGAAATTTTTAATGCTTCAATTTGCATTTGAAGAGCTAAAATTTGACAAAATAGAGTTTAGGGTTGATGAGCGAAACCAAGCATCTCGTAAAGCAGTCGAAAAACTCGGTGCTATTCAAGAAGGATTGTTACGTAAAAACGTGTTAATGCTTGATGGATTTAAACGAAACACCTGCTGTTATGGTATTTTAAAAGAAGAATGGCCCGAGATTAAAGCTACTATTTTTAAAAGTGATTAAGAATTATTATTGTAAAATTCAATGATTAGTTTAGCAAGTTCTTCTCCTTTATCCTCTTGAATAAAATGTCCTGCATTTATTATTTTATGGTTTTGGCCTTTTGAACCTGGTATAAGTTTTTTAAATACTTTTTCTGCACCAATCATAATACTATCTTCATCACCAAAAATAGTTAGGAATGGTTTATTCCAAGTTTTTAAAGTCTCCCATGCTAAAACGTTTTTCACAGATTCTGGATCATCTCTGTTAACAGGTACTAATGTTGGAAAAATTCGAGCTCCAGCCTTGTATTCTTCAGTAGGAAAAGGTGCATTATACCCATTTATTACACTATCTGTTAATGGTAATGAAGTCCCCATATTTATGACTTTACCAATATCAAATCCTGGAGAATATTGCGAATATTCTCGCCACTTTATAAAACTTTCAGGCATAGGTACATTTCCTGTTGGCAATGTTGTATTAGATGCAATTACCATAGAAAATCTATTTTCCATTTCTGTTATAATACGCAAGCCAATTAGTCCACCCCAATCTTGACAAAAAAGAATAATATCTTTAAGATCAAGTTTTTTAATAAACGTAGAAATCCAATCATGATGCTTTTGATACGTATAATCTTCTCGATTTATTAGTTTATCTGATTTTCCAAAACCAATTAAGTCAGGAGCAATTACTCGAAAATTACTTGAAAGAATAGGAATCATCTTTCGGTAGAGATAAGACCAACTTGGCTCTCCATGAAGAAGCAAGACAATTGGCTTATTAATATGTCCTTCATCAAGATAGTGCAATCTTAACCCTTCATCCACTTCAATATAATTACTAGAAAAATTGTAGTCTTCTAAATTTTCGAATCTACTTTCTGGAGTTCTTATTACTTTTTTCATGGTTGTTTTAATTCAGACGATACTAAAGTTAGATCAATATTCTTTTTTTAGTTCTTTTTAGTCAAGCCAAGTGAACCCATCCAAACATTTCCAAATGCTTTTGGGTGATAATAAATCATTCCTGTTATGGAAGGAATTAATGTTGCAATAATCAGTGATAACCAGTTAATTTCTTCCATGATTGTAAAATTTTATTTTAGTCTGACTAATTTAAAACTTTAAATAATGGAAATCAACAGATTACAGAATTTAATTAGCAATAAAAATATCAACCTTAAATAGAAATTTTGACATCAATTAGGAGATAAATTATGTACTTAATCAAAATCTAGTATTTCTGGTATAAAATAGCTAGCAATTCCCATATTAACATCATGTGGCATTTGCACCCAATTTTTAGCTCCATTAGTTAATAGTATAATTGTAAGTCCGTTTGGATAATCTGCAGTTCTGTAATGCAATAATGAGACAATCCCTCCGCCAGCATGTCCATTAATTGCTATCTTATCATCAAATTTATAAGCTTCCCATCCCAAACCAAAATATCCAGTGTCACCACTATTAAGTTTTACAGGTTCCCAAACATTATCTAAATATGGTTTTGGTAATATCTCATAATTTAAAACTGCTTGCATCCACAATATTAATTCATCAATATTTATATTTAAGCCTGCACCGGCATACATTGGTGAAGAATAGTTTAAAGGAAATAATTCCAAATTGTTTTCAACCATCCTGTAACTAGTAACTCTATTGGGCACAACTTTTTTAAAGCCTCCATAGTTGGCTTTGCTTAAACCATATTTATCAAAATAATTTCGTTTCATATAAGTCTCGAAATCCTGATTTGCTAATGCTTCTATGACAGTACAAACTAACATAAAACCAGTCGCGTTATATTTATTAGTTTCATCTGGTTCTGAAGAAAACGGCTTATCTTTAAGAGCATCAATCACAAAAGACTCACTTTCTGGAGCCAAAAAAATATCATAATCAATTTGGTCAGGAATTCCAGAAGTATGTGATAACAGGTGCTTTAAAGTTAAAGCTCTCCAAGATTCTGGCAAATCGAATCTATTAGGAAGAAAATCACCAACTGTTTCGTTAACATTTCTATTATTAGAAATAAGCAAAGAATGTAATGCTGTAGAACTAAATAATTTAGATAAGGATGCAACGGCAAATAAATGATCTGGTTTCATCGGAACATTATGTTCTATATTCGCTAACCCTTTTGTGCCTTTATGAACAACTTTTCCATCAATTAAAATTGCATAATTTAATCCAATAATATCCAGACTATCCATCATTTTTTCAACATAGGTATCAGTCTTATCAAAAATACTAACGTCATTTGTTTTAATCGGTTTTTCTTTAGATTGACAACTGCTGTAAAACAGTATTGAAGAAATTATAAAAAAGGTAACTATTATATGTTTTTTCATTGTGTATAAATTCACAAGCGAATTTATAATATTTGATTTTGATGCAAAAACCATTAACAATATTTTATTAATAATCATCTTGGTTATGTTTAACGTATATCATCTATTTCAAAATTAACTATCGGGTCAATGGTTAAAAACATCTACAATTCCTCGCATTAATGTGATAGAAATAATAATATTTATGTCAATTAAGAGAGATATTACTCTTCGATTCTATCACCTGTAATTTCACGACCTCCTTGTAATAATGTTACACTATTCACTTGACCAACATCATCTTTATGAAATGTAAGTTGTGCATTAACAACCTTTACGTAAAATATATTTTCTGATTTAGGAAATACATCAAAAATAGGTTGTCCAGTTGCTTGAGCTTTTAACTGACTACCTTCTCTAGTTATTGTTATGATAAATTCTGGCATTAATTCAAACTTCCCTAAATAAGTTTCTAAAATTTCTTCTGATACAATAATTTCTTTTTCAAACCTACTTGTGTCTGCTCCTAATTTTTTTAAGGTTTCTATTCCGTGTTGGTTATTAGGATTTATCTCCACAGATTTTGTGTAATTAGCAATAGATTGTAATGTGTCTCCGACTGCCAATTGAGCTTCACCCAAACTATCATATACGTTTGAAGATTCAGAATTATAATCTACATTAAGTTGAAAAACTGCTATGGCTTTTTCAAATTCATCGTGGCCTAAATATGCATAACCAAGTCTATTTATGTTGTTTTCATTGACTACATAATTATTTGATTTAATATCCAATAACTCATGAACTTTATTCATTACAGGTGAAACTTCATCAGATTTTAACATTTTGGAGATTTTATAGGATATCGGAATTTTTGGTAAATTATATGTTTTCCCTTCTAAAATATCATCCAATGCTTTCTTAATACCAAAAACATTTGACACATCACCATGATTAGTAAGTATAATATATCCACTATTATTATATAGATTTCGTTTTATATAAGTTCGGTATCCAGCAAGTCCTCCAGAATGCTAAACTACTTTTTGACCATTATTATCAGATACGATCCAACCATAACCATAATTAGATAATGTGCCATTATTTAGATAAGTCGAAGTAAATGCTTCTTCTAAACTTGTTTTAGAAACTAATATTTCAGTATATAATGCTTGGTCCCAGAGATAAAGATCATGAACATTCGAATACATACCACCTGCCCCTGTTGTAAAAATATTATAATCGTTTAACTCTCCTTCATGATCGTAACCAACAGCTCTATTTTCAATATTTGGTGCAGACTCATCATATACTAACGTATTTGCCATGCCAAGTGGATTGAAAATATTTAATTCCATAAATTCATGAAAAGAAATACCTGAAACTTTTTCGACTATAAGTGATAGTAATACGTAACCACCATTACTATAACTATATTTATACCCTGGTTTAAAATTTAATTTTCCATGTTTTAATAGTGCTTCTTTTACCATTTCATTAGTAAGTCCAGCTTTATAAATACCTAAACGATATTGATCTGGCATTCCAGACGTATGGGTCATTAATTGTTTTATAGTAACGTCATTTGCAAAACCTGAAAATTCTGGAAAATACATCGTTAATTTATCTTCGAACGACAATTTACCTTGTTCTTTTAAAATCATAATTGCCATGGCGGTAAATTGCTTAGATACCGACGCTAAATAAAAAATAGATGAATCATTTAGTTTTCTATTATTAATTTTATCTGCATAACCAAATGCTTTTTTATAAATTGGTTCTCCGCTATTTGTCACCAATATAACGCCATTAAACATTCCGTTTTCATAACTATACTGCATAAGCTTGTCTATTTTAGAAACTTCTGCAGTATTTACACTGGTAGATTTTGATTGAGATAATGTCGACTTTGTAAAAAAAAGGAATATTAAAATTGCCGTAATGAATAAATGATATTTTGAATTTAGTCTCATGTTTAATTTTTGATTGATTAATATTTTGAAGTCTATAAAGTGTAAAACTCTAAATCCCTGTCTAAAGTTACAGAATATAAATTATTAAATTTAATCGATTAAAAAAGTTAGCTAAAAATGCATTTAAGCATTTCTGAATGTAAGAATTAATATCACAAATCCTTCTGATAACGCTTCACCATATCGTTATGAGATTCAGCAGGTTCTGAAGCGTTTAATTGATCTTTAAGCATTTCACCCATTGTAGGAAAATCATTTCTATCAATTTTAGAATCTTCATGCCAGAGTTTAGAACGCATAAGGGCTTTTGCACAATGCAAAAACATTTCCTTTACTGAAATCACAACACAAACTTTTGGGGGATTTTTTTCAGAATCAAATAATTCTAAATATCTTGAATCTGTAGATATATAAGCGTTACCATTAACACGTAAAGTTTCATCTACACCGGGCAACAAAAATAATATACCAATGGTTCCAGTCTCAACAATGTTACTAATACTATCTACTCTATTATTTCCTTTTGCATCTGGAATTACAATTTTATTTTGGTTTATTACTTTTATAAAGCCTGGAGAACCACCTCGCGGTGAAGCATCTAATCGACCTTCTTTATTTGAAGTTGAAATTACAACAAAGGGTGATTTTTCGATAAAACTTATGGCATGTTTATCTAAACTAGGAAACACTTTATCCTTTGCTCTTCCAGATGGGAAACCATATAATTTACGTAATTGATCTAAATTTTCTATTTTCATTTAACAATTATTATCCGACGAGTTTAGCAACAATTTCTTTTGTAGATAAAATTGAAGTCGTATGTTCAATACTAGGTCCAGCAACCCAAACGGTTTTATAGGTAGCTTTTTTAGCTGCTTTTTCAGTGGCCTTCATACCAATGGAAAAACGAATCATCTTAACCCACTTTTTTAGTTTCTTGTTTTTATTTAAAACTGATTCTATCCTGGTCTGTTTTGTACCAATTTTTTGAACATAGGGTGTGTTAATTACAGTACAAGGTGTTCCTGAAATACGCTCTGTAACGACAATATCTCTTGCTCCATATTCAACGCAAGCCTGCTTGTATTCGTCTGTAACACTAGCTTCTAACGAAGCAATAAAAGGGCTTCCAACCGAAACACCATCTGCGCCGTAGCTTAACATCTTATTAATATCTGCCTTGCAACCAACGCCTCCAGCAGAAATTACTGGAATACTGCAGTTAGCTACTAATTCTTTAATCAAATCTTCTGGTGTTTGGTTGCCTCTATGACCTCCAGCTTCGTTATTAACAGCAATAATTGCATCTGCTCCTAAACCTTCAACCTTTTTAGAGAACTTTAAATCTACGACATCACAAAACACTTTAATACCTACTTTATGCGCATGCTTAATTGTTTCTTCTGGACTACCCAAAGAGGTAATTATAAAGTCGCAACCTTCTTCACAAATAACACGCAATTGCTCTTTATATTTTAAATTGGATTTATTTACAATTAAGTTAAATCCGAACGAACCTCCTTCTACTTTTTCGTTTTTCAATTCTTGTAGTGCAACTCGTAATTGATCAAGTGTTCTGTAATTAAGTGCAGGAATACAACCAGCAATGCCACCATTCATAGCTTCGATAACCATTGCAGTATTAGATACCAAAAACATTGGTGCTTGAATAATTGGGTGTTTTATACTTAAAAGTTGAGTTAGATTGGTATTGTTCATTTTTTAGTTTTGATAAATGTACTAATTTATCATTTACACATACAAAAATAGGAAGCCTTTTCAGGCTTCCTATTAACTATCATTTAAATTCACTATTATTCATTTCTACCAATACTAACAGTAACAGAATTAATTTTTCCTGTAAATTTAGAATCTTTTTTATTTTTAAAGACATCAACTACTTGTGTTGCTCCATCTTCACCAACATCTGCAGTTTCATCTCCAGAGAAAAGACTAGGTTGTGTTTGTTCAACTCGTGCTTCACCTACTTTTTCATCGTTAATAAATAAACTAGCCATTCCGCCTTTGCCAGCGCCATCACCATCGTAAGCAAAATCCATGCGTACATTAGTTTTACCATCAGGAACTTTTATTGATGAAATAACATTATACGTTTCTAAACCATACCAATTATAAGTGTATCCTAATTTACCGTTATCCAAGTACAGTGCCCAACCACCAAATTTTCCTCCTTGACAAAGAATGATTCCGCTATCATTACTGCTAACTTCTAAGTCAGCATCAATTGTAACCGAGTTGTTTTTAACATTTAAAAATGCGTTTTCCATCATTCCAGTCATTCCTTCTCCTAAAGTTAAGCTTTTTCTGTCTCCCATAAGATCAGGTCTTCCGGCTAGAGCTGGATTAAACCGCTCAAAAAGTCTATCATCAATAGGAAATACATTATTCTTGATAGCTTCTTCTCTAAACAATTCTTGCATCTCTGAAAGTTTATCTGGATTCTCGTTTGATAAATCATTTGCTAAACTAAAGTCTTCTTCAATATTAAAGAGCTCCCACTTGTCTTCTTGTAGTGTATTAAGTGTGCCTCCCCAAGGTAATTTATGTACTGTTCTTGCCAACCAACCATCTTGATAAATACCTCTATTTCCAAACATTTCAAAATACTGCGTTGTATGTCTGTCTTCGGCATCTACATTATCAAAAGCATAAGCCATGCTTACACCATCCATGGGAATTTGTTTAACACCATTTATCATTTTTGCTTCAGGTAAGTTAGTAGCCTCTAAGATTGTTGGAACTATATCATTTACATGATGCCATTGATGTCTTAATTCACCTTTAGCATTTATACCATTTGGCCAATGTATAACCATACCATTTCGTGTGCCACCAAAATCAGCAGCTACTTGTTTTGTCCACGAAAAAGGAGCATCTGTTGCTACTGCCCAACCAGCCGCCATATGCGGATAAGAATCTGGGCCTCCCCAAACGTCAACTTTTTCTAGCATATCTTCAACAGTTTCAGCTTCAAAATTTCCGTTTAAATGAATCATCTCATTAAATGTACCATCCATTCCACCTTCTGCACTGGAGCCATTATCACCCATAATATAGATAAACATTGTGTTATCTAATACATTAATTTCTTCTAAAGCATCTACTAATCTGCCAACCTCATGATCTGTATGAGACATAAATCCTGCATAGGTTTCAATTTGAGCAATAAATAATTTTTTTTCATTTTCATTTAAGCTATCCCAATCTTTTATATCATCAGGCTTTGGTGCTAAAACTGTGCCTTCTGGCACGATTCCCATTTCAATCTGGCGTTGCAACGTTTCTTCTCTTAATACATCCCAACCATCATCAAATGTTCCTTTATATTTATCAATCCATTCCTGAGTAACATGATGAGGTGCATGTACAGCTCCTGGAGCATAATACATCATAAATGGCTTATCAGGAGTTAATGCTTGTTGAAACTTCATCCAGTTTATGGCTTTATCAGTCATATCAGTTGTGAAATGATAGTCTTCATCTATTTCAAGTTCAACAGGAGCAGTTCCATCATGAAGAAAAGGATCCCATTGGTTCGTTTCGCCACCAATAAATCCATAAAATTTATCAAAGCCTGAATATGATGGCCATCTAAAATAGGGTCCAGAAACAGACACTTCCCATGGTGCAGTTTCGTGCCACTTTCCAAAAGCTGCAGTACTAAAACCGTTATGACGCAATATTTCAGAAACATATTTAGCATTATCTGGACGTTCGCCATTGTTCCCAGGAAATCCAGTTGCTACTTCCATTACAGAACCAACATTTATGTTATGATGATTTCTACCTGATAGCAATGAGGCTCTTGTCGGAGAACAAAGTGCAGTGGTATGAAAGCGATTAAAACGTAACCCATTATCAGCTAATTTATCAAAAGTTGGAGTTTCAATTGCTCCACCAAAAGGTTCTGTTGCACTAAAACCAATATCGTCAATTAATACTATGACTACATTTGGCGCACCTTCAGGTGCAGTCACCCCAAAAGGTTCAGGTGCAGTGGCAATTCTGGCATCCATTTCGGTAATAGCATCATGTTGTGGGCCTTGAATTGGCAGTATTGACCTGTCCATTTCATAATTTTCACTTGAAGCTGTTTCTTTGCTGTCTGTAGATGTATTGCAACTTAATAGCGTTGCAATAAAAAATAAACAGAGATAGTTTTTAATTTTCATAAATAATTTATTTGGTTAATAACTTGACGAACAAAGCTTAAAGCTTCTAATTATGTATAATTAAACTATAAGTTTAAAAAAAATTGAAAAGTCTAATTTACGCAAAAAATTTGAAATATATTTCTCGTAGTGATAACTTAATTTTTATCAATAAATGGTATAAAAAAAGCGCAACCATATTTGGTTGCGCTTTAATATTTAATGAGATCTTGAATCAAGTTCAGGATGACTGTTTATTTTACTTCTTCCGAAATCTACCCTTCGGCTCCACTCAGAACAGGCTACTTGACTTCTTCGAAGTCTACGTCTTCAACATCACTAGATTCTTCTGTTTGTCCGTTTTGACTTGCATCAGGTCCAGCTTCTGCTCCACCTTGAGCTTCTGCTTGTGCTTTGTACATTTCTTCTGAAGCAACTTTCCAAGCTTCATTTATTTTTTCTAAAGCTGGTTCTATAACAGCAACATCTTTAGTTTCATAAGCTTTTTTCAATTCTTCAAGAGCTTCTTCGATTGGTTGTTTTTTATCATCAGATAATTTATCACCAAATTCTTTAAGCTGACTTTCAGTTTGGAAAATCATCGCATCTGCTGCGTTTAATTTTTCAGCTGTTTCTTTTGCCTTTGCATCTGCATCTGCATTTGCTTCAGCATCAGCTTTCATTTTCTGAATTTCCTCATCTGTTAATCCAGAAGATGCTTCAATTCTGATATCTTGCGTTTTATTTGTTGCTTTATCTGTAGCCGATACTTTAATAATACCATTTGCATCAATATCAAAAGTTACTTCAATTTGAGGAACTCCTCTTTGTGCTGGTGGAATATCTGATAAATGAAAACGACCTATTGTATTATTATCGGCAGCCATTGCTCTTTCACCTTGTAACACATGAATTTCTACAGATGGCTGATTATCTGCCGCTGTTGAAAACACTTGAGATTTCTTTGTAGGTATTGTTGTGTTAGCTTCAATGAGCTTCGTCATCACATTACCCATTGTTTCAATACCAAGCGATAATGGTGTTACATCTAAAAGAAGAACGTCTTTTACATCTCCTGTTAAAACTCCACCTTGAATTCCAGCTCCTACTGCTACAACTTCATCAGGGTTAACTCCTTTACTTGGAGCTTTTCCGAAGAATTTCTCTACCGCAGTTTGAACTGCTGGAATACGAGTAGAACCTCCTACTAAAATAATTTCGTCTATATCACTTTTAGATAAACCAGCTGCTTTTAATGCAGATTGACAAGGCTCAATAGTACGTTTAACTAAATCGTCTATTAATTGTTCAAATTTTGCTCTTGTAAGTGTACGAACTAAATGCTTTGGTCCACTTGCAGTTGCAGTAATATATGGTAAGTTGATTTCTGTTTGTGCAGAAGATGATAACTCAATCTTCGCTTTTTCGGCAGCTTCTTTTAAACGTTGAAGTGACATAGGATCTTTACGTAAATCCATGTTTTCTTCAGCTTTAAACTCATCTGCTAACCAATTTATTATTTTTTCGTCAACATCATCTCCACCTAAATGTGTATCACCATCTGTAGAAAGCACTTCGAATACACCATCTCCTAATTCTAGGATTGATACATCGTGAGTTCCTCCACCAAAATCAAATACGACTATTTTTTGGTCTATACCTTTTTTATCCATACCGTAAGCCAAAGCTGCTGCAGTTGGCTCATTAATAATTCTACGAACTTTTAAACCAGCAATCTCTCCTGCTTCTTTAGTTGCTTGACGTTGAGAATCATTAAAGTAAGCCGGAACAGTAATTACTGCTTCGCTAACATCATTTCCTAAATAATCTTCAGCAGTCTTTTTCATTTTTTGAAGAATCATTGCCGATAATTCTTGTGGTGTATATAAACGACCATCAATATCTACTCTTGGTGTATCATTATCACCTTTTGCTACTTTATATGGTACGCGTTCTGCCTCTTTTTTAGATTCAGAATATTTGTTTCCCATAAAACGCTTAATAGAATAAACTGTTTTTGTTGGGTTTGTCACTGCTTGACGTTTTGCTGGATCACCAACTTTAATTTCGCCTCCTTCTACAAAAGCAATTACCGATGGTGTTGTACGCTTACCTTCTGCGTTAGGTATTACAACTGGCTCATTACCTTCCATTACAGATACGCAAGAATTTGTTGTTCCTAAATCGATTCCAATAATTTTACTCATAACTTTATATATTCTTTATTGTGTTGAATGTTCATTTTTATATTCATAGATTTTATGTCAATGATTATGCCAACACAAATAAACTGACAAGCTGTCATTAATAACTCTATTTTATAATAACCAAATGATATAAATATACATTAACAATAACTTTAATTAGGGTTGATAATCTAAATTCTCTATATGTTTTCCTAGTATTGAAATGCCTATTTTTACAATCTGCAAACGATAATTTATGGAGTGTATTTCTATTTTCGATATGTTAAAAATTGGCGTTGGACCTTCAAGTTCACATACGTTAGGGCCTTGGAGAGCTGCCGAAAGATGGATAAAAGAATTAAAAGACACGAATAAATTTAACAAGGTTGAACAAATTAATGTAGACCTTTATGGCTCCTTATCACTAACAGGAAAAGGACATGCAACAGATTATGCTATCATGCTTGGATTAAGTGGGACGAACCCAGAAACAATTCCAACTGAATCAATTGCACATATCATTTCGGATATTAAAGATAATAAGGCATTAAATTTTAATAATGAAAAATCGATTGCTTTCAACCCAGACTTGAATATTGTTTTCAATAGAAAATTCTTACCATTCCATGCCAATGCTATGAAATTTTCAGCTATTATAAATGGTAGAAAATCAAATTCACTTTACTATTCTATTGGTGGTGGTTTTGTTGTACAAGAAGAAAGAAAAGTGTCTAAAGCCAATAAAATTACTTTCTATTGCACATTTCCATATCCTATTGAAACAGGCGACGATCTTTTAAAAAATTGCAATCAACTAGGTAAATCGATTTCAGAGTTAGTTTTAGAAAATGAAAAATCTATAAGACCTGTTGAAACCATAAATTTTGAGTTACAACGCATTTGGAATACGATGCTGGAGTGTATGTACAACGGTTGTCATACCGAAGGAAATTTACCTGGTGGTTTAAACGTAAGGCGTCGTGCTTTCGATATGCATCAAAATTTAAAAGGTGAATTAAATTATAATTCGCCACAAGAATGGTTAGAAACCATTAGACAAACAGAAGTAAAATTTAGACAAATATTAAAATGGGTAAGCTGTTTTGCTCTATCTGTTAATGAGGTAAATGCATCTTTGGGTCGTGTCGTAACTGCTCCGACGAACGGAAGTGCTGGTGTGATACCGTCTGTTTTGATGTATTATCTCGTTATTGAAAATCATGAAGCTAATTTTCAACACATCAAGAAGTTTTTGTTAGTTGCAGGCGAAATTGGTAGTATCTTTAAAAAGGGAGCTACAATTAGTGCTGCAATGGGTGGATGTCAAGCAGAAATAGGTGTGTCTTCTGCAATGGCAGCAGGAGCTCTTTGCGAATTACTTGGAGGTACTCCAGAACAAGTTTTGGTCGCGGCCGAAATCGCTATGGAACATCACCTTGGTCTTACATGTGACCCTATTGGTGGTTTGGTACAAATACCATGTATAGAGCGAAATGCCATGGGTGCTATTAAGGCTATTAATGCAGCCGAATTAGCTTTAGATACAGATCCAAAGAATGTAAAAGTCCCTTTAGATAAAGTTGTTTCTACCATGTGGGAAACGGCAAAAGATATGCACACAAAATATAAAGAAACCTCGAAAGGTGGTTTGGCTGTTGGTGTCTACCATACAGATTGTTAAATAAATTTTTACCCGACCACCTACTTGACTTTGTCATAAAAATGAGCTAACTTCGGTTAACGCCTGATATAAGTCATTAAAACGACGCATATCATTAAAGTTGGCATTAATTAGAAAAATGAATAAACTCAATAATAAAAATAGTCGTGAATTAACGGAACACTTTTTCAGAAATGAATATGGAAAAATAGTTGCTGTAATCTCGAAATATATTGGGAGTCAAAATATTAATACAGCGGAAGATATTGTTCAAGAAACACTTCTAAAAGCAGTTGAACATTGGCAACATAACGGAATTCCTAAAAATCCTTCAGCTTGGCTTTATACTACTGCCAAAAACAAAACTTTAAATCACTTAAAAAAAAATAAAACTCATCTTGATTATCTTCAATCAACTGATAAAAGGAAAGCTGAAATTTTAGAAATAGAATTTTCAGAAGAAATAATTAATGATGAACAATTAAGAATAATGTTTTGTTGTTGTCAACCAAATATTTCAGAAAACACTCAAATTTCACTAATACTAAAAATCTTATGTGGATTTAGCATAACCGAAATATCCAATGCTTTTTTAACTTCAACAGAAACGATAAATAAAAGACTTGTAAGGGGACGAAAAGAATTAAGAGATAGCAATCTCAATATAAAGTCTGTCGAATTTGTAAACAAAAATTTAGACACACTATTAAAAACAATCTTTTTACTTTTCAATGAAGGGTACTCTCCTACTCAAAAAGAACAAATCACAAATAATGATTTATGCCTTGAAGCTATCAGGTTAACTACTATTTTAATCAATAGTTCAATCATAGAAAATAAATCTAATACGTATTCTCTTTTGGCTTTAATGTATTTAAATATCGCTCGTTTTGATGCTCGAATAGATTCTATTAATTCAGTTATTGAGTTGGAAAAACAGGATAGGAAATTGTGGAATCAAACATATATAAATCAAGGAATACATTTTTTGAATATTGCTGTAGAAAAATCGAAACCTTCAAAATATTTAATTCTTGCAACAATATCTGCAAACTACTGTATTGCTAAAAACTATGCTGAAACTAACTGGAATGAGATATTAGAACTATACAATAAACTAATCCAAATTGAAAATTCGCCATTAATTCAATTGAATAAAACTATTGTTCTATCAAAGGTGTCTGGATATACAAAAGCCATAGAAGAATTACTTTACCTTGAAAAAAAATCTGAAATCGGAAAAAATCATTTATTCCATTCTACAATTTCGGAATTTTATAAAAACGAAAAGCTAACAACCAAAGCGATAGATAGCTTAAAAACAGCTATTAAATTATCTAAAAACAACAGAGATATTCAGTTTTTAGAAAAAAAATTAAATCTACTTGTCCCTATTTCTTAAACTCAACTGTTATAAGGTTAAATAATCAATCTATTAATTAAAACAGAGTTTATGAAGAATTTAATGTTATGCACCTTAGGGTTGCTATTTACCCTAAACTGTTTGTCACAAACAAACGGTGAAAAAAACACTCAAAAAGAGTTTATGTATTTTGTCTATTCAGATGGAAATCGTGTTACCGACCTTTCATCAAAAAAACAACAATTACATATTCAAAAAATTGGCGAATATATTCAAAATTTAGCTAAAACAGGAAAACTAAAAGACGCTCAACCTTTGGATATGGAAGGGATTTTAATTAGAAGTAAAAATGGAGTTTTTAATGAAAGTACTTTAAATAAAAACAAAGTAGTTATTTCTGGGTATTATCATATTTTGGCTAAGGATATGAAAGAAGCGGTTGCAATTGCAAAAGCAGACCCTCGATTTGAAGAAGATGGATGGGAAATAATGATTCGTCCAATTAAAAAAGTAAAAGGAATTAATTAAAAATATTAATTATGAAAGAATTTATGTTATTTATCAAAAGTGAAGGAAATCCAATAGCGAATTTCTCACCTGAACAACAACAAGAACACGTCCAAAAAGTAGGTGGATTTATTAAAAAAATGATGGAAAGCGGACATATGAAATCTGCTCAACCATTAGAAATGGAAGGCTCAATAGTTTCATTTAATAACGGGAAATACATTGACGGTCCTTTTAACGAAACTAAAGAAATAATTTCAGGCTACTATCATTTAATGGCTAAAGATTTAAAAGAGGCTATTGAGATAGCTAAAGCAGACCCTCGATTTGAAGACGGAGATTGGAAAATTGAAGTACGTCCAGTTATGAATGTTGACGGAATAAATTAAAGAATATGGAACAGATTAATTATATAGCTGTCATTACTACAGCTATCATTATCCAATTTATTGGATTTTTATGGTATTCCCCTATTCTCTTTGGAGCTAAATGGATGAAATTACTAAAAACCAACCCAGAAGAAGTAAAAGCTATGGGAAAAGCACCACATATTTTAGCTTTAATTACAGCTTTCTTTATGTCTTTTATGATGGCATTGATTATATTATGGACCGGTTCGAACAACCTAATTTCAGCAATAGGCTTGGCTACTTTAATTTGGTTTGGAGTTACTTTACCTGATAGTATTCCTCATTATAAATTCGCCAAATTACCTCTAGGAATATTAGTTTTAGATATTTTCCACACGCTATCAATGTTAATAGCCTCTGCTATAATTCTAACTTTATGGACATAAAAACAGAGAGAAATTTGAGTTCAGAAAAAATATAAAATCATGCAAAAACTACTAACTATTTTAAGCACGGCAATATTAATATTTTCATGTGGAACAATTAAAACACAAAACAAGATGAAGATTGACGAAAACAAAGGAGAAGCATATTCTGTAATTATGCTAAATATAAGTGATGAAGAAGAGTATAATCAGTATCGAAAAGAATCGAAAAAACTATTACAAAAAGCAGGAGGCAATATAGAACGAGAGTTTGATGTTATGGGTCAAAAAGGAAACATTCTAGATTTTGAAGCTCCAAACAGAATTATAGTTATTAATTGGAATTCTTCTAATGGACATCAAAATTTAATGGATAACTCAAAATATATTAAAATAAGCGAATTACTAAAATCATCTACAACAAATATTAGAGTCGTAAAAGGAACATCTGAGTTGTTTCAATATTCAACCAGTGATGAAAAAGGTAGGATGTACTTAATAAAAATGTCTTATTATAAAAAGAATGCACAGGGAAGATTAAACATGCTAAACGAAATAGGACCAAAATTATCACCTTATGGTTTTTATACAGAAAGAATGATAATGGTAAATGAATCTGTAGGATTTGAAAAACCTGATGAGTTCACAATACACTTTCATGATTATGCATCTCAAAATGCAGAACTTCAGAAAGATAAGTCTGTTGCAAATGCAATTGGAGAGTACAATCAAAAATACTTAACAGAATTTGTGTATCTACCATTAAAATTGAGAGAATAAAGACTACTCCAATAATAAGCATATGGTGTGCTTATAGGGCAACGCTATATGCCTTGTCTTGTGAAAAACAACAATAGAATTAGGACAGAAAAAGCATGATAGATAATATGGAATTAAAAACTGGATTAGAAAGAAAAAATCATCACAAGATTTTTTTATTTGACTTGCTTATTTATATCTCTATAATGTTTTTGGTCAGAGAAATCTACATTCCAAAAGTAGGATTTATTACTAACGGTCTTTTTTGGTCATTAACAACTTTGGTTGTGGCAAGTTGGAGAATGAAAGTACGGAGTGTTTCGTGGAAAGACCTAGGGCTAAAAAGACCTGATAATATTGGAAAAACTGTAGGTGTTTCTGTATTAATTCTGATATCAGTAACAGTTTCGATAATACTATTTGAAATTATTAAAGACCATTTGCCGTTTTTAATTACACTAGATTCATCATCAGAAAGTGCAGTTTCTAAATTTGGAAACCTTAAAGGAAATTGGTTACACTTTTTTTTAATTATTCCTTTCGTTTTACTTGAATCAATGTTAGAAGAACTATTGGATAGAGGGTTTTTAATTAACTGGTTTGAACGATTATTTTCTAAAACCTCCTTCGCTACAGTTATTGCAGTCTTATTACAAGCAACGATTTTTGGGTTTAGACATTCATATGATTTGTCAGCAAGGTCTATATCGGTTGGAATAATTGGATTAATCATGGGAATTGCATATGTGAAATTCGGGCGAAATTTGTGGCCATTAATTATTGCCCATTGTATTCTGAACAGTATGTCTATGATGGAAAGAGTATTGGACTAAAACTAGAATAACAAAAACCTAGCACTGTATAAAAAACAACTATTTTAGTGATAAATTGAAAGGTAAGTGTCTTTAAATTTGTAAACTAGATGTCATAATAAATATTAGAAAAATGAAGAAATTCACAGTTTTATTATTCCTAATAATCGGACTTTTAAGTTGTAAGAATGAAATGAAAAATAGTAAAGAATTTTTTTTAGTCAATCAAATACCAAATAGTACTCCAATTGAATTTAAGCAAGGTTTAATTCCTTATAACAAAGTAGTTCATAAGGGAATATTTTCTCCAGATTTAGATGAGTATTACTATACAGTTTCCGATGAAAAGTTTGAACTATTTGATGTTTATGTTATTAAAAAAAATAACGGAATTTGGTCTAAACCAAATAAGGCGTTTTTTAGTAGTGAATATAGCGAACACGGAATGAATTTTTCGCCAAATGGAAAGACACTTTATTTTAGTTCAACAAGACCAGTAGATATTGATGGTGTACTTTCAACATGGCATGTTTGGAAATCGGACAAAGTTAATGAAAAATGGAGTAAGCCAACTTTTGTTGATATTCCAAACTTGAGAAACAAATTAGTTTCTCATCCTACTATTACTAATTCTGGAATGTTATATTTTCATTCGAGTAATTTGGATTACAGCGAAATGGATATTTACCACTCTAAACAAGTGAATGGAATGTTTGAGGATGCGGAAAAAACTTCAATTCCACTCAATTTAAAAACTGGAAAATGTACACCATATGTTTCCCCAAATGAAGATTACTTGATTTATGCTTCAATTGGAAACCAACTTGACTTAATGATAAGTTTTAGCGATGGAATTGGCGGATGGATAAATACAAAAAGATTAAATGATAAGATAAATGATTTTGGGCAAGGAAACCCATATGTAACACCTGACAACAAATTTCTTTTTTTTACAACTGGAGAACATCTTAAAAAGAATTGGAAAGTGAAATGGGTAAATATAGAATCCGAAATAAAAAATAACTAATGCCAACACCGTGTATAATTCATTGCTAGTTCTAGCTTACTTGGAAATTCCTTCGGAATTTCCTCTGGTTCGTTTTAGTTTACTAATTTAGTTGCTGAAATACGCAACGAAACCATACACAAACACGTTAACCGAACCAATAAAATTCTTTCTATAAATTTTATTAGGTGACTATTCTTATTTTTGATTGCAATCTAACTTTCGCCTCGTATCAATTAGATAGATTATTTTCCATGTTTCTCCATCTTTAAATAACTGAAATGAGTTAACACCACAATGATGAAATTCATCATTAAACCAAAATTCATAAGGCGTCCAAGCATTTGCCATATTACCATCTACCTGAATACTATAATCTAACAAGCGTTCGCCCCATTTTTGATCTGCTGGTCTGTTGGCGATTGCTTCAACAAGTTTTCCTGGCTCATCATTTACTAAAATATCTTTCCCTTCTTTGTTTTTATAGGCAGTTTGCATAAAAATTTTATCTATCATTACAGATTTCATTAGTGCCGTATCACCTTTATGAAAACCTTCAAAAAAAGTATCGATTGTAGCTTTAACTTGTTCTTTGTCATTTTGTGCTTGAATAGTTGCAGTCATTAAGACTAATAAAAATAGAATAGTACGTGTCATGGTTTTAAATTTTTATCTAAAATAAACCTTAAGCCAAAATGTGACTGTCAATTAAAGAAAACTTTAACAATAACTATTTAATTTATTACTTTTACAAACTATCAAACTATTACAAAAGATATGTCTGTAGCAAAAAAAGAGTATAAAAGAATTACGGTTAAAACATTGATTGATATGAAAGCCAATGGTGAAAAAATATCGATGCTTACCGCATACGATTATACCATGGCAAAAATTGTAGATGGTACTGGTATAGACGTTATTCTTGTTGGTGATTCGGCAAGTAATGTTATGGCAGGACATGAAACCACATTACCAATTACTTTAGACCAAATGATTTATCATGCGTCGTCAGTAATTCGTGCTATAGATCGTGCTTTAGTAGTAGTAGATTTACCTTTTGGTAGCTATCAAAGTGATCCGAAAGAAGCCTTGCGTTCTGCCATTAGGATTATGAAAGAAAGTGGTGCGCATTCTGTAAAAATGGAAGGCGGACGTGAAGTAAAAGATTCTATAAAACGTATATTAAATGCTGGTATTCCAGTTATGGGACATTTAGGGTTAACGCCTCAATCCATATACAAATTCGGAACGTATACAGTTCGTGCTAAAGAAGAACAAGAAGCTGAAGATTTAATTAACGATGCCAAAATGCTTGAAAAGATTGGTTGCTTCGGAATTGTACTTGAAAAAATTCCTGCTAAACTTGCCAAGCAAGTTGCCGAAAGTGTTAGTATTCCTATTATTGGTATTGGAGCTGGAAATGGTGTCGATGGTCAAGTACTTGTATTACATGATATGCTCGGAATGACGCATGAATTTAATCCGCGTTTTTTACGTCGTTATATGAATTTATATGAAGATATGACAACTGCAATTTCACAATATGTAACAGATGTTAAAGGTCATGATTTTCCGAGTGATGAGGAGCAATATTAGTCTATATTGGTTAGATTAATTAAACAAGTTAGATTAATAGATTTGTTAGATAATTAGAATGTTATGCATCGTTTTAAAGATTTAGAAATTTGGAAAAGAAGCAGATTATATTCTTCAGATATCTATGAAATCACTTCAAAATTTCCTGATAATGAAAAATTTGGCTTAACAAATCAATTGCGAAGAGCTTCAGTATCCATTCCTTCAAATATAACAGAAGGTTCTTCAAGAAAATCTAATAAAGACTTTGCTCAATTTTTACAAATCACTTTAGGTTCTGCTTACGAGATTGAAACACAACTATTAATTGCTTATGATTTAAAATTAATTTCTGAAAATGAACTAAATCAACCATCTAAAGAATTATCAGAAATTATTAAAATGACATCTAGATTTAAATCTACTTTAAAATAGTTCTAAAAATCTAACATGTCTAAACAATCTAAAATATCTAAAGTCCTTTCTAACAAATCTAACTTACAAATTCTACACGAAGACAATCATATTATTGTTATAAACAAACGAGCTGGCGATATTGTTCAAGGTGATAAAACAGGTGATTTACCTTTAAATGAGATTGTAAAACTTTATATAAAAGAGAAATACAATAAACCTGGAAATGTGTACTTGGGAACTGTACACAGATTAGATAGACCAACTACTGGCATCGTTATTTTTGCAAAAACGTCAAAAGCTTTAACAAGATTAAATAAGATGCTCGTCGATAAACATATTACAAAAACTTACTGGGCACTCGTAAAAAATAAACCTCAAAAAGAACAGGACACGTTGATTCATTGGCTGAAAAAAAATCCTAAAAAAAATAAATCTACAGCATATAAAAAAGAAATTAGGGATAGTAAAAAAGCCATTCTTCATTACCAAACAATTAAAAAACTAGACAATTATTATTTGCTTGAAATAAATTTAGAAACAGGAAGGCATCATCAAATACGTTCGCAACTATCAAGTATTGGCTGTCCAATAAAAGGTGATTTAAAATATGGTTTCGACAGAAGCAATAAAGATGCAAGTATTAGTTTGCATGCTCGACAAATTCAATTTTCTCACCCAGTCTCAAAAGAAATAATAAATATTACTGCGCCATTACCAAATGATGCAATTTGGGATGCATGTAATTGATTTTTTAATAGTCATAAATTTGGATCTTCAACCCAACCAACCTTCTCTATCCAAGCTTCTATACTGTATGGCTTCACTAATATGCGAACCATTAATATCTTCTACGCCTTCTATATCTGCGATGGTTCGTGAAACTTTTAAAATACGATCGTATGCTCGCGCTGACAAATTTAAACGCTCCATAGCGGTTTTTAATAATTGCTTTGAAGCATCATCAAGCACACAATGTTTTCTTATTTGTTTGGTATTCATCTGTGCATTATAATGTACTTTATCAGAGTCGATAAATCGAGTAGTTTGAATATCTCTTGTAGCAGTGACACGCTTTCTAATTTCTATGGATGATTCTCCTTTTCTTTCATCAGAGAGTTTCTCAAAAGGTACAGGCGTAACTTCAATATGTATGTCAATACGGTCTAATAATGGTCCTGATACCTTACTTAAATAGCGTTGCATTTCGGCTGGAGAACTTGTAACAGGCGCATCTGGATCGTTAAAATAACCACTAGGACTTGGATTCATACTGGCAACCAACATGAAACTGCTTGGATATGTTACTGTGAATTTTGCCCTCGAAATCGTGACTTCTCGATCTTCTAATGGTTGCCTCATGACTTCCAATACACCTCGTTTAAATTCTGGCAATTCGTCAAGAAACAATACACCATTATGAGATAATGAAATTTCTCCAGGTTGCGGATAAGCTCCTCCTCCAACCAAAGCAACATCAGAAATTGTGTGATGAGGACTCCGAAAAGGCCTTTGTGCCATAAGTCCAGTATTTTCTTTTACACGACCAACAACCGAATGTATTTTTGTCGTCTCCAAAGCTTCATGTAAAGTCATTGGTGGCAATATGCTTGGTAACCGTTTTGCTAACATGGTTTTTCCAGCTCCTGGAGGTCCAATTAGAATAATATTATGTCCTCCGGCTGCAGCAATTTCCATACAGCGTTTGATGCTTTCTTGGCCTTTAACATCAGAAAAATCAAACTCTGGGAAATCGAGGTTTTTGTAAAATTCTTTTCGTGTATCAATTATGGTTTGTTCAAGCTGTTCTCCTTTATCAAAATAATCAATTACTTGCTTAATATTATCGACACCATATACTTTTAAATCACTTACGATACCTGCTTCTCTAGCATTCTGGCTTGGAAGAATGAAGCCTTTATAACCTTCCTCTCTTGCTTTAACTGCAATTGGTAACGCGCCTTTTATTGGTTGTAAGCTTCCATCTAAAGAAAGCTCTCCCATAATTAAATAGTCTTCAATATTTTCGGCTTTAATTTGGCCTGAAGCGGCAAGAATTCCAATAGCTAACGTTAAATCGTAAGCAGAGCCTTCTTTTCGTAAATCGGCTGGAGACATATTAATAATAATCTTCTTACCAGGGATTTTATAACCATTATTCTGAAGTGCGGCTGCAATTCGAAAATTACTTTCCTTAATGGCATTATCAGGAAGCCCTACAAGATGATAGCCTATGCCTTTATCCACGTTAACCTCAACAGTAACCGTTGTTGCCTCTACACCAAACACAGCACTACCAAATACTTTTTTAAGCATAAAAAGATTTTTATTAAAAGTAAGGAAAATTAAGAAACTACAAACCACTTACAAACTCTAAAGCTCGTCTTTCATTATAATAAATCCCATTTGACGCATAAAAACCAACATGACCTCCATAGTTAGGTATTTCTAAAAACAGTTTTTTATTTGATTTCGCTTCATTAATAGGATAACATTCTGGTGATAGAAACGAATCATTTTTTGCATTAATAATAAGTGTTGGTATTTTTATATTATGAAGAAATTGTAAGCTACTACTTTTTGTATAATAATCTATCGCATCAACAAATCCATTTGCTTTAGATGTATATTCATCATCAAATTCCTTTAAGGTTTTAATCGAATTAATCTTTTTGTTGGTTAAAAATTCTGGAAATTGAGATTGTTTGTTTTTTAATTTATTTACAAGTTTTTTTCTGAAATGATTGTGGTAAAATTTGTTATTAAGATTATGTAATTCTAAAGAAGAACCTTCTAAATAACACGGAACAGAAACAGCAATTGCAGCTTTAATTTGTATTGGCACATTTTCACGTTCGCCTAAATATTTTAATGTCACATTTCCTCCAAGACTAAATCCGTTGAGATAAATTTCAGAATACTGTTTTGTTGAAATAATATGCTGAATAACATCTTCTAAATCTTCCGTTTCGCCTGAATGATATGAACGAAGTTTTAAATTATCGTCTCCACTACAGCCTCTTAAATTAACACAGACTGCATCAACTGAATTGGAATTAAAAATTTTTGCAGAACCCAACACATAATGTCGTTGAGCATCACCTTCTAATCCATGAATTACAATAATGAGTTTATTTGTTTTTTTAGTTGAAAAACTCCAATCTAAATCTATAAAATCACCATCACTTAATGTTATGCGTTCACGTTTTTGCTTAACGCCAGACACCTTTCTAATTAAACTTGAATATACTGTAGAAATAAACCCATTTCTAAACAAAAATGGAGGTTTGTAGGTAGATTTTAGTATTGGCATAAAAGTACTTGAAGTATTCTAAATTTTTAAGTGGTTAAAGTTATATTTTTCAATTCAAAATACTATTAATTAATATACTTAAATGCATTGGCTCATTATTTTCTATGCTTCAAAGCGTCGGCTGGTGTTGGAACAAAATGTCCTTTTCCTCCTGCACGATCATCATCAAAAGTTGTTGGAATGTCATCGTTTAAAGTCCGTTCATTCCATGTTATGCTTTCGGTACCATCATCTTTTTTAACCATGGTAATACAATCTTCTACTGGACAAACCAAAGAGCACAAATTACAACCAACACAATTGGCTTCTATAATACTTGGTATTCTGTTTCCAGGCTCTCCAGATAATGAAATAGCCTGATGCGCACCATCATCGCAAGCGATATAACATAAATCGCAACCTACACATTTATCTTGATCTATTTCGGCAATAACTTTATGCTTTAAATTTAAATGTTTCCATTCCGTAACATTAGGCAATGCCTTTCCTGCAAAATCGTAAATAGTGTTATATCCTTTCTCTTCCATAAACTGACGTAAGCCAGCTTCCATTTCGCGTACAATGCCAAAACCATAATGCATTACAGCAGTACACACTTGAACTGAAGTTGCTCCTAGTAAAATAAATTCTACAACATCTCTCCAAGTTTCTACACCACCAATTCCTGAAATAGGTACTTTTGAAATCTCCGGATGTTGTGCTAAATCCTTAATCATATGCATAGCAATTGGTTTTACAGCTGGACCACAATAACCTCCATTGGAACCTTTGCCATCCACAACAGGATAAGGCGCATAACTATCTAAATCGATACCTACAATACTTTTAATGGTATTTATTAATGAAATTGAATCGGTTCCACCTTGAACAGCAGCCAAACCAGGATCTGTAATATGCGAAATATTTGGTGACAATTTTGTAATCACAGGAATGTTTGCCGCTTCTTTTACCCATTCTACAATTGTTTTTAAAACTTCGGGTTCTTGTCCTACAGCAGAACCCATTCCGCGTTCGCACATACCATGTGGACAGCCAAAATTAAGCTCGATGCCATCAGCTCCAGCATTTTCAACATCTTTTATAATTTGTTCCCATTCTGCTCTACTCTCTACCATTAAAGATGCAATCACCGCATGATCAGGAAAATATTTTTTTACTTCTTCAATTTCACGAAGATTATCAGCCAAAGGTCTATCAGTGATTAATTCTATATTATTAAAACCCATCATTCTTGTGTTTCTATAATTTAATGAACCATATCGGCTAGATACATTTACAACAGGAACACCAAGTGTTTTCCATACTGCTCCACCCCAACCAGCGTCAAAAGCTTTCATTATTTGATAACCTGAATTTGTTGGTGGTGCCGAAGCTAACCAAAATGGGTTTGGTGCTTTTATTCCTCCAAAATTTATTGATAAATCGATCATGTTTTTATTTTATTTATGGAACGCTGATGTCGCTGATTTAAGAGATTTTTACTGATTTGTTTTCAACAATTGTTAAATCATTTTTCATCATAATAATCTGCATTATCTGTGTTCTATTTATTATTAAGCCAGTTATGAATTCCTTGTGCTGCCATTTTACCATCGTAGGCTGCATTTACTACTTCTGCTCCACCATTTACAGCATCTCCTCCTGCAAAATATTTTGGGCTTGATGTTTGAAATGTTTCTGCATTTACTTTTACTTTTGTTCTGTTATCTATTTCTAAATCATCTATTAGACTATAGAAATCACCTTGCTTTGCTTGTCCTGTGGCTTTTATTACCATATCACATCGTACAATAAATGTGTTATTCATATTGGTTTTTAATTGTCCTTCTACAAGTTCGGTTTTAGCAAATCTTACACCTTCTACTTTACCTTTACCAACAATAGCAATTGGTGTAACATTAAATAAACTATCAACTCCTGCACTAATTGCTAGATCATATTCGAAACCATAAGCTCCCATTTCTTTTTTAGAACGTCTGTATGCTAAAACCGTTTTTCGGGCTCCCATTCTTGCAGATTCGGATGCTGCATCCATTGCTGTATTTCCACCTCCAAGCACTACGACTTTAGCGGGAACTTTTACATTGTGTTGTTTCATGCGAAGTTCTTCAATAAATTCTACAGCTCCAATAACACCTTTTTGATCTTCGCCTTCTAAACTTAAGTTTCTTGTTTTCCCTAAACCTACTCCTAAAAAGATTGCGTCATATTTTTTTTCTAGAGCTAATAATTCTTCTTTTGAATTAATAGCAGTGTTATACTTAATATTGAAACCCAATTGATTTTGAAGATAATCTACTTCTTTCAGTACTTCTTCGTTGCTTATTTTATAAGGTGCAATTCCGTAAACGGTTAAACCTGATGGTTTGTCTTTGGCTTCAAATATATCTACTTCATAACCTAATGTTCTGGCTTCGCAAGCACATGCAATTCCTGCTGGTCCTGCACCAACAATTGCAATCTTTTTTCCGTTAGATTCACCAACTTTAAAAATTATTTTTTCTGTATCTATCGTTTTGTTGGTGGCATAGTTTTGCAGTCTTCCAATCTGAATTGGTGGCACATCTTGATGATTATACACACAAGCCCCTTCACATAAAACTCCAGTTGGACAAACAATACCACAAGCATTACCTAACCAATTAGAATCGAAAATAGTTTTTGAAGCTCCAGTTATGTTATTAGTATGTATTTGCTTGATAAACAATGGTATATCAATACTTGTTGGACATGCTTGAATACATGGTGCATCATAACAGAACAAACATCTTGAAGCTTCGTAAAAAGCTTCCGTATCGTTCATTAAGGGTTTTTTCTGCTTGAAATTCTTTTTGAATTCAGCTTCGTTTTTTGGTCTTTTATATTCTGCCATTGTATCGGTATCTCGTATTTAGTAGTTCGTATCTGGTACTATTTTTTAATGATTTGATTAAACTAAAAATTTTTCGTTGAATAATATTTAATTCATTGATAATCTCTTCTTTTTTGTCTTCTGAAATAAACTTCAGATTATTTGATATAATTAATTGAGTCTCTAATTCAAAACTTGATGCTAATGCATATCCAAGAAAAAGAGAAAATTCTTTTTTTGATGATCTTCCCGTTCCTTCTGCAATATTTGATGGAATAGATACTGCACATCTATTTATTTGACTAACCAAACCGAACTTTTCATTACTAGGAAAAGCAGTAGTTAATTTATCTATTTTTGTAACTAAATTTACAGATTCTTTCCAAACTTCTAATTTTTTATAATTATGCATTAGTCCATATACTTTTCACCAGATACCTTTTACCTATAGATCTGTTAACCTACCGTATGTTTCTGGTCTTCTATCTCTATAAAATTGCCAAGTAGAACGCACTTCTTCAATTAAATCTAAATCAAATTCTGCAACTAATAATTCGTCATCATCTCGAGATGCTTCCGAGAAAATTTGTCCACGTGGATCTACAAAATATGATTGTCCGTAAAACTTACCTAAATTCCATGGTTTCTCTTCTCCTACACGATTTATACAACCCATAAAATAACCATTGGCTGCAGCATGAGCTGGCTGTTCTAACTTCCATAAGTATTCGCTTAATCCAGCAACTGTTGCTGAAGGATTGTAAACAATTTCAGCACCATTTAAACCTAAAGCTCTTGCCCCATCAGGGAAATGTCTATCATAACAAATGTACACACCTACTTTCGCATATTTGGTTTGAAATACTGGATAACCCATATTTCCTGGTTTAAAGAAGAATTTCTCCCAGAATCCTGTTGTGTGTGGAATATGATTTTTTCTGTATTTACCTAAATATGTTCCATCTGCATCAATTACTGCAGCAGTATTGTACAACACTCCAGGTGATTCTTTTTCATAAATTGGCACCACGATAACCATATTATGTTTCTTGGCTAACACTTGCATTTTTTCTGTAGTTGGTCCTGGAACTGATTCGGCAGACTCATACCATTTTTTATCTTGTCCTGGACAGAAATATGGTGTATTGAAAATTTCTTGCAAACATAAAATCTGAACGCCTTGTCGCCCAGCTTCTTCTATATATGGAATGTGCTTATCGTACATAGCATCCATAATTTCTTTAATTGTTCCTTCGCCTTCCGTCATTGGAAGACTCATTTGTATCAATCCTGATTTTACTTTTCTTGGCATAATATATATTTCTAAATTACTGTTTTTGATGTTTTACCTCTTGGGATAAATTGACCATTTCCTGCTTTTAATAAACATTCCTCATGTTCTATAGCAACTTGACCTCTTAAAATTACGATTTCTGTTTTACCTGTGATTCTCATTCCTTCATAACCAGAATAATCACAATTCATATGATGTGTTTCTACAGAAATTGTATGTTTCTTTTTAGGGTCGAATATTACGATATCTGCATCGCTTCCTATAGCAATCGTTCCCTTTCTAGGATACATTCCAAAAATTTTAGCAGCATTGGTTGAACTCACTTCTACATATTTTGTTAATGAAATTTTTCCTTTGTTGACACCTTCTGAAAATAATAATTCCATACGATGCTCGATTGCTGGATGTCCGTTTGGAATTTTAGAAAAATCGTCTTTTCCCATTTTCTTCTGTTCCCACATAAATGGACAATGATCTGTACCAACCACTTGAACCAATCCTTGATTTATTCCTGACCATAAAGCAACTTGATCTTTCTTTTCTCTTAAAGGAGGACTCATTACCCATTTAGCACCTTCAAAATCATTTTCATATAAAGATGCGTCAAGCACCAAATATTGTGTGCAAGTTTCCACAAATATCTTTTGATTGCGTTGCGTTGCTTTTCTAACTGCGTTAAGAGCTCCTTCACACGTCATATGAACGATATAACCTGGACAACCAGTATATTCAAGCATATCAGCGAAACGTCCTGAAGCTTCAGATTCTGTAACTTCTGGCTGTGATAGATAATGATATAATGGTGATAAATTGCCTTCTGCTTTATTTTTTGCAATCAACGAATCTATCACATCTCCATTAGTAGCATGCACAGTAACTAATCCTCCATGCTTTTTTACTACTTTCATGAGTTGGACCATTTGACCATCATCAATCATTAAAGCTCCTTTATAAGCCATAAATGTTTTAAAAGATGAAATTCCTTCTTCTTCTATCATCTGAACAACCTCTTTAGCAACATCATCATTAAAATCAGTTACAGCCATATGATACGAATAATCTCCAATCGCTTTTCCATTCGATTTCCCTTGCCAAGTTTTCAACGCATTGTGAAGTGTATCTCCTTGGGTTTGCAAAATAAAATCAATCACCATTGTTGTTCCTCCATGCAAAGCTGCACGAGTTCCTGTTTCATAATCGTCACTAGAATAAGTACCCATAAATGGCATATCTAAATGTACATGCGGGTCAATTCCGCCAGGAAAAACTAATTTATCTGTTGCATCAATCACTTTATCTGCATCATAATCAAGATTTTTCCCAATCGCAATTATCTGTTCTCCTTCTGTGTAAATATCAGCGATATACGTTTCAGCAGCAGTAACTATTTGACCATTCTTTATTAAAATTGACATACTTTAATTATGAGTTTTAAGTGATGATTTGTTTGTTTTCATTAATACATAATATAATATAAATGAAATTATAAATCCTGAAAACCAAGATATTGCATAAAGCGAACTCATTGCAGGGATCCATTTTCCACCAATAGCAATAAAAGCACCTATGATTAATGAGATTATCGCAGCTTTGTTAAATCCTGAACCATTAAATGAATAAATCCCATTTACTTTATATAAATCAGCAATTTGAATTTCCTTTTTTCGAATAAGATAATAATCACAAACCAAGATTGCTAAAACTGGTCCTAAAATAGCACTGACATCTATTAGCAAGCCTTGAATCTCATTTAGCAATAACCACGGAAAAATAAGTATTCCAATGATTCCTGTAATAAATCCTCCAGTTCTAAAACTTATCTTCTTTGGAAATAAATTAGAAAACGCATTTGCTGGTGCAATGACATTTGCAGCAATATTAGTGCTTAAGGTTGCAATAATCATAAATAGCTGGGCAATTACAACCACCCAAACATTATCAAATTTCGCTAATAACGCTATGGGATCCCAAGGTGCATCATTTGCAATAAGTATATCATCAAAATTTATAATGGCAGCACAGGTTACAAAAATTCCAACAAATGAATATAGCATCATTGTTCCTGGCAAACCAATAAACTGACCTTGAACTTGTGCTTTTTGTGACGAAGAATATCTTGTAATATCCGCAATACTTAAGGACATTGTTGCCCAAAAACCAAGCATAGCCGTTAACCAAATTAAATATTTCCAAATTTTATTACCAAATGAACTTTTGTTTGTTTTTATCGAAACTCCTGCAATGGAAGACACTGTTGCGTCGTTTTTTAGTTGAATTTGATAGGTGTCATTTTCATTTAATTCATCAATTGAAACATCTGAATTTGATAAAGTATTCCACCCTAATTCAGTACCATTTAAAGTTAATTGATAGTGACCCGCTTTGACTTTACCCTCTTTATCTTTAATAGGATTGATATGAATAAATGTTTGATTTGCCTCGTGATAAATTTCAGCTACAGGTTGTTCTAACTGTTTTCCTTGTTCTAAAACAATTCCGAAGCCACCAGCATTACTAGAACCCCAACCTATTAATAGCAATCCCATAATAATCAAAATTGGCGCAGAATATTCTTCTAGCCATTTAATGCTTTCTGTACCTTTCCAGATAAAAAACATATTAATGAACCAGAAAATTCCGAAGCAAACAAACTGCCCAAAAGACAAACCTACAGCTGTATCATTTCCAGATATTGCAATGAAAATGGAATAAATTGCCATGCCACCTAACCATGTATTTACACCAAACCAACCACAGGCAACAATACCACGAATTACTGATGGAATATGAATGCCTTTTATTCCAAAAGAAGAACGACCTATAACAGGAAATGGCACACCATATTTTACACCTGCATGACCATTAAGCACCATTGGCACTGTTATAATTAAATTGGCAACACCAATTATAATAAGTGCTTCAATCCAACTTAATCCTGTTTTTATCATATAAGACGCCAACAAATATGTAGGAATACAAACAGCCATACCAACCCAAATTGCGGCAAGATTCCATTTGGTCCACGTTCTTTTATTTGGTGGAACTGGTGCTAAATCTTCGCTATATAATGGTGAATTGGTAACGTCTTCTTGTAATTCTACGATGTCTTTGCTCATTATGATTCACTATTTATTGGTACGTAATTAGTAATCTTCTATTTACCTTTCGTATAAATATAATTTTCGTGGATCTTCATGCGAACAATCATTCCGCTTTTGTCACGCTCAAATATTAACTTTTCTCCTAACTCTTTATTTGATCTAATTTTTCGGAATGTATCACCTTCAATATGTTTGTATAAGGTCATCGAATCGGCAGGCGATTTAGAAGGAAGGTTTAATAACGCTAATTTTCCTTCCCAGGATGTAATATATGCTTCTTCGGCAATATCCCAATAATAATAACCTACAAAGTCGGACCAATTAATATTCTCTTTTTCCAGTTTTTCATTCTTTTTTGGTTTCACTTTTTTTAACAAATCATGAATTCCATAAACATATTTACTTGGATTTACGCCATTTGCATTTATCATAACTGTGTAAGCAAATTTACTCTCAAGATGCATACTAAAACTCGTTTGATATCCTGGGCAATAACCACCATGGCCAACCCATTTATCGCCTTTAGGACCTTTATATACTCCAAAACCTAAACCTCTTGTTCCTTTCCAATCAGAATCAATCCAATGTACATTTTGCATATTTTTAAGCGTTGATGGCTTTAATATTTCTGTTATAGTTGAATCTCTTAATCGAAATTGCCAAGATGCAAATTTTGCTAAATCATCAACATTCGACGAGAATCCTGCAGCGGCATTCACACCATTTGCTTCGAAAAAATTAAGTCTTGTACGCTCACCTTCTCGTGATAAATTACCATAACCAATTGCTAGTTGACTACCATGCAATGATTTTGGCATTTCTGGACTGGTATCAGATAAATCAAGTGGTAAAAGTATATTCTCTTTTATATAATCTTCGTAAGTTTTACCAGATAATTCTTCAATGACAAAACCTAATAAGGTAAGAGCAAGATTACTATATTGATAATAAGTAGAGGCTGGATATAAAGTTTCTTGTGTCGACAACTTTGCTTTAATTTCTTCTTTAGATGGGAAAACATAGTCAGGACCATTCCAGTGTGAGAATGTGTTTTCTCTTGGTAATCCAGATGAGTGAGTTAATAATGCTCTTATTGTAATTGGACCACTATCTGGATATTGTTGTTGCAGATTATACCATGGCAAAAGATCACTAATTTTATCGTCCAATCGTAACTTTCCTTCGTCATACAATTTCATAATCGCAATAGCAGTAAATAGTTTTGAAACAGAACAAATACTACATAAAGTTTTAGAACCTGTTTTAACATTACCTTCAATGTTAGCCATTCCATAGGCTCCAGACCATATTTTTTCTTGATCTGAAACAATACTCACTGAAATTCCAGGAAGATTATCAAAATCTCTTTGTGCATCAAGCCAAACTTCTATGATTTTAATAGCTTCAGAATAGTCCTTTGATTCTTTTTGAGCAAAAACAAATGAACTCAATAAGCAAACCGATAAAAGAATTAGTTTTCTCATTATTTGTGGTTTAAAGTTTTATGATTTTTTATTAATTCATCTAAAATACACTTAATTACAATACTCATCAGCAATTGCAATTGCTTGTGAAATAATTCTTAACCCTTCATCAACTTCTTCTTTAGTCACATTTAAAGGAGGCGCAATAAAAATCCAATTCCATCTTACAAACGTGAACATACCTAATTCTCTAATCTTGGCTGCCATTCTTCCTGTAGCCTCCATTTCAGAAGGTTTTGCATTCCATGGAACTGTTGGTTCTTTTGTAGTTCTATTCTTAACTAATTCAATACATCCTAATAAACCAGTGTTTCTAAAATCACCAATAGATGGATGTTTTGCATTTAATTTTTCTACTTCTGCTTCAATATATAATCCCATCTCGGCAGCACATTCAACCAAATTATCTTCTTCAATAATTTTTATATTCTCTAAAGCTGCAGCACATAATGTTGGATGTGCAGAATATGTTAACCCAATTACCATTGGATTATCGTTAAAATGATTTGCGATTTTATCGGTAACAACAACACCTCCAAGTGGTAAATAACCAGACGTTAATCCTTTTGCTAAACACATGATATCTGGCGTCACATGGTGATGATCGATGCCGAACATTTTTCCTGTGCGTCCAAAACCACTCATAACTTCATCATCAATCATCATTATGCCATATTTATCGCAGAGTTCACGAACTCTCTTTAAATATAGTGGCGGATATTTTAAACATCCTGAAGAACCAGATTCGCCTTCAAATAGAATCGCTGCCACACTATCTGGATTTTCAAATTTTACAACACGCTCTAAATGCGCTAATGCACGCTCACCACATTGTTCTATGGAATCAGAATTCCAAGGACAACGATACGCATATGGATTTTCGACATGTACTACGTTTGGCATTGCTTGGCTGTCTGACGGGAAACGTCGTGGATCTCCACCAGCAGACATTGCTCCATACGTTGCGCCATGATAAGCTCTGTAATGCGTTATTATTTTATGTCGACCTGTATAGATTCGAGCTAGTTTAATAGCATTTTCTATTGCTTCAGCACCACCAAGTGTGAAAAATGTTTTGGTTAAATTTCCAGGTGTGATTTCGGCTATTTTCTTGCCTAATTGTCCACGAACATCTGTTGCCATTCCTGGATACACATAACTCACTTCTTGCATTTGTTTTGCAACGGCATCAGTAATACGTTGATTTCCATGACCAATATTAACATTCATTAATTGTGATGAAAAATCTAAATATTTTTTTCCATCTCTATCATAAACATAAGAGCCTTTTGCATGTGAAGCATTTATAGGATTTAAACCTCCTTGTTTTGCCCAAGAGAAAAGGGTGTAATCTAGGTTGTATTTTATTATTTGTTGGTTATTCATTAAGTTGGATTAATTAAATTATTATTGAGTTAGTTTCAAGAGATCCCAAACATTATTTTCGTTCCTCAAATAATTTTGGGATAATCGAGCAGTTTTGCTCGATTAACTCATCCAATTGGTTTGCGCTTCAGGATTCCACTTGGTTGTTGTCTTTTTATTTTGAGTCCAAAACTCAATTGAGCTTCTTCCAGTGATATCTCCAACACCAAATTTAGATTCGTTCCATCCACCAAAAGAAAAAGGTTCACGAGGCACAGGAACTCCAATATTAACTCCAATCATTCCTGCACTTGCACGATCCATAACTTGTTTTGCTAGTCCGCCACTTTGTGTAAACACAGCAGCAGCATTTCCATAATTAGAACCGTTTTCAATGGCAATAGCTTCGTCTAAATCTTTTGCTCTAATAATTGAAATTACTGGTCCAAAAATTTCTTCTCTTGCAACAGACATATCAGTTGTCACATGATCTATAATTGTAGGACCAACATAATAGCCACCTTCTTTTCCTGAAACGGATGTGTTTCGTCCGTCTAATAATATTTTTGCACCATTACGTTCAGCTTCATCTATATAACCTTCAATACGAGTTTTAGCTTCAGCAGTAATAACAGAGCCTAAATTATCTCCAGGGACAATCGCTTTAGCTTCCTCAACCATTCGATCAATAATATGCTGCACTTTATCTACACCAACCATAACTGAAGCTGCCATACAACGTTGTCCAGCACAACCAGACATTGAAGCAACGACATTAGAAGCTGTCATTTCTGGATTTGCGTCAGGAAATACTAGTAAGTGATTTTTTGCGCCACCTAAAGCTACACAACGTTTTAAATTAGACGTGGCACGTTTATAAACAATTTTTGCAACTTTAGTTGAACCAACAAAAGATACTGCTTCTATATTTGGATGGTCGCATATAGCTTCTACAACATCTTTTCCGCCATTGACGATATTAAAAACACCATCTGGAAGCCCAGCTTCTTTTAATAATTCTGCCATTCGGACTGTACTTAAAGGGACAAGTTCTGAAGGCTTCATAACCATAGTATTTCCTAAAACTAATGCATTAGGTAAGGTCCAATGTGGTACCATATTTGGAAAATTAAAAGGTGTAATTGAGGCAACAACACCTAGAGGCTTGCGTTCAATTCTGCATTCAACTCCTTTGCTTACTTCTTGAACTTCGTTGACTACAATTTGTGGCATTGATACCGCAAACTCACAAAGCTCCATGCTTTTTTCAACTTCGGCTTTTGCTTCTCCATAGGTTTTTCCATTTTCAAGTTGCACCAATTTAGTAAGCTCGTCCATGTTTTTTTCTAAAAGGTTACGATATCTAAAGAAAATTTGAACGCGCTCTTTAAACGTCATTCCTGACCAATTAGGAAAAGCTTTTTTGGCAGCTTGCACAGCTGCATCAACATCTTGTGTTGTAGATAAAGGAATTGAAGAAATTTTAGAACCATCAGATGGACTCCAAACGTCCATTGATTCCTGACCATTTCTTTCAAATTTACCATCTATATAATTTTTTACTTCGGAAAGTGTATCACTTACATTCATAGGAATAATCAATTTATATTTTAGACAAAAAAGAACACTATTTAAATTCACCTGCATTAATGGTAAATTCTAATCGCATTCTACCCAAATATAAGGAAATATATATTAAAATAGCATTATTATTGAAGAGTCAATAATAATTTTAAGATAAATTGAATGATTCTTAATAATGAAGTTAAACCACTAAAGAAGTAAACTTAAAATCGGTTCCGTTAAACAAACCTTTATCACTTAATTTTAATGAAGGAATTACTAGCAATGCCATAAAAGATAATGTCATGTAAGGTGCATGAAGTTTGCTTCCCAATTGTTTTGCGAATTTATCGAGTTCTGCATATTGATTACCAATAGCTCCGCCATCTTTATCACTCATAATACCTGCAACAGGAAGCGATACAACATTTTCTGTAGTATTTGAAACAGCACAAATTCCTCCTTTGTTTTCGATGAGTAAATTAACCGCTTTACAAATAGCTTCGTCAGAAACACCAACTGCAATGATATTATGTGAATCATGACCAACAGACGATGCAATTGCACCTTCTTTTAATCCGAAATTTTTAATAAAAGCAATTGCTGGTTTCTGGTCTTGATAACGGTTAATCACAGTCATTTTTAAAATATCATTATCAATATTAGATACCAAATTTCTGTTTTCTGTTAGCGCATCGTCAATAATTTCGTTGGTAACTAATTGTCCTTCTAAAGCTTCAATGACTCTGATTTTTTCTGAAGACGATTCAAATCTGAAATCTGAAATTTCCTTTTTATTACAATTAAAATTATTCAAAATTTCAAAAGGAACAGATGCTATTTTAGAAATTCCGTTATCGAAAACAAGTTCACCATCTATATAGGTTTGAAGTGTTTTGAATTCTTTTAAATCTTCAACGATGATACAATCTGCAGCATCACCAACTTGTAACAATCCTACATCTAAATTATAATGCTTCACAGGATTTACACAAGCCATTTGTAGCACTTTAAAAACATCATTCCCTTTTGCTACTGCTCTTGCACAGAGATTATTAATATGATGCAATAATAAATCGTCAGGATGTTTATCGTCGCTGCAAAACATCATTTCTTGATAATGTTCAGACATTAAATCAATTAATGCTTCAAAATTTTTAGCAGCAGAACCTTCACGAATCAAAATTTTCATGCCTTTTTGAAGTTTCTCTAAAGCCTCATCATATGTAAAACACTCATGATCTGTTGATATTCCAGCGTTGATGTATTTGGTTACATCGTCACCACGTAAACCAGGTGCATGACCATCTACAGGTTTGTTATAATGTTTTGCCCAAGCAATCTTTTTCATGACTTCTTCGTCATCAAATAAAACGCCAGGATAATTCATCATTTCGGCTAAATACTTGATATCTGGATTTTCGAGAAGTTTCTTAATATCGTCTGAATCTATAACAGCTCCTGCGGACTCAAAGGTCGTTGCTGGCACACATGAAGGAGCTCCGAAATTGAATTTAAATGGAACTTTCTTTCCGTTATCAATCATAAACTCCACACCTTCTACACCTAGAACGTTTGCTATTTCATGAGGATCTGAAACTGTTGCGACTGTTCCATGAGTTACTGCCAATTTGGCAAACTCACTTGGCACCAACATAGAACTTTCTATGTGAATGTGAGCATCAACAAAACCTGGAAGAATGTAATGATTTATATCATGCTCTTTTTCTACAATAGACGAAATTCTACCTTTTTCAAAGGTGATTTCTCCTTTGTAAATGCGCTTTTTTTGTATATCGACTATTTGACCTTGAAGTTTCATTTTCACTTTATAAGTAATCAAATATAATTGAATTTTATTCTTCGGTAATAATGCTAAATATATCTCTACTGCCTTTCTTAAAATTCTCTAAACCAATTTCCAACCAATCAAAGTACTCGTCTTCATTTGGTGTGTATGCTGTATTATGATTTAATAGTTCCATATCATGATTAAGTAATACATAAAAAGGTTGCGAATTATTCTGAAAATTCAGCGTTTGTAATGTCGCCCATTTATCACCTATCGTTTTAATGTTTTTGACACTTCCATTAGCATTTTGAAATTGAAACTTTTCGTTCTCCATTAATTCTTTTCTGTCATCGACATACAAAGAGATTATAATAAATTCATCATTTAATACATTATATATTTTGTCTTGACTCCAAACTTGTTCTTCCATTTTTCGGCAATTAACACATGCCCAACCAGTAAAATCTAGCATGATTGGTTTGTTTTGAGCTTTAGCAGCTTCCAAGCCTTCAGTAAAATCTTTATAGCAGTTTAAACCCAAAGGGCAATCTGATTCTTTTTCATAAACACTATATGGCTGTGGCGGCGGAAAGCCACTTAATAAATTTAAATTCCATGTTGGATTTTTTAAAACGCCTGGCAATAAATAAATCACAAATGCAATGACTAATACACCAAATGAAATTCTCGAAAACGATAGTTTTTTTAACGGCCCATCATGTGGAAACTTAATTTTCCCAAACATGTATAATGCCAATCCTACAAAAATAATGATCCAAATTCCTATAAAAACTTCGCGTTTTAAAATTCCCCAATGTTCAACTAAATCTGCATTAGACAAGAATTTAAATGCCATAGCCAATTCCAGAAATCCTAAAACAACTTTTACTGTATTTAACCAGCCTCCTGATTTAGGCAATGAATTTAACCACTTCGGAAACATAGCAAATAAAGTAAAAGGCAACGCTAATGCCAATCCAAAACCAGACATTCCCATTGTGAGTTGCATTGCTCCACCATCGCTCGTTAAGGATCCTGCAAGTAAAGAACCCAAAATTGGTCCTGTACAAGAAAATGATACAATAGCCAATGTTAAAGCCATTAAAAAGATTCCGATCACACCACCTATTTTCGAAGATGCCGAATCCATTTTATTTCCCCAAGATGATGGTAAGGTAATTTCATAAAAACCAAAAAATGAAAACGCAAAAAATGCTAATATGGCAAAGAAGAAAATATTTAACCATACATTGGTAGAGATAGTATTTAATATTTCTGGATTTAAAGAATCTAAAAAATGAAAAGGTAAGCTTAACAATACATAAATAACCAAAATAAAGAAACCATATAAAGTGGCATTTGCCAATCCCTTTTTAGTGCTTTCTGCTCCTTTGGTAAAAAATGATACTGTTAACGGAATCATAGGAAACACACATGGTGTTAATAAGGCTATGAGGCCACCAAGAAATCCTAAAACAAATATCCCGATATTAGATTTTTCTTTAACGCCTTCTTGTTGGTACTTTTCATTTCCTTTTATGTTAAGATTTAGTTTTTCTGATAGTTGTTTGCTTCTTTCATCTACAATTTTAGATTCTTGTTGCTTAACTGTACCTGCAGCCAAGGAGGTCACAAACTCATGTACGCTTGGTGCTAAACAACGCTCATCGTCGCAAACCATAAAAAACACTTCTGATGAAATTTCTGTTATATCAGGATTTAGCAGTTTTATCTTTTGCTTGAACACTGCTTTATCTTCAAAAAATTTGATATCCATTGCAAAGACATCGTCATAAATTGGCTCAACATTTGGTTCGGATGTTTTACCAATTAATTCATAGTTTTCTTCTTGATTATGGTATGTAAATTCTGTTGGTAAAGGGCCATCTATACCTTCTACTATTTGAGAATACACATGCCAATGTGGCTCTATATCTGCAGTGAAAATGAGATCATATTCAGTGTCGGAAATTTTTTCGATTGATGACGACCATTCAACTGGGTCAAAGATCTGGGCATTTAAATTAAATGCGCAAAATAACATGATAAAAAATGGCACAAAATATTTTTTCATTTTAATCTAATCTTTAGAATATTTTTTGTTTTATCTGAAATTTTAAAACGATTATCTAATCGCATATTTAATATCCAGAAAATCTCATTATCAGAACATAAAAGCCGAACATTTTCTTTATCAATTAATGATAGTTTCTCATCCTTAAAAAACTTACTTAACTTCTTTTTGCCTTGCATTCCGAAAGGATAAAAGTAGTCGCCTTTTTGCCATTTTCTTACTGTTAGAGGATATTTTAACAAATCTTTATCAACATATATAGTTGATTGGTTTATTTCTCCGATTTGTTCAACTGCTTCTAGCATCAAAGTTCCTTGTGGTATTTTAAGTTCTTTACTTTGCAATTCAATTATTTGAAGCTCTTCGACATTATCCTGAATGGCATCAGAATTGTTCTTTTGAAGCAACAAAAAATTTCTGTCTTTAACTAAACGATGTGTTTTAGAATATATTTCCTTTCCAGGTTGCGCATCCAATAAATTTACAACGTCATCCCACGCTGTGAAATTGAAATCTTTTAGCAACTCAAATAAATATGCTTTTGTATTAGATAGTTTTTGAAGCTTTTTAATATGCAATTTTATAATTCCATCTTCGACCGAAACTACTTTTCTTTTGATTTTAGCTACAGCATCTTCAATAATTACTTTTGAATCTTGTAAATGGTTTTGAGTAGTTTCAAAATTTTGAAGCAATTGTGGATTTAATTCTTTTAACACAGGAATGACATCGTGTCTTAATTTATTTCGCAAATATTTTGTAGTCGCATTACTAGAATCTTCTCGCCAATTAACATTGTTGCTTTTTGCATATCTCTCAATATCTTCTCTTGAAAATTTAAGTAAAGGTCTTACAATATTGTTATTAATTTCAGGGATTCCTGTTAAACCATCTAATCCAGTTCCTCTTGTTAGATTAATTAAAAATGTTTCGAAATTATCGTCAGCATGATGTGCTGTCAAAATATAATCGAAATGTGATTGAAGGGCTAATTCTTTAAACCAATTATATCGTAATTCGCGGGCTGCCATTTGTGTTGATAGTTTGTTTTGTTTTGCATAAGCTTGGATTTCAAAGCTTTCAACAAATACCTCAACATTTAAATCTTCGGCAAGTTGTAGCACAAAATCTTCGTCAGCATCGCTTTCCTTACCTCTTAAATTAAAATTGCAATGAGCTAGAGCTATATTTAAATTTAATTGATGACATATATGCGTTAAAACTACACTATCAACTCCTCCAGATATGGTAATAAGAAGTTTGCTTCCATTTAAAAAAGAAAGGTTCTCATTGATATGTTCTTTAAAGCTTTTAAACATACTGCCAATTTACATTTTGTTAAGCCAATTTAAAATTGTTTTCATAAATTCTTCTTTACATGTGTCATGGTGCAATTCGTGGTAACCATCAGAAAACAACTTCAGACTTGCAATTTTTGTTCTATCACAAAAAGCTTCAGATCCTCGATAATCAATAATCCGATCACTAGTACCATGAAGAATAAGAATTGGTATTTGCAATTTGTTTGCGTTTTCAATTGCCCACTCACCAGCTTCAATTACAGGAAACACAAACATTGGACTTACCTTATCATGAATCAAAGGGTCGTTTATATATTTTGTTACTTCGGTTTTATCTCTTGAAATTGCGTCTACTTCTAATTCACTTGGCATGGTTAAAGAAGGGGAAATTTTGAGTAATAGTTTCCCAAAAGCTACTTTCCATTTTGGTGGATTAAATGCTAGTCGTAAAAATGGACTCGTAGCAATTATTCCCTCTAATTTGTGATTCTTTCTTAACGCATAGTTAATAACAAGGTTTCCTCCTAAACTATGTCCATATAGAAATATAGGTTTTTCTGGAAATACCTTTTCAGCCTTTTCTATTGCGAAATCTACAGACTCAAGAAGTGCCTCGTAACTTGGACAATGGCCTCGTTTTCCTGATGTTTTACCATGTCCAAATTGATCGAATGCTAGAACTGCAAACTTATTCTTTATTAGATATGGAATTACAGATTCTTCATATCTATACATATATTCACCCATACCATGAACTAAAACAATTACTGCTTCCGTGATTTGAGGTTTCCAATATTGACCAAAAAACTCGGTATTATGTAATTTGAATGTAAACGTGTTTTCCATAACTAATTTTCTAAAACTGTTCGCATTGCCTTTGCTTTTAGCAAACATTCTTCGTATTCTTTTATAGGGTCACTTTTGGCAGTAATTGCACCACCTACTGAATAGGATACATATTGTTGAGTTGCATTATATAATATACTTCTTATTACGACATTAAAATCGAAATCGCCAGTTGGCGAAAAATAGCCAATTGCACCAGAATATACGCCGCGTTTGGTTTCTTCTAACGTTTCGATAATTTTCATTGCTGAAATTTTTGGAGCTCCTGTCATGCTTCCCATTGGGAATGTGGCTTTTATTATGTCTACAGGGTTTAGAGAATCTTCGACTTCTGATATAATGGTAGAAATCATTTGATGCACTTGCTTAAAAGTGTACACTTTACAAAGCTCGTCTACCCTTACACTTCCTTTTACTGCTAGTTTAGATAAATCGTTGCGCACTAAATCGACTATCATAATATTCTCGCTTCGTTCTTTCTCATCAGCTAATAAATTTTCTATTAACTGTTTGTCTACTATTATATCGTCAGAGCGTTTAGAGGTACCCTTTATAGGCTGTGAAATAACAGTCTTTCCATTTTTTTTTAAATAACGCTCTAGTGAAGCAGACATAACATATTTATCGTCACATTTTAAAAATGTAGCAAAAGGTGGGTTCGATATGTCATTCAATTTCAAATATGTTTCTACAGGTTTAATTGTTGTATTCTCGGCATAAAATTCTTGACAAAAGTTAGCTTCGTAAATATCTCCTCTATGAATATGGGATTGCATTTTATTTATCTTTTCGAAGTATTTATCTTTATGAATTCGAAGTTTTATTTTGATGTCTGAATCTGACTGTTGATTTGTTGGTTTGCTGATTTGATTAATTTGTATCAAATCACCTTTAACTTCATCTTCTACAAATTTCAAATAATGAATCTCTAAAATGTTATTCTTAATTAAGAATAGTTTTTTTGGTTGAAAAAAGCATAAATCTGGAAATTCCAAATTATCATAATTACTTGATTTTAGATGCTCAACATCATTTTTTAAATCATACGATAAATAACCGAAAATCCAATCATTAGTTATTGTTTGATATTCTTTTAAATCACTAAATGCACTGTAATAATCTGTTTGAATACTTGTGAAAGCATCTACTGCTAAAACCGCGTCATAATTAGAAAATTTCTGGTTATGACCATTAGAATCAAGCCAGACGACATTATCAAATTGTTGACTCCAAATCAATAATTGCTTCTGGAATACTTGTATGTTTTTAATTGTATGTTTTTGATTGCTTCTCAAGAAAAAAGTATTGGCACAAATTACCGAATAAATACTAGTACTAGCAAATTAGAAATAGGTGTAAAAAAAACTCTTCTCAAATTAATGAGAAGAGTCATGCAGAAATCAAAATTCAGGATACTAGCCAACCACAGTATAGCTCTTTAATACCAGACTAATCTCGTATTTCAATTCGACTACCTACAATTTTTTTAATTGGAACAATTAACTTTCCGCTTTCAGTTTTTAATGTCATAGATAAATCGTCAATAGAAACTATTTCGCCTTTCACATTTTTAAATTTTATTTTTTGTCCAATTTCATATTTTCTTCTAGTATAAAAAGTTCTTAATAAATCGGCTACAATTTCTCTAGAACCTAACCCAATTGCTAATGAAACCGAAATTAAAAAAGCACCAAAAATAAGTGTTAAATTACTAGTGATTATTTCTGTATTAACACCTGCCTGATTTAAAGCTGTAACAGAGATAATTGATAATAAAATAAAGAAAACAATTTGACTAACTATTTTAGAGCCTGAAAGTTCGAACGATTTAAAAAACGATTGAATCGACTTTTTTACAAAGTTAGCAATAAAAAGTCCAATCATAAAAATAACTACACCACTTAAAAGCTGTGGTAAATAATGTATGAGATTTCCTATCTCTTCAGAAATTATTGTTAATCCCATCATTTCAGAAACTACAACAACTAAAATAAGTAAGAGAGACCATTTTACAAAAGAGACAATAATTTTGGTAATGTTGAGTTTAAGTTTTTTGCCTTCAACAATTTCAATATCATTTAGCTTGTTTCCTAATTTTTCAATTTTAACAATTCTTAAAGTACGCTTTAATATGGATAGACATAGTTTTATAAAAATCCAGCCAAAAAGTAGTACCAACAACGCTTTTAGAATATTAATACCTGTTGTTGAGAAACTTTCTATTGCTAAATTTTTCCATTCGATTAGTGTTTCCATGATGTTATTTTAAATTAATATTATATTGGTGGTAAAATTTATTAGTTGTTACGTTTTTTTATTGTTTGTTCTACGACACTGCCAACGTTCAATGAAAATAGGTTTGCTAATTCCATTAACAGTTTTGCAGCAGCAATATCTTTCATGACTTTTCCTTTTAATTCTGCTGGAACGTCACTTAATGGGTGGTTAATTTTTTTAAACGGATTTTCCATGGTTTAACTGTTAGAATATTCGTTAATTAATTTTTCTTTGGCTCGTTTAAGTCTCATTTTAACTGCGCTTTCTCCAATATCAAAAATCCCTTGTAATTCTTTTATACTCATTAAATCTTGATATTTAAGCAATAAAATCATTTTCTCTTCTGGAGAAATTCTCTCTAATGCTTGTTTCAGTTTTTCAACTTTTAATTGGTATATGCTTGTTTCATCTTCTTGCTCGTCGTAAGATTCTTCTAAATTTTCTGTACCAACAGATTTCTTTTCAATTTTTTTGGCTGTGTTCCGGTTTACATAATTAACACAATGATTATAAGTAAATGCATATAACCAGGTTGAAAATTTAGATTTCCCTTTAAATGTACTTAATTTAACAAAGAGCTTTAAAAAAATGTCTTGGGTTAAATCTTGAGCTTCGTCTGTGCTTTTAGAAAACCCTAAGCATTTATTATAAACTACATGCGAAAATCTGTCGTACAAGACCTCGAAAAGCAGTGTATCATTAGATAACACAATTTTTTTTACCAAGTCTTCGTCAGATAAATTCTTAATATCTTCGTTTATTTTCAATGTTTGTTGGTACGTTTTTAATATAAGACACTACAATATCTTTTTGGTCACATTATAATGCAGAACAGTGTAAAAGTTACAACATTATAAATTACTTAGCAATAATTCAATTCGTTTTAAATTTCAATTTTATACATTAGCATAAGCTTATTTTTATGAAAAAACATCTTATTATTATCCTAATTATTTTTATAGGATATTCGCAAACTAGCAGAGCAACTGAAATTGGTGATGAATGGAGTGCAACTGGACATCGCGTGGTTGGAAAAATTGCCGATAACTATTTATGCGGAAAAGCAAAGCGTAATATTAAAAAACTGCTGAAAAGAAAATCTCTTGCTTTTGTTTCGACTTTTGCTGATGAAATAAAATCTGATAGTCGTTATCGCGAATTTTATACTTGGCATTATATAAATATGCCATTAGATTCTAATTATGAAGATTCTGAAAAAAATGAAAATGGCGATTTGGTAACTGGCATTAACTATTGCAAAAAAATTATTCAGGATAAAAATTCCAGCGAAGACGATAAAGCCTTTTATTTAAAATTATTGATTCATTTAATTGGCGATTTGCACCAGCCTATGCACATAGGCCTTAAAGAAGATAAAGGAGGTAACGATTTTAAATTACAATGGTTTTATGAAGACACCAATTTACATTCTGTTTGGGACGGAAAAATGATTAATAGCTTTGGCATGAGCTACAACGAGCTTGCCGAAAATGCCGATGTTTTAAGTAACGAACAGGTAAAATCTATTCAGAAAGGATCTATTGTTGATTGGGTAAACGAAACACATGTACTTTCTAGAAAAGCTTATGATTCTGCACAACCCGGAGAAAATTTACGCTATCGCTATTCGTATAATCATTTTAATACTGTGCGCTCACAATTGCAAATTGGTGGTATCAGACTTGCTAAAGTTTTGAATGATTTATTTTAGACTGCATTTTATTTAAGCCATGCTGGTTATTTGACTAGTTTTAATGAATTACTTCGAGCGACATACTAAATAATTTTATCAGGTAATTAATCAACAAAAAGCTAACCATGTTTATCTATGATTAGCTTTTCTTAAATTGAATATTAACTAACTAATTATTCAACATTATTTTCTTTTGTAAGCCACCTCAATATTAAAATACCAAGCCTTGCTATTATAAATGAAAATAATCCAAACGTTGCCGTTAAAAGCGATACTTTAAGTCCTCCAGCAAAAACTTCTGGGCTTGGACTTCCCATAGCCTCAATCGTATCGAAAGCCGTGATTAAGCCAATTACAGAACCTAAAAAGCCTAACACCAAACCGAGTAAACTTGAATCGGTAGTTAAACGAATATATTTTATTGAAAGTTGTTCGTTTTTTTTCAGATTGATGAAACCTAGAATAATAAAAAGAACTGATAGTAATAAACATATTAATATTAAGGACATAAATAATGGCCCGCCTTCGTTGAAGCGATCGACAAATTGTACTGTGATTAATAGTTTGTTTGTAAATAAAAAAGCTAAAAGTGAATACATAATGATGGTTTTAAATTAAACATACCCAAACTTACTTCCTCATTTTCATTTAAAAATTTAATTGCGACCAATAACCAGATTAGCACTTGAATCAACTTTTTTGCAAAATCCATACTTAAATTGGTTATTCGTCTACAAAACAAGATATGCATTATAAAAATACAGTATTTTTGGTTTAATGCTTACAACACAATTTATATTTAAAAAAATAGGTCATGCCATTTTGCACGTGGTATTTTGGTTAGGCGTACTCTTATTCTATACTTATTTTTTTGATGTTGGAAGTAAAAATTTTGCCAATACCTTACATTTCGCGCTCTTTTTAATGCCAATCACTATTGCAACAACTTATATTTCTATTTATAAACTGATACCTGATTACCTAATAAAAAAACGATATGCTTTATTTGGTTTGTATAGTGTGTACACTTTTATTATTTCTGCATATTTAGTGATGCTCTCTATATTTTTTAGCTTGATTTATATATCACATTTTGAATACAACAATATGGCTCCTGCCACAAAAAACATATTTTTTGTTATCACTGCCGTTTATTTTGTTGTGTTTATTGTGAGTGGTTTTAAGCTTTTAAAATTGAATTTAAAAAATACCGAGCAAAACAATATTCTTAAAACTAAGATTTTAGATACACAGTTAAAATTAAAAGAACAAGAACTACATTATTTAAAAATGCAGATTCATCCGCACTTCTTGTTTAACACCTTAAATACCATGTATGGATTTGCTTTAAAAAAAGCTGAAGAAACGCCAGAAATGATATTAAAGCTTTCTAACTTGTTAGACTATTTACTGTATCAAGCTGATAAACCTTTTGTACTTTTATCTGAAGAAATTGCACACATTAAAGATTATATAACACTAGAGCAAATGCGCTTTAACGACACATTAGATATTACCTTTAAGACTCATAATATAAACGAAGAACAAAAAATCGCACCAATGTTATTGTTACCTTTTGTTGAAAATAGTTTTAAACATGGCGTTATTAAAAATGGCGTTTTAAAAATTAATATTGAATTGTTTTACAATAAAGACAGCATTCTTTTTTCCGTTACAAATACCAGTAAAAATCTTGAAATTACTAGTCGTGGTATTGGTTTAGACAATATTAAGAAGCGGTTAGATTTACTATATCCAAATCAATATTCGGTGAAAATTAATGATGAAGCTTCTAGTTACAAAGTTGAACTAATTTTAAATATTTGAATACCAATACAACCATATCATGTCTAATTGTTGACGACGAAGCAATCGCAAGAGAAGTTATTGCAACCCATTTATCTAAAATTAGTAACATTCATATAGTTGCAAGTTGTAGTAATGCATTAGAAGCTTTTAATTTTATTAATAATCATAAAATAGATTTGGTGTTTTTAGATATTAATATGCCCGAAATATCAGGGATTTCGTTTGCAAAATCTATCAATAAAAACATCAAGATTATTTTTACAACAGCGTATCGTGATTATGCTGTAGAGGGTTTCGAACTTAAAGCAGTAGATTATTTATTAAAACCCATTGCTTTTGAACGTTTACTTAGAGCAGTAAATACATATTTTGAAACCTTACCACGTTTAGAAAAACAAATTCCAGTCCATACAGAAACAAACAATTTTATTTTTGTACGTTCTGATCGGAAAATGGTAAAGATTGATTTTGAATCTATTGTTTATGTTGAAAGCTTTAGCGATTATCTCAAAATTCATTTAGAAAACGAAACCATCGTAACACGTGAAACAATTAGCGCTATTGAAGCCAAATTGCCCAAACATAAATTTATGCGTATTCACAGATCGTATATTATATCTATTACGCATATTAACTCCTTTACCAGCGAACACATAACCATTTTAAAAAAGGCATTACCAATTAGTAGAAGTTATAAAAAAGAGGTTTTAAAACTGCTTGAGCAATACTAATATTTATCTACTAGTTTTTAACCAGTTTTTTAGAAACAATACCTATATCACTTTCTAGGTTTAACACATATATTCCGCTAGAAAGAGACCTAGTATTTAAATTATTTAATCCCTGAATAAAAGATCCTCTTAAAACCTCTTGACCTTGAATATTAAATAGTTTGTAATTAGCATTTTTGTTTAAATCAATTTCGAAAATATCTTTTGATGGATTTGGATAAATTGAGATACTATTCAAATTAAATTCGTCAGTACTAAAAGTGCTGCAGTCAGTTGAAAATGAAACTCCGGAATCAATAATCGTCCAGTTTGTTGTGCTATAAGCAACATCATCTACAGTAATACATGTTAAATTTGGGTTGGAACTTGCCGTAAACTGTGTAAAATTAGTATTGTTTCCATTTTTTACATTTAAGTTTTCTAATAAGTTAGTTTCACACTTCACATAATACATTGCTGTATTCTGACTTACGTCTAATTCTGTAAGTTGATTAATTCTAACGTCCAAGTATTCTAAATCTGAATTAAAATTTAAATTAGAGATTTGATTATATCTAGTGAATAACCTATTCAAATTAGCATTACCAGTTACATCCAATGCGGTCAAGTTATTATTATTACACGCCATCTCAATTAAAGATAAATTTTGAGATACATCCAATGTTTCTAATAAATTATATCCACAAATCAAATACTCTAAATCAGTATTTTGGTTGAGATTAATATTTGTTAGTTGATTACCTGGGAAATTTAAATAGGTAAGTAAGGTGTTTTTAGAAACATCCAAACTAGTAAGCTGATTTGCTTGACAGTCCAAATAAGTTAGTGCTGTGTTTTGAGACACATCCAAAGTCGTTAAACTATTAAAAGCACATTTTAGTTCAACTAAAGCTGTATTATTTGATACATCTAAAATAGTCGTGCCATTATTGTAACAATTAAGCACCTGCAATGCCGCAAAATCTTCAATTCCTGTAAAATCAGTAATCCCAAAACTAATTAAATTTAAAACAGTGATAGTTTCAACATTAGCTGTTAGGACGTTGTTATTATTATCTATACCATCACCTCTACCACCAGCCTCTAAGTAGGCTTCAAAAACATCATCAGGTACATAAGTGTCTTGTGAAAATACACTTGTATTAAAAATAAAAAGAGTTAAAAAGGTTAAAAATTTTGGGATTTTCGTGGTTGAGAGAAATTTTACTTTCATAAATTAATTTTAGTTTTTACTGCTATTAAAAAGATTGGTTAGTTGGATACTAAAATTAAATAGAATCTTTCTTTTAAGATATTACATATGTAACAATCTATGAAACATATGTAACATTTAAACAAAAAAAAGCGAACCGTTTGGTTCGCTTTAATTTTGTTATCATTCATGGAATGAATGGTTAATCGTATGTACCTTAAATATGTAAAGCTCTATCGTTTGCTGCTAATGCCGCTTCTTTTATGGCTTCGGTAAACGTTGGATGTGCATGAGACATCCGTGAAATATCTTCGGCAGATGCTCTGTATTCCATGGCGACAACAGCTTCTGCTATCATATCTGCAGCGCGAGCGCCAACCATATGTACGCCTAAAATTTCATCTGTATTTTTATCGGCTAGAATTTTTACAAATCCATCTAAATCCATACTAGCACGACTACGTCCTAATGCGCGCATTGGAAATTGACCAACTTTATAATCGACACCAGATTCTTTAAGCTGTTCTTCTGTTTTACCAACAGCAGCAACTTCTGGCCATGTATAAACGACACCTGGAATTAAGTTATAATCGATATGTGGTTTTTGTCCTGCTAAAATTTCAGCAACTAAAACACCTTCTTCGGATGCTTTATGTGCTAACATAGCTCCTTTTACAACATCTCCAATGGCATAAATATTTGAAGCAGATGTTTGTAATTGTTCGTTAGTTTCAACTTGTCCTCTATCTGTAAGTTTTACACCAGCAGCCTCTGCATTTAAACCATCTGTATAAGGACGACGTCCAACAGACACTAAACAATAATCACCTTTAAATTCTACTTCTTCGCCTTTTTTGTTATCTGCTTTTACTACGACTTCATCACCAACACGCTCAACAGATTTTACCTTATGAGAGACATTCATTTTAAACTTGGCTTTCTTAAATACTTTATTTAGTTCTTTAGATAACCCAGAGTCCATTGTTGGAATAATGCGATCCATATACTCTACAATAGAAACTTCAGAACCTAAACGTCTATAAACTTGACCTAGTTCTAAACCAATAACACCGCCACCAATAACAATTAAATGTTTTGGAATTTCTTTTAGTTTTAATGCTTCTGTAGATGTTATAATACGCTCTTTGTCAATGTTTATAAATGGTAAACTTGAAGGTTTGCTTCCAGTAGCTATAATGGTGTTTTTAGCTTCAATTTCTCCTGCATCTTTTCCCTTAATTACAATACGGGTTGCATCTTTAAAACTACCAACGCCCTCATAAACATCAATCTTATTTTTCTTCATTAAAAAATCAATACCATTTGTTGTTTGATCAACAACAGATTGTTTACGAGCAATCATTTTTTCAATGTTCACTTTAATATCACCAGGTATTTCGATACCATGCTCCTCAAAATGTTTAATAGCATCTTCGTAATGATGTGACGAATCTAATAGTGCTTTACTAGGAATACAACCTACATTAAGGCAAGTTCCACCAAGTGTCGAATATTTTTCAATTATTGCCGTTTTCATGCCTAATTGGGCACAACGAATTGCTGCTACGTATCCTCCAGGTCCTGAGCCTATTACTGCTACATCGTACTTGTTCATATAATTTAATTTTCAATTAAAAAGATTCCCACATTCGTGGGAACAAGAACAAAAGTACGACTTTGTATGCATAATTACGAATGACTTTTAATGAAATTTTAGAATTATTTAAGAAGGAAAACCAAGCATACTTCCCATCCCAACAGTAAATAACCAACAGCCATAAATAGCATGTTCAATAGAAACCAATAAAGTAGATTTTGTTTTGTTGTATGTTAGTGCAAAAAGTAAACCTCCAAAAAAAGTAAGTACAATTACCAAAGGGTTTTTAAAGAAAATATGACCTAATGAAAAGACAATAGCATTGATGAAAATGAATAAATTATTATTTGAAAACAATTTACCATATCTCTGAAAAAAGAAAGTTCTATATATTAATTCTTGAGGGTATACAGAAAGGAAGCTATAAACAAATAAAATAACTACCCACATTTTTGGTTTATTGAGGACAACAATAAATAAGTCATCTTTACCAACAAATAGCATATACACTGTTGTTATAGTTGCGATACCAATAAATTTGAATAATGTAATTCTCCAAAAAAAATTCCAGTTTAAATTTGATGAAATTTTAAAACTGCTTTTCTCTATACGCAAGAGAATTAAAATAACGTATATAAATCCAAAAAAGCCAATACCTGCTTTAATTCGCCAATCGTATGGTATTTCAAAACTTATTGGAATAAGAATAAAAACAATAAAAAATTCAATTAATTTATAATGTGTTGATTTCATAATTTAATTGCTGTAGTGTATTTAACTTCATTAATAACAAACATGCTGTGCGTACTACCAATATGATTGATTGTTGTTAACTTTTTAACCATAAACTCTCTAAAAGCCTGCATATCTTTAACAAGCACTTTTAAAAGATAATCATAGTCGCCACTAATGTGATAACACTCTAAAACTTCATCTAAATTTGCAACTTCTTTTTCAAATTTCATGACATAATCATGCGAATGCTGAACCAATTTAATATGACAAAAAGTTACAAATTTTTTATCGACTTTTTCTTTTCTTACCAATGCAACATATTTATCGATAACACTTTCGCGTTCTAATTTTTTTATACGTTCGTAAACTGCTGTAACAGACAAATTTAATTTATTAGACAACTCTTTATTTGTTTGCTTACTGTCTTGCTGAAGAAATTCTAGCAACTTTTTATCAATTTCATCAAAAGTCATAACTGAAAAATTTTCGGATTCTTATTATAATATCTCTTGTAAAAACAAAAATAACTATTATTATTAAATTTTATAGATTTATATTCTAAATATTATATTATATATTGATTATTAATCTAATAATATCGAATTTTGCATCATATAATAATAGGTTTCGCGTTTCGACTGCGTTCAACATGACAAGCTTAACCTGATAAAATATACTCTAATGGCTTTTAAACCTGCAAACAACATACAAGACTTACAATATTTTGGAGAATTTGGAGGCGTAAATCCTTCTATATCAGACTCTTCTACCTATACGTTTTTATCAGCAAAAACAATGTTTGATACTTTTGAAGGCAATGCAGATGGTTGTTACTTATATTCAAGACATTCTACACCAAGTAATCTATATTTAGGAGAAGCGCTTGCTGCTATGGAAGGCACAGAAACAGCAAACGTCACAGCTTCTGGAATGGGTGCAATTACAGCTGTTTTAATGCAATTATGTGGCGCAGGTGAGCATGTTATATCTAGCCGTACTATTTACGGTGGCACATATGCATTCTTAAAAAACTTTACACCGCGTTTTAATATTGAAACATCGTTTATAGATATCACCAAACTAGATGTTGTTGAAGCATCTATAAACGAAAATACTAAAGTGATTTTTTGCGAATCGGTTAGTAATCCACTTTTAGAGGTTGCAGATATAAAAGGATTAGCTGTATTAGCAAAAAAATACAATTTAAAACTAGTAGTAGACAATACGTTTTCACCATTATCAATTTCTCCTGTAAAATTAGGAGCTGATGTTGTGATACACAGTTTAACAAAATTCATTAACGGATCTTCAGATACTGTTGGCGGTGTTATTTGTGGAACACAAGAATTTATAGATGATTTACGAAATGTAAACGATGGTGCTTGCATGCTTTTAGGGTCGACTATGGATAGTTTTCGCTCTGCTTCTGTACTAAAGAATTTAAGAACGCTACATATTAGAATGCAACAGCATAGCTTTAATGCAAACTTTCTTGCAGAAAAATTTGAAGCTGATGGATTAAAAACAGTATATCCAGGTTTGAATTCGCACCCTTCACATGAACTGTTTCAATCCATGATGAACGAAAAATATGGTTATGGAGGCATGCTAACCATTGATGTTGGTTCACTAGATAAAGCGAATGCTTTAATGGAAATGATGCAGCATAAAAATCTTGGTTATTTGGCCGTAAGTTTAGGATTTTATAAAACGTTATTTTCTGCTCCTGGTAGTTCTACATCTTCAGAAATTCCTGAAAATGAACAAATAGAAATGGGCTTAAGCGATGGATTGATTAGGTTCTCAATTGGATTGGATGCTGATATTAATCGTACATACGAAATGATGAGAGAATGTATGGAAGAGCTTAATATTCTTGAAAAAGAAATGATTTCTACTCTTCTATAATGAGTTTAAGGACGTTTATTTTCCTTTCATTCGTTCCCAAAGAGCATTAATAGCATCAGAAATATTATCTTCATTACGCTCAAAAGGCTTCATATTTATTTGATTATTTTCTTCGTAGAGTAAAAACTTAAACACTGAAGAATTCGACTTTTCATCTGCCAAAGGATAGCGTAAATCGTTGTATTGGTATTTGTTATCTCCAATCTTATAAATACTATAATAATCATTACTAAACCAAGCCAAGTCTTTTACACGATTAAATTTATTTGAAGACAATGCACGTACTTTTGGTAATTCCTTAAAATCTGAAAATTGGTCCTTTTTATCAAGTAAAGAATAATATCCAACATGATATGTCGAATCTGTTTCAGCCACTCCATACCATAACACATTATTAAAAATTGTAGGTTGCGCATAATATCGCTTATAGTTTACACCTTTAGCTATTAAAGATTCTTTAAATACTGAATCCATATAGTATTTGTTTCCGAATGTAAATAACATATAAGCCGAGCTAATACCAAGACCAAGTCTTAACCATAGTTGTCTTCCTTTAGATTTTCTATTAAAAAACATTAGAATAATCATACAAATTAAGAATGGCAATGTGTAAATAGGATCGACCACTGCTATATTGTTTAATGCGACTCTATAATTAGAAAAAGGCGCAAATAATTGAGTACCATATGGTGTAAAGCAATCTAATATTGGATGCGTAAACAAAGACCAAAAGAATAGTAATGTCCAATCTTTTATCGTGGTTGTATTTAATCGCTTTTTGCTATTATATAATTTAAAAACTATCCAACCCAATAAAAAAGCGCTAAAAACAGAGAACAAAATGGAATGCATAAAGCCTCGATGAAATAGCATAGCATCTATTTCATTATTATATAACCAACTTCCAACAAAGACATCTAAATCAGGAATTGTGCCTCCTATCGCTCCAAACAGCAAGGCTCTATTTCCTATTTTCTTTCCTAAAACAGCTTCTCCACAAGCTGCTCCTAATACTATCTGTGTAAGTGAATCCATATTTTGAATGGCAAATGTACATAACTAAATCAATTTGCAAAGCTTATTTGAAAATCGTAACATTACGGAACAAACGATATAAGATGCAAGACGACAAAAATATTTCGGAATATGAGGCAGGGAATCAACATATTATTGAAAACAAAGAACTAAATTTTTTAGAAGCCTTAATACCTGTTGTTATTTTAATGGGTATGTTGGCTTACAATATCTTTTTTGTTGAAGACCAAGAGTGGTTTGGCGGTTATACAAATCAAATTATATTACTTCTTGGCGGTCTTGTTGCTGCTATTGTTGGAGTTTTTAATAAAGTATCTTTTAACAGAATGTTTACCGAAATACTAGAGAATCTAAAAAGTATTTTTGTTCCAGTAATGATTTTACTTCTTGTTGGTGCTTTGGCTGGAACATGGCTCGTAAGTGGAGTAATACCTGCTATGGTTTATTATGGCTTACAAGTTTTAAGCCCCGAAATATTTTTACCAGCTTCTGTTATTATTGCTGCAATAATTTCTATTGCGACGGGGAGTTCTTGGACAACATCTGCTACAGTCGGTATTGCACTCGTCGGAATTGGTACCGCTTTAGGAATAAATCCAGGGATGATTGCAGGAGCAGTTATTTCAGGCGCATATTTTGGTGATAAAATGTCACCATTAAGCGATACCACCAACCTTGCTCCTGCTATGGCTGGAACCGATTTATTTACACATATAAAATACATGAGTTTTACAACTGTACCAACAATAATAGTTACTCTTATTGTTTTTAGTATAATTAGTATGAATATAAAAACCTCTGGTAGTGCAGATATTAGTAATTTATTAAGAACTATAGATGTTACTTTTAATATTTCACCATGGTTGTTTTTAGTGCCTGCGGCTGTAATTGCTTTAATTCTTCTGAAAACAAAGCCTCTAATTGCTTTAGGTTCTGGAGTTGCATTAGCGGCAATTTTTGCCTTTATATTTCAATCGGAAATATTAACTAATTTATCGGACTCCAAAATTGCCTCTATTTTTAATTCAATTTTTATAGAAACATCTATTCAAACAGAGAATGAAAAATTAAACGATCTTTTCTCGGCTGGTGGAATGAATGGTATGCTTTGGACTATTTATCTAATTATCTGCGCCATGGTTTTTGGTGGCGTTATGGATGCTATTGGTGCTTTAGCTAGAATAACAAAAGCATTACTCACCATAGCTACAACTGTTTTTGGATTATTTGCAAGTACTGTTATAAGTTGTTTAGGATTAAATGCAATTGCTTCAGATCAATATTTAGCAATTGTTATTCCTGGTAAAATGTTTAAAAAAGCTTTTGATGATAAAGGGCTTGCTCCTGAAAATTTAAGTAGAACACTTGAAGATTCCGGAACGGTCACGTCAGTTTTAATTCCTTGGAATACCTGTGGTGCATATCAATCTGGTGTTTTAGGTGTTGGTGTTGGAGAGTACTTTGCTTATGCAGTTTTTAATTGGTTGAGTCCATTTACAACATTACTTTTTGCTGCTTTAAACATTAAAATTAGGCAACTTACCAGTAAATAGAACTCCAAATTTATTAGCTAAATATTTACTATTAATTTGTTTTTCGAAACGGTTTATTGTGATATATTATACGATGTAGTTCTGTGCCTAAATTTATTTTTCTTTGAAAAAACAATTAGATTTGTTAGCTTCCCATATTGAAAAACACTTTAATAACTAACTAAAAACACACATTATGAAAAAATTGATTGCAGAATTTATTGGTACCCTTTGGCTTGTTTTAGGAGGTTGTGGTAGCGCTGTTTTGGCCGCCGCTTATCCTGAATTAGGTATTGGTTTTGCTGGTGTAGCACTTGCCTTTGGTCTAACTGTAGTAACTATGGCTTATGCTATTGGTCACATATCTGGTTGCCATTTAAATCCAGCTGTTTCTATTGGACTTTGGATGGGCGGACGCTTTGACAAAAAAGAATTAATCCCTTACATTATTGCTCAAGTATTAGGTGGTATTGCTGGTGCTGGAATTCTTTATTTAATCGCTACAGGAAAATCTGGATTTGAAGTTGGTGGTTTTGCCTCTAATGGCTATGGAGAACATTCTCCAGATGGTTATAGCATGCTTTCTGCTTTAGTAACAGAAGTTGTTATGACTTTTATGTTTTTAATCATTATATTAGGAGCAACACATTCTAAAGCTCCTAAAGGTTTTGCTGGATTAGCTATTGGTCTTGGGTTAACTCTCATTCACTTAATAAGTATTCCGGTAACAAATACATCTGTAAATCCTGCAAGAAGTACGAGTCAAGCTATTTTTGCTGGTGGTTGGGCTTTAGATCAATTATGGCTATTTTGGGTAGCTCCAATTGTTGGGGCAATTTTAGCTGGAATCGTTTATAAAATGATGTCTCCAGAAGAATAACAAAAATTTATATTTATAAAAAAGAGAGCATTAAATATTAATGCTCTCTTTTTT
>Ga0209344_10000097_pt1 | contig 185146 bp, 151 predicted proteins | sample Cruoilmetagenom6_FD_187293 | JGI IMG/M metagenome (GOLD analysis project Ga0209344, IMG submission 187293) | Oil polluted marine microbial communities from Coal Oil Point, Santa Barbara, California, USA - Santa Barbara Oil Seep Sample 6 (SPAdes)... | ecosystem: Environmental > Aquatic >...
TTCCGATCTATGCTAACCGCCCTAGGAGATAGAATTCTGAGTAGGAAAAATGTCGATAAATTGAGAATCCGCTTACGGTTTAATGGTAAAAATAGTTAGCTTATAACGCTAAAACCGAGCGTTCTTAGCGTCGACGAGGGCAAACCTCACAGTAAAAATCCCAATAAAAAACGCCAATCAGTGGTTAGCTGACTGGCGTTTTTTATTACGCGTGATTTATTAAGCGCTGACAATCTTTAAATGACCAGCGCTCTAAAAACTTAACGGCCAAACATACCACCGCCCATGCCACCACCTGGCGGCATCATGCCCTTCATTGAGCGCATCATTTTTTGCATGCCACCTTTGCCTGACATTTTTTTCATCATTTTTTGCATTTGGGTAAATTGTTTCAATAGCTTATTGACGTCTTGTATTTGTGTGCCTGAGCCGGCGGCAATACGACGTTTACGTGAACCTTTAATAATTTCTGGCCGCTTACGCTCTGCTGGCGTCATCGAGTTGATCATCGCTTCCATACGTATGGTAACTTTATCATCCATTTGCCCCTTAACTTGCTCTGACATATTACCCATACCCGGTAATTTATCCATGAGGCCCATCATACCGCCCATACTTTTCATTTGTACGAGTTGGTCACGAAAGTCTTCTAAGTCAAAGCCTTTGCCACTTTTTACTTTTTTCGCTAATTTTTCAGCTTGCTTGCGATCAACCTTTTGCTCGACTTCTTCAATCAGAGAAAGCACATCGCCCATGCCAAGGATGCGCGAGGCAATACGGTCAGGATGGAAAGGCTCTAAGGCTTCTATTTTCTCACCAACGCCCATAAACTTGATTGGCTTACCGGTGATATGACGAATAGAAAGCGCGGCGCCACCTCGAGCATCACCGTCAGTTTTGGTTAAAATAATACCAGTTAATGGCAAAGCGTCATTAAAGGCTTTCGCGGTATTCGCCGCATCTTGCCCAGTCATCGCATCGACGGTAAATAAGGTTTCAATCGGGTTAATAGCGGCGTGTAAGGCTTGGATCTCCGCCATCATCTCGCCATCGATATGCAAACGTCCGGCGGTATCAACAATCACCACATCAAAAAAGTTTTTCTTCGCGTGGTCAATGGCACTATTGGCAATATCAATCGGTTTTTGCTTGATATCACTTGGGAAAAAGCCAACATTAATTTCCGTGGCTAACATTTCCAGTTGTTTGATCGCGGCCGGGCGATAAACGTCGGCGCTGACCACTAAGACTTTTTTCTTTTCACGCTCGGTTAAAAATTTCGCTAACTTGGCGACTGAGGTGGTTTTACCCGCCCCTTGCAAGCCTGCCATTAATACCACAGCCGGTGGTGCAGCTTTTAAATCCAGTGCTTCGTTAACCACACCCATTGCCGCTTCAAGTTCTTTTTGCACTATTTTTACGAAAACTTGCCCGGGCGTTAAACTTTTAGAGACGTCTTGGCCAACAGCGCTTTCTTTAACTTTGGCGATAAATTCGCGAATAACCGGCAAAGCGACATCAGCTTCAAGCAGTGCCATGCGCACTTCACGTAAAGTATCTTTGATATTGTCTTCAGTTAAGCGCCCACGGCCACTGATATTTTTGAGTGTTTTGGTTAAACGATCGGAAAGATTTTCAAACATAAATGACCCAGATATTAACGTTGCGCAAAAAATTAGCTCTATTATACCCGTACAATAAATTAGCGAAAGCAGAAGTTATGCTTTTAAGCTAATGCCAATGTCATTCGTTAGAAATAAAAAAGCTAGCATACAGATCAATCATAGCAAAAAAATTTATGATAAACTGACGCGCATTACAGCAGTTTAGGCCTAAAGACCATGGTCTGCAGCTTAGGTGAAAAGCGATGGTTATTTAGTGTTGTAGTCAACCTCGTTTAATTGTTTAGCTTAATCATAGCCGGCTTAAGGAATGTTTGAGCTGCGATTAGCGTTTAAGTAATTAGTTTTGCTTTAATATTTAGGCTTGGGCTAGGCATATTTTATCATCGATACCAGTCAACAAATACAACACAGCCAGCAATTACTGTCTTTTTGGTTTGGCTTCACTTGTACTGGAATACTGACCTTATTAGCCATCAAACCCTGACGTAAACACTTGATATAAAATAAGCAATAATTATGGAGTCTGGTGGTTATTCTGCTAGAATCGCCATATTAACCAAGGGTGTTGGTCGCTAATAACTAGTTTTTAATCTTTTCGGAGCGCTTTGTGGAATTTTCAAGTATTAGTTCATTTACTGCCTTTATATGTTACAGCGTCGCGACGCTATCCATTATATCTCGTCTCTTTCACCCGAAAGGACCCAATTTAATTGTCACCTTAATTTTTGCCTGTTTAGCGATAATTTTTCATGTTTTAAGTAGTTCGCAGTTCTTGTTTACTCATAACCACCTGAATTTATCTTTGCCGAACGTGGTGTCGCTAGTCAGTTTAATTATTAGCTTAGTTATTTCTGCGGTGGCTTTACGCTTTAAAGTGAACTTACTGTTACCGGTAATTTATGGCTTTGCTGGGCTTTGGCAGCTCAGTATGATTTTTATTTCTCCAATTGGTAATATGGAAATTGTAACCGATAAACTTGCCATGATCAGTCATATCACTTTAGCTATTATTGCCTATTGTATTTTAGTGATTGCGACTTTATATGCCTTTCAGGTTGCCTATATTAATATGAAATTAAAAAGTAAAAACTTGCAGGCTGTCAGCCATTTACCACCGTTAATGCAAGTTGAGCGACAGCTTTTTACCATTTTATTTTTAGGTAGTATCTTTTTACTCTTAAGCCAAATTTTAGGCTTTATATTTCTTGAAGGCATGATCGCGAAAGAGAATGCTCACAAAACCCTTTTATCTCTGCTGGCATGCGCACTTTATTTTGTTACCTTATGGGGACATTTTAAACAAGGCTGGCGTGGCCAACGCGTGCTGATATTAACAGTTGTTGCCACCTTCATACTTACTTTGGCTTATTTTGGTAGCCGATTTGTGAAAGAATTTCTCTTATTATAAATTTTAAGGTATAAGTTACCTTTGTATTACATTTCCACTTTGGCGTTGTAATACAGCTTACAAATAACTCTTATAGGATCCCTTTTTTGGATAACATCTCTACTGATGTGCTGTTTGTCGTTCTCGGCATTCTCATATTTATCTCAGCGTATTTCTCTGGCTCCGAAACGGGCATGATGTCGATCAACCGCTATCGCTTAAAGCACTTGGAAAAACAAAATCATCGCGGCGCTAAGCGAGTCAGTAAATTACTGGCAAAGCCCGATAAACTCATTGGTTTAATTCTTATTGGTAATAACTTAGTCAACATTTTTGCCACGCTAATTACCGGCATCATAGCGCAGCGCTTATATGGTGATGCTGGGGTGTTTTATTCTGGGTTATTACTGACGTTGGTGATTTTAATTTTTGCTGAAATAACACCAAAAACCTTGGCGGCACTGTATCCGGAAAAAGTTGCGTTTCCAAGCTCATTAATCCTGACGTTATTACTAAAGATACTCTACCCTTTTGTTATCGCGGTAAATTGGATCACTAATGGCATCTTAGCCATGCTAGGCATTAGCTCAGAGCAACGCGAGCAACACAGTTTAAGCTCTGAGGAATTACGCACTGTCGTTAATGAATCTGGCGCTTTATTGAAAGCCCGAGATCAAGACATGCTAGTCGGTATTCTCGATCTCGAAAACGTCACCGTTGAAGATATTATGATCCCGCGTAATGAGCTAGTTGGCATAGACATCAATGACGAGTGGAAGCGCATCCAAAAGCAGCTTACTCAATCAAACCATACCCGAGTATTGCTCTATCGCGATAATATCGACGACGTGGTTGGTTATTTTCATATGCGCGATGCCTTGCGCTTAGTCTCTAAAGAACAATTTACTAAAGCCACATTATTACGTGCAGTGCGGGAAATATACTTTATTCCCGAAGGGACGCCCCTTAACGTCCAGTTATTAAAGTTTCAGCGGGCTAAAGAGCGCATAGGACTAGTCGTGGATGAATATGGTGACATTCAAGGTTTAGTGACCTTAGAAGATATTCTTGAGGAAATCGTTGGTGATTTCACCACCACCATGACACCAACCACCAGTGATGAAGTGAACATTCAACCTGACGGCAGTTACTTAGTCGATGGCAGTGCAACGGTGCGTGATGTTAATAAAGAAATGACTTGGAACTTCCCCACTGATGGCCCCAAAACCATCAATGGCTTAATTTTGGAGTACCTTGAAGATATTCCTGAAGCCAATTTAAGCGTTAGAATTTCGGGCTACCCGCTTGAGATTATTGAAGTCAAAGACAACATGATCAAAACGGTAAGAATTTTGCCAGATTTTTACGATGGTGAAGTTGAAGAGTCCTAAGTTGCAGGCATGCGACTTATCTAGGCACAGTTGAGGTTAAATCACTGTGCCTTCATGCCCTTGTCCAATCAATGATTAATGATAGCACCTAATTACGGTTACTCCTCACTTACCGTTAATACTACTGGTAAATACCCCCTTTAATACAATTTCTGCACAACTTTGTGGATAGAACGAGTAACATGGAAACTTAATAACAAAGTTATACACAGCTTTGGATCTGAGGATCAACTTTCCACAATTTCTGTGGATAACAAATGCAAGGCCAATGGGCAAGCGACTTTGTATTTTGCAATCGATTTTTAAGCAAAAACAGCAGATTTTTTATAAAATTATTCAGTTTATTTCCTAACCCCTACTTACCCTTGAGTTGCTGAAAAATAATATAATTTCTATTAGTTTGGCAAGGGGCATGCCATTTCTTAAATAAACAGATAAACAGTAATTCGGCAAGATTAATAAACTAAAAAAACGCTAACACCATAGAGAATTGAAAATATAACCTGTTTGATTTTTTAAAGCCCGTGACTGTCTAATGGTATTAAAGCCGCGTCTAAAAATAAGTTCTTAGGCGTATTTTTCAGCACTGGAGCTAAAGCAAAGACTATAGCAAGGCTAAATCAGTTTCTTGCCAGACAAAAGAATGCCTAGTTAAGTATGCTCTGCAACCACAAATACAAAAGGCTAAATATTATTTAGCCTTTTGTATTAAGTGCGGTTAGTCACCAAAAAATAATCGCCATAGCCATCCGTGATTTAACTCTTCTTCACAGCTCTTAAGTTGGCTTGCGTATCGCTTAGCTCGATTATCAACTTTTCGAGCAACCTTGACTAGCCAGGCTTTTTTCTTATAACTTTTACGTTTAAAGCCGCCCCATCCTTCGTGGTAATTTAAGTACTGATTATAGCCATCCCATTTAGAGACCTTATTAATTTTTTGAGTTTTAAAAATAAACCAACCCATAAAGTCAATAGCATCTTCAAAGTCATCACGATCAGCACCCGAGTTATTTGTTTCTCTAGTATAGTCGTCCCAAGTCATGGTTTTTGCTTGTGAATAGCCATAGGCGGTACTAACACGCCCCCAAGGAATAAAACCCAACAGGTAGTCTCTCGGCGGCAAGGCATCAGCATTAAATGAGCTTTCTTGATACATCATACTCATCGGCACATGAATGGGTACTCCCCAACGTTCACGGGCATCTTTTGCCGAAAAATACCAATCTCGGTGTTCGCGAAATATTTCACAGAGGTTTTCTGGGTTTTTAGGTGGACTAGTTGCACAACTCGATAAGGTTAAGCAAGCTAGCGTTGAAATGATAAGTGTTTTAAAAAAATTCATGAAAACAGGTATTTAGTTTTGAGTGATAATATCATGCCAGAATATTTGCATATTTTCAGGTTAAAATCATGATTTATTCCACTTATTCATCTGAGTTCACTTTCATAAGTGCTATTTAGCATCAAGAGGTTTAGTGCTGAAAAATATCCTCAACTTAGTATTATTTTTAATTTAAATAAAAAATAATACTAAGTTGAGGAACTAATTTTACTTTCACGACTCAGAGTAAGTGAGAGAGTTATTCCCCTCTAGTGTTTTTTATGTTTTTAGCACATTTATTATTATATAAATGTGCTTTTTTTTGCCTGAAATTAAGTTGATTTTTGTCAGCGCTTAATCCAGCTATTGCTATTTATGGTTTGAACAGAGGTAAAATCAGGCCAGTATTTTGTTGATTAGTTGAGATTGCAGTGGTGTTATAAAACGCTTATCTAAGCTACCAGTGAATAGAGTAAAAAATGGTTATGATAATCACTTAAATACCAGTATTAAATGCTGGCATGGATAATAAGCAAGCTTTTATTGACTAAAAATAATACAAATTAATTACACATAAAGTGAACTATTACAGAAACATTCTGTCGAAACTATTGAAAGCTAAACCTCCCTGGACTGCTTTCTTTGTATTTACAGCGCGTTACCCTAACGCGCTTTTTTTTTACTCTTTTTTAATTATGTTCTGCTCACCGATGTAGATAATGTCTTAACGTAATGACTCTGATCATAACAACTAAGTGCTAATTAGGAAAAGTAGTCTTGTAAAAACGCATCAAAATCGAGCGTGTCACTCAGCTCAATCTCTTGCTGTTTCTTTAATGATTCAGCGACAGTGCGGGTAAAATACTCGGCACTGAACTCTTGATAATCATTCGCTAAAAGTTGCTGACGGTAGTCCAACGCTCTAGCTAATGCGGTTTTTGTTAACGATTCATTTTTATCAACCACTGACGCTAGAATTTGTGCCGAAGGTGTTAAACTGGCATTACTAATTTTCGCCGCTTCTATCGCTAAAACCTCACGGTATAGCTGACTATCGTTAGCTTGATCTAATAACTCGGCAATATCGGCCATTTGGGCAAAAATTTCGCCTCCCCACTGCGGAATTGATTTATCTTCGCCATTATCACGCAATAATAAGCTTGGATCTCGACCACGCACTACCACAGCATCCATATTTTCTTCGGTGATGGCTTGCTCACGGTAGTTACCTGCTGGGCTGTCTTGCAGCATACAAAAGGTCATAAAAATATCTAAAAAACGAATTTGTTCGACACTAATACCAGTTGCAGAGAATGGGTTAACATCAAGTGCTCTAACTTCAATATATTCAACGCCTCTATTTTTTAATGCTTCAGAGGGTTTCTCTCCGGGCTTAGCAACACATTTTGGTCGTACTGGTGCATATAATTCATTTTCTATTTGTAAGACATTAGTATTGAGTTGCTGATATTTACCATTGACTTTAACGCCAATTTTTTCGAACTTTTTCGAAGGTAAATTTATCGCATTTTTCACACCATCTAAATAACCCGGCAAATCGTTATAGCAGATTTGTAATGAGGATTGCTCACTATTGGTATAGCCTAAATCACTCATCCGTAACGAGGTGGCATATTCAAGATACATATAGCCTTGGTCGGTCTTTTTAAAGGGTAGATCTGTTGGTTTATTCTTTAAAAAAGAGCCACAGACAGCAGGTGAACTGCCGTACAAATACGGAATTAACCAGCAAAAACGTTTATAATTTCGCAATAAGGCGAAATACTTATCAGAAATATAAACATCAAGTGAGTCAGTGTTTTGTTCAATCGTTTGTAGCGATTGAAAGAAACTTTTCGGAAAAGAAAAATTAAAATGTATGCCGGAGATTACTTGCATCATACTACCATAGCGATTTTTCAAGCCTTGGCGATAAACCGTTTTCATTTGACCTATATTGGATTTACCAAACTGCGCTAGTGGTATTTTATCGTCGTCTTCAACAAAGCATGGCATACTCATCGGCCATAACAGCTCACCATCCAGTTGGCTTAGGGTAAACTTTTGCACATCTTCAAGTTGAGCAATAGCGGTTTCTGGCGTGTGACTGACCGGTGTAATAAATTCCAACAAGGTTTCAGAATAGTCCGTGGTAATATTGGGATGAGTTAACGCGGCACCTATACGTTCACTGTGCGCGCGGTCTGATAAACGTCCTTGTGGTAGTACCCGTAATGCTTCGCGTTCTATACCTCGGCCAAACTGACTTAAAGAAGAGATATGCTGCTTTTGAGCAAAAGCCGAGATATATTGCTTTAGTGATAATGTCAAAATAATTCCTGATGCGTGACGCCAGTGAGTAACTGCTATTTATGGGTGAAATGTTAATTTTCAATGCCTGCAATAATTTATTCTTATCTAAATATCAACTAGGCCAAACAAATAAAGTATAAGTAAAGCGACTCAAATTTACTAACGCACTTTAAATTCACTACCTTACCCTGATAAAATATAAACTAAATCACATCATTTATCTTTACTTGTTTCTAGTAATTGCTTTATTTAAGCTAAGCTTGCGCCAAATCTGTATGGTTTCATTGCGCTAACTGTTGCTGAGTAAATTGAAGATCGTAGCGATTTAGTTTCTTATTACCTGAGCTTACGGTAAAGTTGGCGGATGCATGTTCTTGCAACTTATCGATTCAAGACCAAGTAGCCCTTACGCAAAATAATAATAAAGGTTTCCTATGCCAGACAGCATTTTTAGCTTACTCCCTCCGCTTGTTGCTATCGTTATTGCCATTTGGCGCAGAAATGCACTATTTGCACTTTTCTGTGGTGTAGCACTTTGTTATTTAATGATAGCTAATGGGCAGCCGATTGACGGTTTAACCGGCACATCTATGGGCATAGCGGGCGTATTCAGTTCGCTCGGCAATGTTTATATTATCAGTTTCAGCTTATTAATTGGCGCACTCGTCACCTTAATGAACCAGTCAGGCGCGGTAAATGGTTTTATTAACCACTTGGCTTCCTTAAACTTAGTTAAAAATAGTCGCCAAGCCAGTATGCTGCCAACCATCATAGGTACCAGTATTTTTACTGACACCAATCTCAGTATGTTTACCGCAGGTATGGCGAGTCAAAAGCTCTTTGATCATCACAAACTGAGCCGCGCTCGACTGGCTTATTTGGTTGATTCAACCTGTGCTCCGGTCAGCATTCTATTTTTAGTCAATGGTTGGGGCGCTTATGTTCTAGGCTTGCTTGATGGTTATTCATTTACGGATCCCGTCGGCATACTCATCGGCACTATTGGCTATAATATTTACGCCATCGTCGCGGTTATTTTGGCTTATTACACCGCCTTTAGCGGTAAAGTTTACGGTCCGATGAAGCGCACTGAATCGTTAGCGCAAGAAAATCAACAGCCAACAGTAGAGCATATCGCGCCAGCCCGAATTATGTGGTTGCCTATGCTGACCCTATTGCTCAGTACTTTTGTGCTACTTTGGTATACGGGTGACGGCGATATTCGACGTGGCTCAGGGGCTTTTTCGGTGTTTTGGTCAGTGGTTGCTGCCTTAACCTTTTTAGTGCTGCTTATTATCGGCCACAAACAAATGTCACTGGCCAATATCGGTAAAGCGATATTTACCGGTATTAAATACATGTCGCCGGCGGTGGCGATTTTAGTATTGTCATTTGCTTTTGGCGACGCCATTAAAGCACTCGGCACCGGCGTTTATGTTAGCCAATTAATTAATGTTGAAGTGCCATTATTTTTAATGGCGCCAATCCTATTTATTGCCGCGGCAATTATGGCATTTGCTACTGGCACATCTTGGGGTACCTTTGCTATTCTCATTCCCATTGCCGTGCCTATTGCTCAGCAAAGTGGCTTACCGATCGAATTTCTAGTGGCTGCCGTGCTCGGTGGCGGTATTTTTGGTGATCATGCCTCACCGATTTCTGACACCACAGTTGTTGCTTCTATCGCCAGCGGCTGTGATCACTTTGAGCATGTAAAAACTCAATTACCCTATGCCTTAGTCGGCGCAGTGGTAACTCTGATCGCCTACATCATCATTGGACTGAGCTTTTAATGACTGAGCAACAATTAACGGTTATCGATCACCAAGACGACTTTATCGTCATTAATAAGCCCCATGGTGTGAGTTTTCACGATGAAGAAAACATTGGCAGTGGTTTATTCTCACAATTAAAATGCCAGCTACAGGCTCAATGTGGCTTAACTGAGCTTTACCCGGTACATCGTTTAGATAAGATGACCTCTGGGTTAATTATTATGGCTAAAAGTAATGCTGCAGCGAGAGCGTTTCAAGAGTTATTTCAACAGCATCAGGTGGAAAAGTATTACCTGGCCATTGCTGAAGGGAAGCCGAAAAAGAAACAAGGCTTAATTAAAGGTGATATGGCAAAAAGCCGTAGAGGTATGTGGAAATTACTGAGAAGTACTGATAACCCCGCGATCAGCCAATTTCACTCTTATACTATCGCGCCCAAACAACGGCTTTATTTAATCAAACCTCATTCAGGTAAAACCCACCAAATTAGAGTGGCGCTTAATAGTATCGGAGTACCTATACTCGGCGACTCGCTATATAGCAGTCAGAATGTCAGTACAGATCGTGGCTACTTACATGCTTTTGGCTTAGCCTTTACTTTGCAAGGGAAGCGTTATCAATACTGCCTTGAACCAAATGAGGGTACTAGCTTCAAAACCCCATCAGCGCATGCAGCCATAAAGCAACTGACACCACCATGGCAATTGTCATGGCCTGCGCTATAGCCGGAGTGAAGCCCTAAGTTTAACAGTCATGAAATAAGAAAGGGAGCTTAATCGCTCCCCTTTTATAGCTATTGGCAGCTGGTTTTTACAGCGAATGCCAGAACACAATCGCGATGGCCGTCGGGCAAACGAACTTAGTATACCAAGGCCAAATTTTCCAAAATAACGAATGTTCTACCATATCATTACCCTGTTTAAGCTCAGTTAAAATGTCATTGCGGAACCAAATCCAACCGACAAAGATACAGCACAACATGGCAATAATCGGCTGGCCATATTGGGTAGCTAATACCGCGACAAAATCGAGCATAAAACTAATATTGGCAATAATAACTGCACTTAGAATAAAGATAGCAATGCCGATATAAGTGGTGACTTTTTTCCGCTCTATATTATGGCGCTCAACCGCATAGGATACCGGTCCTTCAAGCATAGAAATTGATGAAGTTAATGCAGCAACCGACATCAGAATAAAAAAGGCTAAACCAACATATAGGCCGATACTGCCCATACTATTAAATAAACTCGGCAGCACAGTGAACACTAAACTTGAACCTGAGATCAAACTACCGTCTTCAGCGAAAATCGCCACCCCCTGCGCTTGCGCCACATACATTGACGGTATAATTAACAAGCCTGCTAAAAAGGCGATGGAGACATCAATCAAGGTCACTTGCGCCCCTAAGGTCACTAAGTTTTCTTTTTTAGAAATATACGAGCCGTAGATCACCATCACACTAGTACCAAGCGACAGTGAAAAGAACGCTTGCCCTAAGGCACTAATTAACAAGTTAGGCTCTAGTACCCGGCTAAAATCTGGGTTTAAATACGCATTAAGACCTTCTTGAGCGCCCTCTAAAGTCATCACATAGGAAATTAATATTATCAGTAACACAATCAATAGCGGCATCAGGCGCTTCGACCATTTCTCTATGCCGTCTTCAACACCGCGACGAATAATGAAAATGGTCAGAAACATAAATAAAGCACAAAATAATAAATTACGTGTCAGGGATTGGCTGATCACCCAGTCAGCGGTAGCATCCATTCCCAGCAAGCGAGAAAAGGGCTCAACGGCATAAGACATCATCCAGCCGGCTAAAATACCATAAAAACTCAGGATCAACGCCGCACAAATAATGCCGCCAAAACCGACGACAAAAGCAAAGCGCTTGTGAAAAATATTGCGTGATATTTTTTGTAGTGACGTTACCGCATTGGCTTGACCATAGCGGCCAATCAGCAGTTCCGCCATAAATGCGGGATAGGCCAGACAAAACGCCAGCACCAAATAGACCAGCACAAAAGCTGCGCCGCCATTACTTGCTGTTTGTGTTGGAAAACCCCAGATATTACCTAAGCCCACGGCAGAACCTGCAGCAGCCATGATAAAACCTATACGAGAACTGAACGCACCTCTAGAAGCAGCCATTTAAAACCATCTTATTATTATTCAATGAGGGTTAATCTACTTAAACTACTGACAAAAAAATAGTGTTTATTGCGAAAAATCACATTGAAGGTCACTTTAGCAGCTTAGTTAACCGTAAAGATTTAATTACTGGTTAAAATACAGTCAAAAAAGCTTAGTTCGCTCTTTTAACATAACGGGCTAAAATGTTATATTTTTCATCACTAAAATAAACAAGAGCCTCAAAGGCTCTTGCACTCTAACCCTGTCGCTATGGATTCAGGGGCTTTAATCTTTAAAGTTTTCAAATTGAAATGACTGCTCTAATTCTGCTTCTCTAACTAGCTTCATCACCGCCTGTAGCTCATCACGTTTTTTACCTGTAACACGTAACTTCTCACCTTGAATAGCGGCTTGTACTTTTAGCTTACTGTCTTTGATCAACTTAACAACTTTCTTTGCTATCGGTTGCTCTATACCTTCTTTAAAGGTCGCAACTTGTCTAAAATTTCTTCCTGAGCTCTCAGTACTACCTAAGGTGAGCGCTTTAGCATCAACTTTTCGCTTAACCAATTGCCCGCGCAAAACCTCACTCATTTGCTTTAATTGTGCATCTGAATCGCCTTTCATGGTCACAGTCGGGCTTTTCCATTCAAAGCTCGCATCGGCACCGCGAAAATCGTAACGAGTCGCCAACTCACGGTTAGCATTTTCAGTTGCATTTTTTACTTCTTCCAAATTAATTTCGGAAACAATATCCATTGAAGGCATGATAATTCTCTATCTAACAAAAATTAGCGTTATATTATCAATATTTGACATTAATACCAATATTGAAGCTAGTAAATCAACCTGCTTCGCTTGTAACTAAGCTTAGCGCATAAAAGAACAGTGATAGTTTTAGCTACTGAGCCCTGATATGATGAAAGACATATTATTTGCCAAAAGCTCAATAACCCACACCACAATGAAAAGTCGCTATCACTTATTAATTCTCAGTATTATTGTTCTGCTATTTTTTTGCCTTTATTTTATCTCTCAAGATTTTCGACGTGTGTTTTTTCGTAGCACAGAAGTTGACTCTATCGGCCATATCATTAGTTTTTTCTGCTTAACTTGGGTATTGCACAGCATATTAAAACTACCATTATTTAATACTATGCTTACCGTGGCTTTTTACGGCGCACTGACCGAATTAGGGCAATATTACTTAGGCTTTCGCAGTGCCCAATTGAGTGACTTTATTTCTGACCTCATCGGTATAGCGCTATTTGGAGTTATTCGGTGGTCGATTATGATGTACCGTAATCGCTCGAGCAAGAAACCCATATTATGAACATTGTTATTATTGGCCAAGGGGCAATTGGCCTGCTGTGGTATCATCATTTAGCAAAAATTTCCACTAACGCGGTCAGCTTAGCCTGTTCATCACGAACAAAAGCCATCCCTTCACATTATCGTTTTACCGATCTGGACAAGCAAAGCGCCCTACTGCCATTAACCGCTGCTAATAACACAACCTTTGCTGAAGCAGAGCTAATATTAGTGTGTGTCAAGTCTTATCAGGTCAGCGCTGCGGTGCAGGCATTTAACAATAAAATAACCAGTGAGGCAGTAATTGTTTTTTGCCATAATGGCATGGGTGCCTTTGACGATATTTCATCACTGAGCCAAGCTGCTTGCGCACTGCTGACTACCCACGGTTGTAAAATTAATCGCCCTTTTCATGCCCAACATACTGGTACGGGGCACAATGATTTAGGCTTGATAAGTGGCAGTGTAGCAGCATCTGTGCGCGACAATATTGCCGCGACATTGACACAAGCTTTACCAACTTTGGCATTGACCGATAACATTAAAGCTAAGCAATGGCTAAAGTTAGCGATAAATTGCGTTATTAACCCACTGACTGCGATCGATAATATCGACAACGGCCAACTACTTAATGACAAATACCAGCAAATAGTGACGGCATTAATTAACGAAGTTATTGCGGTTGCTCGTTTGGAAGGTATCAAGTTTGAGGCTAAATCACTTGAAGCGAAAGTATGGCAAGTTGCAACAGATACCGCCAGTAACTGCTCTTCAATGCGCTCAGATATTCTACGCCAGCGTAAAACTGAGATTAACTATATCAATGGCTATTTGGTTAACTTAGCTAAAAAGCACGGTATTTTAGTACCTGAAAATGAAAAACTACTACAACAAATCAAGGCGCTAGAGCCTTAACCGTCATCAGCTGTACGAGATAACCAAGAGAAAAAAGCCCTTAAGCAATTTATTGCTGAAGGGCTTTCCTGCTAAGTTGTTGCTAATGTCGCCAGTTTAAGGACGATAGACTTTGACATTGCTAAAGCCGGCACCTGATAAGTAGAGCGCTTGCAACTTACTCATCACCCCTTGCTCACAGTATAGTAAATAATCTTTCGATTTATCTAAATCACCAAATTGAGTCGCCAATTTGTAGAAAGGTAAATGCATGATTTCGACTCCTGCTAGCTCAAGCGGGTTTTCATCTTCTTCTTCAGGGCTACGAATATCAAGGACAACGGCATTAGCAGGGATATTATCTAAGGTATCAACAGCATGGATTTCTGCTTCACTTTCCTTACCAATATCGCGAATATCATAAACGCGTGTTTCTTCAACGACTTTATCTAAAATTGAAAAATCAAAATTCGCTTCTTCTGCTTCGACTTTAGACAGTACAGCTTTAACCGTTGGCTTTTTAGAAATAACGCCACAATATTCTGGAATGGTTTTAGCAAAATCTTCGGTACCAATTTTACGTGCAATATCAATAATATCTTGTTTGTCATATGCCGCAAGCGGTCGTAAAATTAAGGTTTCAGTTACCCGATCAATGACATTTAAGTTCGTTAAGGTTTGACTTGATACTTGCCCCAACGCCTCGCCAGTAATTAACGCTTGGATATTCATTTTTTCAGCAACTTTAGCCGCTGCGCGCATCATCATTCGCTTAAGCACAACGCCCATTTGGCCGTTTTCAATATTTTCCAGTATTTCAGCAACGACAGGTTCAAAATCGACCGCGAAAAACTTCACCCGATGTGAGGCGCCGTATTTATTCCATAAATAATAACTGACTTGTTTAACACCGACTTCATGCGCAGCACCACCTAGATTGAAAAAGCAGTAATGCGTGCGGGCGCCTTTTTTGATCATTTGATAACTAGCAACGCCAGAGTCAAAACCGCCTGACATTAGTGATAACACATCTTCTTGGGTGGCAATTGGAAAACCGCCTAAACCTTTGTGTTTTTCGGTAACAATAAATAAGTTTTCGTTTTTAATTTCTAGATGTACCGTTACTTCAGGCTTAGTCAACTTAACGCGAGCAGACTCTACCTGTTGATTTAAGCCGCCGCCAACGTACTGCTCGACTTTTATCGAATTAAAGTCGTGCGTGCCGGTACGCTTAACTCGGACACAAAAAGTTTTGTTTTCGATGCTTGTCGCGTGAACGGCTAAAGTTTTCTCAAAGATGTCATGTAAATCGGTAAACGTGGTCTGTTGTACTTCAAGAAACTGCGGAATACCGGGGATACATTTTAATGTTTCAATTAATTTTAAACGATTTTCTGGGCTATTATCTTTAGTGTTAACTTCAATATTGTCCCAGTTCATCCGCGTTGTAACTTGCTCATCAACACGACGTAAAACATTTTTAACGCTCGATTCTAAAATCTTGGTAAATCGTTTACGCACCGGACGGCTTTTAATGGTAATTTCAGCCTGTAACTTAACAATAAATTTCATCAACAATCATACCCACATTTATAATGGCGCGCATTATATACCCGTTCGACTTCAAGATGCAATTTCAGCGCCGAACACAAGCCGATAAAAACTGCCGTAGCAAGACGTTAATCCTCCCACCATCGTCACTCTTTCTCATCCATGTGATCCTGATATACCGTTCATCCTGAACATAAAAAGGAGGACATCATTTGTCCTCCTTGACACCAGTGTTTTCAAGTTAGGTCGATTGTTATTGCTGGCGAATGGATACCGGCTCTGTTTCTTTCGCTTTCCCTTGATTAATGGCAATTTCAACACGACGGTTTAGCCGACGGTTAAAGCGATTGGTATTGGGTACTAAAGGTCGTGTATCGGCATGTCCAACCACGAGCAGGCGCGACTGATCAAAGCCCGGTACCTTGATAATTTCATGAGCAATAGCCACTGCACGTTTACTGGATAAATCCCAATTGGAGGTAAACAATTCAGAATTTATACCTTGATTATCGGTATTGCCGGAAATCATGATCTCGCCCGGCACGGTATTTAATAGTAAGCCTATTTCACGCATAATAGGTTTAAATTGCGGTTGTAAAAATGCCGAGCCAGAGGGGAATGAGCCATTTTCACGAATACGAATAATCACCTGCTGACCTAAAGACTCTAATTCAATCGCACCATCTTGGATTTGCTGCTCTAACTGATCAGCGATTTTTTTCACTAACTCGTTTACTTGCTCCTGCGACGATTGCTCGAGCTCATCTTTTGATTTTTGCATGGCCTGTGCCGACATTTCGTCGGCAGTACTTTGTGATTGACCACCGCGCTCTGTGCCGCGCTGCTCTTGTCGACCACCGGCTGAGGTTTCATCTCCAGCTTGAAACTCCAACATTTGTTGGGTCATTTCCATGGTTTGTTGCTGAATGACTTCAATCGGTGTCGGCTCAGGCTTACCTGGGCGGAATTCTTGCGCAATAATACTGGTGCCTTTAGGAATGTCTTTGACTTCAATTTTATTCTGCACACCAAAAGCAAACTTCATCGAGCCAGCAATTTGCTTAAACTTTAATACGTCCATTTCCGAAAATGATAACAACAAGACGAAAAAACACATTAACAATGACATTAAATCGGCGAATGTGCCCATCCACGCCGGCAGCCCTGGCGGTGGACATTTACATTTATCTGCCATAATTAACCCCCGCTACTCTTCAGTCGTGCTAATAGTTCGTTTACCTTCAGCGAGATAATTTTTCAATAAACCTTCTATTACACGTGGGTTTTGGCCATCTTGAATGCCTAACACCGCGTCCAAAATTAATTCTTGGTTGAGTTTTTCTTCGGCCAAACGTAATTTTAATTTATTTGCGATAGGAATAGCGATAACGTTGGCTAAGAAGGCACCATAGAGTGTTGTTAGCAATGCAACCGCCATTGCCGGGCCGATGGCTTTGGGGTCATCCATGTTTGATAACATAGCCACCAGACCAATCAAAGTGCCTATCATCCCCATAGCAGGCGCGATATCAGCTAACGACATCATCATGCCAATACCGGTTTCGTGACGCTCACTGGTCAAGGAAATATCTTTCTGCAGCGTGCCACGCACTACATCGGCATCATGGCCATCAACTAGCATATCGACGCCCTTTTGCATAAAGGCATTAGAAATTTCGGCTTCCTCTAACGCCAAAAACCCACCTTTGCGAGCGGCATCTGCCATCTCGACAGATTTTTCAATTAACTCATCGGGTTGTTCAATTTTAAATAAGAATGCTTTACCTGCGACTTTGCCAATCGTGAAGAATTGACCGAAATTATAATTGGATAACACCACAAATGTTGAACCACAAAAGACGATCAATATCGATTGTGTATCGATAAACATATTTATGTCGCCACCTAAAACCATTGCCATCACAATAAAGCCAATGGCTCCAAGTATTCCCAATAGCGTTGCTAAATCCACAAATGCCTCCGATAAATTTTCTTAGATATACTCGCTAAATTGATAATACCTGATAATAGGGCTTAGGCGAATAATTATATTTCTCGTTATAGCACTATTATCGTCCATATTGTCAATAACTTAAGAAGCAATGATAAATATTATACTTTCTAGCAATAATTCATCATTAATTGACCCAGCGCCCCAGCTAAGGTAAGTTTGCGCCTAGAGTTCATATCATGGTAAAAAGATGCCCATGGCCAGAAAAAAAATTGAAAATTTAAGCTTTGAAGAGTCATTAGTTGAATTAGAAACAATTGTGCAAAATCTAGAGCAAGGCGATCTTAACCTTGAAGACTCAATGACCTTGTTTGAACGCGGTCTGCAGTTGAGTCAACATAATCAAGAAAAACTCAAAAGTGCCGAACAACAAATCAATATTTTGTTAGAAAAAAATGGCCAAAGCCAATTAGAAAAATTTCCAAATGACGAGACCAACCGAAGTGACTAAACTGGCCGATATTGATGATGTGCAAGCGCGCATAGATGATTACTTAAGTAAAAAACTTGCCAGCTTAGTGCAAAACGATGAAAAGTTGTTAGCTGCCATGCGCTATGGTTTGCTTATTGGTGGTAAACGTATGCGGCCTTACTTGGCCTATATCACCGGCTCTGCATTAGATGCTGAGCAAAGTGATATTGACGGTGTTGCCGCAGCAATAGAGTGTATTCATGCCTATTCATTAATGCACGATGATTTACCAGCCATGGATGACGATGATTTACGTCGTGGCCAACCAACTTGCCATAAAGCGTTCGATGAAGCGACCGCTATACTCGCCGGTGATAGTCTACAAACACTGGCTTTTGATATCATTGCTAACCATGATTTTTCTCAAGCGGTAGCAGCTAAACGTATTAATTTATTGCGCTATCTGGTTAATGCCGCCGGTTACCAAGGCATGTGTGGTGGTCAAGCATTAGACTTAGCGGCAACCGACAAGGCCATTTCACTGCCAGAATTAGAAAATTTACATTGTTTAAAAACTGGCGCTCTGCTTGAAGCCTCAGTAATGATGGCGGCAGAGTGTAGTGCTAACGCAACAGCGCATGATAAAGCGCAATTAGCTCGCTATGCAAAATTTATTGGTTTAGCCTATCAAGTCCGTGATGATATTATTGATATTACCTCAACGGAAGAAGAACTAGGGAAACCCGCGGGTTCTGACCTTGCAGCCAATAAAAGCACCTACCCAGCACTGTTAGGTTTGCAAGGCGCACAAGAAAAAGCAGAAAACTTATATCAACAAGCGCTTCAAGCTTTAACCACTTTGCCCTACAATACACAGAGCTTGTCCGATTTTGCGACTTTCATTGTTAGTCGCAAGCATTAATATTTAATTTTAATAGAATAATATGACTATAAACCTAACAGAATACCCTTTACTGGTCGACATCAATTCGCCTGATGATTTGCGCAAATTAGATCAAAAGCAATTAACTCAAGCCAGCGAAGAATTAAGGCGTTACCTGTTAAATTCGGTTAGTAAAAGTAGTGGTCATTTTGCCTCAGGCTTAGGCACGATTGAATTAACCGTCGCCTTACATTACGTTTATAAGACGCCATTTGATCACTTAATTTGGGATGTTGGCCACCAAGCCTATCCGCATAAAATATTAACTGGCCGTCGAGATCAATTACATACAATTCGTCAAAAAGACGGCTTGCATCCCTTTCCGTGGCGTGAAGAAAGCCCTTATGATGTGCTGAGTGTCGGCCACTCAAGCACCTCTATATCGGCAGCTTTAGGCTTAGCGGTTGCCGCAGAGCAAGAAGCCAAAAATCGTAAAGTTGTCGCTGTCATTGGTGATGGCGCTATGACCGCTGGCATGGCCTTTGAAGCCTTAAATCATGCCGGTGATATCAAAAAAGATATGTTGGTGATCTTAAACGATAATGAAATGTCGATTTCAGAAAATGTCGGCGCGTTAAATAATCATTTAGCAAAATTGCTTTCAGGCAGCATTTATACTGGGCTACGCGAGGGAAGTAAGCGCATACTTAATAACCTGCCGCCGATCAAAGAATTAGCCAGCCGTGCTGAAGAACACTTAAAAGGCATGGTGGTGCCAAGTACCTTCTTCGAAGAACTTGGTTTTAACTATATCGGGCCCATTGATGGCCATGATGTTAATGGTTTGGTCGATACCATTGCCAATATGCGTAACCTTAAAGGCCCTCAGTTGCTTCATATTGCCACGAAAAAAGGTAAAGGCTATCAACAGGCAGAACAAGATCCGATAAAGTACCATGCGGTACCTAAATTTGATCACACCGAAACCAGTTTACCCAAAAGTGCCCCTAGTTTACCGACCTACTCTGCCATCTTCGGTGATTGGCTTTGTAAGGTTGCTGAGCAAGATAGTAAGCTCGCCGCGATTACCCCAGCCATGCGTGAAGGTTCGGGTATGGTACAATTTAGCCAACGCTTTCCAGAGCAATATTTTGATGTAGCCATCGCTGAGCAACATGCGGTGACTTTTGCCGCAGGTTTAGCCATTGGCGGCCGTAAACCTGTCGTGGCAATTTATTCAAGCTTTTTACAACGAGGCTATGATCAATTTATTCATGACGTTGCTATTCAAAATTTGCCGGTATTATTTGCCATTGATCGCGCCGGTATTGTTGGCGCTGACGGGCCAACCCATCAAGGTGCATTTGATTTAAGCTTTATGCGTTGCATTCCTAATATCACTATCATGACACCATCGGATGAGCGAGAGTGTCAATTAATGCTTAATACCGGTTATCAATTAAATAGCCCAGCCGCAGTGCGCTACCCGCGCGGCTCTGGTAATGGCGCTGAACTGCCGGCGATAAATGAAACAATCGCGCTTGCGAAAGCAAATGTGGTTCGAACAATGAAAGACAACACCAGCGTGGAAATAAAAGTAGCGCTGCTCAACTTCGGTACAACCTTGTCACAAGCAAAAATAGCCGCTGACACACTTAACGCCACGCTAGTCGATATGCGCTTTGTTAAGCCCTTAGATGAGAGCATTATCCAATCCTTATGCGCCAGCCACGATTGCCTGGTCACGGTCGAAGATAACGCCATTGCCGGTGGTGCAGGCTCTGCGGTTAATGAGTATATCTTAAGCCAAGGCATCGCCAAGAAAATCTTAAATATTGGCCTACCAGATAGTTTTATTAAGCACGGCACACAAGCGGAAATTCAACAAGAACTGGGGCTTGATAGCCAAGGTTTGATTGATAGGATCATAAAATTTATCTAACTTGATCACACAAAAAAAAGCGCATTGAAGTCATTCAATGCGCTTTTTTTATCTTCTGGACCTGGGCTATACTAAGCTATTTGCTTAATCAACCTAGTCAGCAATATATTCCACCACTTCTAAGCCAAAGCCTGACAGTGAATGGTATTTAGTTTGTGAGCTAAGTAAGCGCATTTTACTGACGCCTAAGTTGGCGAGAATTTGCGAACCAACGCCGACGTTGCGTGAGCCAACATGGCGCTTCACTTCTTTCACGGTTTCGCCAGCATCTAGTTTGGCATACTTCTGCACTTGTGCGATAAGCTCAAGTGGTGACTCGTGTTTGCCTAACAACACCAATACCCCACCTTCTTTGCTGATTTTTTCCAACGCGCCCGCTATTGGCCATTTCGCGACACTTTCACGTTGGCTACATAACAAGTCTCTAAAGGTATTTTCTAAGTGTACACGCACTAAGGTTGGCTGTTCAGGCTTAATTTCACCTTTGGTTAAGGCAAAGTGCGCTTGACCGTCAATGGTGTCTTTAAACACGGTTAATTCAAACTCACCAAACTCGGTCGGCAGTTTACACTGAGAAATGCGCTCAATGGTGGTTTCGTTGGCATTACGATATTCAATTAAATCGGCAATCGTGCCCATTTTTATGCCATGTTTTTCGGCAATAACTTCTAAATCTGGACGACGCGCCATGGTGCCATCTGCATTTAATATCTCAACAATCACCGCTGCCGCTTCTAGACCCGCTAAACGCGCTAAATCGACCCCAGCTTCGGTATGGCCAGCGCGGTTTAACACCCCGCCATCTTTGGCAATTAATGGAAAAATATGACCCGGTTGCACAATCGAGTTGTGATCGGCATCTTTGCCAACGGCGGCTAATACCGTGGTGGCACGATCAGCAGCTGAGATACCCGTGGTGACCCCTTCTGCTGCTTCAATAGAGACGGTAAAGTTTGTGGTAAACTGTGCGTCGTTTTTATCGACCATTAACGGTAACTTTAAGCGCTCGCAACGCTCTGCTGACATCGGCATACAAATAAGACCGCGACCATGCGTTGCCATAAAATTGATTGCTTCTGGCGTAACTTTTTCTGCCGCCATAATGAAGTCACCTTCATTTTCGCGATCTTCATCATCCATTAAGATGACCATTTTGCCTTGAGCGATATCGTTGATAATCTCTTGTGGCGAGTGTAAATTCATGACAACCCCTTTATTTTATAAAACCGTTGCGCGCTAATAGCGCCTGCGTAACACCTGACTCTGCTGGTTGGTCAGTGGTTTGCTTGGTAAGTAACCTTTCGATGTAGCGGGCAATTAAATCTACTTCTAGATTCACTTTCGTGCCCACTTGGTATTTTTTGATAATGGTTTGCTCTGTGGTATGCGGCACTATGGTTAAACGAAATTGCTCTGCGCTTAAACTGTTTACCGTCAAACTGGTACCGTCAATCGTAACTGAGCCTTTCTCTGCAATATAAGGCGCAAGCTCTGCTGGCATAGTAAGCCAATAATCGATGCTATTGCCTTGATGCTCAATACGGGTGATTTCACTAACCGCATCGACATGCCCCGAAACCATATGGCCACCAAAGCGAGTGGTTGGCAACATAGCTTTTTCAAGGTTCACACTATCACCTATTTGGTAGTGCGCTAAGCCGGTTCGGGTTAAGGTTTCACTAGAAACATCGGCACTAAAGCTAGTATTATCAAGCGCAACTACCGTTAAACAAATGCCATTGGTGGCAATGGAGTCACCCAGTTTTACGTCTGACAAGTCTAACGACGCGGTATCTATAGTTACCCGCGCGCCACCCGCTGAACTATTAATTGCGCTTAAACGTCCTACCGCTTCTATGATCCCTGTAAACATATGGTCTCTCGTCATCTGTATTAACTATACTGACAAATGATTATCTCATCAGTGTCTTGATATTAACGACTAAACTTTGCCGTTAACCGAATATCTATACCCACCATACGCATATCGCTAATAGCGAGGTTTTTTGCCTCAGCTAGCTGCGCTATTGTTGGCAAGTTTACTAAACTTTTACCCTCGCTACCGAGCAGTTTCGGCGCTTGGTACAATATTAATTCATCCACTAAATCTTGGCTAATAAAAGCTCCGGCGAGTTGCGCACCGGACTCAATGAGTAGATCATTCAAGCCTTGTTGCGCCAAATATTCTAACAATAATTGCAGCTTGATATAGTCACTATTTGCCGCTTTAGCAATGATGACTTGTTCTACAAAATGTGGCCAAGCTTGACGTTTTTCAATGCTATGGCGAATTAATAATATTTTACTCGGCACTTGGAAGATGGCTAAGTCCGGTGTTAAGCGGTTTTTACCATCAATAATAACCCGCACCGGCTGTCTAATCTCAGCTTCTGGATATTGCTGTTTTAACGCACCTAAGCCACTCCAACGCACATTCATTCTAGCGCCATCAACAATGACTGAATCGGCACCACAAATGACCGCACAACTTTGCGCTCTCAAGCGCTGAACGTCACTGCGGGCGTCAGCTGAGGTGATCCACTGGCTTTCACCACTGGCCATCGCCGTTTTACCATCAAGACTGGCCGCGAGCTTACAGCGAACATAAGGCATTTTTGTCGTCATTAACTGTATAAAGCCGGGATTTAAGTCACGCGCATCTTGTTCAAGCAAACCAAACTCGGTACTGATACCGGCTGCTTGTAATAACTTTAAACCGCGCCCCGATACTTTCGGATTAGGGTCAACCATAGCCGCAATCACATGACTGACTTGCGCTTTGATCAGCGCCTCGGCACAAGGCGGAGTTAAACCAAAATGGCTACAGGGCTCTAGGGTCACATAGGCGGTCGCACCTTTAGCTTTACTACCAGCTTGTTGTAGCGCATGCACCTCGGCGTGCCCTTGCCCGGCTTTTTGATGGAAACCTTCACCGACAATTTCATCATTGCGAACGATAACACAGCCGACCCGAGGGTTTGGCGAGGTGGTATAGTGGCCGCGCTTTGCTAAATGGATAGCGCGTTGCATAAATTGATGATCTTTTAACGAAAAGCTACTCATGAGTGCACTCAAGGTTAAACTGTAATAACAAGGCGTTAGTCATCATCGCCTAAGCGAGCGATTTCTTCACCGAACTCTTTAATATCTTCAAAGGAGCGATAAACCGAGGCAAAGCGAATGTAAGCGACTTTATCTAAGCCTTTGAGCTGCTTCATAATAATAGTGCCGAGCATTTCACTTGATACTTCACGCTCGCCAGTGGCGCGTAATTGTGATTTTAGCTTATTTATCGACAATTCCATTTCTTCGGTGCTTACCGGTCTTTTTTCTAGCGCACGCAATAAACCACTGCGCATTTTATCTTCGTTAAAAGGTTCGCGCGAGCCATCACGTTTAATAATACGCGGCATCACTAGCTCAGCACTTTCAAAGGTAGTATATCTTTCATGGCAGGCTAAACATTCGCGCCGACGACGTACTTGATGACCATCTGAAACTAAACGTGAGTCGATTACTTTAGTATCATTGGCTGAACAAAAGGGGCAATACATGGGTGAGTTCCGTCGTTAACAAGTCATAAGCAATAAGACAAACCAAACGAATTTATTCAGCCGTTCGGCATTAATGGCAGTATTTTAATTGAAAACAGTTCATTAAGCTAAAAATCTTGCCAACAATATAAAATTAAACTTAAGTAATTAAAATAGCCAAATAAAAATGGCCACAGATGTGGCCATTGAATACTAGCCCTGACGCAGTTTATCAGGAGTTAGCGATATTTTTTTATTGCATTACTTATAAACAGGGAAACGTGCACAAAGCTCGCTAACACCCGCTTGCACTTTCGCAATCACGGCGTCATTGTCAATATCATCTAAAATATCGCAAATCCAGCCAGTAATGGTTTTGGTTTCTTCAACACCAAAACCGCGACGGGTAATAGCAGGTGTACCTAAACGTAGACCAGAAGTCACAAACGGTGAACGCGGATCATTGGGTACCGAGTTTTTGTTGACTGTGATATGGGCGCGACCTAAGGCTGCATCGGCATCTTTACCTGTGATATCTTTATCGATCAAATCAAGTAATAACAAGTGGTTTTCAGTACCGTTTGACACAACTTTGTAACCACGCTCTTGTAATACCGCCACCATAGCTTTGGCATTATCTAACACGTTTTGTTGATACACTTTAAATTCAGGTGCTAAAGCTTCTTTAAAAGCAACCGCTTTCGCAGCAATGATATGCATTAATGGTCCGCCTTGACCACCTGGGAATACCGCGCTGTTTAATTTTTTATAAATTGCTTCATCATCACAACCAGAAACAATTAAGCCGCCACGTGGGCCCGCTAAAGTTTTATGGGTAGTGGTGGTAACAACATGAGCATGTGGTACTGGGTTAGGATATAAACCTGCCGCCACTAAACCAGCTACGTGCGCCATATCAACAAAGAAGTAAGCGCCAACTTTATCCGCAATTTCACGCATACGAGCCCAGTCAACAACGCCAGAAAACGCTGAGAAACCACCGATGATCATCTCTGGTTTGTGCTCGAGTGCTAAGCGCTCTAATTCCGCGTAATCGATATCGCCTGTTTCAGGGTGTAAACCGTATTGAATGGCTTCGTAAGACTTACCGGAAAAGTTAACATGTGAACCATGGGTTAAATGACCACCATGCGCTAAGCTCATACCTAAGACTTTACCGCCTGGCGTAACTAAAGCTTGAAAAACCGCCGCATTGGCTTGTGAGCCGGCATGAGGCTGGACGTTAGCGTAAGTGGCACCAAAAAGTTCTTTTGCACGGTCAATGGCTAATTGCTCAGCAACATCAACATATTCACAACCACCGTAATAACGCTTACCTGGGTAACCTTCGGCATATTTATTGGTCAGCTGTGAGCCTTGAGCTTCGAGTACACGTGGGCTACAGTAGTTTTCTGAAGCGATGAGCTCAATGTGTTCTTCTTGGCGAACAACTTCTTTACTCATTGCTTGATAAAGTTCTGGGTCAAAATCAGCAATATTCATATCACGTGTAAACATGTTATATCCTCAAATAGTCTGCCATTAGCAGTACTGGGGGTTGGCGTAAATGCAAAATTAATTGCGGCATATTTTGCCTGAACTTATAAAGCTTGTACACGATAAAACCGCGCTGTTTTAGTTCATTTTGCAATCGAATATGCATTAATGTGAGGGCGATAGATTTTTATCACTCAACTTAGTACATATATCAATCCAATATACTTGCTTAAAATAACAAAAACAACAAATTAAATATCAAATAAAACCATAAATATCAAATTAAACACAGCGCCACCCCGATTAATAGATATTTTATTCTAAATTACATCGATTGGTTGTATTAGCTCTGCATGACGTTTTCGATAAAAGTCATGGCCAACGCCTCACATCAGCGCCATTGCCGCACTTATGAACAGTAAAGCTAGCTAAATTGGCTTATTTTCTTGTTGCGCTATTGCTTGAAAAGTTCTGCTTGAGTCGCGAATTTGGCCTTAAAGGCATTAATGATATGGCGCAGCAGCTTTTCTTGTTAAAAAGCCCTTGCTCAATATTGCTTACTCAATGAATAACCCTTAACACCAGTTTTTTCAGAGGACTGATGCGACCGAGTTATTCATTTTATCTTTATGCCATGCTAGTTCGTGCTGACAGAGCTTAGCTTAGCGACATCACCACTTTTTCCGAGGTCAGACGTTTGGCTAAAATTAACACCAGCACCACAGTTAACGCAATCGTGGCCGCGCTGGTAAATAGCAACGCGCTCCAATCGACCGCTAAGCCCTTAAAGACATCTTCCATCAGCAGAGACTGACCCGAAATTGGCAGCCAATTAACCCAAGCCGGTTTATCATCCATCATCATCAGCGCAAACGGAATAAAGCTTGGCACCATAATTAGCATAGTCACGGTCGACTGGGCTTCTTTAAAACTCTTAGCCTGAAAGGCAAATAGCAGCTGTAATGACGCGGCGAGAAAACAAATGGGCACCAAAAGTAGCAGCAAAATAGCAAAAGTTGTAATGTCGATACTAAAGGTTGCCCCTATTTTGGTCAGGTCAACAAAGTTCATCGCCACTGAGGTTAATACCAACATCAAGATAATAGAGATAATCGATATCGTGCTGGCACAACTAAGCTTAGCGAGTACGATTTTTAAGGTACTGACTGGCTGACACAATAACATTTCCAAGACATTGCGTTCACGCTCACCGGCACTGGAGTCAATCGCCACGGGTAGGCCGGACATAAACGCCGCCATCATTAAATACACCCCTAAGATCAGTGAGATCATCACCGCATTACTGCTCGGTAAAGCGGTGTCTTGTTCGAGCAATTTAATCGGTTGCAATAATTTAATATCGATACCCCGCACTAACAGCCGTTGATAACCTATAGTCAGTGAGTGTTCACTGATCACGGCCTTAATTCGCCGGATAGGCGAGGTTAATGACTTCTCGTTAAAGTCAGCGCGCAAAGTTAATTCTATCGGTTTACCTGCGGCCATATCGATAGTAAAAGTTTCAGGAATGGTCAATTCAATATTACGCTCATTCCAGTTCCGTTCTTCATCTGCGGGCACATCAGAAAAAGATAAAATATTCTCATCTTTCAGTGCTTTAACCAGTTCAGGTGCATATTGTTGACCGGTATATTTGACATAAACGGCAGGGTTATCCACGGCTTCTTTAATCGCCACTTTTAACATCACCATGATCATCACTGGCATTAATAACGCCATGCTCATTGCCACCATTAATGCCCGTCTATCACGAAACGCTTCTTTGAACTCTTTCACCATTAAAGCTTTTAATTGCATCATGCCGCAACGCCCTCATCTGAGCCGATCAATTTCACAAAGGCTTCTTCTAAATGCGCTTCGCCGGCTAAATCGCATAACTCTTGCGGTGTGCCTTGTGCTGCTATCTTGCCGTTAGCGACGATAATCACCCGATCGCACAGCGCCGCTACTTCTTGCATGACATGGGAGGAGAATAAAATGCAGTGGCCTTTGGCTTTAAACTTTGCCAAGTGATTACGCAGAATTCTAGTACTCATGACATCTAAACCGCGAGTGGGCTCATCTAGGACAAAGTTTTTCGGTTGATGCACCAAAGCTTGCGCCAGCGTGACCTTCATCCGTTGACCTTGAGAAAAGCCGACGGTTTTTCGGTGTGCTAATGCCACCATATCTAAATCCGTCAAAATTTGTTCTATCGCCGCATGCTTTTCAGCGCCCTGCATGCCATGAATACTGGCAAAATAATCAATTTGCTCATAGGCAGTCAGTCGTTCATATAGGCCAAACTTATCCGGGAAAATCCCTAACAGTTTTCTCGCTTTGATCGGCTCTTCGGTGACTTTAATACCATCAATCGTCGCATAACCTTGATCAGCACGCAGTAAGCCATATAAGGTCCGCAAGCAGGTAGTTTTACCGGCACCATTAGGGCCTAAAATCCCAGTAATTTCACCATCTTTAGCGGTGAACGATAAACCATCTAATGCTTTCACCGTGCTTTTCTTACTGACAAAGCTTTTATGTAAATTATTTACTTCAATCATGATTTATTCCTTTGCTTCTGCTGGCATCGATTGGCTTATTTCTAACGGCGCAGCACCACCATTTAAACCCAACATAAATGACTCATCAGGAATCTCCGCTAAGCATGACACATCCAGTTCCGTTGGCTCTTGCGTGGCTAAAAATTCATTAACAATGTTGACGCCACACGGCGTTGACGCAACAATATGGGCATTGTTCTTAGCAATAATATGGTGACTATTGGGTAAATGCGCATGGCTCTTTTCACCATTGCTCGGTGGCGTGACGGGATCTAAGGCGCCCGATAAAATCAGCGTTGGTATATCGGCGCTAACGGATTGATAAAAGTCGCTGCTCGGTTGATATGTTGGCCAAACTGAACACGCTTTGGCGACCATAGCTAAACTCATATCTTGCGCGAAATTATTGTCGGCGTCAGCGGCTCTCATACTGGCAGAGATCTTGGGAAAGTCTTCATTACAAACAATGTTAAAATGCAACCCTATATAAATACCCATGCCGCCCTCGCTTTGCGCAATAAGCCCTGCCAATGGTTTGTAATCCCCTACATACGCTTGGTGGATTAACAGTGGCACTAAACTGCGGGTTTGCATGGAATATAATTGCATTTGTAATGTCGAGATAAATTTATCATGACTAATGGTAAAAGCCGTATTAGTGCCTAACCTTGGATGGGCAATTTCTACTGTCACCGGTGCCAGCGCTAACTTAGCGCTAAGCTCGGCAAACTCTTGCGCTAGCTTAGGGTACTGCTTGGCACAGATAAGATCATTTTGACAATTGTCGAGTAGCTTAACAAAAGACTGCTCAGCACTTTTACCAAATAAGCCAATCGGCACCTCAATGGGCCCAACACTGTCAAGCGTCACGCTTTTTAAGGACTCGGGGAACAGGCGCATATACACCAGTCCAGCACGGGTGCCATAAGAGCCACCATAAATATGTACTTGCGGATGACCAAGCGCTGCGCGCACGGCGTCAAAGTCTCGAATAGCATTTTCTGAGTTATATTGACTTAACTCGCCGCTGAGCTGCGACAAGCACTGTTCAATATCAGTGATGGAAAAGTCTTCCGGCACACTGGTGTAAGGATCAAGCTCTAGCGGGTCATCGCACTGTAATGGCGATGATTTACCGGTACCACGTTGATCAATAAGCAGTAAATCGCGAGTTTTTCTGATTTCATTAAAGCCACGATAGATATGGCTAGCCAGCTCGGTTGCCGCCTGACCCGGTCCGCCGGCTAAAAACATTAACGGCTGCTTGTCTTTACTATTATCTATCGCCGGTAACACGACAAAATTTATCGCAATTTTGACCCCATCCGCTTTGGCATAATTCTCCGGCACCACTAAAGTGCCACACTGCACTTGTTGACGAATGCCGTCTACATGGCAACTTTTCAAGCTTAACTGCTGAGTATCTGATGTTTCAGCCCAACTCCCCTGACTCAGCCCTATGGCTGAAATAAGTAAACTTGCCCTAAATAAGCTTTGCCAATTTATTTTCATTTATCCTCCTTTTTAAAACATTGCCTGCTTAATCTGCCAAGCCTCTGTATTGATGATTTTATTACACTTTTTTCAAATAATACGTTATTGCTGGTATTTTTAGTGCCTAAATGCCCGCGACATAGAACTTATAGCAGGACAGATAAGAGCTAAAATTCTAGCGACAAGTTGTTTAAGTTTGTCAGCAAGTGGCATTGAACCATTCGGCTTAGTTAATGCGCCATATTGAAAATAGTTTTTGCTCAAGTTCAGGCTGCGTTTGAATAGCAATTTTGAATGAGTCCATCGAAAATTTCGATGCTATTCATTTATCTACACGACTTTTATAAGGTATTTAGCAAGTTATCAGTAAGCTTTACGCTATTCAACACTGCTGATACAAGTCATGAGATATTCTAGCCAAAAATTACCAGCTTATATAACTCTTTAATCGACATAGGCAATTAAAAACATTCGCCTAGCATTAGCGCTCAAGCTTACTTGCTTTACTTTTTACCGCGCAAGTTTCGCCAGATAATTGCTCATGACGCTAGCTCCCTGATATAAAAAATAACCTGATAGGGCAAAAATACACCATTACATAAAATAACAGAATTAATCATTCACATATGGTTGAAATAACGATAAAGTCATTAGTAGATATATTTCGCCAAAGAGAGGATAACTGATGGAATTAAATCAGTGGGTTGATGAACTATTTGAAGTTTTTGATGAAGACAAAGATGGCGTAATCAATAGAAGTGAATTCGTCGAGTTAATTGATTGTTTATTGCAAGAAAAAGGTATTCGCATGTGTGAAACCATTTTTAACCGCTTTGATAAAAATCACGACAACTCAATTTCTAAAGATGAATTACGTGAAATGGTGATTGATCTCGCCTTATAACTGGGCCTGTTTGCGTTTATGAATTTAACGATTTAATAAGCGCAAATTTAAGCTATGCTATCGCCCTGAGAAACGACAGCACGCTGCTTTCGCGGCGATTTTTCCTTATTCATTTCCTTTTCACACAACATTTCTATAAATATATCGTCTACCGACAAACTCACAGCAACCGTGTATATTCAGTTGATTTAGCTGGGTAATTCGCATGGTCTGACCTCTGGCATTAGCGGCAACAGTTTGTTAATATAAACAGCGTACATATGTACACTGAATCATTAGGAAAGCTAGCACGTGCAAACTCAAGATTACGCCATAGCGGAAGAAATTATCAATGCGGTTAGTCATGGGCTAGCGGCCTTACTTAGCGTTGCTGGTTTTACACTTTTAGTCACTTTGGCTTGGCTACAAACGGATATTGCTAAAGTGATCAGTTTTAGCATTTATGGTGCCAGCTTAGTGTTATTGTTTAGTGCCTCAACGCTGTACCATGCACTCTTGCATGCTAAGGCGAAACAACTCTTTAAATTGTTCGACCATTGTGCGATTTACTTATTAATTGCCGGGACTTATACGCCATTAATGCTAGTGACACTAGCTGATGATGTCGGCGCTATAATACTCGCAATTATCTGGGGCTTAGCCCTTGCTGGTATTGCCTTTAAAATTAAGTTTGGCAGCAAATATAAAAAACTCTCACTAGCCACTTATTTAGGCCTAGGTTTAATATCTTTGACATTTATCGACAAACTTAACGCTAAACTTGCTGATGGAGGCATGGTGCTACTAGCCTTAGGTGGCATTATTTACGGTTTAGGTACGTTTTTTTATGTCAGAAAAAATAAAAAATATAGCCATGCTATTTGGCACTTCTTTGTATTTTTAGCCGCTCTTTGTCACTTTTTTATGATGTTTTTCTACGTTCTTTAAGCATGCGCTTGTTTATTCACGGCTGATGGCAACTTAATACTACTCAAGCTCATATTTCAGCTGATATTTGACTATAGGCAGGTGCTTAGATCACGGAAATTTAGTTATTTAGCTAGCCCGCCAAGCCGTAAGGTGGCAGTGTGATAAATTAAAGTTTCGCGAAGATTTTGCCACTACCCGGGTCAACTCTTGCTCAGCAACCAGTGAAAAATCAGCGTTAAGTTGTTCAGTTAAGGCATCAAAACCGTAAAGATTTTCGCCATTAACTTTCACACCACTTAGCCATTTAGCCTTTGCTGTTATCCCCGGCTGATAATGATAATCTGAAATAATAATCAATAAACCCGAGGGATTTAGCCGGCTAATCGCGTTAGACAATAAACGCTTGGGATCATAGCTTTGCTCTAAAGCATGTTGAATTAAAATAACATCATAGTGTTTAAAGTGTGCTTTTAGATTACCGCCATCAGCTTGACTAAATAATATCCGTTCACTATTAGCCTGATTGACCGTCTCAGTTAAGGTTATTTCATGATATTGGCAAAGTTCACCTTCAATGGTCTGGGTATAGCGGACACTGCCGCCAGCTTGCAATTGCACACCATGTTGGATGGTACGTGCAGAAAAATCGACCGCGTCTATGTGTTGAAAGTATTGACTGAGTTCAAATGCCACCCGTCCAACGCTACAACCTAGGTTGAGTAAACGCTCAGTAGCCACACCTTCAACTTCAAGTACACATGCCACCTGTTGGGCAATTTGCTGACCGTAATTTTCATAACCTAAAACATTAACACCAAAATAGCAGTCAAGTTGCTGACAAATATCTTGACTGGTTTCGAATTTATTAACCGCTAGCTGCGGCTTTGCAGGTTGTGCGCTGATCACATAGCGAAAACCAGCATGTTGATAGAAATGACGGCGAAAGGCATAACGTGCAGACGCTAAGGTTTCATTACCGGTAGAGAGCCATGAGCCCCCTTTGATTAAATTATGCTGACCATCGAAGGTGGGAGTTGAAAAGTCATCATATAAAGGGTGAACACTAAAGCCGGCGAAGCCATCAATGGCCGACTCAGTCCATTGCCAAGTATTGCCAATAATGTCAAAAAACTCACCCTGTTGATATTGATTGACTGGGCAAGATGATGCGTATTGGCTTAAATTGAAATTGCCAGAGACTTGCTGGCCTTGTGGTTGCTTGCTAGTAACTTCCTCGCGCAGACAATACCACTGCGCTTCCGTCGGTAAGCTAATAAAACCTGTGCTGCTTTGTTGTCGCCACTGGCAAAACGCTTTGGCTTCGAGGTAATTCACCTCAACAGGCCAGTCTAACGGCAAGGGTATTTCATTAAGTAAGTTGCGTTGATAATACTGGCCATGATGATAACACCAGAACCTAGGCATTTTCGCCTGAGTATAGTGTAACCATGCTTGTCCTTCTTGACACCAAAGTGCTTTACTCTGATAGCCACCAGCGTCAACAAAGGTGAGAAACTCCTGATTTGACACTAAAAACTTAGCGGCACTAAAACCATCGACGTCGACAGTGTGCTGGCCATATTCATTATCCCAACCAAAAGTATGATCTGATGATTTTTTACCTAACGATATCGTTTGCGCTTTCACAGCAATTACTTCATTTTCAGGGGCCGTTGATGACTGCAGACACGGCTGCCATTGCGCATGATTTGTTAACCATTTTAACGCTAACATGCGCATCAGCACTGAAGATGTTTCAAGATGAATACGTTCGTGCTCACACCCCATCAATATTATCCAAGCTAACGAATCTTGCCTAATAGGTAAGCTCAACTCCATGGTTTCAATCAAATCTATTACCAGGTTATACACCTGCAGCCGATAAACTCGCACTTCTTCAACACTGGGCCAGTCATAGTGCTCGCTATTAAGATCATCCCAACTCATTTCATCAACACCAACCGCGCAAATTGCTTCTATTTTGCTGTTAATGCGCTGCTTGATATATTTACCTAAGATCAGTTTGTTGACATAAAAACTCGCGGTATGACCGAAGTAAAAAATCAACGGATGGCGCAATGGCTCTGGCCTAAGAAAATAAGCCTCGTCGTGATTGATAAGTGAGAACAATGACTCATAAGTAGACCAAGTATTTTTAAAGTAGGCGATTAACTCTTGACGCTTTTCTGCTATCGAATTACCGACCAATGTTGGTGTATTTAATTGCTTTATCATATGATTTTCACTAGCTCTTGTTGTCATCTGATTTGTTATCTCAACTGTAGCGGCATTAAATAATCAGGCTGGGCCGTTGAAATTGTTTTAAATAGTCTTGTTGTAATTGCTGGCCAATACTTAAGGCTGTTGTTGATTCCCATTGCACGTTTGATGCCGACAAGGCCCTATCTAAAGAGCGACTAAACCAGTCATTATTAGCAAAAAGCGTAATGGCCCCGACTTGGTTACCTGTATCATCTAACGAGCGCGGCAATTGGCCATAATTATTGTTTGACGTTAAATCATCATTTTTAAGGCCATCGATAGTTGCAATAACATTTAACAAAGTATAAATCACATTCAAATAGGGGTTGTAGTGCTGGCTTGATGCCCCTAGTCTATGCTCAATACGTGCCGTTTTATGCCAGTTATCCTGACTGACAATAACATTATTTTTACTATCATAAAGCAGTGGCTCTACACCCATTTTTTGATTGTGTTTACCAATATCTCGGTATAGGGCAATACTGCCTTGATGTCCGCCAGAGATATCGACTGGTGAGCATAATTCGGCGGCTAAACCATATTTCGACTTTAATGTTAAACGCTCAAAAGCCTCTTCTTCTGGCAAATATATTAAGCAACAAGCTAAACTTGTCTGTAATAAACTTTGTTGTAAGCGCTCAGCAAAGTCACCTGATACCAATAGGTTTTTACCTTTTAGGTCTGCTACGCTAACATTAATTTGTACTGCATTGGGGATATGAACCGCACGACTATCATGACTAAAAACATTGTCACAGCCGGAGGCCAAACTGCCATAATCACCAGCCCAAACTACGGGTTTAATTAGGGTTTGTGTGACGCCTTGAGTAGCAAATAATTTTGGTAATAAGTTAATAGCTCGGTTAAGGTTGTCAGCTTCCTTTAATGGTGATTGGCCTTTAAAAAGCGAGACATATTCCCATTGATTGCTCCAGTACTCTGCAACAACTTCACCATCAATACCAAGCGTAGATAACTTTTGATTAACTTGCTGATAATCAACATGCTTATCTATCGGCTTTTGGTAACATCCTTCCAGCTCAAAGTGTATTAACGCTCGAAATCCGCGCTGATGAAGGTAGTCTTGTAAAGTAGAAATTATCGTTGCTGCGCGGCTATTTAAACTTTTCATATTGAACAAATACTTCTACTCTTATCGATAACGCTAAACAATAACGAGCCTGATGTTAGCAGGTTAATTTCTCGTTATAACCGTAATGGTTTTGCCTTAAAACACATGTATTTGATTTTTACCTTGATGCTTAGCTTGATATAGCGCTTGATCGGCATTGATATACAGCTGGTTGATATCTTGGCATTGTGCAGACAGTGCTGTAATACCAATACTGACAGTGACACGCTCTTGATGGCCACTGACCATTTTTGATTGATTAATTAAAGCTAAAAAACGTTCAGCAATTTTTTTCGCTTCAGCAACATTGGTTCTGGGCAAAACACACAGAAACTCTTCACCGCCAACGCGACCGAAAATATCATCTTGGCGAAAAACCTCATGACCAAGCTCGGCAAGGTTGCGGATCACTTCATCCCCCACTGGATGACCATATTTATCATTGATTTGTTTAAAATCGTCGATATCAATCAAAATGACCGACAATTGCATTTTCTCTGGGTTGCCAGTCAACACTGCTTTGTGTAAATAGTCGAAAACATAACGACGATTAAATAAACCAGACAATGAGTCTTTTATGGTCAATAACTGCATTTTTTTATTTGTGCGATATTGAACCATAATAACTACCAGCACAATCAAGACGATCGCACTAATAAAGATATTATAATAAATATTTTGCGCATTAAGATTTTGCCGTTTTTCTTGCTTTAGCCGCTCGACTTGAGTACGTTCTTCCTCTAATGTTCGTAAAATATTTTGCTGTTCAACTTCCAAGCCAGCCCTGACATCAAGTAACCTTTGTGAGGTATTTTTCAACAACAATTCAGTAGCTTGCCGATAATATTGTTTAAGCATATTATAAGCAATATCATGCTGGCCACGAGCATGCGCTAACTCCCCAGCTATTTTCATTATTTCAATTTGCCACGTTGTCCCCATTAACTCAGGAATGTTGGCAAATATACTGGCCGCGTTATTAATGGCGGTTTCAGCCTCCTCTAAACGCCCAAGAGTAATTAAGCAACTTGCCTTACGTTTATATAATTCGGCGTTGTAGTCAACAAGACCTTTTAATGTCAACGCCCGCTCGATAATGCTAATAGCATCATGGCAATCGCCTTTTTCAGCCAAGGTCATACCAATCCCGTAAGCGGCAAAAAAGTTAATATTTGAATTAGGTGTATAACCAATTTGTTGTTGGTATTTTTCAAAGTATTTGATGGCCAAATCATATTTTTGCCAATATCGGTAGGTTGATGCCAGTCCATAAATCGCTTCAGCAATATGTGCTGGGTAATTTAAATTTTGGTAGCCGTCTAACGCCCGTTGATAATACTCAATTGATTGTTGGTAATCAGCTAAATAGCCATAAATAGCGCCATAGGTTTCATTGATTGAGGCAATCAAAAACTGATCTTTTAACGCGAATGCTTCAACATAGGCTTCTTGAATATCAATCAAAGAGGTGTCAAATATCTCGGTCAGCGTCTTGGTATAGGCAAGTTCTTGCTTACCGTAAACATATAAACTGCTTAACTTAGCTGTTTTTGCCTGCATTAACGATTTGGCGAGTGCTTCTTGAGAACGGCTAAAATGCCCTTGTCTGCGATAAACAAGACCTTGAAATAAATTTAAACGTGCTTGGATAGCTAAAGGAGTACTATCATTAACTAAACTGTTAGCTTGCGCTATAGTGAGGTTAAAATCATCGTAGAAGTAAATTAAATTTTCTGTTTGAGCTTTTCGCAGTAACCACCACAAATAGGTTAATTCATCATAAGAGTGAGCTTCTGACTGTAAGCCAAGCAGTTTTTGATAAGACGCCCAAGGTTGAAGATAAATCTCATGTTCCATATCGATAAAATTAACACGACTATCAGCGTTTGCTGCGACTGGAAGACTGAACAATAGTATGATTAAAGTTGCATAACAGGCTTGCAAAGCTTTCTTCATAGGGTATCCATATGAGAGTTTATTTAACCTTTAATCTTACGCTAGCACAAAAACAGTAAATAAACGAACAAAAATCATCCAAACCAAGACTAATACGCTTGGAGATTTACCCTTAAAAATTTACTCTTGATACAGCTGTTGAAAGTGTTTTACATTAAAGCCTGCTAGCACTTGCTCGCCTATTTTTAAAACGGGTACACCACGTAAGTTCAGTTTAGCAAACTCTTTTTGCCCAGCTGGCGTCTTGATATTACATAATCGAAAAGGAATTTTATTATCTTCAAGGTAGCGTTTTGCAGCCTGGCAATGCGGACAATTCGTCATGGTATAAAGAATAATACGTTTCATAGGGACAGATTTGGACTATTGATTTGGCATAATTATTACATAGCGTGAGGAAAATAAATAACTCTTAACTGACTTAACCGTATTTTCAACTAAATTGCTTGCCATTGCTGTGTGACTAAGACAGTGTCACGAGCGCATACGCGACCTTGAAAAACATCACCTGCGAAAATTTCACCTACACCGGAAGGGGTGCCTGTCATAACAATATCGCCATCCTCTAATTCGATAAACGATTGGATTTCCTGCAATATCGCTTTGGGTGAATGTAACATCATTGCAACCGAGCCGGTTTGTCGACATTCATCATTGATAGTGAGTTCCAGCGTCAAATGCTCATCAATTGCATCGATTGTGATAAAATCGCTAAAAAGTGCCGAGCCAGTAAATGCTTTTGCTCGCTCCCAAGGTAAGCCTTTTGCTTTTAGCTGTGATTGTAATGCGCGTTTGGTTAAATCCAAACCAATTGCAACGGCACAAAACGCTCCTTGTTGATACATAAAACAAAGTTCAGCTTCATAATGTAACCTTTCTTGCTGGTATGCTTGTAGTCGGTGTCCAATAGCCGCATTGGGTTTTATAAAGATAACCATATTGTCAGGCACTTCATTGCCTAGTTCACTGATATGAGAAGCATAATTACGCCCGATACAAATAATCTTTGACGGGCTTATATAGCTATTAGCAACTTTAACCGACTTCATCTAAACCGCCTGTTCAATAATTTTAAACGGCCATTCTAAAACGGAATAAAGTATATTTACTAGGCTTTTACTAACTTTAACTCCGGTTTAAAGGTACTTGTCGGCGTTACCTTTACGGTATGCGATATTCTACGGCGTTGTTTAAATCGATCGAAGTTAAAACTTTTCACCGATAACTGCTGCGTTACTTTAACAAATGCTTGATAGTCTTCGCGGGTAAAATCATCATCATCCTTGGTCAATAAACCATCAATGTAGGCACTATCACCATTTAACGTTAAACTAGCAGTAGCGGAATAGGGCTTACCAAAATCATCGACACGTATTGCACGCACTGATTTTACTTCAAAAATCCATTTATCAATTTTAACATAACGGGATAAAGCTTCAGGAGAAGATTGATTATTCATGTGGGGTGACCTTAAATACAGTATAAAAAGGCCGACTGATGGCTGGGAATTTTGGCTTACAGTCGGCAAAAAATGGAGCTATTAACTCACAAAGTAAAACATTTATGATAAAGACTTTTTCAGTTTTGCTAAATATTGATTATATTCTTGCTCACTAACTTCTTTATCACCGTTAGCATCAAGTTGAGCAAATATTTTCGTTAACTTAGCGTTTTTAGCTAACTCCTTTGCACTCAACGTTTGATTTTTATCGGCATCATAATCAGTAAGTAATTGCGAAAATGATGATACTGGGTGCTCAACTTTATCGAGAGTTTTACTAATATCTGGGCTAGCAAAAACAATATTGGATGCTAGTGAAGCCACAATAACGGTAATTGACAATTTTTTTAAGCTTAGATTATTCATAATTGAATCCTTCTAATTGATTAATAGCACATCAACGAATATGCCGACCATGGCTTGTGCCACCTACAATGACTACAAAGCACATGCCATGCCAAAACCTCAACCCATTGTTTTTTAATGACTTTAACTAGAAAATATTAATATCCCTCTCAATAACCGTCTCCAAAAAGCAACACTTTCTTTGATTAATTATTTATTGGTTGTTATCTAATGCTTTATGAAAAAAATAAACACTTAATAAACAGGTAGTTAATAAAAAATAAATCGTAAAACTTCACTGTCTCAATTTTGAGACAGTGTTGTCTTTTGTCTGCTTTTAGCTAACACTAGACAGGTATCTCTGCAATAGGAAAGGCCGTAATACGCATTGTGAGTAACTTAATAACACCAGCAATAAAACAGCATAATAAAAGTTTTTCAATAAAGAGCTTATCTATAAAATCATTAACCTTATTAGGCTTTGGTTTGGTGGCCTTGCCATTGGTGATTGCTTTAATTTTTGGTGCCTCACAGGTCAATACGCTTGCCATCACAAGTGCCGGTGCCATTACTGATATCGCGAAAGTTTTCGAAAAACAGCAATTACTAAAAAGCAGTCAAATCAGATTGGAGCGTAGTGCTGCGCAATATTTAGTCCTGCGTGACCCAGCTTTGGCAATAAGTTATCAGGAGCAAAGCCAGCAAATATTACACTTAACTAAACAATTAATTACTGCGAGCCATGATGCTAAATTACAGCAACTGGTCTATAGGTACACCGAAACGGTTACTGCGTTAGTAGCGCACACCATGCCAGAAGCTGAACAAAAATCAGCCACTGATAACACCATCATCAAACCGATACAGATCAAATTTAATGCCTTAACCCGTATTTATGAGCAAATTACTCAACGCAGTAATGAACTCAATAGCTTGCACATCAGCAATATTAGAAAAGCAGCACAAGCCACGCGCGATATTATGATCCAGAGTTTAATTATTATTCCGGTCAGTATCCTGATTGCCGTCATATTCATTTTCTTAATCACTAGCCCTCTTAAAATACTGACGCAAAGTATTTTTCGCTTACAGCAAGGCGATTTTGATAATGAGATCAAAGTCACCGGCTCACCAGAAATACAAGAAATAGCCCAAGCATTGGAAAATATGCGTATGCGTTTACAAGCATTAGAGTTACAAAAGTCGAGCTTCATCCGTCACATATCACATGAATTAAAAACCCCATTAGCCGCGATTAGAGAAGGTACTGAGCTGTTATACGATAATAGTGTTGGTGAGCTAAATGCCGAGCAACAAGAAATATCACACATTATCAAAGACAGCGTTTTTCGCTTACAAAAACATATTGAAGATTTACTCGATTTTAATATTGTCCTCGACTCAACTAGCTTACAAGACTCCGAGTCAATGCAGATTAATGATGTGGTCTATCAGGTGCTAACAGATAGAAAGTTAGATATAAAACGGAAGAAACTTACCCTGAACAATACTCTGAGCGATATCGCGCTTTATAGTAACCGTAAACAAGTTGCGGTTATTATCGATAATATCTTATCCAATGCGATAAAGTACTCACCTGTTGAAGGTGTTATTGATATTTCCTCGACGCTGGTTAACGGTCAATTGCAACTTTTGATAAGCGATCAAGGCATCGGCATTGCACAAGAAAATCAAGAGAAAATATTTGATGCCTTTTATCAAGGCCCGCCGCCAGAGCAGAGTGTCATCAAAGGCAGTGGATTAGGCCTAACGATAGTTAAAGAGCTATTGTTACGCCTGAACGGCAGCATTGAAATTTTACCGCAACCAAACGATCAGCAAGGCACAAGAATAAAAATCACTTTGCCACGGGCTTTTCGCCCAGAGGATGATGTCTAATGAGCAATATTCCGCAATCATTTCTCGCAACGATACTCTTAATCATCACCTTGCTGGTGTTATCAGGCTGCCAACTCACTATGATGGCTGCTAACAATAGCGCAAGTTATGGCGAATATTATTTAACCTTGCAACAACTGTCTGAGCAACAGCTCAGCGAAGAAGTCAGTCAACAGCAAGCAAAAATAGACAGTCAGTCGACAAACACGAGTAGTAAAAAATTTGAAGCGCAGATCAAACTGCTATTACTTTATAGTCTGCCTAAGTCACCTATTTACAACAGCTTTAATGCAAAGGCCTTGTTAAATCAAATGCAAAGTGAAAGTGACAATGCCGCCTTTGCGGATATCAATCCTAATGATCAGGCTTTTTTCAGTTTATTGCGCGATCAGCTAAACCAACGTTTATTAATGAGAAATCGTTTACTGGCCAAACAACAAAAGCAACAACAACGGGCTTTAAAACAGCAGCAGCAATTAATCGAACAAGTGAAGTTATTAGAGCAAACCATTAAGCAATTAAAAAATATTGAACAAGCTATCGATAAAAGAGCACAATAAACAGTGCTTAAACTTACGCGCACCTATACCTGTGCCAGCAATCATTCATATTTTATGCATATTATTAGTTATATAGATATTGAGAATTACCCATGAACCATCCCAATCCGGCCGACGTTGTTACAGATAGTAAAATCCTCATCGTTGATGACGACCCAAGCTTATTGCGCTTACTTGGTATCCGCTTATCTGCGGCCGGTTATCAAGTAGAATCAGCAAAAAATGCCAAAATGGCGCTTGGGCGATTAGAAAGTTTTCATCCACAATTGGTTATCAGCGACCTTAAAATGGAGGGTATGGACGGCATGGCGCTGTTTGAACAGATTAGAGCGAAACACCCCCATATTCCGGTGATCATTATGACCGCTCACGGTACAATCCCAGACGCGATTAATGCCACTAAACAAGGAGTTTTTAGTTTTCTCACTAAACCCTTTGAGAGCAAAGAGTTACTGGAAATAGTGCAACAAGCCATCCGGTTGCAACCCGCCGAGCTAAACCATAGCCAAGCTGATAATCAATGGCGTGACAAAATTATTAGTCGTAGCACAGTGATGGAGTCACTGTTACAACAAAGTAAGCAAGTGGCAAAAAGCGACTTTAGTTTACTGATTCATAGTGAAAGCGGTACCGGTAAAGAACTATTAGCCAAAGCCATACATTTAGCGAGCCCGCGACACCAAGAAAAATTTACCGCCATTAACTGCGCCGCGATTCCTGAGCAATTGTTAGAGTCGGAATTATTTGGTCATACTAAAGGCGCCTTTACCGGCGCAGAAAAAAATCATATCGGCCTTTTTCAAGCAACGGATGGTGGCACACTGTTTTTAGATGAAATTGGTGACATGCCAATGAGTTTTCAGGTCAAACTATTACGCGCATTACAAGAGCGCGAAGTGCGCCCAGTCGGCAGCACACAATCAATTAAAGTCGATGTTAGGATCATCTCAGCTACCCATAAAAATTTACAGCAAGCCATTATCGATAAAACCTTTCGGGAAGACTTATATTACCGACTGAATGTTGTTGAACTTGAGCTACCGCCTTTGTCAGAGCGCCGAGAAGATATTCCATTATTGGCGCAGTACTTTTTAAGTCAATCAACCGAGCAGTCGCACATTAATATTACCGGCTTTTCACAAGAAGCCATGGAAATTTTGATCAGTGCTGATTGGCCCGGTAATATTAGGCAATTACAAAATGTTGTTGAGCAAACCGTGGCGTTATCTACCGAGCCGTTAATCAGCGAAATGTTGGTGAAAAGTGCCCTGCGCGATAAAGCCACTATTTTACCATCATTTGTCCAAGCCAGAGATAAGTTTGAACGCGACTATCTGGCAAAACTATTAAAAATAACTGCCGGTAATGTTTCCCAAGCGGCAAAAATAGCGCAGAGAAATCGCACTGAATTTTACAAGTTACTTAATCGCCACCACCTATCGGCAGAGGCGTTTCGAGAGGAGTAAAGTATTACTTTGCTATAGCGCGAGGTCAGTAGCCTCACGCTAAGTTACTCAATGGCAAGCAGTTCAACATCGAAAATTAATAGTGCGCCGGGTGGGATTTTACCGGCCGCGCTATTACCATAACCGAGCTTTGCCGGGATAAATAAACGTGTTTTCTCGCTCTCAACCATCAACTGTAAACCTTCGGTCCAGCCTTTAATGACCTGATTTAAGCGAAAACTGATTGGCTCGTTTCGCTCCACAGAGCTGTCGAAAACCGTGCCATCAAGTAAGGTGCCGTGATAGTGCACTTTTACTTTTGAACTGGCTTTGGGGTGTTGCTCACCATTGCCAACCGTTAATACTTGATATTGTAAGCCAGAGTCTGTTTCTAGCACGCCGTCAACGAGTTTATTAGCTTGTAAAAATTCTGTGGCTTTAATCGCGTTTACTTTTGCCGCTTCGCGATTAGCGTTATTACGGACAAAGTAGCTAATAATTAAGCCTAGTATAATCACTAGCATTATAATCTTGGTCATTTTTTTTCCTTATGGTGGTATAGATAACTTCACTCATGCCATATTTTTAAATGCATGCTTGCTGCATTGAAAAGTATTATTTATCAATAGTCTTAACTTCATCTGAAGTTAAGTATCTACTGTCTCCCTGCGCCAATTGGCTATCAAGTTCTAAGTTACCAATCGAGCAGCGATGCAAGGCGGTAACCGCGTTGCGAAAACGCCCAAACATGCGTTTTATTTGGTGGTAACGTCCCTCGATTAGCTCCACTTCGGCTTGATAATCAGAAAGAATGGTTAATTTAGCCGGTTTAGTGGTGAGATCCTCAAATGCGAAGTACATACCTTGAGCGAACGCCGTTATATAGTCTGGGTTAAGTTTTTCTTTTACCGTAACAAGATAACGTTTAGTCACTTTTTGCTCCGGTAAAGTTAAACGTTCTGACCAGCGGCTATCGTTAGTCATTAACACTAAACCTGACGTGTTAAGATCAAGCCGTCCAACAATATGTAATTCATTTTTAAAAGGATATGCAAGCAAATCCAGCACTGTTTTGTGCTGGGTGTCACGTGTGGCACTGACCACACCAACCGGTTTATTGAGCATAATATAATATGCCGAGTTCGCTTGGATCACTTGGTTATCTAATGATATATGACTAAAAGTGTCTATCACTTTATCTATATCATGCGCGACAACACCATCGACTTTCACCCTGCTTTTCGCCAAGATCAGCCGCACTTTTTTACGACTGATCTGACAATGTTGGGCAATAAAACTATCTAACCTCGCCTTATTTAACGCCATAATATAACCACATTGCAACAGATTAAAATTACGCTACATCTTTAATAAGATGGACGTCGCGTTGCGGGAATGGAATTTTAATATTGGCATTCTCTAAGGTTAAATAAATTGCTTTATAAGCTTTATATTTAGAACTATATAAATGCTCTGTTGGCGTCCACAGACGAATACCAATATTAATCGCGCTATCTGCAAAGGCATCAATGCCAATCTGTGGTGCACGCACTTTACTAACGATACCTAACTTGCCAATAGCCTGTTGCAACATGTCAATCACTTCGATCGGGTTCTCACTATAATCAATACCAACACTAAGCTCTAATAATGAATCATGCCGAGAGTTATGTAAGACTTCACCGACAATATGTTTATTGGGGATAGTAATTTCGACATTATCTTCATCAGTTAAAATGGTATAAGCCAATAAAACTTCTTTTACCAACCCAGTTACGCCTTGTACGGTAATGGTATCACCAACGACAAACGGCCTAATGATAATGATATTAAAACCAGCAGCATAGTTAGACAACAAGCCTTGTAAGGCTAAACCCGCGCCGAGTGAAATAGCACCAATAGCAGCAATAAATGGTGTAACACTAATACCTAACTTTCCTAAAGCAATGATGGTGATCATCACTACAATTAACATTTTACTGGCGTTGGCTAAAAAGCGACTTAAAGTGACATCAAGCTGATGCCGTTCACATAGATTTAAAACAACTTTTGCTATCTTACCGGCAAAAATAAAGCCGATAAGCAAAATAATAAGCGCACCCACTAATTGAAAACTATAATTGGTAAAAAACTCAACAATGATATTGTAAATTCGGTTAACTTGATCAATTTCATTTTTTAATAAGCTGGTCGGATCTAACGTTTTCATTACCTGATCTGTGGTACTTTCGCTGGTAGGTTCAGCCATAAAATTACTTCCATTTTTAGTCAATTATGCAATATGTCTATCTTACGACAATTAGTGGTGAAATTTACATTAAAATTCAGGGTTATCAACTGTAATTACACCTTTCTTACCATTTTATTCAAGCCATTATCGAAATGTCCAGCGACTGAAGCAGATTAAAATATATCAGTGTATTTCATCTAAACTGCACTCGCCATCACCCCACTCTTGGCAATATTTATGATGATTATCCATAGCTAAAAAATAAAAGTATTGCTTGATTGACAATGTTCACGCTAGAATCAGCGCACGTTTAAAAGCAACTAAACGTATTGACTTGTCGGAGTGCCAAAGGGCTGAGATCGCGAAAGCGGGATCCGTAGAACCTGATTAGATTAACATCTGCGAAGGGAACAAGTGAGTGATTTCAATAGCCCAATCCCATTGTGCTATTGCCACTGCTCCTCGTTACTACCCCCATAAAGCTCCGCCTAACTTTTATTATATAAAAACAGGTGAGAGAACATGAGTTCAATTTCAAGACGCGAGCGTCGAAAGCAAGCAACAGAATTTTTAAAAAGCGTTGCCGATCAATCTTTTCCAAATTCTCAAAAAGTTTACGTACCGGGAAAAATTCACCATATCCAAGTCGGTATGCGAGAAATAACCCTGTCTGATACCTTAATCGGTGGCGGCAAGGACAAGCCACGCTATGAAAAGAATCCGCCATTATGTGTTTATGACACTTCAGGTTTCTATACGGACGATGCCGTTAATATCGATGTGTATCAAGGCCTGCCCCGTTTACGTGAACACTGGATTGAAGCGCGTGGTGACGTTGAGTATTTAGCCGAAAAAACATCGAGCTACAGTCAACAACGCCTAGCAGATGAGGGCCTTGACCATATTCGTTTCGAGCATTTACCGCAAGTACGTAAAGCCAAAAAAGGTAAAAACGTTACTCAAATGCATTATGCCCGCCAAGGTATTATTACCCCTGAAATGGAATATATTGCCATTCGTGAAAACCTTAAACGCCAAGAAGTCAGCGACGAAATATTGCTGCAACAACACCCAGGGCAAGCATTTGGCGCCAGCATTCCTGAGCAAATCACGGCCGAATTTGTGCGCGATGAAGTCGCCAGAGGTCGAGCGATTATCCCGGTCAACATTAACCATCCTGAAGTAGAGCCGATGATCATTGGCCGCAATTTTTTGATAAAAGTCAATGCCAATATCGGTAACTCGGCAGTCACCTCATCAATAGAAGAAGAGGTAGAAAAACTGGTCTGGTCAACCAAATGGGGCGCAGATACCGTGATGGATCTTTCAACCGGACGCTATATCCACGAAACCCGCGAATGGATCATTCGTAACTCGCCGGTGCCTATTGGTACTGTACCTATCTACCAAGCCTTAGAAAAAGTCAACGGTATTGCTGAAGACCTGACTTGGGAGATATTTCGCGACACCCTGATTGAGCAAGCGGAGCAAGGGGTCGATTACTTTACCATTCATGCGGGCGTACTCTTGCGTTATGTCCCGATGACGGCAAAGCGTGTCACGGGCATTGTCTCGCGCGGTGGTTCGATCATGGCAAAGTGGTGTTTAGCACACCATAAAGAGAACTTTCTTTATACTCATTTTGAGGATATTTGCGAAATTCTCAAGGCTTACGATGTCTCGTTTTCGCTAGGTGATGGTTTACGCCCTGGCTCTATTGCCGATGCTAACGATGCAGCACAATTTTCTGAACTTCGCACCTTGGGCGAGCTCACGAAAATAGCCTGGCAACATGATGTCCAAACCATTATCGAAGGCCCTGGTCATGTGCCGCTGCATATGATTGAAAAAAATATGACTGAGCAACTCAAGCATTGTGGCGAAGCGCCTTTTTATACCTTAGGGCCACTAACCACAGATATCGCGCCAGGCTATGATCACATTACCTCCGGCATAGGTGCGGCGAATATTGGTTGGTATGGTTGTGCCATGCTGTGTTATGTGACCCCGAAAGAGCACTTAGGTTTACCTAATAAAGAGGATGTTAAAGAAGGTTTGATGACCTATAAAATTGCCGCCCATGCCGGTGACTTAGCCAAAGGCCATCCCGGCGCGCAAATTCGTGATAACGCCATGTCAAAGGCCCGCTTTGAGTTTCGTTGGTATGATCAATTTAATATCGGCTTAGATCCTGAAAAAGCACGGGCCTATCACGATGAAACCCTACCGCAAGAGTCGGGTAAAGTCGCGCACTTTTGCTCGATGTGTGGTCCTAAATTTTGCTCAATGAAAATTTCCCAAGAAGTGCGAGATTATGCCGCTGGCTTGGATAATCAGGCAGATAGTCAGGGCAATAGCGAGCAAACCATCGAGATAAAACTGCTTGATGAAACCATCAGTATTTCTGCCCAAGGCATGGCGGAAAAAGCGGCGGAATTTAAAGCCAGCGGCAGCGAGCTTTATCAGCCTATAGATAAATCCTTAAGCAAGTCGCCGAGCTAAGCACGCCATGCAAACTATTGCGATTATTGGTGCGGGCCTCATTGGCCGCTTGGTAGCCTTGTCGTTAAATCGACAAGGCTACCAAGTTACGCTCTTGGATAAAGACCAGAAAAACGGCCAGCAAAGTGCCGCTTATGCGGCCGCAGGCTTATTAACGCCACTGGGCGAAGCGATGCACAGCCCTGCCAATATTGTGGCTATGGGCTTTGCTGCCTTACCGTTATGGCCAAAAATACTGGGTACGCTGACCGGCTATAGTTTCTTTCAACAAGCCGGTTCGCTGGTGGTTAGCCATGAGCAAGACATCAACGACTATCATCGGCTAACGCGCTTTTTAGCCAAGTATTATCAACAACATGCACAACAACAGCTAAATCGACAACAGCTTGGCGCATTGGAACCCGAACTAGCGAATCGTTTTTCACAGGCATTATATTTGCCCACAGAAGGTCAGCTTGGCAATCGCAAGTTGCTCTTAGCCCTGCGCCAACAACTGGAAAGTGAAGGCGTTAACTGGCTCAGCCAAACGGAAGTGATTGCCATGCAAACGGATGATTTTAGCACCGGCTGTCTGCTGCACTATCAAACAAACGCGAAGAGCAATCACCTACAATCACAAGCATTTGATTTGGCCATTGATTGTCGCGGCATTGGTGCCAAGCATTCTGCATTATCGGCGCATAGAAATAATGCCACACTGGCTGATTTACGCGCGGTTCGCGGCGAGCTATTTCAACTGTTCGCGCCGGCGGTGGCTATTACCAGACCCGTCAGGTTGATGCACCCACGCTACCAACTTTATATCGCCCCGAAAGGCAAAGGCCATTACGTTGTGGGCGCAACGGAAATTGAAAGTGATGATAGTGCGCCAATGACGGTACGTTCCGCGATGGAATTGCTCAGCGCCGCCTATAGTGTTCACCCTGGATTTGCGGAAGCGAACATCCGCCAGCACATCAGCCAACTGCGACCGGCCTTTAGTGATAATCAGCCAAAAATTATTTCCCGTCATGGCTTAATGCAAGTGAATGGCCTATATCGCCATGGCTTCTTAATCGCGCCAGTCGTGTTGTCACAGGTGCTAGAACATGTTGATAACTTGCTCACGCAACAACACAAGTCACGGGATGATTATCAATACGCCGACTTGCTGCCGGTGAATTAACTACGGACGTTTAGGCTGGCTAAAGGCCGGCGATATGACCAATGATATAAACAATGAGATAAACAATGAGATAAACAATGAAAATTTATATAAATGGCTATGCCACTGAATTACCTCACACAGCAGAGCCGATTAATATCGAGATGGTACTGGCAAAAGCATTACCAAAAGGCCAGCTAGAGCAAAGCTTTGCGTTAGCACTTAATGGTGAATTTGTTGGCCGTGAAGATTACCCCAACACCGCGGTTAATGGCCGTGACCGTATTGATCTGCTGTTTCCTATCGTCGGAGGTTAAGTCATGACTCTGAGCATTTATGGCCAAGCATTGAGTAGTCGTTTGTTAATTGGCTCAGCACTTTACCCCTCACCTGAGATGATGCAGCAAGCCATTCTCGCCAGTGGCGCGCAAGTGGTGACTTTGTCATTGAAACGACAAAATCCATTAGCACAATCTGGCGATAAAATTTGGCGCTATATTCAAGCGAGCGTTGCGCAAAATCAAGGCTTTTTATTGCCCAATACCGCCGGCTGCAAAACCGCGCAGGAAGCGATTACTTTAGCAAAAATGAGCCGTGAGCTGTTTCAAACCAATTGGATTAAATTAGAAGTCATTGGTGATGATTACAACCTACAACCGGATCCGATCGAGCTATTAATCGCTACTGAACAGCTGCTCGCAGATGGCTTTAAGGTCTTACCCTATTGCACTGATGACTTAGTCATTTGCCAACGTTTATACGCGCTAGGTTGCCAAGTGATCATGCCATGGGCATCCCCTATTGGTACCGGTAAAGGCTTAATGAATCCTTATAATTTGGCCAGTATTCGTCAACGCCTACCTGATGCAACGCTGATACTCGATGCCGGCATAGGTAAACCTTCAGACGCGTGTATTGCCATGGAAATGGGCTTTGATGGCGTGTTACTTAACAGTGCCATTGCCCTTGCAGATAACCCTGTGCTGATGGCAAAAGCGTTTGCTCGCGCAATTAATGCCGGTGAGTCAGCTTATATCGCTGGCACTATGCCTGAGCGACAAACCGCTCATGCCAGCACGCCAACCTTAGATACTCCCTTTTGGCATCAGCGGGAGCATCAATAATGACTGCGACAACTTCAGCGCTGCCCAAGCGCTTTAAAAGCAAGCCGATTCTTTGGACGCTATCGGGCGCAGATTGCTCTGGCGGGGCCGGTATTGCCGCCGATATAAAAACCGGCCACAATCTTAAGGTCGAAGTGTGTCATTTGATCAGCGCCAATACCGTGCAAAACGCCCGTAAATTGTTCGCCATTAATGCCGTTGATGTCAGCGTATTAGCGGCGCAGGCACAAGCATTACGCGTTGACAAACCACCAACAGCGATAAAAATCGGCCTAATCGCCAATAGCGAGCAAATCACTTGGTTAGTGCCGTGGTTATCGGCGCTTAAACAACAATTACCTGATTTAATTATTGTTTATGATCCGGTTGGTCAAGCCAGTGTTGGCGGTCGTTTATCTGCATTAGCTGTCGCTGAGCTACACGCTTTATTGCCACTCGTTGATGTCATCACCCCCAACCTTATCGAAGCCAAGCAACTAAGCGCTTTAACAGAAAAGCCTAACGAGACTTCGCCGCGAGCGCTTGCAGAAGCTATCTTAAGCCTAGGTGCTAAAGCCGTGATCATTAAAGGCGGCCATAGCGATGCTGAACCAAGGGATAAACTAGAGGCTGACTGTACGGATATCTGCTTACAAGCCTTAACAACATCAACCAGACAAGTCTTGCAACTAACATCACGAAAAATTGCCAGCAGTTATAACCACGGTGGCGGCTGTAGTTTTGCCAGCGCGCTCGCAAGCTTTCTGGCCCATGGCTATTTATTGCGTGATGCCTTTACCCTGACTAAAGCCTTTATCAACCAAGGGTTATCATTAGCTTGCGAGCTAAAAAGCAGTCATGGTGACAATTATTACGGCGCGTTTGTGCAAGGCCCGTGGCCGAGTGATCCCGATGATTTTCCAACCGTTATTAGTCCACTCACGCAACAGTATCAAGCGTTGCCGAGCTTCCCGTCATTGGATTTAGCCGCGGGAGAAAAACTCGGGCTTTATCCTGTGGTTGACTCACTGGCCTGGCTTGAGTGCTTATTACCGCTGAACTTAAATATTATTCAGCTGCGTATTAAAGCGCTACAAGGGGAAGCATTAGCGTCCACGATCGCACAAGCGGTAGCGCTAGCACGTAAATATCACTGCCGCTTGTTTATTAATGATCACTGGCAGTTGGCGATTAAATACCGCGCCTATGGCGTCCATATGGGCCAAGAAGATCTGGCTGATGCTGATTTATCTGCCATTGCTAATGCCGGTTTACGCTTAGGAATTAGCACTCATGGCTGTTACGAGTTGTTATTAGCGAAACAATTACAGCCCTCTTACCTTGCCATTGGCGCAATATTTCCCACAAAAACCAAAGATATGACCGGACAAATTCAAGGCGTGGAAAACTTAAAGCAGACTTTAGCTCTGGCCGGCACTATACCGGTTGTCGCCATTGGCGGTATCAACGTACAACGCCTTGAACACGTATGGAACACTGGCGTCAGTTCGGTCGCGGTAGTTACCGCAATAACCGAGGCTGAGCAGCCCGTTATGGCCACTAGACGTATGCAAGCGTTGTTAGGCTGGCGTAATGAATAGCCTTTACTATCGAGTCATGGCCATCACTTCCGGATGGTGAATAAACTCATCTAATTCGTCTTGGGCGTTGGGGAATTGCGCTCGATGTTGTTGTAAAACGGCAATAGCCTTAGTCATAGCTAACCGTGTTTCAGCGCTAAACTCTGGCGCTTGCTGCTCAGTGTTTACGCTACTACTTGGCAACTGTTCGCGAATAAAGTCCATGTCTATTTTATTGCCTGGGCAAGACTTACTGGTACGATAACGCGACGAAATAAGTTTTTGCTGCACTAAGTTATTCAATTCTCGGTGGCCAATGACTTTATTTACTGGTATCGCGAACTCTGTCATCAAGCGTCGTATCAAAGTATATAAACTCTGATACTGCGCAGGGGTAAAATCATCTTTGTCGCCATGACCAATACAACAAATCCCTAACGAGCGACTATTTAACCCTAAAGCATGAGCACCGGTTTTGTTGGTGGGCCGACCATGTTCAATGCTACCATCGGCTTTTTGACTGTGTTGGTCATTTAAGATAACAAAATGATAACCAATGCCTGACCAATTGCGGGCTTTATGCCATTCATCGATCATATCTCGATCACAATCTCTACCGGTAAAAGCCGCGGTATGAACAACAATATATTCTGGATACATAGTAGATTTCCTTAAGTAAATCCGCTAACCGTTTTGCAAGCTCTGTTCTAAGTGAGATATATCGGCAAAAATAGACAAGCCACCACTGTCCACCTGTTAAACGCTTGCCACAACACGGCCCTGAACAAAGGTTTTTTCGCTAATACCACACAGGTATTATCAATTTCTTCGGGAGTAATGATTTATTTAATACATATTCGCGCAGTTCAATACTAAGCGTTTGACTATCAACAACAACACCTTGTTAAAATATGGTGATTACGTGCTGACAAGCAACATTGCAGGGCTCAGTTTAATTTACATAACTAGCAGTAACATGGATAAAGGCAACAAAAACAAGTTAGCTAAGGGAGCAAAATAGCGCAGCAATCGGGCTGGTAAACGAGCGTTTATACCAAGGCCCTTTACTTGCCAAATAACCGTTATCAAGCCGATTTAATCGCTCAGCAGCAACATCACTGTCCGCCGTTTGTGGTTGCTATTCATCCATGCCTGATAAGCCCTCGTTGCCATTTAACACCTAAATGTTAGTACATTTTTTCGACAAGACAACTTTTCATATTTTGTAGCGCAGCGCTAACTCATCGTAAAAAAATGTTTTTAACGGCTGCTCAATATTAATCGAAAATTGGCAAAGAAAACGCCTAACACCATGGTATTAATGGCGATTGTGGTCTACATTTATTCTTGTAATAATTAGAACAGGGATGCGCTCTATGAGGTTGTCTTCGAAACGTTTTACCGGCCTAATTGTTGTAATTATTAGTGTGTTGCTTGCCTTAACCGCCAGTGGTTTTTTCTATTATATTCAGATCAATGAAAATGAGTCTTACCAAAACCAGCTACATTTTAGGGAGTTGAATGAGGTCAGTCGTGCTTTAGGTGACGGATTAAAACAGTTAGCCACCGTAGCGAAAGAGGACGCGGTCACGGTTTTAATCAATCGCTATACTAGGCGGGTTGCCGATAAAATCAGCCAATTGATCAAGCCAGAATTAGCGCATTTTGCTGCCGATAGCATTAAAAACAATGACGATATCCTGCAAATAAAACAAGACATTACACGTTTAGAAAGTGCAAGAGGTGCGAGTGCACGAAAAAACAAATCGCAAGTACATGTGACAATTGAGCAACCTTATACAAAAAGCCTTGCCGCTATTGACGTTAGCCTTGCGAAAATGTCAGCCCAGATAGCACAACAACAACGAGAGTTACGGGAAAACAAACGTCAAAACAGTGATTACTTAGACACCCTGATCAGTATATTAGACACCTATGACGAACAAGATCTAGATTATATTGGCGAACAATGTGAAATAGAGCCTAGTTTTTGCCAATGGTTTGAAACGTTATTTGAGAAATATTTAGAGTTTAATGCTTACCGAGCTATCAACGTAGACTCAGTCGACGCCGCCATTGCCAGCAAAAAACAAGCAGTACTTGCCAACGCTGAAGAGCTACTAACAACACTGAATAAAGAGCAAAATACCATAGATAGTATTAGCGTATTATTAAAAAAGAATATCTATCAACTGAGCCAAAAACCTGAACTTGCTAAGCTATTATCTTGTCAACAACGGTTCATTTGGCAGTCACCACTGATTTGTCAACGCCTTAGCGAGTCACTTAACAAGCTAAATCAACAACAATCTCAGCAGCATAGTCAGGCTGCTGAGGCATTAACTTCGGGGCAAAGCTACGCAAGTAATAAAGCCGCCACAACTCCTCAGCATGACATCAAGCTATTGCAACAAGAGCTTGAATACAGCAAAAAAATAAATCGCTTAAAAATTGAAATTTTACGCTACGTGAGCGCCCAGTTAAAATTGCCAAATATTCAAGCAGATATTGCCAATTCAATTAAAACCATCAAGCAGTTAGAAAACACGATGGCAAAAACGAGAGCCGAATACCAGAAAATTGCACAAAACAGAACGGCAAAAATAGTAGAAAACGATAAAGCCTTAAGTTATTTAGGAGAAAAAATCAGCTCAGAGCTAAGTGATTTACGTTCATCAATTGCCGCTAAACAAAAAAAACAAGCAGCGCAACAACAAGCACTAATAGAGCGACTTAGTCGCTATGAAGTTGCGCTATTTCCAGCAGAGAAAAGTGTCTTTGAAGAGTCGAAAGACTTTAAAGTCTTCTATGACAACTTAAAGCTGGCGTTTAACCGGTTAATTGAATGCATCGAAGACAATTCAACTAAGGCGCTTGCGCTGTGTGACAGCAGTTTCAATAAGCTCGCTGAACTAACCAAGCCACAAACACTACAAAAGCTTTTACAATCGTCCACTTACCTAAAAAACGCACAAATCCACACGGCTAACCTTATCGATTTTAGCCAACAGCACAACTTACAAGAGAATCAATTTAACCTTTTTTCCTTACCTGAACAGCAAAATAGCCAAGTGGCCTATTTTTATAAGAATCGTGCAAAGCAAAATCAACAATCGTTAACAACTGTGCCCTTAGTGGACTTATTAGGCAGCAATATTAGTCGCTTTCCGTTAATTCTCATTGTTGATAAACAAGGCAAACGCTTAGTGCGTAAAGACAATAGCCTTTTAGGTTCATTTCAAAACGGTTTAAGCTTTGATTTAACAAGACAAATTCTTAAAAAACTGGCCCGAGAACAAAATGCCGAAGATAACTTTTATCAGGCATCCGGACAGCAGATAGTCACCAACCTGAGGGAGCAAAAAGATAAGACAGCGCTTAGTGAAATAAATGAAAAAATTGAGACTAAACATACGCGTAATGGCGAAACGCTACCGGGCTACTCAGGTTTTATTGATGTTAGGATTTCTGGGCAGGAGTATCGGATTTTTATATCCCCTTATCAAGTTAACTTTATTGATGCGCGCAATAATCAACAGTTAGAAACCTTATACTTAATGGGTTTTATCGCAAAATCGGCCTTAGTAAGTAAAAAGCTCAGCATTTCCAATACCGCAGTCATGATCAGTATTTTGTGCTTACTTATTTTAATGGCCTTAGTGCCGTTACTTAAAATTCGTTTAATTTCAATTCAGCAATCATTTTCACTTGCCGATCGTCATTGGGCCTTTATAGGTTTAGGCGTATTAGCAGGCATGCTAGCCATCGCTATTTTTGATCATGCTTTTTACAACCACCTTAAACATGAAGTGGAGCAACAAAGTAAAATAATTCACCAGGAAATAAAGCACAATTTCAAACACGAAATAAGCGCATTAACAACTTATGCAAATAATAATGTTGACCAACTCAACAGCAGCAATACCAATGAGATATTTCAAGACAAGTCACTTAAAAATAGCGGTTGGCAATACTTTTTAGAGAATTTATTTACCTTGCAAGAAGATGGGATTTTTAAAAAGAGCGCGCTATGGTCGTCAGAGCAGTTTTATCGTAAAAAAGCCATCGACTTAAACATTAGAGCTTATTTTAACCGTGCGATTCGCTGTGATGCTTGGCCCATGGTATTAAGCGCTAACAGCACACAACCTGATGCAAGATTAGATAATATAAGCTGTAAGAATCAATTATTTATGCAACGAATATTTAATGTTAGAGATAGTCGGAAAACCACACAATTTTCGATGCCTATGTTTGACAAGAAAGTCGATAACAATAAGGAAGTGATGGCATTTGGTACCCGCATGCAAAGTTTTTTTGCGCCACTACTCCCTAAGCACTTTGGTTTTTTAGTGTTTGACAACGATAGCGGCGAAGTGCTTTATCACAGTGATGACGAACGCAGTTTACTGGAAAATATTTACATAGAAACCGACAACAATCCTAAACTTTTAAAGCTGGTCGCTAATGCTAATTTAACCAGCGAAGAAAACTACTTTACCAGCTCATACCGTGGTAAAACCCACCTTTTTCGTGCCGGTCGCTTAGCCAAGAACATCCCGTGGACCTTAGCAATATTTTACGATAAATCACAGTTACGCACTTTGAATATGTTAACCGTATTTACCGCTATCAGCTGTTTTATGCTATTAGCGTTACTCACTTACATCATCATTGCTGTTTTTAGCTCGAAACAATTTTTGCCGCGCTTATGCTGGTTTAATGACAAAATTCAATCTCGCTATCAAGCGTTTGCCATTCAGTTGCTATTAGTTAGTGCCATACAATTAAGCTTGTATATTTTACTCGAAAAGTATTTTCCTTGGCTGCACTCTCTGCTCGTTCTAGCAGTGATGGTAGCGTTTAGTTCGCTGGTTATTTTTATTTTGCATCGCCAGATCAGCACTGCCAAATCTGAAAGTGACAGTATTAAGCCATCCATCAATATTTATACCGACCATGGCTGCCAAGGCTATAATCGTTATATATTGGCGCTATTGATTTATTTTTACGCCACGCCAGCTATCTTGCTGTGTATGGCATCTGCCGGTTATTACTTAGAAAAACATGCTGTTATTCATGCGATACACTTAAACCAAAAACAACAAGATGTTCAAGCAGAGCATCAAAACTATTATGACCTGGTGTTAGATAAAGATAGTGTCTTTAAACTTAATGCTGAAATACTGCCGTGTTATTTAGGCGTGGGGACCGGCTTAAGCAATCGCCACCAAGCAATTACCTGCGATAATGCAAAACAAAGTTTAAACGGCACTGACTTTTGGTTTGGTAAGCTCATAGCTGCCTCTGACAAGAAATACAACAATAACAATGTCTTCGACTTAGTCTGGCATATTATCCCGCTCAACTTCCCCTTTGCCCAAGAAACCTGGCTATTAAGCTCGCTAACAGAAACGCAGTTTGAATGGTCGATGCAATTTGCCAGCAAGCATAACCGTATTTTGCTTAACGCCTTATGGGCTAATTTTTATAGTGTTTTATTGTCGGTTTTACTGGCGATTGCCTGGCTATATTGGCTCATTCAACAGTGGTTGAGTAAGCGTCTTATTGGCACGAATGTACCGACCAACTTCCGCTTAAATGACAGCAAGAGACAGACCACCGAAGAAAAAGTCAAACTACTATTTAAGCACTTAGCGATTACACAGCCAAATAGACATCGCGGCCGCTTTATGCAAATAATCAGACCAACAAATCAATTGTTTAGTCACTTTTCCAGTGATGAAAAAAATAAATATCATACTGACGTTAACAATTTATTTTTAACAACTAATCATGCCATTGCCATCAGCCAGCTGACCGATAGCAGACAAAATATCGAGCACCACGTCAAACATTTATTAAAAGTTGACGGCACTACCAGCGGAAAAACCGTGATAATTAAAAAGCTAGAGATGGTTGCCTTAGATGCAAAACAGCGCTTAAAAGCGCTTGAAACACTTGAGTACATTGTCGAGCTGGGTAACGTTAATATCATTTTACTTGCCGACATCACACCACTTTACCGCTTAACGAAGCAAGTCGCTTACCCGAACGACTTGAGTGTAGGTGATTACGCCAACAGTCACGAAACAGTACGTTGGGCACGGTTAATGAAACGCTTTGTTAAATTTTATGACTGGACACCGGTTGCTCGCTCTGCCTGCCAATCAGGAGCAACAAGTGCTCAAGTATTAGCCCACGAAGCTATGTCATGGCCTGAGTGCCAGCGTTTACAGCAAGACTTCTATGATTATCACTTGGCAACCAAAGCCACTGAGATCAAATGCCTTAGTAATAAATATTATGATCGCAAAGGCAAAGAAATTGAAAAAAACCAGCTTAGCACCATCTTGGCTAACTCGATAAACCAGCATTGGAGTTCTGATCAAATTATCGAATTTTTCAACGCCAATTCTGGCGCCAGTTACCGTTACCGCTGGGAGCTGTGCACCAAAGCTGAGCGGTTGCTAATGATTCAACTCGCTAACGGCTACTCTCCTAATCCTTGTAACCTAGAGCCGCTCGAGCACTTGATCCGTCGCGGTTATATCTTCCAAGATAATGGCTGGCATTTAATTAACCACAGTTTCAAGCGCTTTATTTTGTCAGCAGAAAGTGACGCGGTCGTTTCATCTTGGCTAGATGCCGCAATGGAAAGTAACTGGCAATACGTCCGTATTCCACTGTTTACTTTAGTGCTCGTCGCCATCGGTGTTTTAGCTTATTCAGCCAGTGAAGCCGTGGAGTCGCTAATGGCAATTCTTACTGGCGTATTAAGTATTACGCCGTTACTGCTGCGCAGCTTTAGCTTATTTAAAGGCCCCAGCAATGCTGACAATCCATAAAACAGCAGCCATATAGCTTTGAAATTTTCCCTTAGTGTGAATTTAGAGACATTGCTGTGAAGTAATTTTTATAGACGTTAAAACCCTAGAATTGCATAAGACCCTAAATCTAAATAGCCTGAGATCGGTTTAAGCAACGTCCATAGAATTTAGCTCTACATCAGTTAAATTAAGGCCTGGCATATTTTCTTTGAGGTAATAAGTCATCAATCCCGCCATTAGATTCAGTGTAAAACCATGGACACTACGATGATTTGAGTGCTCCATAAACGAAATATTCTTTAATTGCTCGTCAATCGTTGCAATAATAAATCGCTTTGATAGCATCGCTCTATGCCATAATGACATCACCTTGGCTTTCATATTCTCCGAACGGTAGTGATGAGTTTAACGCCTTTATCAAACAAATTTTCCTCCAGAGCTTTACTCAAATAGCCTTTATCTACGTATCCTTTATCTGTCTGTCCTTGGGCTAATTAAACAACCGGTTGGGCTAGAGCAACATTACAATCATATTGTGCCTGAAATGTTTGCTGCTGAATTACCAGGTGTCGATTGAACTGACCCAACTAAAGACGAAATATTACCCTCTCCTGACAAAAATTAGGATCATATAGTAGCCATAAACATGGCGAAATGGCTTCCTAGGTTTGAGATTAAATACAAAAAGCGAGGTTGTATTTGATACTCAGTATAAACTTGCATCATTGATGTTTTCCGAAAAATCCCCCATACTTAATTTAGAGTGTTTTTTGAGCACTTTTGATAACTGAAAGAGAGAGCAGGATAATGCCAACTAATAGACTTAAGTCAAAACTTGTTAAAAAACAAGAAACGCTTCGCTCTTCAAACTTAAAAGAGCGTGTAGCTCATGCAAATTTAAACCCCTTAATTGAAAGTAGTATTGTGGATGTTGCCATACTTCAAGAAGAAGGTGCAGCACTTGCTCATGAGGTTCAAGTTGAAGGACCTGTTTTGGTTACGAGCCATCTAGGAGAGCAATTTGTAGCTATGTCTGTGGAGTTTGCTAATAGCTTAGTTGAGAAAGAAGAGAGTGGTTATACGACTAACCCTTTATTTTTTTCTGATATGCCAGATACTCCACCAGCAAAGCCTTTGGACTATAGAATTTTAAATGATCTTCAAGAACTTGAGGTCGATGAGTTTTCACAGAAAGAATTGATTGTTCTACAAAAATAATAACGACTAATTTAATAAAAACTTAATATGAAAATTTATATATTTGATTCTTATGGTCTCGTTAGTTTAGCAATGGTTTACCATAATAGAGATCGTGACCACGACCTGTACAAAAGCTTTCATACAAAACTTCCAATAAGTGCAAAGTTTATAACCTCAAGTGCTAATATCCAAGGTGCCTACGTTTTAATTAGCAAAATACAAGATAGGCACCTTTTGTCAGAGATGAGCAGAATAATCACTTTTTTTATTCAGGGTCGCTTTCGAGGTCATGAAATAGAAAACCTTGATGACAATAAAATATTAAAAAAGTACGGTGCTTTTGTAATCAAAAACAATGACTTTAAGGTCTGGAGAAACACAACCGCTTTTATCTCAACTGAAATATATAAATCAGCCGAAATTATAGGGAAAAGTTGCTCTCTTTATCAGAAGCTAAACATTCCTATGGCATACAGTTGCTAAAATGACTCAACTAAAATTACTCTGCCTGACAGGTGGCGGTTTCAGAGGCTACTATACAATTTCTGTTCTTGCTTCTATTGAAGAAAACTTTAAAGCAAACCTGAGTGATTATGTTCACGTCTATGCTGGAACATCTATTGGAGGTATTGTCGCACTTGGTTTAGCATGCGGGCTGAAAGCTTCTGATATTAAAAAATCATTTATTGAAGAAAAAGACAATATATTTAAAAAGCCTTTTTTGCCTAATGTCATATGGCAGCTCTGGGGGCAAGTTTATGACTCCAATAAGCTTGAGCAGGCAATTATTAACATTATAGGGGAGGAAAATGCCCAGAAGAAGCTTAGAGACATTGCCCCTGTGATTGTCACTACTGTGGAACTTACCACAAGAAAACCTATCTTAGTTACAAACCTTTGCGATAAAACTGATGATTGGACGGTATTAGATGCGGCTTTAGCTACTAGTGCTGCTCCAACATATTTTTCAGGACATAAAGTAAAAAAATCAGTTTACGTTGACGGGGGATTAGCATGTAACTTACCGGACTCTATTGCTGTTGAAGCATGCTTTAAACATACAGAAATTACTTCTCGTGACAGTATCCATATGCTGTCGATTGGGACAGGAAAAATTGATGAAGTTGCAGTCATGGAAAACCAAGGCATATTCAAACGATGCTTCAGGCGCCTTAAAATTTCAACTTTGAATAAAAGTTCGGGAGGACTAAAGTGGCTATCATATATAGCTTCATTTTCTATAGATGCACAAGCTAATATGATTGATGAACAGATGAAAAGCCTGTTAATGAAAAGCCGTTATTGCCGTATCGATAGTATGCTCAAGGTAGATATAAAGTTAGATGATACTTCAGAAGCAGCGATTAAAGAGTTAAGTGAGCAAAGTAAAATAGCTGTCGACAACGCAATGTACGAAGGGGCACTAATTGACTTTATGAACCTTCCTACTTCTTCTGATGATCTTATTTCTTAAAATGAAATTATGCTAAAATAAAAAAGCCCCGACTCTTTCGAATCAGGGCTTTATAAATGATGGTACCAGCGGTCGGACTCGAACCGACACGTCTTTCGACAGGGGATTTTGAATCCCCCATGTATACCAATTTCATCACGCTGGCATAGGCTTTACGCCCGTTTTGCAATTTGCAAAGAAGTCACTTTTCACTTTAAAAACTGATTTCTTTGTAAACTATTTTCTTCTAACTATCTTACTAAATAATGTATAACATTTTTGAAGAGGCTGGCATTATACGAAAAATAACTCTGTTGGCAATAGTTTTTATCTTATTATCGCTTGAGTGTTGTTTATTTGTTCACGAAGTACTGTCTGTAGTAGTGTTAAGCTCATTTTCTAGCCAAGCTCTAGCGTCAAATACATTGTCAAAAAAGGCATGCTTGATCTTAGCGAGTCTATAAAGTTTGCTAAATAAGTTTTCAGTGAGTAATGGCGTTGTGCAGTGTGCGAGATTTACGGCAATTGCTTTAGTGTTGCCTTGACGAATAAAATCTGCGTGATATTCAAGACCAGCTTCGACACTGATTGCTTCACCTTTAAGTGTCAATAAAACCCCCAAGTCACTCCGATCAATCTGTGTAACCGCCCAAAGCAGCTTTTGATGTAAATAGTCTATGTATTCAATATTCCACGGCCCTAGCGCTTCAATCAAGATCATGTCGTCTTCTATTGTCAGATCCAACGTGCCATGTGGTGCGAAAATAGTCATTATTTAAACATCTCTATGCATATTTTTATTAAAATTCTGCTAGCTCACTATTTTATATTTTTCACTTAAGTATGTACGAAAATTATAATTACACTCGGTTACTTATACTTTTATTTATCTTTTGCTAAACTAGCGCAAATTTTTTCATAGAATTCCCTATGCCACTAGTTGCTAATTCGCCATTCCCTCGGGCTGGCTTTCGACGCCGTTTTGCGTCATGGGTCTACGATACCTTACTCGCGATTGCGGTTTATATGACCGCTGGTGCAGCGTCGTTTTTAATCATTTCATTACTGGTGCACTTTAGCGCTTTTGATTTACAAGGCTATCAACATTTGAGTGATACCATCAGCAATACTTATTGGTTGCTGTGGCCAAACGAACTTTGGAAACTCGCTTGGGTAGGATTTTTCTTTATCTGGTTTTGGTCTAAAAGTGGTCAAACTTTAGGGATGAAAGCATGGCGTTTAAAAGTGCAAAACCAAGATGGCAGCTTGATCAGCAAAATCACCGGTTTAAAACGTTTATTACCAACACTACTTGGCTTAGGTAATTTAGCCTTATTAGTCGATAGAAAAAACAAATTGAGCCTACAAGATAGGTTAACTAACACCGAAGTGGTGATTTTAACCCTTGAGGCTAATCGCGGCAGGCTTTAAATAATTGAGCTAGTATCTCGATATTGCAAGTTAGCTGAGCTTAATAATGCGCTCACCTGTACTGCAAAAACCCTTGTTTTATGCTTAAACTAACCGGCACGCTTTTTCATTAAATACAGCGCAATACTGACAAAAATAATGCTGGGCATAAAGGCGCCAAAAATAGCGGGGAGTTGATAAACCAAACTGAGCGAGCCGAGTACTTCGTTAACAATAAAGAACAAAATGCCGGTTGCTACCCCCATCATAATTCTTGCCCCCATCGACACTGAGCGCAACGGGCCAAAAATAAAAGAGAGTGCGACCAACAACATCACAGCTAAGGTTATCGGTTGGGCTATTTTCCGCCAAAAAGCCAATAAATATCGACTCGGGTCTTGCTTATTAGCCTCAAGGTAATCTAAGTAATCATTCAAGCCTCGCAGTGATAGTGACTCAGGTTTTACCGTTACTACACCCAATTTATCTGGTGTTAACGTTGAATTCCACGACATCACGGCTTGGCTGACTTTGGTAATTTCTTTAGCGGCTATTTTCGTTTCAATGACATCGCGTAATTGCCAAGCCCCCTTTAGATAAACCGCGCTACCGGCCGAAACCCAACTAGAAAGTTTAAGCTGCTCATTGAAGCGATAAATTTGCAGGTTTTTCAAAGTTCCTTGGTCTTGCACTTCCCCAATATGAACAAAGTAATCACCGTCTTTTGCCCATGTGCCGCCTGTTGATGAAATTAAACTGCCGCCTGAAATTGCCTGAGCACGCACTTGTCGTGCCGCCGCTTCACCTTGCGGCGCTAGCCATTCACCAACCGCCATACTGACGATAATCAAGAGTAACGCCGACTTCATCACAGATTTAATAATATCAAGTCGAGAAAGCCCAGCGGCCTGCATCACCACCAGTTCGCTACTACTTGCCATCGCGCCCATACCAATTAAGCCGCCAATTAATGCCGACATCGGAAAAAATAATGACACGTCTTGTGGGATAGCATACAGCACATAAAGTGCGGCGTGGGCTAAGTCATAATCGCCCTTACCCACTGACTTCATTTGTTCAACAAATTTAATGATACTGCTTAAACAGACAAATACCGCTAAGGTGAGAAAGGTCGTCGAGGCAATCACGCGACCTATGTACAGATCTAGAATACGCATTAGGCAGCTACCTTATTTTTAGCAATTTTCGCTTTTAGTTTCCGGCCGCTTTTGCGCCCTTTAACCAGTAAACTCATGCCTAATACCATGACAATAAGGTGCACGGGCCATAAACCTATATATTGTGGAACCGAGCCTTTTTCGATGCCTGAACGAACGGCGGTCAACAACAAAAAGTAACTTAAAAACAGCAATAACGCTGGGAGCATTTTGCCAAATTTACCTTGGCGGGGGTTAACCACACTTAACGGCACCGCCACTAAGGTCATAATAATACAGGCCAGAGGAAAGGCGATGCGCCATTGACTTTCTGCACTGGTTTCAGGACTTTGGTCTTGATAAAGCTCATGGCTGGGTATGGCACTGAGTTTTCGGCGTTTATGGGCCACTTTTTGATCTTGAATTTGGATGTAATACTTGTCGAAAGCCACCTGACGAAATTCTTTGTTTTTTATATCATTTTGATAACGCGTACCGGCAGACAGTATTAAACGCTGTGAGCCAGTGTCTTCTTCAACGACTTGCCCCGTTGCCGCATAAACCAAGCTAGAGTCGATGACGCTGGCGTTGGGCATATTTTCATCAGGCAACTGGGCAACAAAGACCTTTTCAAAGGTATTATCGTTACGATTTTTGTCATGAATAAAAACCACCGCTTTTTTATTACCTGTGGTTTGAAAGCGCCCAGCGATTAATGAACTTAAACCTGAGTCTGCTGCTATTTGATCTTTAACTTGATATTCATATTCAGCGGCCATGGGTGATAAATAAAGCGTAAATATGCCGGTAATAATGGCGGTTACAACGCCGAGTATTAAGGTCACTCGCACCACATACCATTCACTAACGCCACAGGCATGCAGAACCGTCATTTCATTTTCAGCGTAAATGCGACCGTAAGCCAATAAAACCCCAAGGAAAAAACTTAATGGTAAAATCATCCCAGCGAGATCGGGGATTTTTAAGCCAATAAAGGTCATCACTAAATGACCAGGAATGCCCCCTTCGGATGCATCATCGAGCACACGTACGAATTTATTGCTGATAAAGATTGTCATAATGACAAGAAATACCGCCAATTGGGTTTTAGCAACTTCTTTGAGTAAATAACGAAATATAATCACAAAGTGATCCTATAAAAACTTAGTTTTTCCTGACATACAGCCATTTTTTCAGTAAACTTGTCATTTTAAGCATTAATTAAATATCAGCTTGTCAGGTAATGCGGTGCAATCCGTCTATAATTATAGCCTTTAGGCGAATACATTTAAAAGCAAGCTTAGCGATTATTTACTGTTTTTAGCAAGTTAAATAGTATATTTTCAATAAAATATCCCCATTTGAGTCAAATTAGGAGACATCATGGAGTTCAGTGTAAAAAGTGGCAGTCCGGAAAAACAACGTAGCGCTTGTATCGTCGTCGGTGTTTTCGAACCACGACGTTTGTCGGCTATTGCTGAACAACTCGATGAAATCAGTGAAGGCTATATTAGCAACTTATTACGTCGTGGCGATCTTGAAGGCAAGTCTGGGCAAATGTTGTTATTACATCATGTGCCGAATATTTTAAGTGAGCGCGTATTGTTAGTGGGCTGTGGTAAAGAGCGAGAATTGGATGAACGCCAATATCGTCAAATTATCAGTAAAACCATTAACACTTTAAATGAAACCGGTTCAATGGAAGCCGTATGCTTCTTATCTGAGTTACATGTTAAAGGTCGCGATACCTATTGGAAAGTGCGTCAAGCTATCGAAGCAACTCAAGATTGTTTATACAGTTTTAACAGCTTAAAAACTCGTAAAGAAGAGCCTCGTCGCCCGTTACGTAAAATTGTTTTTAATGTTCCGACTCGTCGCGAACTGCCAATTGGCGAACGCGCTATTAGTCATGGCTTAGCCATTTCAGAAGGTATTACTACCTGTAAAAATGTTGCTAATATGCCACCGAACATTTGTAACCCGGCTTATCTCGCGGAGCAAGCTCGCATTCTTGAAAATGATTACGACAATATCAGCACACAAGTCGTTGACGAAAAAGAAATGGCAGAGCTCGGTATGGGCTCATATTTAGCTGTCGGCCGTGGCTCAGTCAATGAATCGCTAATGAGCATTATTAAATATAGTGGCGCGGCTGATGAGGTAAAACCACTGGTCTTAGTCGGTAAAGGTTTAACCTTTGACAGTGGCGGTATTTCGTTAAAACCCGGCGCTGGCATGGATGAAATGAAATATGACATGGGTGGTGCTGCCGGTGTCTTAGGCGCTATGCATGCGCTGGCTGAACTTCAATTACCTATTAACGTCATTGGTGTTTTAGCCGGTTGTGAAAACATGCCGAGCAGTAATGCTTACCGACCGGGTGATATATTAACGACTATGTCGGGTCAAACCGTTGAAGTACTTAATACTGATGCTGAAGGCCGTTTAGTGTTATGTGACGCGTTAACTTATGTTGAACGTTTTGATCCTGAGTTGGTGATCGATGTTGCAACGCTTACTGGTGCCTGTGTGGTTGCTTTAGGCGCACATGCCACCGGCTTACTGAGTAGCCATAACCCGCTAGCGCATGAGTTGTTAAACGCCTCTGAGCAAAGTGGTGACCGCGCCTGGCGTTTACCATTATGGGATGACTATCAAGATCAACTTGAAAGTCCTTTTGCTGATTTCACCAATTTAGGTGGTAAAGAAGCCGGCACCATCACCGCCGCGTGTTTCTTATCTAAATTTACCAAGAAATATCATTGGGCGCATTTAGATATTGCCGGTACGGCATGGCGCGGTGGAAAAAATAAAGGCTCGACCGGGCGACCCGTCAGTATGCTAACGCAATTTTTATTAAATCGCTCTGGCGCTGACCAAGGCGAATAAGCCGATACTGAGTATATAAAGCGGATATTTTATGCAAACCCAAGCAATGTTCTACAGTATCGAAGAACAAAGTACAGTTGTAGGCATCACTGACGCACAGTTACACCTACACTATGCGTGCCTACAAGCTGCTTATTTTTATCGGCAAAATCAGCGGGTATTTATTTATACTCAAGATCAGCAAAGCGCTCATGATATTGATGAAATGTTATGGGCCTTTGATGCTGATAGTTTTGTACCACACAATTTAATTGGTGAAGGTCCAAAACAAGGTGCTGCGGTTGAAATCAGCTGGCAAGCACCCACTAACCGCCGTGCGGTTTTAATCAATTTAACTAGCAATGTCCCCAACTTTGCTAAGCAATTTTCGCATCTGATAGATTTTGTGCCTGCGGATGAAGCCCTAAAAGAACAAGCGCGAAACCGTTTTCGTACTTGTCGCCAATGGGGTTTCAATGTAGCTCACCAAGTAGCTAGCGCGCCGCAAACTATCGATACAACCAGTTAAAAATCTTCTGACGGAAACTCTGATGGAAAAAACATTTACCCCCGCAAATATTGAACAATCCCTGTATAAAAGCTGGGAAGAACAAGGTTACTTTAGCCCAACTGGCGAAGGCGATAGCTATAGTATTGCTATACCGCCGCCCAATGTCACGGGCAGTTTGCACATGGGACATGCGTTTCAACAAACCATCATGGATACCTTAATTCGTTACCAACGTATGCAAGGTAAAAATACCTTATGGCAAACCGGTTGTGATCATGCCGGTATTGCTACCCAAATGGTGGTAGAGCGCAAAATTGCCGCCGAAGAAGATAAAACCCGTCATGACTACGGTCGCGAAGGCTTTATCGATAAAATTTGGCAATGGAAAGAAGAATCTGGTGGCACCATTGGTAAGCAAATGCGCCGTTTAGGTAACTCGATAGATTGGTCGCGTGAACGCTTTACCATGGACGAAGGTATGTCTGAAGCGGTACAAGAAGTCTTTGTGCGTTTATTTGAAGATGATCTGATCTATCGCGGTAAACGCTTAGTAAACTGGGATCCTAAATTCCATACTGCTATTTCTGATTTGGAAGTGGAAAACAAAGATAAAAAAGGCCATATGTGGCACTTGCGCTACCCATTAGCTGATGGCGCTAAAACAGCCGAAGGTCTTGATTATTTAGTGGTGGCAACCACCCGACCTGAAACCATGTTAGGTGATACCGGTATTGCGGTAAATCCTGAAGATCCGCGTTATAAAGATCTGATCGGTAAGCAGGTGCTATTACCTTTAGTGAATCGCTTAATTCCCATTGTGGGCGATGACCATGCCGATATGGAAAAAGGCACAGGTTGTGTCAAAATAACTCCTGCCCATGACTTTAACGATAGTGAAGTCGGTAAACGTCATCAATTACCGCAAATTAACATTTTTGATAAAGATGCGGCAGTGTTAGCAACGGCTGAAGTTTATGACACTAAAGGTGAAGTATGTAACGCTTATGATGCCGCGTTGCCAAGTGAATTCGCTGGTATGGATCGCTTTGTTGCCCGTAAAGCTATCGTCGCTAAGTTTGACGAATTAGGCTTATTGGTTGCAGTAAAAGATCATGATTTAGTGGCACCATACGGTGATAGATCTGGCGTTATCATTGAGCCATTACTTACCGACCAATGGTATGTCCGTGTTGAAAAATTAGCCGGCCCTGCGGTTGACGCGGTAAAAGATGGTCAAATTGAGTTTGTCCCTAAGCAATACGAAAACTTATATTTTTCTTGGATGCGTGACATTCAAGACTGGTGTATTTCACGCCAACTATGGTGGGGCCATAGAATTCCTGCTTGGTATGACGAAAATGGTAAAGTCTATGTTGGTCGCAGCGAAGCAGAAGTGCGTGCGAATAACGCCATTAGTGCTGAAATGAAGTTACGCCAAGATGATGATGTACTGGATACTTGGTTCTCATCAGCGTTATGGACATTCTCTACTTTAGGCTGGCCAAAAGATACTGATGACTTAAAAACCTTTCATCCTACCGATGTCTTAGTTACGGGTTTTGATATTATTTTCTTCTGGGTTGCCCGCATGATCATGATGACCATGCACTTTAACAAAGATGAAAAGGGTAAAGCACAAATCCCGTTTAAGAAAATCTACATGACCGGGCTTATTCGCGATGAAAATGGCGATAAAATGAGTAAATCTAAAGGCAATGTTGTTGACCCATTAGATATGATTGATGGCATCTCGCTAGAAGATTTATTAGCAAAGCGTACCGGTAATATGATGCAGCCTAAGCTGGCGGCTAAAATTGCCAAGCTGACTAAGAAAGAATACCCAGAGGGTATCGAAGCGCACGGGACTGATGCCTTGCGCTTTACCTTAACCTCAGTTGCCACTACAGGCCGTGATATTAGTTGGGATATGAAGCGTCTTGAAGGCTATCGTAACTTTACCAACAAATTATGGAATGCTAGTCGTTACGTATTAATGAACACTGAAGAGCAAGATTGCGGGCGCTCTTTATCTAATGGCTCTTTACCTAATGGCTCTTTACCTAATGAACAAAGCGGCGAACTCGAGTTATCGCTGGCCGACCGTTGGATTATTGGTCAGTTTGAACAAACCGTAAAAGCCGTACATGACGCCTTTGCTGCCTTCCGTTTTGATTTAGCCTCACAAGCGCTGTATGAATTTACTTGGCATCAATTCTGCGATTGGTATTTAGAATTAACCAAGCCGGTACTATTTAAAGGCTCTGACGCACAACAACGCGGTACACGCCACACTTTAGTGAATGTATTGGAAGGTTTATTACGTTTAATGCACCCTATTATGCCATTTATCACCGAAACCATTTGGCAGCGCGTTCAGCCGTTAAGTGATTTTAGTAAGCAGGGTGATTCAATAATGGTGCAAGCGTTCCCGCAATTTAACGAAAGCAATTGTAACCAACAAGCCATTGACGATTTGGAGTGGGTGAAAAAGTTCATTGTCGCTATTCGTAACATTCGCGGCGAAATGGATATTTCACCGAGTAAGCCACTACCTGTGCTACTGAAAAATGTTAATAGTGACGACCAACGTCGACTGAATGAAAATGAACAATTTATCAGCGCCTTAGCAAAGCTAGACAGTATTGAGGTGTTAGCTGATGATGAGCAAGGCCCCGCATCAGCTACCGCTGTTATCGGTGAATTATCGGTATTAATTCCTATGGCCGGTTTAATTGATAAGGATGCAGAGCTAAATCGTTTAGACAAAGCCATTGAAAAGCTTGTCAAAGATGCTGAGCGAGTTCGTGCTAAGCTCAGTAATGAAAACTTTGTTGGCAAAGCCCCCGAAGCCGTGATTGATAAAGAAAAAGAAAAATTGGCGGAACTGGAGTCAAGATTAAACAAAATGGTTGACCAGAAAGCGAAAATAGCCGCCTTATAATTGTAATGAAATAAAAAAGTCTTAAAAGCCAGTATCTTAGCTGGCTTTTTTTTACTTTAAAAAAGTCCGATATTCTTCATGTTTTTTAGAGATTCCTAATTTTTATTGTGTTAATATGTTCTCGCGTTGAGTTTTTGCGTTTCGGGAGAAGGAGAGATCATTGAGTCAATAGACCATTGGTCAGCCTAGACGCTTTAATATGTGTTACTGGAAACCTTTCTCTGTCTGTACTTTAGGTAGAGGGCATTTACTCCGTATATGGCCGTTTTGGCTAAACTTTAATTTTTGACCTGCGAGAAATGTTGGTATGTCTGATACAGTAACTGGTAAAGTAAAATTTTTTAACGAATCTAAAGGATTTGGTTTCATCGAGCAAGAGAATGGCGCAGATGTGTTTGTTCACTTTAGTGCAATCTCTGGTGACGGTTTCCGCACTTTGACTGACGGTCAAGCGGTAACTTTCACAGTTAAGCAAGGCCAAAAAGGTCCTGAAGCTGAGAACGTTGTTGCTTCTTAATCTATAGCTTAGGCTAAAGATTATATAAAAAAACGAAACATTAGTTTCGTTTTTTTCGTTTCTAGCCCTTAAAAACTAAATACAAACACGCCATAGCACAGATACAAGCTAAGTGTTATTGAGTGATATGCGGGACAATTAAATCAACCAGAGCGTCAATATGCATATCATCATCATTTAAGGCCGGAATATAATGGTATTGCTCACCACCGGCAGTAATAAATATTTCGCGGTTTTCATGTACTAACTCTTCTAAGGTTTCTAAACAGTCGGCACTAAATGCTGGGCTGATAATAGCCAGATGCTTATTGCCCGCTTGTGCCAAGCTCGCCAAAGTTTCATCGGTATAAGGTTTTAACCATTCCGCTTTGCCAAATCGTGATTGAAAGGTCATGACATAATCATCTTTACTTAAGCCGAGTGCTGCCACCACTAACCGCGTGGTTTTATGACTAAAACAATAATAGGGGTCGCCCTGCTCAAGAAAATACTTGGGCATACCATGATAAGAAAAAACCAATTTATCCGGTTTGCCATGAGCTGCTATGTGCTTACTGATACTGGCCGCGAGTGCTTTAATATATAACGGCTGATCATGATAGCCACTTTGAAAATGCAGGCTAGGGATCCAACGCCAAGTTTTAATCTTATTAAACACCGCATCAAAGGTTGAGCCTGTAGTTGGCCCTGCATACTGAGGGTATAAAGGTAGCACGATAATATTGTTTACCCCCTGCGCTTGAAAGTTCTCTAAGGCGTTATCTATTGACGGCGTGCCATAGCGCATAGCGACATCAACTACCACCTTATCGCCGTATTTTTCAGTGAGAATTTTTGCCACTTTCGCTTTTTGTTGTTGGCTGATCACTAATAAAGGAGAGCCTTGCTCAGTCCAAATGCTTTGATATAACTTAGCGGATTTTTTTGGTCGCAGCCTTAAAATAATGCCATGTAAAATCAGCCACCAAATAACGCGCGGAATTTCCACGACCCGTGGATCAGAGAGAAATTCACGCAGGTAGCGCCTTAACGCCCCAGAAGTTGGGCTATCTGGTGTGCCTAAGTTGGTTAACAGTACCCCCGTTTTAGCGCTGCAATCATGAATATTTTTACTTTGTCCTGCATATCTTGACATAAGTCTTCTCTATAAAATGTCGTTAATGGCGTCGACAAATGCCGTTGAATCAGGCGTTACGCGACTATTAAAGTGCTTAACGCTTGTACCGTCAGCACTGATCAAATATTTATAAAAATTCCACTTCGGCGCGGTCGTTTTATCAGCTAAATGTTTAAAAATAGGGTGAGCATTACTGCCCCATACATGCACAGGCGCCAGCATGGTAAAGGTTACACCGTAATTAACAAAGCAGATATCGGCGGTGGCTTTTTCGTTATCTTCTTCTTGAAAAAAATCATCGGACGGAAAACCAATCACCACTAAACCTTTTTCTTGGTAGTTTTTATGGATGGCTTCAAGCGCGGTAAATTGCGGGGTAAATCCACAATGACTGGCGGTATTAACTATCAGTATCGGCTTGCCCGCGGTAAGTTGACAAAGGTCGAGTTGCTCTTTGGCATGTAGCTTCTTTTCATTGTGCTGCATAAAGGCTAGGCATGAGGAGGACTCAGCACTTTTCAGCGTTGTAGCTGTGTGCTCTGCTGCTTGAACATCCGCGATAAACATCGTCAATACTATAAGAGTTATCAAGGTTAGGTTTTTCATTAAGATCCTTTTAGTACGATTTCTGCCGCCATATTATCGTAATTAATCAAGCAAAGGAATTATCCTAGATTAGGATCAGCAGCAATTTCGTAAATTCACTTGATATAGCTTAAATTTACACGGGTTATCATTAACTTATTTATATTGATTTTGTGCGAATCTAGCGAAAAAATCTGTTACTAGCCTTTCTTGAGCGATATAGTATTATACGCGGTATTACTGTGACTAAAGTGAAAATATAGTGACATAAGTCAAAACTTGCGCATGGTAATTACGTTATTATCAGCCCAATATCGACATGGTCCCATACCTACACGTAACCGTTAAGTGAATAAGTTTGTCAAATCTAATGCCAGAAAATAATATCGTGACAACTAAACCAAATAGCCTGTTAAGTGCCAGCAACTTAACTTGTATCCGTGAAGAGCGCCTGTTATTTGAAACACTGGATATTAATATTGCCGCTGGCGATATAGTGCAAGTGGAAGGACCGAATGGTGCCGGAAAAACCAGTTTATTACGTATTCTCGCCGGTCTTTCTCAGCCCTATGACGGCACGGTTTATTTTCAAGATGAAAACATTAGCCAACAGCGTGAAAACTTTCACCAAAATTTACTTTATCTAGGGCACTTACCTGGGGTAAAAGATGAAATGACCGCGCAGGAAAATCTTGAGTTTAACCTCGCCTTACATGGTTTAAATAGTGAGTCTGCCGAAAGTACCCTCGCCGAAGTTAACTTATTAGGTTTTGAAGATGCCCTTGCCTCACATTTAAGTGCTGGCCAGCATCGCCGTATTGCCTTAGCGCGCTTATGGCAAAGCCAGGCGAAAATTTGGATTTTAGATGAACCTTTTACCGCTATCGATAAATTAGGTGTGGAAAAGTTAGAGCAACTGTTTTTACAACATGCCGACAACGGCGGTTGTGTGGTGTTAACCACTCATCAAGATCTGTCATTACCGGCCACGCGCGTTAAGAAAGTCACTTTAGCGTATCGTTTTTACTAGGCAATTATTTATGACCCAACTTTCTTACCGCGCTGCCTTTAGCTTAATTGTCAAACGCGACTTGATGATCGCTTTTCGTCATCGCGATGACATTATCAATCCCTTACTGTTCTTTATTATTGTCGTGACACTGTTCCCGTTAGGGGTGGGTCCAGAAAGCACGACATTATCACGAATTGCCCCCGGCATTATTTGGGTGGCCGCTTTGCTCTCAACCCTACTGTCGCTAGATAGATTGTTTAAGTCTGATCATGCAGACGGCTCGTTAGAGCAAATGTTATTAAGCCCACATCCGGTATTTATCTTGGTGTTAGCTAAAATAGTCGCGCACTGGCTACTGACCGGCTTACCACTGATACTGATTGCGCCATTATTGGCGGTGTTACTGCATTTACATGAAAGTAGCTACGGAGCATTAATGCTAACGTTATTACTAGGTACGCCGGTATTAAGTTTACTGGGCGCAATTGGCGTGGCCTTAACGGTCGGCATCAAAAAAGGCGGCGTACTGTTAAGTCTACTGGTACTGCCGCTTTACATTCCGGTGCTGATCTTTGCGACCAGTGCTATTGATACTGCGGCAATGAACTTACCTTATAACGGTCAACTTGCTATAATCGCGGCAATATTTTTTGCCTCGTTAACCTTGGCCCCATTTGCTGTGAGCGCAGCGCTGAAAGTGAGTACAAATTAATATGATGTGGAAATGGCTACACCCTTATGCAAACCCTGAAACGAGTTATCATTTTGCCGGTAAAATATTACCTTGGTGCACACGTCTAGCCTTTGCGTTTTTAACCATAGGCATCACTTGGGCACTGCTATTTGCTCCCGCAGATTACCAACAGGGCGACACCTTTAGAATTTTCTATTTACATGTGCCAGCGGCAATGTTGTCGATGGGTATTTATTTAGGCATGGCCATTGCCGCGCTGTCGAGTTTAGTTTGGCAATTAAAACTGGCCGATGCCTCAGCCGCTGCCATGGCGCCGATCGGCGCGACCTTTACCTTTATTGCCTTAGTGACTGGCGCCGCCTGGGGTAAACCTATGTGGGGCACCTGGTGGATTTGGGATGCAAGGCTGACCTCTGAGCTGATCTTATTATTTTTATACCTCGGCGTCATTGCCTTACATAATGCTTTTGAAGATAAAAGCTTAGCAGGCAAAGCCGCGGGTATTCTTGCTCTAGTCGGCGTGATCAATTTACCGATCATTAAATATTCGGTGGAATGGTGGAACACCCTACATCAAGGCGCGACCGTCAGTAAATTAGGTCAACCGTCGATGTCGGCAGATATGTTTTGGCCATTTTTAGTGTGCTTTATCGGCTTTTCCTTTTTAGTCACTGCCTTAATATGTTTGCGTTTTCGCAGCGAGGTTTTGCAGAGAAACAGCATGCGACCATGGGTACGGAGCTTAATTACCAACGAGGAGAAAGCCCATGCAGTTTGATAGTTTCAGTGCCTTTATCGACATGGGCGGTTATGGCTTTTATGTCTGGTTATCTTATGGCGTCAGCGTTGCCGCATTAGCGTTATTAATTTTTACCAGTATCAGCAGTCATAAAAAGATTAAACAGCAAATCCTTCAGCGTCAAAAGCGCGAAGAAAAATTACGTCAAGCAGCCAAGCTGCAACAGGCACAAACCCGTGCTGAAATCAGTAGTCATAGTTAAGAGGCAAAGATATGAATCCCCGTCGTAAGAAGCGATTAACCATAGTAACATCGATAATCATTGGCTTAGGAGTGGTTGCCGGCCTAGTATTATATGCCTTAAGTCAAAATATCGATTTATTCTATAAGCCTTCAGAAATATATCTGGGTAAAGAGGATAGCGGCCTAAAAGCCATTGAAGGCCAACGTTTACGCATTGGTGGTTTAGTAGTACCGGGCAGTGTCCATCGCGATAGTGAAACCTTGAAAGTTAGTTTCAAACTTGCTGATATGAGAATGCCCATCGTCTTTTCTGAGTCAGACACCACGGTGACCGTTAGTTATCAAGGCATCTTGCCGGACTTGTTTCGTGAAGGTCAAGGTATTGTTGCTAATGGTATTTTAGTCAATGGTGATACTATTGAAGCCAGTGAAGTGTTAGCGAAACATGATGAGAACTATATGCCAAAAGAGCTGGCAGACGATATCGGTGAAAAACATGTTAAGCCCAGTTATAGCCAAGCACAATTAGAGCCAAAGACTTAGTCTATCCGCTAGCTGGTAACTGGTAACTGGTAACTGGCAGCGTGATTAAGCTGCTACAGATAAAGCCATAGCCTTATTTAATACGGGTCATAGACAAAAAAAGCGAACTCAATGCTGAGTTCGCTTTTTTTTGATTTCAATGACCCGTCGTTAGGCTATAGCGCTTGTTCCAACTCAGGCATAACGTCAAATAAATCAGCGACTAAGCCATAGTCTGCCACCGAAAATATCGGCGCCTCTTCATCTTTATTAATGGCGACAATGATTTTTGAGTCTTTCATCCCGGCTAAATGTTGAATCGCGCCGGAAATACCAACCGCAATGTATAAGTCGGGTGCAACCACTTTACCGGTCTGGCCCACTTGCATATCATTAGCGGCGAAACCGGCATCAACTGCCGCTCTTGACGCGCCCACTGCCGCATCTAGTTTATCCGCCACTTTTTCTAACAAGTGAAAGTTTTCGCCATTGCCCATGCCGCGACCACCGGAAATGACCACTTTCGCCCCCGTCAGCTCAGGACGCTCTGACACCGATAAGGCTTCACTAACAAACTCTGTAAGCTGTAAATCATAGGCGATATCAAGCGGCTCGATAACGGCAGCACCGCCAGACAATGCCGCGGCATCAAATGCAGTGGTGCGCACTGTAATGACCTTGATTTCATCTAGCGATTTAACGGTCGAGATGGCATTGCCTGCGTATATCGGACGTTGAAAAGTATCCGCCGACTCGACAGCGCTTATTTCAGAAATTTGCCCAACATCAAGTAACGCGGCAACTCTTGGCATAATATTTTTTGCCGCACTGGTCGCGGCCGCAAAAACATGACTATAGGGGACATTATTCTGCCGATAACCGGCGGCGATTTCCGCTAAGGTATTGCCAATGTTTTCTGCTAACTGGTGCTGATAGCAACTCGCATCGGCCACTAGCACCTTAGTTACGCCATGTATCACAGCCGCTTGCTCTGCCACACTTTGACATTGATAACCCACCACCAGGAGATGAAGTTCATCATTGAGCTTTGCTGCCGCGCTGACCGCGTGCAAGGTCGCAGGGTTTAACCGACAATTATCATGTTCAGCAAATATAAGTATTGTCATCAGATCACCTTAGCTTGGTTTCTTAATTTATCAATTAACGCCTCAACACTGTCCACTAACACCCCGGCGCTGCGCTCACTCGGTGGCTGAACCGAAATTTGCTCACTATGAGATTTTAATTTTACTGCTAATGCTTCAGGTGTGGTGACATCTATCGGCTTACGTTTCGCTTTCATAATGTTCGGTAATGAGGCATAACGCGGCTCGTTCAAGCGTAAGTCTGTGGTGACAACAGCGGGTAAGGTCAAGCTCAGTGTTTGCAAGCCGCCATCGACTTCTCGCGTCACCTGCAGTTTACCGTCCGTGATTTTGACTTCACAGGCAAAGGTCGCTTGAGCGCAGCCAAGCAAGGCCGCTAGCATCTGGCCAGTTTGATTGTTGTCACTATCAATTGACTGTTTGCCTAAGATCACCAGTTGCGCTTGCTCTTGTTCCACCACTTGCGCCAACAGCTTAGCAATATTTAGCGGCTCAAGTTTATCTTCAGCATCAATATGAATGCCGCGGTCCGCTCCTAACGCCAATGCAGTTCTTAGCTGCTCTTGACAGGCCTTACTGCCGATTGAAACAACAATAACTTCCGAGGCAATACCCGCCTCTTTTAGCCGTATTGCTTCTTCGACCGCGATTTCACAAAACGGATTTAAGGCCATTTTCACATGGCTTAAATCCACATCACTTTGGTCGGCTTTTACTCGAACTTTCAAGTTAAAGTCGATCACGCGTTTTACCGCCACGAGTATCTTCATAACATAACCTTTGACTAGAGTTCGTGAAACTTAAGCAATTATCGACATCAATCGGTTTTTGATAATATTTTCCGCATCGCTGACAATGCGCTTAACCAGTTCATCTATAGTCGGCACATCATAAACTAGGCCAGACGACATACCGGCCCACCAAATGCCATGTTCCATATCACCGCTTTCGAGTAACTCACCACCGCGCTGACCTGAAACTAACGCGGCAACATCGTTAAATTCACTGCCTTCACGTTTTTCAATAGCCGCAACTTCCATTGAGACTGAGTTTTTAAAGACCCGGGCGGTATTGTTGAATTTTCTGAAAATAAGCTGAGTATCAAGCTCAGTCGCGCCAACGAGTTTATCTTTCAGGTTTTGATGCACTTGCGCTTCTTGCGTACAGAGAAAACGTGTGCCCATACTGACCGCATCAGCGCCTAAGGCTAATGCCGCCGCTAAACCGCGGCCATCACTAAAACCGCCACAGGCAACCACGGGAATATCAAGTTCATCGACCGCTCTTGGCACTAAAATTAACGACGGAATATCATCTTCGCCCGGGTGACCGGCCGCCTCAAAACCATCAATAGTGACTGCAGCACAGCCAACCGCTTGCGCTTTTTTGGCATGACGAATCGAGGTACATTTATGGATAACTTTTACCCCAGCAGCATTAAACATCGGCATAAAGGGGGCGGGACTGCGACCGGCAGTTTCCACCACTTTAATACCGGCATCAATAATCACTTGCGCATATTCTTCATAAGGCGGCGGTGTTAGCGTCGGTAAAATCGTTAAGTTGACCCCAAACGGCTTGTCGGTCATCGCGCGTGTACGCTCAATTTCCTTCGCCAGCAATGCGGGGGTTGGTTGCGTTAACGCACTTAAAAAACCTAATGCACCGGCATTGGCGACCGCGGCAACTAGCTCTGCCGTTGATACGCGTTGCATACCACCTTGAATAACCGGATGTTCAATATTAAATAATTCAGTAATTGGCGTTTTCATCTTTTTCTACTCCAAAAATCAGTTGCACTTGCCAGTATTTAGTTATTACCCAAGGTAATCATTTAACTGGCAAGGGTTATTTTAACTTCGTGAATAACACAGACCACAGCACTATTAGCTTTCCACTGCCCGTAATAATTCTCGTGAAATAATATGGCGTTGGATTTCAGAGGTGCCTTCCCAAATACGTTCAATACGGGCATTACGCCATAGGCGCTCAAGCGGCGATTCATCCATCAAGCCCATACCACCAAAAATTTGTACCGCTTCATCGGTCACTTTACCCAGTGTTTCACTGGCAAATAATTTCGCCATACCAGCATCACCATCGGTCATGGTATTAAGATCCATCTTTTGCGCGGTATACAAGGTTAAGAGATCGGCAGCGCGAATATTAGTCGCCATATCGGCCAGTTTGAATGACACGCCTTGTTTTTTGCCAATAGCTTCGCCAAATTGTTTGCGCTCTGCTGCCCAATTCACCGATAAGTCCATAGCGCGTTGTGCCTGACCAACACAGTTAGCTGCCACCATCACGCGACCGGCATTTAGCCAATCACTGGCAACATCCCAACCCTTGCCTTCGTCACCTAATATTTTCGAAGCTGGCACTCGACAATCATCAAAAAACATTTCGTATTGTTGATAGCCTAAGTTACTGACACAAGTCGGTCCTCGGCGTATCACTAAGCCTGGGGTATTAGTATCGACTAAAAATGAGGTCACTTGATTACGTTGACGGCCTCTGACTTCAATAACATCGGTCACAGCAAAAACAATGGCAAAGTCTGCATCACCGGCATGGCTGATAAAATGCTTAGAGCCGTTGAGAATAAAGTCATCACCGTCTCTGACCGCGCGAGTTCTTATACTAGCCGCATCTGAGCCAGCATCGGGTTCAGTTAGGGCAAAACAATCGACTTTTTCACCGCGTACACACGGCAATAAATACTCTTCAATTTGCTCGCCTTTACAGGCCATTAATATTTTGCTCGGTCTTGCCACGTAAACATGTAAAGCCCAACCCACTTTCGATAATTCACGCTCAATAATGGCTTGCGATAAGTAATCAAGTCCTGGGCCACCCGCACTTTCCGGCATGTTAAAGGCGTAAAAGCCTGCCGATATTGCTTTATCTCTGATTTGCGCGGCGAGCTCTTTGGGTACTTCACGAAGCCTTTCAACTTCCGCCTCATGCGGCAACAATTCTTTTTCGACGAAGCTATTTACCGCTTCGATTAGCATGTTATGTTCTTCTGTTAGTTGAAAGTCCATAAAAATACCGCCTCTAAATATGATTTTATTAAATAATGCCAAGCGGACAAATAACACTACACTGAGCGATAATTAACTCATCCACTTGCTATAACTTACGTGGTCGTGGGTTTAACAACCACGCCATTTTGGCTCGCGACGTTCTTGATGCGCTTTCGCGCCTTCAGTGGCGTCGCTGCTCACCAACATTTTTTCAAACTCTGGCCATTTACCCGCTCTGAGCTCTTGATAACACTGAGCAAATGATAAGGTTTCGGTTTCTCGCACCACTTCTTTAATGGCCGCGATAGACAGCGGCGCAGATTTCATGATTTTTGCGGCTAAGGCATGTGCTTCTGCTAATAATTCAGCTTGTGGAACCACTGAATTGATCAAGCCCAGTTCGGCTGCTTCTGTCGCCGATAAACGCTTACCGGTTAGTAATAGCTCCATGGCTTTCACCCGTGGCATAATTTTAGGTAAGACAAAAGAGGCAATATCAGGTGCTACACCAACTTGCGCTTCTGGTAACCAAAACTGTGCATTCTCGCTAGCAATAACAAAGTCAGCATTAAGTAGCATTTCAAAGCCAGCACCTAAGGCGTAGCCATTGACCGCACAAATAACAGGTTTAAGTAGCGAGTCCATTTCAGGAAAACCACCAAAGCCGCCTTCACCGAAATCGCCGGTATATTCTTCACCTTCGGCAATGGCATTTAAATCCCAACCACCACAAAAGAATTTTTCGCCCGCGCCGGTTAAAATAGCAACGCGTAGCTCAGGATCATCGCGAAATTGCGCAAATACCTTGCCCATTTCTCGGCTCAGCTCGGCATTGATCGCATTTCCTTTTGGCTTATCTAATACGATTTCTAGAACTTGGCCTTTAGTGCTTACATGTAAATATTCTGACATTTCGCTTCTCCTGTAAAAAACTTTTCCAGAGCGTTATCGTGATAATTACGCTCAATTGTTTTGGTGCGTACTTATACTCTGATACGTAATAAGGCATCGGCCGCTACTGCGCCTTTACCTTTAGCCCGAAGCATCAGCGGGTTAATATCTAATTCTTCGATGCTATCGCCGTTTTGCTCAGCAAAGTTTGCTATTGCTAAAATTACCTCAACGGCCGCGTCAAGGTCAGCTTCTGCCCGACCACGAAAGCCGTTGAACAATACCGCACTGCGTAAACTCTGCAAGGCATTCGTCACTTCGTCGCGACTAACTGGCAGTAATAATGAGCAGCTATCACGCATTAATTCCACTAAAATACCGCCGGCGCCAATGACTAAGTAAGGGCCAAATTGTTCATCGCGTACCACGCCGACAATAATTTCTGCCACCACCTCATCAATCATTTCTTCGATTAAAAAGCGGCTTGATAAGTGCCCCATATCGGTGACTGCCTGACTGACTGCCTGCGCGGTATTGAGGTTTAGCTTAACCGCGCCAACTTCGGTTTTATGGGCAACGCCTAAGCCTTTGACCACTAATGGAAAGTTAAGTTTTTCCGCCGCTAAACTCGCTGCTGCTGGACTGGTCACTATTTCGCTGTTCGGTACTGCGACGCCAAATGCCGCGAGTCGCTGTTTTGCTTGCGCTTCATCGAGCAGTGTCAGGGTTTTATCGTCTGCGCTTGGCTGCGGACAAAATAATGCAGCCGGTAACGGCGATTGCCATGCAACACCAATATCAGCGGCTGCTTGCAGGCCTTCAATACCTGTGTTCAGTCCAGCCAAAGGCACTATGTTGTTAGCCATTAATACTTTCGCGGTACTTTCTGGCATACATTCAGGCATGGTGGCCAATACGGCAACTTTTGCTTTTGTTTGTGCAACGGCATTAATGATAGCTTGTTGTGCGGGTTGCCAATTTGCATCATCACAACGGTCTGGACGCGGATAATCAAAGACACATAAGGATAAATCAAACTCGCATTCAATAAATGCCGCATAAGTTGCCGTTAAACGCTCGGTGTCTAGCCAGTCAAAGAGTTGATAATCTAATGGATTAGATACCGTGACCAAGTCATGAACCGTGTGTTTTATATTTTGATGATGCTCATCTGACAAAGCAGTTAAGTCAAAGCGTCCACGCTCAACCGCATCAGCGACTAAAGCGCCATCACCGCCAGAAGGACTCATTGAACCTAGCTTATAGCCGTTAAGTGGCCCGTGAATATGCAGTACTTTTAACGCTTCAATTAATGCTTCCATAGAATTGACTCGACCGACGCCATTACGAGCAAAAAGTGCGGCAATCAACTCATCTGAACCGGCTAATGACGCGGTATGTGATAAGGTAATTTTTTGCGCGACTGCCGAGCGACCTGATTTGATTGCCACCACAGGTTTGCCAAGCTCGCGGGCAAAGCGTATGGCACTTTCAAAAGCGCTCGGATCGCTAATACCTTCAACATAAAGGCCAATGGCGGTAACGCTGTCTCGTTTGGCAAACTCTCGGATCGCATCATGGAGATCAAATTTAACTTTATTGCCCAGCGACACCATATAACTGACCGGTAATCCGCGCTGTTGCATGGTCAAATTGACCGCAACATTGGAAGACTGAGTGATAATAGCCACACCCGTTTCGACCTTCTCTCCGCCATGTTGGTCTGGCCAAATAATGGCTTGGTCGACGTAATTCAGTAATCCGTAACAATTTGGCCCTAATAGCGGCATATCGCCAGAGACTTTTAATAGTTCTTCTTCTAGCGCTTGCCCTTCTGGGCCTGATTCAGAAAATCCGGTGGCATAACAAATAGCGCCACCAGCACCTAATGTCGCTAGTTCTTTGACAATTGCAATAGTTAAATTTCTATTCACCGCCACATAAGCGGCATCTGGCGCTGAAGGTAAATCTTTTATTGATGGATAAACATCTAAACCGGCAATTTGCTGTTTTTTCGGATGTACCGGCCAAAGCTCGCCTTGGAAGCCCGCTTTGATACATTGCTGAATAACCTCTTCAGCCTCTCTTCCACCTATGATGGCGATATTACGTGGTTGCAGAAAACGAGCAAATGACATAGTGATTATCCTGATTCAACTAGAGTCTGTTGATTATTTATTTTAGTCCTTGCTTAAAACTGAAAAAGCCAAAGACGCTAGGCATTGAAAATAAATTGGCTAACTAGGTAGCACTTTTAACGCGCAAGCTTTATTGGCTTGTGGCTCAAGCTGGCAACGATATTCGTTACGCGCAATTAAGCATTCTCCCAGTAACAAATCCATACTAATCAAACTACCCCCGCTATAAGTTGCTATTTTTGCCAAAATAGATACACTTTTCGACATAGCAATGAGCAAATGGTCAATTAAATTACATTTGTCATTAGCCATAACTTAGCTTTATGATGATGTTAATGACCACCTTAGCTGCGACAAAAAAGTAGCCCCTGCAAAATAGAGGAAATATTGACCATAAAACATTACTGTTATTTATTGCTGCCCGAGTTCAGTAATTTATGTTTATTCAACTCCATTGAGCCCTTGCGTGCTGCCAATAGCTTTATTGATGGCCCTGGTTATCAGTGGTCGTTAATCTCGATGGATGGTGGTGCTGTCACCAGCTCAAGTGGTTTTGAAATGCGTGTTAACGCCAGCATTTCGCAAATGCTCGCCAGCGACGACAAACCTGATGTGGTGATTGTCATGGCAAGTTATAACTACCAGCGCCATACCACAGATATCGTGGTTGAAAAATTACGGCAATTAAAAAATCACGTCAAAGTCATCGGCGGACTTGATTCTGGCAGCTACCCGTTAGCGAAAGCTAAGTTACTCAATGGTTATCGAGCGACCATTCATTGGGCTGAGCAGGAAACCTTCAGCGAGCAATTTCGCCAAGTTGAAGTCTGCAATAATCGTTATGTTATTGACCGAAATCGCATCACCTCGGGTGGCGCCACCACTGCGCTAGACTTGATGTTATCGATTATTAGCTTAGATTTTGGCAAGGAAATCGCCATTGCGGTCTCTGATTTATTAATTTTTGATACCGAGCGTTCTGGTAATACGCCGCAACGAGAACATGTGCCGGCAATGATAGAAAATCAAACACCACGACTTGCCCGAGCAATTAAACTTATGGAGCGGAATATCGAATCGCCCTTAACCGTGGCAGAAATAGCGGCACAAACCTTTGTCTCGCAACGTCAGCTGGAACGAGACTTTAAAAAGGTATTAGGCAATAGTATCGCCGGCTATTATTCAAGATTACGCATTATGCTCGCGCAACGCTTATTAACTGAAAGCAGTTTAAATATCACCGAAGTGGCGATTCGCTCAGGTTACAGCTCACGGGCATCTTTTAACCGCTCTTATAAAAGGATCTTAGGAAAAACCCCAACCGATGATAGAAAGGCTTAAGCGTTTTAGTTAAGGCGCTGTAAAGAATTAGCAATTAATGCATCAACCCAGCACTGACAAATTTTTGCCGCCTCATCAGGCGAGAAGTTAGTAGAATTTAACGACCATTCTAACCACAAACCATCCATTAAAGCGGAAAGCCCAGTGGCGGCTAAGCGAATATTTGTTGCTTCAACGCCAAGCTCCTTGACGGTGGCCGTCATTAATCTTTCTAATGTGGTAATCACCTTGTCATTAACTTCATTGCGCAATACCGCAATTGCTGGTTTTTGTTTGCTCAGTCCCCAAAAAACTAACCAAATCATCAGATAGTCTTTATCCAGTACAGGGCGCCGAAAACTGACATCAATAAATAATCTTAGTTTATTCAGTGCTGATGGCTCAGATGCTTGTTCTAATGACTGGCTAATACGGCTATAGATATCTTTGGTTAAATAACGGTAGGCTTCAGTAAGTAACTCTTCTTTTCCGGCAAAGTGGTGCGTTAGCAACCCAGCAGAAACGCCTGCTTCTTGGCAAACTTTACGCACAGATAAGCCGGCATGCCCTTCCTTGATGATACAGCGTAATGTGGCATTAATTAACGCTATTCGCCTTTCGTCTGGGCTTAAACGTGCGCCTGATTTAGTTGAGCTTGCAAATAAACCTTTCATAATACGTCCCTAAAATAATCTGAATTAACATCTAAGTATTTGATTTAAATACTAACAACTAAAAAGCACAAATAAAATGAACAGCCACTATTGTACACTCGTATAGTAACATGATAGCTTACTATACCGAAACAGTTTACCAATAAAATGATGCGACATGACTTAGCACGTCAGTTTAATTAAGCTCAGTCTTGTCGATAAAAATTTTTTAATTACTATTGTACGCCCGTACAGCTAAGCGTTTTTTTATCTGGTTATTGTACGACTGTATAGCTATGTTATAAATTGAGTTAGAGAGGCAACACCATGACAATAAATAAATTAGAGCAACTAACCTGTGGACAAGCATTGGTCAAGTTACTGGAAGCTTACGGTGTTGACACCGTTTTTGGTATCCCGGGTGTTCATACCTTAGATCTATATGATGGCTTGAGCGGCAGTACCATACAGCATATCTTAGCACGCCATGAACAAGGTGCAGGCTTTATGGCCGATGGTTATGCACGTGTTACCGGCAAACCGGGCGTGTGTTTTACTATTACAGGTCCTGGTGTCACCAATATCGCTACCCCAATGGGACAAGCGTTTGCTGACTCCATTCCTATGCTCGTGATCAGTAGTGTTAACAAAGTTAACTCAATGGGCCGTGGCCGTGGCGAATTGCACGAAACCAAAGATCAGCGCGCCATAACTGCGCCTATTTCAGCGTTTAGCGCGACAGCGTATAACCCAAGCGAAGTGCCGGCACTGATTGCCAGAGCGTTTAGCATCTTCTGTAGTGAACGACCGCGCCCAGTTTTTATCGAACTGCCACTGGATGTCATTAACGCGCCTATTGACGACAATTGGTTAAGTACGCCAGTGCAATTAGCGCGTCGACCTGCGCCTCAGCATAGCAATGTTATACAAGCAACCGATATGCTCAGCCAAGCGAAAAAACCTGTCATTATTGCCGGTGGCGGCGCAATAACAGCCGGCGGTGAACTTCAGCAATTAGCCGAACAGCTTGGTGCAACCGTATTTACCACAGTCGCCGCGAAAGGCTTATTACCTTCAGCTCATCCGCTTTATGCCGGTTCTATTTTATGTGTTGAACCAAGCTGGCAATATTTAGCCGATGCCGATGTGGTGTTAGCGGTCGGTACGGAATTAGCTGAGACTGATATGTGGCGTGAAAAGCTGCCGCTGTCTGGCAAATTGATCCGTGTTGATATCGACCCAGAAAAAATGAATGACTTCTATTTGGCCGACTTACCGATTATCGCCGACGCGGCATACACACTAGACGCATTTAACCAAGTCCTCGCTAGCAAAGAAAAAGTTGCCAGCCAAGCAATTGCCGATACCTTAAGCACCTTAAAAGCCAAAATACAAAGTGAAACTGAGCCGCTGCAACATATCCACCAACAAGTGTTAAATGTTGTCGCTAAGGTCATGCCTGAAAATGGCTTTATCTCGGCTGATATGACGCAAATAGCCTACACAGGGAATTATTTGTTTAACGTGGATAAACCGCGTTCATGGTTACACCCAACAGGCTATGGCACGTTAGGCTATGCACTACCAGCCAGTATTGGCGCTAAGCTTGGTGCACCTAATCGCCCAGGTCTGGTCTTAGCCGGTGATGGCGGAATTTTATATACCATCCAAGAATTAGCGACCGCGACAGAAGAGCTGACATCACCGCTGGTAATTTTATTGTGGAACAACGACAGTTTAGGACAAATACGTGACGACATGGTGGCACAAGGTATTGAACCGATCGGTGTGAACCCGAAAGCGCCAGACTTTATCCAAATTGCCGCAGGCTTTGGCTGTCAAACCGCTAAGCCCGAGTCATTACAGGCACTGGAATTAAATTTACGCGATGCCTTTAGCTTTAATGGTGTGACCTTAATTCAAATGAATGAAAATTACCTTAGCGCCAAATCCGGAGTATCAGGAGTCGCGCAATGAAGTATTCAGCCTTAACTGGCCGTATCGGCGGCGATTCCGCTGATGCTTGGCAAATCCTCTATCGCGCTATGGACCGACAAAAATCCGGTGAAGATGTCATTATCCTTGCCGTTGGCGACCCTGACTTTGATACCCCAACGCCGATAATCGATGCGGCTATCAATGGCTTGCAAACCGGTGCCACCCACTACACCGATGTGGTGGGTGACGCTGAATTAAGAGCAATCATTGCGCAAACCCATAGTCAGTCAACTGGGCAACAGGTCAGTAAAGAGCAAGTGGTGGTCATGAACGGTGCCCAGTGTGCCTTATTTGGCGCGGCGCAATGTATTATGGAGGCAGGGGCGGAAGTAATAATCCCTGAGCCGATGTATACCACCTATGAAGCGTTATTTAATGCCACAGGTGCTACCGTGGTGAAAGTACCGATGCGACCAGAAAATAATTTTCAAGTCTTGCCGGAAGATATTGCCGCGGCCGTAACCGATAAAACCACAGCCATTTTAATTAACAGCCCGAATAACCCAACCGGGGCGGTTTTTCCACGCAGTACCATGGTCGCCGTGGCAGAAATCTGTCAGCGTCATGATCTCTGGTTAATTTCTGATGAAGTCTATTCCACCGTTACCTTTGGCACTGAGCACTTTAGCCCCTGCGCCCTGCCCGGTATGGCAGAGCGCACCATTACCATCAACAGCTTATCAAAATCTCATGCCATGACAGGTTGGCGTTTAGGTTGGGTTGTCTGCCCAGAAGAAATGGCGGTACATTTAGGCAACTTAACCCTGTGTATGTTATTTGGTAGCCCTGCCTTTATCCAAGATGCCGCGAAAGTAGCTTTAACCACTAAGCTGCCAGAACTTGAACAAATGCGACAAACCTATCAACGTCGCCGCGATGTCTTTTATCAACACTTAAAAGACATCCCAGCGATACATTGCCACTTGCCTGAAGCAGGCATGTTTTTGATGGTCGACATTCGAGAGACCGGCATGTCGAGCCAAGATATGGCCGAGTTACTGTTAAATAAATTCGATGTCGCCACCTTACCCGGCGTTGCTTTTGGTCCCTCTGGTGAAGGTCATATCAGGGTCAGTTTAGGCGTCGATGAAGCCGACTTAGTCAAAGCCAGTCAGCGTATTGCCGCCTGCATTGACTATATTTTAGCCAACAAAGCTCAAACCAATACGGGTTAATGGTTATAAAACGTCATGCCAATAAATAAGCGATACTTTTATCTAGAAGGGTGTAATAAATGATTAATTATCAACAACTATTTATCAACGGTGACTGGGTAAGCTCTAGCAGTGAACAATATTCCGCCTTGATAAATCCGGCCACCGAGCAGCCTATCGCTAACATTATCTCGGGCAATCGAGAAGATGTTAACCACGCTGTACAAGCAGCGAAAAACGCCTTTCATGCCTGGTCTAGTACTTCGGGTAGTGAGCGGGCCCAATTTATTTCAGCACTAGCGGAAAAGTTAACCGAGCGAGAGCTCGAACTTGCCGCGCTTATTTCTGATGAGCTGGGCATGCCGCGTCATTTAGCCTTAGATATCCAAGTCAGAGGACCCATTCAAGGCTTAAGATCTTATATTGACTATGCCCATTTGATGGATGCTAGCGAGCAAGTCGGTAATTCCACCATAATCAAGGAAGCCATTGGCGTTTGTGCGCTTATTTGCCCATGGAATTATCCCTTACACCAAATTATTGGCAAGATCGCCCCGGCCCTTGCCGCGGGCTGTACTATGATAGTCAAACCGAGCGTAGAAGCACCATTGAGTGCATTTATGTTAGCTGAAATATGCGCTGAGATTGGCTTACCTGCCGGCGTACTCAATATTATCACCGGTCCAGGCCGTGAAATCGGCGATGCACTTTGTACTCACCCTGATGTTGATTTAGTGTCATTTACTGGCTCAAATCAAGTTGGCATCAGTGTTGTGCAAGCCGCCAGTCAGTCAGTGAAACGCGTTTGCCAAGAGTTGGGCGGAAAATCTGCCTTTATTATCACCGAAGATGCCGACCTTGCCGGAGCCGTCAGCTATGGTGTCGCAGATATCATGTGTAACTCAGGTCAAACCTGTACCGCGTTAAGCCGAATGTTAGTGCCAAAAAGTCGTTACGAGCAAGCCATTACCTTGGCAAAGTCAGCCGCCGAAGCGTTGGTGATAGGTAGCCCGCTAGAGCTAAGCAGTGATATGGGGCCATTAGTCTCTGCGCAGCAATACCGAAGTGTCTTAGATTATATTCAACTCGGTATCAACGAAGGTGCTCGCTTAGTCACCGGTGGACTAGAGAAACCTGCAGGGTTAAGCACGGGTTACTATGTTAACGCCACTATTTTTGCTGATGTTGATAACAAAATGCGTATTGCTCAAGAAGAAATTTTTGGCCCAGTGTTAGTGATGATCCCGTATGACGACACTGACCAGGCGATTGAGATTGCGAACGATAGTATTTTTGGTTTATCGGCCGCAGTGTGGGCAGCAAGTGACTCAGCAGCCATTAGCATTGCGAAAAAAATCAAGTCCGGCCAAGTCTTTATCAACGGCGCAGAATTTAACTACCAAGCACCTTTTGGTGGTTATAAACAATCTGGCAATGGCAGAGAATGGGGCGAAGAAGGCTTAAAAGAGTTTATCGAAATAAAAGCCATTCAAATTTGATCTTAACGCTTCATTGCGTGCTGAAATGACCACAGGATTAACAAATTTAGCAGTTCAGTGTTAATTAAAAATAAAATAAATTACAGGTGTTATACATGCTAGCAGATTCGTTAAATCAAGAACAACAAGCTAATAAGAGAATGAGTGATACTTGGGCGGTATTGCTCAGTATTGGTATTTTCCTGACCGTAAACAATATCATTTATAATGTGCTGTTTATTATTTTAGGCTCAGCCGCCGACTTAAAAGGCTATAGCGAGCCACAAATTGGCTTTTTAGGCACTGCCTATTTAATCGGTCAAATGGTGGCTAATTTATCCAGTGTGCTCTGGGTAAGAAAACTTAATTGGAAGCTGATGATAGGCCTAGCCACTGTGGTCTCAGTACTGTCATTATATGCTGCCGCCTTTGTAGATTATAATGGCTTTTTAATCTTATTAACCATCACCGGCCTAGCCTGCGGCACAGCACAAGCTTGTGTTATGTGCTGTATTAGTGGTTTAAAAGACCCTTCTAAAGCCTATAGCCTTGGCTTGGCATTACAAGTTATTGTCGCGGGCGCGGTTATTTACTTTCTGCAGCTGCATATTACCCCTAACTATGGCTATTCAGGTTTACTGTTTACTATTGCGGGCTTATTCGCTTTATCATTATTTTTCTTGCTCTCTATGCCAAGTACTGACGATAGAACGAGCACAGCAGTAGAAGGTTCGAAAAGCAGTAAAGTCGCGGCGCGTTTTTCAATGCCATCCATTATCGCCTTGAGCGGTATTGCGATTTACTTTATTGGCCAAACTGGCGTCTGGGGCTTCTTAGAGCGTATTGCGGTGTCAAAAAACATGGATTATGAGTTTATTGGTATTGTGCTAGGCGCAGTATTAGTACTTTGTTCGCTCGGGGCATTTTTAGCCATGAAAGTGGGTAGCCGTTTCGGTATTTTAAAACCTATGATCTTGGGTATCGGCTTATTTTTTATCTCGGTTATTCTTTGGGTGATCAGTGACAATAAATGGATGTACGCGTTATCAGCATTGATTTACGCCAGTGCCTGGAATTTCTGTTTGCCTTATCAATTATTAGCGGTCAATAAAACCGATAAAGATGGTCGATATGCCGCGATGATCCCGGCTTTTCAATCTATTGGTGGCGCGGCAGGCCCAGCGATGGCAGGTATTTTGATATTTGACGGCAACTTTAATTATGTTTACCTGATGGCGATATTTACCGCCTTAGCGAGCTTGGTTATTTTCTGGATGGTTACAAAAAGACATTCCGCTGATGATGCGGTAGAAGAATTAAATCTTAAAGCAGCGCAAGAAGAAGCGCAGATAGCGGCAAATAAGCAGCAACTATCATCATCGACAAACTAATCGGCTTTAATTGCTAAACTATTAATACCAAGCGGCCCCTTAAGCCGCTTGGTATAACTTGCTTGCCAGAATAAGCCGTTATATTGACTGCTGACACGACTTTATCCAATGCGAGCTCACGCTGCCCCGCCGTTTTCAACGCCCTCAACAACACCCACAACAATGCTAAAAGTCTAATCCTCAAAGACTAATACCGGCTTAACAGGGAATATTGGCCGCTTTTAAGCGCTGAATTAAGGGAGCTAACTCTTGTTCATAATGACGCCACTTGGCGACAGAATGTTGGTAAATAGGCTGTCTAACTTGTGCGGCACTGGCAGTGGTAGAGGCCGATTTATTATCATAAAAGCGTAAACATTGCTCTTGCCAAGGCAAATCGCAAAACGCTAATAGTTGCCGGGTTTGGCTTGGCGCATCTTTGACCAATTGTTCATATTCAATATCATAAATAACGCCGGGCATAACTGAGTGCCAATGCTTCATCAGTTTGTCATAGGCGATATAATAATTGGCTATTTCCGTTAAGTTATAAGAAAAGGCATAAGAGCTTTTAAATAGCTTTTTATAAATAGCGTAACAAGTATCAATCGGATGACGGCGTAGATGGATAATTTTTGCCTTAGGCATGGCTTGATGAATTAAGCCGGCATAAAGAAAATTTAACGGCATTTTATCGATCAGGATATCATCTTCCGGCACAAGTTCAGCGATGCTGTCTATATATGCTTGGCCTAGTTGGTCAAAATTAAGCTGCTGACTCAGAGCAACTAAATCCTGACTTTTAACTTGCTGTCGGCTGTTTAGCTGTTGGCACTGCTCAACAAGAATAGTGGCAAAATTATTTAACTCACCGGCAGAAGTGACTTGCTGATGGCTTTCAAGAATACGCTCAACCAAGGTTGTGCCAGTGCGCGGTAAGCCAATAATAAAAATAGGCGCTTGCTCACTCGTACCTTTTGCTGTGCTATTCACCCAGCTTTGGTTAAAGGTTTCAATAACCCGTGCTATGGTTTGGGTTTCTTTTTCCGCTTGATACTGCATGTGCTTTCTGCGGGTATCGGCGCCCGCTTTTAAATAGCGAAAAGACGCTTGATACTGACCTATATCTTCTAGCTCTTTTGCCAGCGCATAGTTAACTTTGACGCTGTTTCTGGGATCTTCGATACCCTTAGCTAAAATTTGCTCTAATTGTTTAATATGATTTTTATCGGCTTTTTGCGTGATTATGTCAGAGCGCAAGGCAATGGCCTCGTAATCTTGCGGATTGAGCGCTATGGCTTTATTTAATGCCACTTCCGCGGCCGGCATATTACCCAAAAAACGTTCAATAGTGGCAATATTATAATATAACGAGGCACTTTTATGCCCACGTGCCAGCATGTCGCGATAAAGCTGCAAGGCTTGCTCGTAGAGCTTCAAACTACTAAGGCAGGCGCCTAAAATGCCAGACAATTCTGGGTCTTTAGGGGCTAGCGCATAAACCTCTAATGCTAACGCTTTTGCTTGCGTAAAGTGTGAGCAAACATGTAAGCATTTGACTTTTTTTAGCTTAGTGGCGATATCGTCGGGCGTAAACTGTAATATTTGATTAATTGAGTGTAACGCCTCATGCGGCTGTTTAGTCATTAATTGGATTTGCGATAACAATTGCCAAGCTTGCTGATATTGTGGATAAGATACTAACAATTCTCGGCAAGCTTTTTCCGCACTGCCGTATTGCTTATGCTTTATGTGTTGGCGAGCGTGTGCAAGCGCTTGTTCTGGGATATTCATCTCGGTACTCATCTCAATATTAGTCAGTTAAATTATGCTTAAGGCACAAATAAACCATAAAGTGGCTAGCAGTTAAAACAAAAATGACCAACAGCTAAACAAGATAAGACATTATCTTAAATAGCGGTTGATCAATAGGCTGACATTTTTCACTTTAGCTCAGGATAAAAACTCAATAAAACTGATATAAAAGCCCGCTGTACACTAGTGCAAGCTTTTAAATCAGTTAAACACTGCTTACCCTAAGTAGGATTTTTTAATAGGTATACTTAAATCCTAAGCCAACAGTAAACGGACGTGCGACATAGCTATAAAGGTCACGTTTAGTTGGGTCAAGCGCGGCAAATTTTGCCCCGCGGGTATTGGTCGGCGCTCTTTCATCAGTAATATTATCAGCAAATAAGTTAATACTTAAATTTTCATTCAGCTTGATAAAGACTGACGCATTTAACATGCTATAACTATCAACATGGGTGAAGTTTTGCGTATCAGTAGAAAAAGCCGTTGTCACTTCATCAGTAAACGAACCGTTCAAGTGATATGAAACCTCGATATCATCGATATATTGAAAATAGTTAACCGCTAAGGTCACCATATTTTCAGGGACACCTGGTAACTTATCACCATCAACACCATTGATACCATCAGTAGAAAAATCTGCGGTTAAGGTTGCATCGGTATAGGCATAACCTGCCGTGACCGTTAAGTCGTCGGTAATGGTGAAATGACCTTCAAGCTCAAGCCCCTGTGAACTTGCTGTTTTACCATTAGTCAAAATAGTAAAACCGCCATTAGGTGACGATGTCGTTAAAATAACATCATCCCAATCAATGCGATAAGCGGCAACATTAAAGCGTAACTTTTTATCTAATGCATAGCCTTTCGCGCCGATTTCAAGGCTTAAGGCGGTATCGTGAGTATAATCGACGAGGTTTTCTGGTTCAGCCCACGGCCCTGAGGTCGGGATACCATTACTACCACCATTTCGAAAGCCTTCTGCTAACGTGACATAGGCCATAACATCATCAGAAATATCATATGAAGTATTGAGCTTAAAAATATGATCGCTGATTGCTGAGCTATTATCACCACCGTAGACACCGCGTGGGTCAACGCCATCATCAGAGTTCCAACTGCCAAACAATGGCGAACGGTTTTCGATACTATTGGCAAAGGTGGTTCTAAAAAATCTTGCACCACCGGTCACTTGCCACTTATCGGTTATTTGATAAGACAATTCACCAAATAAAGCTTTATCGGTTGCTTCAATTTGTTGATATGAGGCATAGAATAAGTCATTTTTTTCACCTAGATCATTTAGTAATCTAACTTGATCGGCAAAGTAGCCGTTGTTGTCATCATGCCAATCATAAAAGCCACGATGAAAGTCTTCGTTGCTAACATCTAACTCTTGTTTGCTATAAAACGCACCGACTATCCAGCTTAAAGCATCTACGCCATTTGACGATAAACGTATTTCTTGGCTGAAAGTTTTTACATCTTTGTCATATTGACCAATGATAGACTCGCGCGGAAAACCATTATAGTAATAATCGGCCCAATAGCCTTTATTGTAATATTCGCCAGATTGATCGCCGGTTAAATCTGATTCACTTTCAAAGTGCGAAGTTGCTGAGGTTAAGGTAGCAAAACCTAAATCCGCTTCTATTTCTAATGAGCTCAGGCTTAACTCGCGGGCAGAGTTTTCTCGTACACGTTGTAAACTGATATAGTCGCCGCCATCGCTATGTTGGTCATTCGCCACTTGACGGTCGCCAAATTCATCCTGTTGTATTTGATGACTTGCCGTGATGTTAATATCGTCATTAACGTACCAGCGCCAGCTAAGTTTTAGATGCTTGATGGTTTCTTCATTGCTGTCTTTTTTGGAAAATTCTTTGTTAGGGCTATCCGGATCACTTGGGTCGGCTGAAATTGGCTGGTTGTTATCGTCATAAGCGTAGAGTCGGTTGGCATCAATAAAGCCTGCACGTTTGATATAACCACCGACAGCGCGAATCGCCATATCGTCATTTAATGGTAGGTTTAGTACTAGGTGAGTGTCGCTGTTAAGGCCACCAGCACCATCTGTTTGTGAGCCGCGGCTATGAAATTCAAATTCTGTTTCGTCAACGTTAGGCTTTTTACTAATGTAACGAATCGTGCCACCGAGTGAGCCTGAGCCATATAAAGTACCTTGTGGTCCTCTAAGCACTTCAACTCGTTCAATATCTTTTAAAATTACGTTATAAAACAATGGTGTTTCATCAACATAGACAGATACGGTAGGGGCTGCGACTGTGGCAAGGTCGGTAAAACCAGAGCTACTGGTATTTAAACCTCGAATGATTAAGCCACTGTTAATACCTGAGTCTCGGCCACCAGTGTCAGTATAGGCTAAACCCGGTACCGACTGCGCCAGTTTAGAAAAATCAACAATGCCCTTCTTTTCAAGAGCCTCTGCTGATGTCGCTGAAACATTATAGGGCACTTGCATTATGGACGTCGCTCGTTTGGTCGACGTGACGATTATTTTTTCAATGTCATCATCGGCAAATACTGCCATGGCAGGAAACCCAATGCTGGCTAGTATAATGCTCTTTGCAAGCAAGTTGAGATTCTGTTTTTTTGTAGTCACTTTCATATCCGCTTCCCCTCGATTAATATTATTATTCTTCGACAACAACAAATTAAAGCTCTTATTTTTGTACTCGGTCTAACATGTCATGTATTTATAATGACTCAGTCAGATCAAGTAAATGTTGCTATTTTGGTCATAAACGGTACGTTTTGCGACATTCAGGAGGTTAATATCTGAACAATTTAGGGTGGTAGTAAAAGCGATTGGTTATCATAAAACTAGCGAGTGATAGCCGGTAAATGGCAGTTTATACTTGCGCTGAAGTTAAACTCACACAGCACAGGCTGATAAGGGTCAGTCCGCAAAGAGTTATCGCAAAGATAAGATACCATTAGTTTCATTAAGTTTGTGCGCTTATTGAGCCTAGAATAAATCAGGGCATGGCGCTTGATTAAGCAATCGCTAGCTTATGTGAATTGAGAGCACAGGTTTTTGGTTCCAGAGAAAATCTAAGTACTCACTACCAAGTAAGCACCGCTACCATGGAGCATTTTTAACCAGTACCAGTACCAGTACCAGTACCAGTAGGCATGATTGAGTGAAATAAGTATAATAGCCACTAATGAGTAGAGCATTTCTACTGTTTTAAATTACCAACTATTTCGTTAGTTATTTAATAATTAGAACAGCTCGTACGTTAAATAAATGCCTTACCTTTGGCAATTTATCCTTCGTATAGAATAGGTCAATCTATTAATGGAACTGGAATAATACTTAACGAGTTAGCTGATCTAATAATGACAAGTCGGTCGCGCGAATAAAACGCAAAGTTTCACCGCTCTGCGTTTCATTAAAGATCAGGATTAAAGCCATTTTTAATTTTTTCTATCCGCTCTAGATGTCGGTGGTGCGCTTTTAACGCTGCAACAGCAAAGGCGCCAATAATAGCGACTATGGGAATTAATAACGATAATGTTTCAGGTTGTAATAAAGTTTTTAGCCAATCCATCGGGTAACCTACTTTTTATTGTTAGTTATTCTTCGAAATATGTACCCCAACCATCATAATCAACTTTGCACTGTTTTGCTAATTCGAACATCTTTTTCGTTTCATCGAAAATAATATCGAAATCCAAGGCCTGTTCAGTGACAATATCAAATGCAAAAACTTTCTCTCCCGTCTCCAATTCAGCTTCTTCGGGCTCTTCAATCTCAAAGCCCATTTTAAATGCCGTAATTGCCGCTTTTTCCAGAATATCAAAATCAATACTAGAAAAATGATGCTCAATTGTATGATGAACTTCTTCATTAGTACCATCTTCAACTAACGCGGCAATCAACTGCTCTGTATGCTCTTGCCATTGTTGCAATTCTTCATCAATCATTCTTTTATCTCACTCGGTTGCTTATCTGCTAATTTTTTGTCATTTGAACTGGCGAGCTGGTGGCCTGTTTCTTGATTTAATTGTTCAATTTTTGCTAACATAGCACTGCGTGTTTTATTCGCTATGGCGCGAACTTTTTCCTTATCTTCACCCGATAAATAAATAGGGTCTAAAAATTCAATAATCATTTTGCCATTATTCCAACGATTTAAGTCAATGGTTTTATGAGTATTACTAGCGCAAATTGGCACAATCGGCACTTCAGCTTTTGCGGCGGTGCGAAATGCGCCTGTTTTAAAGGGTAATAAGCCGCGACCATAGCTACGTGTTCCTTCAGGAAATAACCAGACCGATAATTTTTTCTCGCGAATTTTTTTCGCGGTCAAATCTATGGTATTCATGGCTTTATTTTTATTTTTTCGGTCTATTAAAATATTGCCAGTCAGCCAATACATTTGGCCAAAAAATGGGATCCATTTTAAACTTTTTTTACCAACACTGACAGTGCCGGGTTGTACAGCACCACTGACGGTAAAAATGTCATAGCTATTTTGGTGATTACAAATATAGACCACAGGGCCAATATTTTTTGACGACTCAGGTATTCTCACTTCAACGTCTAAGCCCAAAATTTTCGCAACTTTGCCCATATACTTAGCTGTATGGTGGACATTGTCGCGATGAAATGGGCGGATCAAACAGTACAAACAAGAGAGAATAGAGATGAAAACTAAGGTAAATGTCATCAATATGACGCGAATTACAGCTAACAAAGGGCATTCCTAGAAAATTTATCAGGCGTGATTATACCCTTAATTGCTAAAATAACTAAACCTAGAATTTAGCTATGGGTAAGGAAACGCTTTAAGCAACTTAACTGCTCCTGAAAAAGCATAAGATCTTATCGCGCTATGACGAGTGACTACTGATAGTGCTTAAGATAACAACAGCCTTAAGCTGAGTTAACGGGCAATTTGAATTTCACGGTATTTTTTATAAAGTAATTTCAGATGCTCATATTCAAATGCGGAGCCTGAGGCATAATAGCGAAACGGTAAAGATGATCTGGCATCAATTGCATTTAACAATGTCATAAACAGCTCTTCATCTGCGCCCAGATTTAGTTCATTAATGGCTTGTTGATACGCTAATGTATCAAACGCTAAGCCTGTAGCGTCTCGTAATGATGAGGGGCCTAACAAAGGAAGTACCAGATACGGTCCGGCGTCCACGCCCCAATATCCCAGTGTCTGGCCAAAGTCCTCATTTTGTTTGGTAAACCCTATCGGTGTTGCGACATCAAATACCCCGACCAAGCCTAAGGTTGAATTAAGTAAAAAACGTGCGAAAGTTTCACCTGCCACTGGTAATTTCAACTGCAACATAGCATTAATAAATGTCTTCACTTCCCCCACGTTATTAAAAAAATTACTCACACCGGTCTCAACAACATCTGGCGTGATATTTTTATAGCCAACAACTATTGGTAATATTACATACTCATCAGCTTTTGCATTAAAATAATACATACGACGATTAAACCCTTCCCAAGGGTCACTATAGGCGCTCATTACCCCCAGTTCTTCATGCTGAACCGGTAATGCAACTTTTGGCGCCATTGCGTTAGGTGCTAATGTGGGTACTGAGGAGCAGGCTACCAAGAAACAAGCAAATAGAATGGTTAGAATGTGAGCATACTTATTTGCAAACGCCGGCATTAATTCTCCCCCCCTTGAAACTGAGCGTGTAGATACTCAAAAAAACTTAACCTGTCGATATTGCCGCAATGTCCGCCACGAGGGAAAATTTTTGCACGTTCGGCAAAAATTGACTGTAGATATTCTAGCTCTCCGGCTTGTAAAATAATATCGTCTTGATTCGTCACTAAGTAAACTTTATCCGAGCTTTTTAAATAACCTTCAATAGCATGTAAACTGTAACGGTGGATCAAATCTGCTTTTGTCGTAGCGCTATCTAGTCGTTGAGCCCTTGGTAACATAGCGCCATCAAAATAATCACCAAAGGTAATATCGCTAGCGCGATGCATTGAGTGGGTTAAACTCTCAAACTTGTCTATGATGTGGTTTTTGTAAGTAATTGCGCCGGCGTTAAAACTGACATCTAAGGCAAATATCATATCTGATGACGACATTCTAAATGAGGCGCCAATTAACAATTTCAATTCCGCTTCCGTTAAATTAGCATTTTTGAATAAACTGAATATCGAACCCTGATCAAAATTTGACGATTTTTGTAGTGCATAGCCATTAGAGAAGCGTTCAAAAATTTGATCGAACATCGCCACTGCAGCTTGGCGATTGTTTCGCAGGTCGAAATATTGGTCTAAAATAGTCACTGAATTATATAAGCTTACCGGTGGGTTAATCAGTAATACTTTTTCAAAATCAAACGCCTGCTGGCCTTCATCAAGGAGTGCGATAAACGCAGAATGCGCGCCACCTAAACTGTAACCGGTGATAGAAAATGACGATGCTTCTACCTCATCTTGTGCTTGAACCTGTGCCCAAACCAATTTCATCACGTGATATAAGTCTTCAGCATCATGTGTTAAATCACCAGGCATGTAGGTGCTATTAGCTGAATTGACAATATAATTGGCAAAGGTAGGTGATGACAATGAAATTACATGATAACCCAGTTGATAAAAGCTCTTTTGCAAACTTTTCATTTTTGCACTCTCAAAACTCGCGCCAGTGCCGGCAATAATAAAAATCAACGGCGCACTAGTTTCTTGCTTTACCAATGAGTATTTCATTTTTTTATTAAACCAAAACACTGCTGGTATTTCATCTAATGGCTTAATTGTTATGCGTTTATTAATAACCTTCAAAGCTTGGGGTAAGTCTGCGGCGGGCTCTTGGCAGTAACCAGTAACCGTGGCTTGATAACGAGAATATTGCAAATCGCAATCCGGTTTAACCAGGGCAACTTCATCTTGCCTACTACTACAACCTGATAGCAATATGATCAATATAACACTCAATAAGCGCACTGCACTCCCCCTTAATCGCCGCTGTTTTTTTTATTTTTTTGGTATAGATAAAGCCTGAGTTGGCATTAAATTAAATTTTATTATTTCACTGCCTATTGGCATACTAAACCTCAGCTAGCCAGTATTAGCACCTTAATCAACACGCGCTATATTCTAACTTTTGGCCGATTAAAAGTATCTAAATATAACTCTGAAATTTAAAAATTAAGTCATTTTTTCACACAATTTTATTTTCATTAGCTATAGTTTTAGTTCACCGACTAAAAAATAAAAACTAGCGCGGCGAGAACAAATTTCCCGCTAAGCTCTATTTTACCCTAAAGTAAATTTAATAAGTTATGGGATTTATATGACTGCGACTTTAATTCACAAGTTACGCGACATTATTATGGCTGTAATACTGTTGCACAATGCCACTATAGCAGCTGAACAATTTACTCAGCCTGGGTCTGCTATTACCGATGCGTTAGCGGAAAACAGTAAAAGTTCACTTGAGCATCACTCGCCCTTTTCAACTTTAAACTTACCTGAAGAATGGGGGCTGTCTGCACTTATTATTAAAGCCAGCAGCAGCCAGAAAAGTGATGAAATCAGTATCGAGCAGCTGTTTTTAGTTGATAAAATTAAAGCCTTGCAAGAACATATTGACTCACGCTTCCAAACAGGACTGTACAGCTTAAAAAACAATTATATTTTATCACCAAGCTATAGGCCTTTATTGGCTAATGAATTATTACTCAGTCATGTTGTTAGCAGTGATTTATACCAATTTGGTCGCTTAAGTACAGAAACAGGTTACAGCAACACCAGCTCCTTACATCAACAGAATATCAAAGCTTATATACATAGCGCTTATAGCGTACTGCGCAAAGGACGATTTGATTTATCTTTGACGGCAAGTTTTGAGAGTAGCCAGATGCCACAAACAACATTTGCTGCAGCGCCGGCGCTAAATCCGCTTGTTAAAAGCCAACATAATATTCAAGCCACAGCCACTACGCTTGGAGTTATTGGCAGCTTCGATCTCTCGACCCGCTGGAGTGTCATTAGCGCTCTAACGGTTAGTCATTTAAGTTATGACGATTTAGATGGTGGTTTTTCAATCATTAATAAGCGCAATATGGCATTGATTGGCACTACTTATGCCTTTTAGTATTGACTTACTGGCACTGTTTAATCTCTTACTTATTGAGCATATAAATTAACTCAGTGTTTCATTTAATATATAGCCTTTACCCCAAACGGTTTCAATGCGCACAGCCATCATGCCCTCGCCAACTAACTTGTCGCGTAGCTTAGAAATCCGAACATCGACAGTACGTTCAGTACCATTGTAAGGACGATTCAATAAGGTGTTATAAATTGCATCTCGAGTCATCACTGTCGCTGAGTTTTCCATTAACAAGGCTAATAACCGAAATTCAAACGAACTTAATCGAATAGTACGACCGTTAATTTCACATTTATGGGCTTGTGGGTACAGGGCAATATTACCTAATTTTAACAGCGCTAACGCCGGTATTTTTTTTACCGGCTTTCGGCGTAACATGGCTTCAAGACGTGCTTTTAATACTTTGGGGGAGACAGGTTTACTGATAAAATCATCAGCGCCAAATTCAAAAGCCGTAATCTGATCCTCTTCAGCCTCCCGAGCGGTTAGGACAATAATTGGCTCATGATATATTTTTCGCAGCTCATAGCAAACATGGAAGCCATCTAACTCTGGTAAACCAATATCTAGAATCACTAAATCAGGCTGATGCTCAATTATCGCTGCTTTTGCTAAATCACCACGGAAAACCTGCTGGACGACAAAATGAGATTTTTCTAAAAATGATTTGATCAAGTTAGACACCATGCGATCATCTTCGATTAATAGTATGGTTTTAATACTCTTCTCTACGGCTATTTCTGTTTTAAGACCTAACATAAGCTATTCCACATCATCACGGGCAAGTCCGATCGGCGCAGTATAGCGGTATTAGCTGCACAAAAAGTAGTATTATGTTGCTAGGTTAGTAACATAATGTAATCACCTTACATTTGTTATTTAAAAGCAAATAAATGACCTAGCTCTGAGGTAAATCACTATGACACGGAGGGAAGAGCAAAAAGCCAATTCGTGGAAGGAATTGACTTTTTGCTCATTAAACGCAGCTACTAAAAATGCTCTTCAGTAATATCAAATAGCACATTTTGACCCGATTTTGCGGCAGTGATCAATGACTGACAACGTGGCAATAAGCGTGAAAAGAAGTAGCGTGCAGTATGAATTTTACTTTGATGAAAACTACTATTGCCATCTGCTTGCAATGACACTTGTGCCATTTTAGCCCAAGTATATGCCATGGCGGTATAGCCAAAAACATGTAAATAATCATTTGCCGCACAACCTAACTCTTCTTTCGATGTTTGCGCTGCACTTAACAAGTATTCAGTTAGCTCAGCAAGTTCCTCGACAGCAATTGCTAAAGGCTGAGTAAACTCTTGCATGGCACCTGCTTGCTCTGCTTGAATATAAGCACGGACTTCGTTAAGGAAAACTTCTACTAACTGTCCGTTGCTGCCCACCACTTTACGGGCTAACAAATCCATTGCTTGGATACCGTTGGTGCCTTCGTAAATTTGTGAGATACGGGTATCACGCACTAATTGCTCTTGTCCCCACTCGCGAACGTAACCATGACCACCAAAAATTTGTTGACCTGCCACAGCACTTTCAAAACCTAAATCGGTAAAAAATGCTTTCGCAATCGGCGTCATCAGAGCGACAAGATGCTCCGCTTTCTGCTGCGCTTCACCACTGCCATAAGTGGCAATATCTAACTGCATAGCAATATACGTTGATAAAGCTCGTGAGCCTTCATTCATGGCTTTCATATTTAATAGCATACGGCGAACATCGCCATGCACTAATAGCGAGTCAGCTTGCGCATTGGGAGACTTAACCCCGGTTAACGAACGGCCTTGAATTCTATCTTTGGCATATTCTAGAGCATTTTGGTACGAGCGCACTGCCGCACCTAAGCCCTGAATACCAACACCGATACGTTCAAAGTTCATCATGGTGAACATACAGGCCAGACCCTTATTGAGTTCTCCGACTAAATAGCCCTTAGCATCATCAAAGTTCATCACACAGGTCGCTGAAGCATGAATACCCATTTTATGTTCAATTGAACCACAGCTGACTTGGTTTCGCTCACCGAGTGATTCATCGTCATTAACATGAAATTTTGGCACCAAAAATAATGAAATACCGCGCGGGCCATCTGGTGCATCTGGTAGCTTAGCTAACACTAAATGAATAATATTTTCGGTTAGATCATGTTCGCCTGCGGTAATAAATATTTTCGTGCCTGAGACCAGGTAGCTACCATCGTCTTGTGGTAGCGCCTTCGTTCTGATCATACCCAAATCTGTACCGGCATGTGCTTCAGTTAAGCACATGCTTGCACACCATTCGCCGGCATACATACGGGTTAAATAACGCTGCTTTAATGCTTCACTACCATGCTTTGCTAACGACAAGCCGGCGCCGGCAGTTAAGCCAGGATAAAGTGAAAAGGAGATATCTGCTGAACATAACATTTCTTCATGAAAAGCGGTCAGCATTTTCGGCATACCCATACCACCAAACCCAGGCTCGCCGCCGAGCGACGTCCAACCGCCTTCAGCATAGGTATTAAACGCTTCTTTATAGCCTGGCGCCGTGGTGACTTTACCGTTGTCGAATTTTACTCCGACTTCATCACCATTACGCGACAAAGGCGCTATTTCTTGCTCTGCAATTTTTGCGCATTCTTGCAAAATGGCTTCGGCAGTTTCTCGGTCAACCCGCTCAGCTAATGTTGGTAATGACTGCCATAACTTGTCGGCATTAAATACGTCATACAACAAAAAATTCATATCTTTTAAAGGCACTTGATAGTCAGCCATTACATTCTCCGAACAGGTAATTTAAACAAATAATTAAAACAGTTGTTTGAATATATATCAAACACAGTAAAAGTAAAGCGATAACGAGAAATTCGCATGCCAGTAGAAATTAACGTAAGCTTGAGTTATTGATATTTTTCGATGATAAAGGTTAGTGGTGAAAGTTTTTAGCACTGTGGTAATTTTATTATGCTTTTTCCCTGCTCTGCTTACGGCCAAGCAATTAAAGTTCAGTAAAACAACCACTGACGAGCAGGTACAATTCAACTACCAATGGCTAGACCAAACTCAGCAAAGGCAATCGCTGAGCTTTGCGATTGATAAAACACAAATATTTAATCGCTTTAGAAACTTCAAAAGTTATAAAGCCATGCAGGCAAGAAGGTATATTAATCAACAGCTGAAAAAAGCCTTAACCCGTGATCCCATCGCCGATGTTCGTATAAACTTTTCTCGCCGTGGTAATAATTTACAAATGGAGATAAAAGGGGAAAACCAAAGCGCCGTTGACCATGCCCAGCACACCATAGCCAGCCTTGAAAATGAGCTAATGCAGCAGCATTTAGCGAAAAACTTTTATACTCAATTTGTTAACTATGACAACAATAACGCCATTAAACCTGACCATGTTCGCTTCGCACAAGCGTCAGTTCATGACTTTAAAGCACTAAAACCTCTTATTCTTGATAGTGTTTCCATTCTTAATGTTCGAAAAGTCACTGATTATGTGCTCAGCTTTGTGCAAAGCATTCCTTATGCAACGCTAGAGTCAAGAGTGACGTCAACTGGAGTGGGCTTTAATCCGCCACTACAAACGCTTTGGCAAAACCAAGGTGATTGTGATAGTAAAGTCACCCTGACCGCAGCCATGCTAAGAGCATTAATGCCACGGATTAAAATACAGCTAATTTTTATCGATAATCATGCGCTTATCGCCATCAATATGCCAAGCCAAGGTGACGAGCTTACTATTTCAGTCGATGGCCTAGATTACATTTTAGCTGAGCCAACAGGGCCTGCTATGATGCATGTAGGTGCATTGTCTGCGGATGCGGAGTTTGCCATACGCAACGGCCGTTATTATGCCGAGGCTTTTTTTGCCGAGCCTAGTCTCTAGTCTCTAATTGCGACAATATACTCTCTCTCAAGGTCTTAAGGCTAATCGGTTTGGCGATATGTAAGTTCATGCCTATCGCTAAGCATTGCTGTTTATCTTCTTCACGTGCGTGTGCTGTCATAGCAATAATAGGTATGTTGCGATATTGTCGCTGGGATCGAATATGTTTTGTTGCCGTTAAACCATCCATGATCGGCATTTGAATATCCATCAAAATAATATCAATATGCTGCTCTGGTAACTTATCCAATGCCTCTTGACCATTTTGCGCGATAATCACCTGCGCCTGCAACGACTCTAATAATTTAACCGCCACTAATTGATTAACCAGATTATCTTCCACTAACATGATTTTTAATCCACTCAGGCATGTTCCTCGCGGCTTTTTGTCAGCAATCACGACATTGGCCAGAGACAGGGGCTCATCTGATGACAGTCGCTGTAGTTGCTCGGCTAATTTTGCAATCACCTGGCGATATAGTGGCATTTCTAGTAGCTGGTAATTAACGCCATGACGGTTCAACTGTTCAAGTAACACAGAGGAAATAACACTGGCGACTGGCTGACATAATGCCAGCACAACAACCTCTTGCTGTATTATATTTAAGTCAATTTCCTTCAGGCCTTGTGGGTAATTACTGCTATCAATAAAAAGTATTTTATGCGTTTTAGGACTTTTACTTTTTAGTTCAGTCATTTTGGAAATATCTATGACTTGTTGACCAATATCGTGAAAATTTTCACGTATTTTATCGGGCATATAAACGGCAAGGTTCAGTACACTAATGGCTGAAAATGGCTCTTGAAACTTAGTTAAGCAGTTACCAATATTGTCACTGTTTACCTGAGAAGTTGAAACATGCAATGGTAGCGCAAGGGTAAATTCAGCGCCGTGACCTAAGGTACTTTCAATAGTGATTTCGCCGCCCAGTAGTTGCGCGATATGTTGACATATTGACAAGCCTAATCCAGTGCCACCATAAACACGGGTCATTGATTCATCGGCTTGTTTAAAAGCTTCAAATAAACCGGACTGCTTAGTTTTTTCTATGCCGATGCCGGTGTCTTTAACCTTAAATAAAATTGCAATACACTCTACATCAGTGGGTTCGCCCGATAATGACACGCTAAAATCAACTTTGCCCCGTTCGGTAAATTTAATCGCATTATTAAGTAAATTGCTCAGCACTTGCACTAAGCGCATAGTATCGGTATGGACTTGTAATGGTACTTGGCTATCAATGGCAACACTCAGGTTCAACTCTTTGCCGACCAAGGCGGTAATGTTGAGATTAAGGGCTTGCGAGACTATGCTATCAAGTTCAACAAGCTCTTTATGCACCGACATATTTCCCGACTCTACTTTGGCAGAATCCAGTAGCTCATTAACTAAATACAGTAAGGTGTTTGAAGCGGTTTCCGCATTCACTAGATATTGCTCTTGCGCCTTGTTTAACCGGCTTTGTTGCAACAAAAAAAACATCCCTTGAATAGCATTAATTGGCGTGCGAATTTCATGACTCATATTTGCCAAAAATTGACTTTTGATTTGATTCGCTTCTTCAGCTTGGTTTTTCGCGCGCTGCAGCGCTTGGTTGACCTCATACTGGCGGGTGACATCACGGATCAGGACAATACTGCCCAGTAAAACATTATACTCGTCATAAAACGGCGCCTGATAAATTTCATAACTATGATTTTCGGTTGAAACTGTTTGTTGATGGGCTACTGGTGATTGTATTGCTTGGTTATTGGCAACGCTTTGTGCCACCTTATCACCTAAACCTTCGGCAATAAAATCACTAATTTGATAGCCTAATATATCGGCTTCTTTTTGCAGTACCAAGTTTTCAACCGTCTGATTGCAACCAATTAATTGGCCTTTTTGATCATTAAAAAGAATATAGTCGGGAATCGCGTCCATCACTGAGCGTAATAAAGCATAGTCGCGCTGGTGTTGCTCACTTTTATAAAATAACGCTTCGGTTTTTTCTTTCACTCTCAGATCAAGTTCATTGTTTTGATCTTTTAAACGCTGCATTAAACTTCGATTTTCGCCAAATAAATCTTCAACAATTTTAAACCAATGACGCCACTCATCAGAAGGTTTTATTTTACCAGGATCGCCAGCTGAGCAGTTTTCTATATGGCTAATAAACTTTTTTGATGGTGCGATAAATGAGCGATGAGTGACATAGTAAACCACTACCAACAAACTTAATAAACCGAAAAAAATTCCGCTAAATATCGCGAAAAAACGCTGATTAATCGCGGCATAGAAATCACTTTTTTGCTGATACTGTAATAAAATCCAATCGTTAACTGGCAGCTTTTGTCGCTGAACCACCCAATGAGCTATTTCCGAGCTTGGCGCAAGATTTAGCAAGCCTTGATAACTCAGCTGTTTTAATTGCGATGGCACCGCATCACTTAAAACTTTATGCGCGCTCAGCGTTAAATTAGCGCCATTTTTATGCAATATAACGTGACTTTGCTTATCAACCAAAAGGTAACCATGCTCTTGAGCGCTAACATTAGGTAGGTAGTTATATAAACCTGCAGTACTTATATCAACCTGCATTACGCCTTTCAATTCGTTATCTGCATACACGCCCATACCTAAAGCAATATTTAAGCCTTTCCCGGCAGAGTCAACATACGGGCGCGACCAAAATTTTTCATCAGTAGACGTTGCCGCTTTGATATTCTGCAGCAAATTATCATCTAAGCTTTGATCACTATATTGCCAAATACTTCTGGGCACCCAAGGATATAAATTAACAAAACGTCGCATTGAAATATAATACAGCCAATTAGCTTCTTTAATGGATTCCTGCGCCGCGACAAATGCAGGCGTCAAGGCATTGGCCATAATAAGTTCGGTTTTAAATGATTGATTGAAGGTGTCAATACGGCCAATGCCGGTGATATTACCACTCATGATGCGACTATTAGCGTTTAAGGCTTGCCTGGTTTTATTGAGATAAAAATATTTGCCCTCTTGACGTAATGACGGTGGGTTACTTGGCAATTCCTCAGGAAAGCGTAAATAGTATTGCGCTAAATCGCGAATTCCAGACAAGGTTTGTTCGGTACTGGCGAGTTTATTATTGAGCTGAATACTATATTCGGCCATTTCGCTGAGTTTAGCGTCTCGATAGGCTTCACGGGCGAGATAATAATTATAAAGCGTAATCACAAAGGTCAATAACATAATGCCAGTAAAAACCATTAGCACTGACTTATTGTAACGTTGAAAAAGTTGCTCTTTCGAATTTTGTGTGAACACCAAGACGCCCTGATAATATCATTTATGACATAAAGCTAAATTGCCCTTAGGTGATAATTCCTGAGCAATTTAGCTTTAACTTTGTAAGTGAAGTCAAGCTCCCGATAAGTAACACTTGCTCATTATCTAGAGTGCAGACTGCCTTAATATTAAATCAAAGTGGCGACCGAGCATAGCATTGCACATACTTTATAAGTTTTCTTCGGCAAATGCCGCTAAACGGCTGCGCACTACACCATTTAAATTGACCGTGCTACTGCCCGGAAAGTCTTTAAAGCGTTCAACTATATAGGTCAGGCCTGATGTGACAGCCGTTAAATAGTTACTATCAATTTGTGCTAAATTTCCTGAACACACCAGTTTAGTGCCTTCGCCACAACGGGTAATAATGGTTTTTAATTGTGAAGCGGTTAGGTTTTGGCATTCATCAAGTAATACAAGGGCATTTTGGATACTTCGGCCGCGCATAAAATTGACCGACTTAAACTGAATATTAGCTTTATCCATAATATAGTTAAGACTGCCATTCATATTTTCATCTTGCTTATGCAGCACCTCTAATGAGTCGGTTATGGCTGCTAGCCAAGGGGCCATTTTCTCTTCCTCTGTGCCCGGTAAAAAGCCAATGGATTCGGCTATTTCGGGGGTACTACGAGTAACAATAATTTTATCGTAAAGCCCGCGCTCAATCACTTGCTCTAATCCGGTCGCTAGGGCGAGTAAGGTTTTACCACAACCCGCAGGACCAGTAAGAATAACTAAGTCAATAGTGGGGTCAAGTAAGGCATCCATCGCCATACCTTGATAAACATTTTTAGGATGAATTCCCCAGGCTTGTTTTGCCATTAAACGTTCACGGCTCAAATCGGTAATCGCTAAACGTTCATCGTCCCAGCCACTGACCTTGCCAGCAAAATGCTCGCCTTCGTCAATTAAGTATTCATTGATATAATGATTAGGTAACACGTCATGTTTAATATAATGGGTGGTAGTGCGCCCCTCGGTTTCACTTTCACATTGTTCAACATGTTGCCAGAAATCACCAGAAAATTGATGGTAACCCTTGGTTAAAAATTGAATATCATCAATCAGTTGATCGCTGCGGTAATCTTCAACAAAAGCAAGTCCAGCACCTTTGGCTTTTAAACGCATGTTGATATCTTTGGTTACCAACACCACTTTATTTTTTGGATTTTTTGCTTGCAAATAGATTGCGCAATTGATGATACGATTATCATTTTCATTGAAAGACAATTTCACCTTACTTTCGTCTAAGGCATAATCGTTTATAATCGCTAAGCAACCGCTTGGGTGCAGCTCATCATTCTGTGGCAGTTTAACACCCGCGAGCACTTGTTCGGGAGTGGCATTCACTAAGGTATCTTCAAGCGCTCTGATGGCAACTCGCGCATCACGGCTCACATCTTTTTGGCGATCTTTGATGGAGTCTAATTCTTCTAATACCGTCATAGGTATCACAACATCATGTTCTTTAAAAGAAAGGAAGGCGAAGGGTTCGTGCAATAAAATATTGGTATCTAAAACATAAATAATTTTTTCTGCTGTCATATGAAAATCCTTACTCCATTGAAGGCTCCACAGCATGACTTGTTAATAGCGACTGCTAGAAACCACAAAAAGTTGATAACTCATCTAACTAAAATATGTTACTAGTGGCTACTTATTATGGCTTTTTAACCATAAAAAGCTTTCTTCTATAACTCCTCTATCAATAAATGTTCTTCTACTTTGACAGTTTATTCAACTCCAAGCAAGTAACTTTTTAGTGAGTTATGGCCCCCCTAAACCAATAAATTTCCACACCAGCTAGCGGTGGTTAACATTTAAATGGCGTGCTCACCAGACGGTACTGTAATGCCTACTTTGGGTAAGTTACAATTGCTCTGCGCGGTTAATTTAGCGGTGTCGTCAATAATAATTCATATTGCTTATTTATTTCATCAAGCAACTGGTTTTGTTTAATCGCGCTTAGACCTTGATTAAACAACGTGATTAACGCTTTACCCTGCGGATGGCTTTTAGCAACAATAAAATGAAGAGGTTCTTTTTGAACGGAAATAGGTAGCAACTTCAATTGTGCATAACGTTTTTCATGCAATATCTCACTATATTGATTAAGCAAAGCAATATCTGCCCAGCCATTGGTGACTTTATTTAAACAGTCGCGAGTGGAGGGGGCATGAGTGGTATTTTTAGGCGTAAGCACAGTTAAAAATTCGGTCGCAGAGCTATAACCATAAGGTAAACAAAAAGTATAATTTTTTAACGCCGCCACTGTCGATGCATTAACATTTTTATTGGCGATAATTTTTATCGGTACATAGTTTATCGGGTCTGAATAATAAAAGTCATTGCGACGCTTTTCAGTAGCAACAAAGGGAAACGCACCATCATGCACTTTGATTTTAGTATTGGCTAAAACCCGAGACCAAGGGAACTCTTCAAGGCGGGTAGTCATATTAACTTGCTTAAACACCGCGCTAATAACCGATACGGACCAACCGCCGCCAGGTAACCTTGGATCTACGTAAGGAGAATATCGAGTGCCAGTGGCAAGCAAAACCTGTGAGATTGTGGCCTTTTCTTCTGGCACACTAGATTGTTCTGCCAGCAACTTCATTGGTACCAGCATAGTAATAAGTATCACAGCAACCAAAAAGCGACGAACGGTAATAACATTAAAAAGCCTGTGATATTCGACCATTTTCTTCTGCTCCATAAGACATCAATTAGTACAACTACCTTGTTAGAAACAAAAACTACCCGTTATTTTCTCGTCTATAAACAGTTTAACATAAGTCATTTTTAAATATTTTATCTAAAACATTGTCTTTTTCGGATTTATTTAATGATCACTTCTATGATTAACGATACTATAACGCCCTTTTTTTCCGTGTATTTATTGCGCGAGTTTTCAAGTTGGAGTTTTTTCTATGTCATTTTACCCTGGGCAACGCTGGATTAGTGATAGTGAGTCAGATCAAGGACTAGGTACTGTTACCGCTGTCGAAGGTCGTTTTGTTACTATCGTGTTTACGGCCACTGGGGATGCAAGACAATATGCCATAGACAATGCACCACTGACGCGAGTCATTTTTAATGTCGGCGATAATATTCCCAGTCATGAAGGCTGGTCGCTCACCGTCGAGTCGAGTCAAGAAAATAATAACTTACTGACCTATTTTGGCGTACGAAAAGACACGGGTGAAGCCTGCTCACTAAAAGAAATGATGATTGATCATTTCATAAAATTCAATAAACCTCATGATCGACTACTGAACGGTCAAATCGATCGCCTTGACTGGTTTCGCTTACGCAAAGATTGCTTACATCATCAATTTAGCCAACAGCAATCTGACTTAATGGGCCTTACTGGTGGCCGCGTCAGCTTAATTCCTCATCAATTGTATATTGCTGAGGAAGTTGGTAGCCGTTTTGCGCCACGCGTTTTATTGGCTGATGAAGTGGGTTTAGGTAAAACTATCGAAGCCGGCTTAATTATTCACCAACAGTTAGTTACTGGCCGCGCTAAGCGGGTATTAATTGTTGTACCTGAATCTCTAATGCATCAATGGTTAGTGGAAATGTTACGGCGTTTTAATTTGCCATTTAGCATTTTTGACGAGAGCCGTTGTGAAGAAACCTCAAGTAATGGCGATGATGAAAACCCCTTTAGCACTGAGCAATTGGTGTTAGTCAATTTAGGTTTTATTACTAAAAACCCTCGTTGGTATGAAGCCATGATTGACGAAGAATGGGACCTGATGGTGGTTGACGAAGCGCACCATTTAAACTGGCAACAAGACCACGCCAGTATTGAATATCAATGTATTGAGCAATTAGCGCAAACCATTCCTGGGGTATTATTACTGACTGCAACCCCGGATCAGTTAGGCCATGAAGGTCACTTTGCCCGTCTACGCTTACTTGATCCTGACCGTTTCTTTGACTATCAAAAATTCACTGAAGAAGAGTTGCATTATACCGAGGTCGCTGATGCGGCAAATACCTTAATCACCGATGAGCCCTTGGCAAGCGAGCAAATTAGTACATTAAGTCACTTATTACGGGAAACCGATGTTAGCGCCCATATCGCGGCGATAAATCATCCAGAGCAAAGCCAACAAGACCGTGCTCGCCAGCACATCCTTGAGCAGTTATTAGACCGCCATGGCACCGGCCGCATTTTATTTCGCAATAGTCGTAATACCATTAAAGGCTTTCCTGGGCGTGAACTCCATGCTACCCCACTCCCCATGCCTGAGGCCTATCAAGACTCGATCAATGAACTATTATTATCAGGTACCGCAGAAGATTTAAAGTCACAAGCACAGGCAAAACTCATCTTTAGCCCAGAAATGCTATTTAGTTTAGACAGCCATGAAAATTGGTATGATCTTGATCCCCGAGTCGATTATTTAATTGAGCTATTACAGTCATTGAAAAAAGAAAAAGTCTTAGTCATTTGTGCGCATGCGCAAACCGCAATCGACTTAGAAACCGCGCTGCGGGTGAAAGAAGGGATGCGTGCGGCAGTGTTTCATGAAGGCTTAAGTATTTTTGAACGTGACCGTGCTGCCGCCTACTTTGCTCAAGATGAAGATAGCGCGCAAGTACTGCTGTGTTCAGAAATCGGTAGTGAAGGACGGAACTTCCAATTTGCTCATCATTTAGTGTTATTTGATTTACCGCGTAACCCAGATTTACTTGAACAGCGCATTGGGCGTTTAGACCGTATTGGTCAAACAGAAACAATTCGTCTGCATGTACCTTACTTTCAAGATTCTGCGCAAAGTTTGCTGTTTAAGTGGTATAAACAGGCATTAAACGCCTTTGAGCATACCTGCATTACCGGCCATGCCGTTTTTCAAGCTTTTGGGGATAGTTTATTTGACTTAGCATTGAGCGCCTGTTGGGATTCTGTTGAGGCACAAGCATTACTTAAACAAAGTCATGAAAAGCACCTCACCATCAAACAAGACTTAGAGTCTGGTCGTGACAAATTGCTTGAGTTACATTCTTCTGGTCAAGGTAAAGCGCAGGCATTAGTTGAAAAAATAGAAAAACTCGATCAGCAAATTCACTTGCCACAGTTTATGTTTCAGTTGCTTGATGTCTTTGGCATTCAACAAGATGATAAAGCCGATAATGCTATTGCCTTACAACCTTCTGAGCATATGCTATGCACAAACTTTCCCTACTTACCCGAAGACGGTACCACTATCACCTTTGATCGCCACACAGCCCTCGCGGTTGAAAACTATCAGCTGATCACCTGGGATCATCCTATGGTTCGTGGTGCTATGGACTTAGTCTTGTCGGATGAAATCGGTAACTCCAGCATTGGTATTTTGAAAAACCCAGCGCTTCCGGCCGGCACATTTTTCTTAGAGTGCATATTTACCTTAGAAGCCATTGCACCGAGTAACTTACAGCTGGGACGCTATTTACCGACGACACCAATTCGTATATTAGTTGATAAAAATGGCAATGACCTGGCCGATAAAGTCAGCGAAAGCGTATTAGACCAACAATTAGCGCCGGTCAAAAAACAAGTAGCATTGCAATTAGTTAAAGCGCTAAGAAGCCAAGTGGCGCCGCTAGTTGCCAAAGCCGAAGACCATGCCGAGCAGCAAGTCGCGAGTATTCAACAAAAAGCACTTTCAAGCATGCAAGTGGCGATGGATGAAGAGCATCAACGCTTGACCGCACTTAAAGCTATCAACCCCAGTGTTCGTCAGCAGGAAATCGATTTTATTCTGATGCAAAAACATGCTTTGGCTGAATACATTGAAAAAGCACAAATTCAGTTTGAAGCGGTGCGTTTAATTGTTGTCAGTGGTTAACCTATACTAACCGCTCTTGTTCAGTTTCATTTTGACTTTTAAGATGAAACTGAGCACTTAATTAACAGCTTTTACTACAACAATACCGGTAAATTTTTCAACAAATATTAAGGAGCTGCAACATGGCTGCTAACCCTGACTTTATTTATCAGCCCCCCATGCATCCCTACCTTGATATTGTTTATCAAGACCATGATCTGGTGGTGCTAAATAAACCGAGCGGATTACTAACCGTACCGGGCCGCTTACCTGAACACCAAGACTGCTTACAAAATAGAGTGCTTAAAGTGCTGCCAACAGCCACTGTGGTCCATCGTTTAGACATGGCGACTTCGGGCATTATTTTAATGGCATTAAATAAACCCGCTCATGTCGCTATCAGTCGGCAATTTGAACAGCGCTTAACGCAAAAAAGCTATATAGCCCGAGTCTTTGGCAAAGTTGAACAAGCGACGGGCTCTGTGGAAAAACCCTTAATTTGTGACTGGCCGAACCGACCGAAACAAAAAGTCGACTATGAACATGGCAAAGCGGCACTTACCCATTATAAAGTGTTAAGTTACCGCGAAAATGTCGATGGCCAAACCACAACACTCGTCGAACTAACACCCGTCACCGGACGCTCCCATCAGCTGCGCGTGCATATGCTAGCACTGAATCATCCCATACTTGGCGATCGTCTTTATGCCCATGCACAAGCGTTAACCGCAAGTAATCGTTTGCAATTACATGCAAAAATGCTACAAATAAGCCATCCTGTTTCAGGGCAAACATTAACATTTTCAAAAGCATGTCCTTTTGATTAAATCCTGTTGAGCCGAGTTAAAGAAAACTCGGCGATTGCCGATAATAAACTATCGCCTTTAGGCTTAATCTCCTGATTATTCAATCCCGCTGTTTTAAGGAAAGTTGCTTTTATGCGCTTAAAAATACCGGCAATATATTGCTTCGTTACTTTGATTACCTACAGCTTAATAACTAGCGGCGTCTACGCATTCACCATTGACGCTAACCAACAAGAGCAGCAAACAAGCAATATTGAGCAAACTGAGAGTAAGGATACGTTAGCCGAAAAAAGTCCTGAAACTAAAGATAACCCGGCTGAAGCTAATCAGAACAAAACCAAAAAGATCAAAGAAGATAAACATGATAGTCATCAACACCAGGTGGTTATCAAACCTCCTGTTGATGCGTTTACACAGCAGCAGAGCGACATTGAGCACTATTTGGCGCCAGACAAAGTCAGCCCAATACTTGTTGGTAGTGTTAAATATCTGATCACGACAAATAAACACACCACCGCCATTAATAAAGGCGTTATGGTCTTAATTCCTGATTGGCAACAAAGTATCGCATCACCGAACGCGGTAAATCAACTGCAACAAAATCTGCCAGCATATGGCTGGACAACCATCACTTTGCATCCTCCACATCAGCCGGCAAATTATCCCTCTCGAGCATTTACCGAGCAAGAACGGAGTACCGAAAACAGCGAAAGCCTCACAAGCTATGGGAAAAAGATTGCTAAGATAATGCAAGCGGTATTGGAACAAGCACAAAGTTACCCTGGGGTAATTATTGTTGTTGCAGAAGGTAGTCATAGCGCAGTATTACTCGACATTTACCAACAAGCACTAGTCGATGCTCCTAGTGCCATGGTGATGCTCAGTAGCTATATGCCGACCCTCCCTGAAAGCGATAAGCTTGCTCGACAACTCGCTGCAACCGACTATCCAATTTTTGACTTATACTTAAAGCGCGATCACCGCTTAGTGCTCAATAATGCTAAATTGAGAAAGGATTACGCTAAAAGAGCCATGAAGGCCTATTACCGACAAAAGCAATTAAGCAACCAAGTGACTGGTTACTATCCAAAAAATAGCTTAACGAAAGAGATTATAGGCTGGCTTAGCGCCATAGGTTGGTAACTAACTTGCTAAGTATTTAGCTGACAGCACAATTAGTCAAACTGGTAAATGGCAACCTTGCCTTGTGCGCCAGCCGCTAAAATAAAGCCATTGCCACCGGCTAGGGTATAAAAGCCCTGATGGTTTTTTGCTGCAGCAGTATCATCAAATGCCTGCCATTGTTGGCCGGCATTATAGGAAATGTCACTGCCGGTTTTTCCGCTGGCAATACAGGTGTTTTTACTGCACGCCATTGCTGTGCGCAACCCGCGTTGTCCAGCATCGACCTGCTGCCATTGTTGGCCCAGTAAAGTGGCAATATTGGCGTAACTTGCTGACCTTTGCAGATAATCGCCACCGAGCACGAACACTTGCTGTTGTGTGTTTAGCGCTAGTGCATAACCGCCTGCGGTTTGTGTTTGTTGAAACAACGGCACACTTTGCCTACGCCAACTTTCGCCCCAATCACCACTGTAATAAACTGACGCAGAAAAGCCGCCAGTCGTTAACCAAGCTTGACCATTTTTGCCAGTAATCAAAGTATTGCCACTGGCCGCAAACGCCGCTTCTTTAAGGAGGGTTTTTGGCAGTTTATCTTGCGCGATTCGGCGCCATGTTTTACCGCCATCTTGAGTCTGTTTAATGACATAATAACCGTCAACAGGATCGCCAAGTAACAAACCAGTATTTCTATCCCAAAAAGCAATAGCATCAAAAAAGCCTTTAGCGGCTTGGTTTAATAGTAGCAGTTGCCACGTTAGACCAGCATCACTGGTCTTATATAATACTGATTGCTGGCCTTCACCTGCGCCCATGACAATAGCGGTGTTGTTATCAAATAAGGCAATATCTCTAAAGTCTGTGCTGATATTCGCGACCACAGAACGATTTTGCCAAGTTTTACCGCCGTCTTGACTAACATAAACGGTATTATCACTACCGGTCACCCAGAGTGAATTTTGATAAACCGCACTACCGCGCAACGAGGCTTTGTTATTAATATCAACTCTTTGCCAAAGGTTTGTTTGCGTAAAACCAGTTACGCTACAAGTCAAACTCAGCACCAACGCAGTGATTATCGCCGCTAAAGGATATTGCTTAATTTTCTTCCTCATTTGTTGACCTCATAATTAAAACGGTACATCAGGGTAAAACCTCAACTTAATGTTCAATAATGCTTGCTGGCGTGCTCTGACGCCTACCAAATAAAGTCGCGATATCTTCTTTGATCAAATAAAGTGCTGGGATCAAAAACAGCGTGATCACGGTCGCGAAAACAATACCAAAACCCAATGATATTGCCATAGGAATAATAAACTGTGCCTGTAAGCTTTGTTCAAAATATAACGGAAAAATACCAAAAAAGGTCGTTAAAGACGTCAATAAAATAGCCCGAAACCTCTGTGTGCCCGCTTGACTAACAATATCGAACATGCGCCGGCCTGAGCTTTTGGCTTTATTAATAAAGTCGACCATGATCAAACTGTCGTTAACCACTACGCCGGTCAAGGCAATAAAACCAAACATCGACATCATGTTAATCGTACGGCCCAGTAACCAATGGCCAATGATAGCGCCAATAATACCAAAAGGAATAACCGACATAATCACCAAAGGTTGGCTGTAAGACTTGGTTGGAATAGCGATCAAACCATAAATCAAAAATAAGGCACCGATACCGGCATAGCCTAATTGTGATAAAAAGTCAGCTTGATCTTTACTTGCGCCTTCCATGCCGTAATTAACACTGGGGAAGTCCGCTAAAATTTCAGGAATAAAGTCCTCATTCATTTCTGTTACGACTTTTCTTGATTCGACCTTTTCACTATCAATATCGGCTGAAATAGTAATAGAGCGCTGCTGGTTAATGCGCGTGATGGTAGAAAACCCTTGGCCGATGGCGATATTGGCCACTTGATAAAAGGGTACTTGCTCACCGTTCGGGGTTCTGATCCACATTTCTTCTAAATCAGCCACCGATAAACGACTAGACTCTGGATAACGCACCATAACTTTTAGTTCATCACGGCCACGTTGAATGCGCTGCGCTTCATCACCATAAAAGGCTTGCCGAACTTGTTTGGCCAAGCCAGATAAGGTTAAACCTAGTACTTCAGCTTCCGGTTTAATGCTTAATTTAATTTCTTGGCTACCGCGGCTAAAAGAATGCCTGACATCGTAAACACCGTCATAACTATTCAGTTGTGACTGTATTGCTTCAGCTGCTGCTTCAAGTTCTATGTCATTTTGACCGGTAAGCTGAAACTCAATAGCAGCGCCGCCGCCGGCATTAGTACCGGCAAAGAAGCGTAACTCTTTAATACCCGGAATTTCACCAATTTCATCTCGCCATAACTTCTCTATTTGATAAGCGTCAAGCTCGCGCTGATCCGGTTTTACTAACTCTAAAAGCACATTGGCCGTGGTATTGCCATTGGTAAAAATCATTTTATGCTTTATGAAACTAACACCATGATATTTATTTTCTTGCGCAATAACTTTCACCGCCTGCTCTACTTTCTCAATGGCTTTATTGCGCTGATGGGCGGCAGAGCCATCCACCATAATAATATTGCCTTGAATAAAGTCACTGGGAATATTAGGAAACACTTCTAATTTAACAAAGGCACCGGCAATGAGGCTAATAGATAAAATTAATATTGCGACAAATATTGCCATGGTGTTATAGCGTGCAATTAACGCCTTTTCGAGCATGGGCTTATAAGCGTTATGAATAAAATTATCTAACCTATCTTTAAAGCGCATTTGAAAACGCTCGAGAAAATTTGCTGTTTCGGCCTTTAATGGCACATAGTTCATATGCGCTAAATGCGCGGGTAATATCCACTTTGATTCAATCAATGAAAAGACTAAGCAAAAGCTCACCACAATAGAAATGGAGCGGAAAAATGCCGCAAAAGTGGCATCAATAAACAATAACGGCGTAAAAGCCGCTATGGTAGTTAACACCCCGAAAGTGGCGGGCATGGCGACTCGCATAGTGCCGCGAATAATATTAGCGCGCGAGTGACCATATTTTTCTATTTCTGCATAAGCACTTTCACCAATGACAATGGCATCATCAACGACAATCCCCAGCACCATGATAAAAGCGAATAAACTCAACATATTAATTGATACTGACCAGTCGCCGAGCAGTGGCATCATCATCAAGGCGCCAAAAAAGCTAATCGGAATACCCAACATCACCCAAAACGCGATTTTGATTCTTAAAAACAGTGTTAAAATGATAAAGACTAAAAACGCCCCCATCATCATATTATTAATCATCATGTTCAGACGCTCAGAGAGGTAATAGGAACTATCGCCCCAGACAGTTAATTTTGCTCCTTCAGGTAATTGCTGATTTTTTTCTTCAACATAGCCCCTGACCTGTGCGGCAATTTCCAAATCATTTTGATCACCGGTTGATTGCACCATAATACTTGAGGTGTTTTCATCATCAAAGGTGGCAAAATCTTCGCGCTCAACAAAACCATCTTTTATCTCGGCAACATCTGAAAGTACCAGCCGCGTGCCATCCGTGGCCGTGCGCAGTACTAAATCACCGTATTCTTGCCCCGTATATGCTTGCCCTTCTGTGCGCAATAAAATATCACCGCTGCGCGTTTTTATTGTCCCGCCTGGTAAGTCAATCGAGGAGCTACGCACCGCCTGGGTAATTTCATCAAAGGTCAGTTGATACTGTTGTAGTATTTCTTCAGTGACTTCAATGCTGATCTCATAGTCTCGACTGCCAACAATTTCAGCACTATTCACACTGGGTAATGCCATGATTTCATCACGAATGTTTTGTGCCATCACCTGTCTGGCGCGTCGATCCATTGGGCCACTCACCGAGAGCCACATCACTTGACCTTTAAACTCTCTTTTAGTAATGATGGGTTTTTCCGCTTGCTCGGGAAATGTGGTAATGGCGTCGACTTGCATTTGCACTTCATCAAGTTTTTCGGACATAGAGTAGCCTGATTGCAACTCAATATTGACAATACCAACTCCTTCTCTTGCCGTTGAGGTAATGCGTTTTATACCTTCAATATCTTCTAACGACTCTTCAACTTTTAGAATAACCGCTTGTTCAACTTCTTCTGGCGCCGCACCTAAATGCGGCACCATCACTTGAATGCTATTAGGATTAAATTCAGGAAACATCTTTTTATTAATGCCCTGATAGGAAAAATAGCCTGACACTAAAATGAACACCATCAACAAGTTCGCCGCGACACTGTTATGGGTGAACCAGGCTATTATGCCAGTGAACTTTTCTTCTCTACCCGTTGGCGTAAGCTCGCTCATTCATCATCACCTTGAGCGTCAGCAACACTTTGCGGTTCTGCTGACAAGGTATCTTGCTGCTCACCTAATACCCTCAGCGCCATGCCCTCGACAGGCGCTTCCATTTGAGTCGTCACCAACCTTAGTCCCGATGCAAAGCTATCATGACTGTAGACATAGTCAGCATCATTACGTAATACTTTCAGTTCTTGAATATGTAATTTGTTATCTCGGTCTATCAAGTAGACTTTATTCGCGCCACGTAAGGCATCACGGGGAATAGTGACAATATTTTTGAGCTCTTTGCCCTGTATATTGGCTTTCACAAAGGTGCCCATACGTAACTCTTGATGCTGACTTGTTGATAAAACACTATAGGGGTCAGCAACTTGCGCAATAATATAATGAACCCGACTACGACTATCCACTTCTCCCTCATAACGGGTTAGCTTTGCTGTCCAAGCATACTCAGTACCGGCCAATTGATAATAAATATCAACTTTCGATAGCTGGCCGTCTCTTTGATTAATTCTTGGTAAATTCAAAAACTCAACATCGCGCTGCTTGATGGCTAGCCTGACCTCGGCATAATCAACCGCAAAGGTTTTTGCTAATGTCGAGCCAGTGCTAACATATTGGCCGATATCAACGTGTTTTTCTTTCATTATCGCGTCATATGGGGCGGTTATATTAGTACGTGCCAACTTCACTTCGGCGTCAATAACATCGGCTTTTGCCGCTTTAACATCAGCTTGTGCTTTTTGTAATTGAGGTAAGCGTAGCGCCAGTATTGGGGCTTCAGATAGTGATTTTCCCGTTAGCCGCCATTCGTCCTCTGCTTGATCTTTTCTTGCTTGCTCTTCAATCAAAACAGCATTCGCCGCCTCTAACCTAGATTGTGCTTGTAACAATGCCACTTGATAGCTGCTGTCATTAATACTGAGTAGCACTTCGCCTTTACTGAAAAAACCACCGACATGATACTTATCATTTACCCAAGTGATTTGCCCAGAAACCTCTGATACCAAGTTGGTTTGAGTCCGAGGTAAAACGCTGCCTTGGCTGGTGATAGTAAAGGTGACATTTTTTCGGACAATATTTTTAACCTCAATCAAGGGCGCTTTTATGATCACAGGTTTTTTCGCCGGTTTAGGCGACAATGCGGCAAAAACAATCAAGGCAAAAATGGCCAGTAAAATGATAGCAATGGGTGCTAAAACATAACGAAGTGGGATCATACGTCTGGTGGTATTATTGTTATTTTCAGCAGTACTCATTAATAATTCTCAATTAAAATATAATAAAATGTCGAAAGTAATGACAAAAAATTTAATATTAGAATAACTTAGCGTCATAAATTAACCAACTATTAAGTCATAGTTGGTTGAGGGAGGTTGAGAGTTCGACACGACGATAACGGCTCCTGAATGAGCGTTAACTAAACCTGCCGGCATGGGAGGGTGTTGTCGACTCAAGTTTTCGATAAAATTATTAAAATTTCAAACTTTTACCTTTAGCTTCAACTAAGCCAGACATCATTTTGCTGCCGCATCAGTATCGTTTGGTCAATTAACGCAGCTGAAGCTCTTGAGAGCGATGAAGCAACCCAGCGCTCTAGCATAAACCTTCCTCTGATACGTCAATTGCTAATGCTTACCAACGAATTTTGCCCAAGATAAAAGTATTTCTCGAAAATCTTCTCGACCACAAGATGATGAATCCTGCTGATCAAAATCAATATTGTCCTGGCTTAGGCCATCAGGTAACACCTCAGCTCCGTTCATACTGGCATTGGTTTGTACCGTGACATCGCCGCGATTAAAAACCACGCTATATTCGCTACCCGTGACAGTGATTTCTAACTGCTTTTCATGCTCTATATCTGAAATAGCAGACAATAATTGCTCCAGTTTTGCTGTATTTGTTCCCACTTCGACTTCTAACCACGGACCAATAACCTCATGCTCAAGTGAAAACTTAGCCATAACAGCGCCTGTTATTGGGTCATCTATAAATTGATATTCCATAAATACCTCTTAATGCAAAACTTTGCAGAAGCCCTGATTTAGGGCAGATAAAATTGACCATTGCTCAAGTAAAAAAAACACTTTGCATAAACGAGCACTTTATTTTCAAAGCAACTTTTTCCGATTAATTCACGCCAACTTAATTATCATTACTTGAGCTTAATTGTAGCAAAAACCTAGCTTTTAACACCTTAATACTCAATGTTTCCACTATCTTTTTTCTGCCGCACTCAACCCCCTAATCCTGCTCATCAATAGCGAGCAGCATAATGCTATTCTTTATTTTTCGCCTTGTTGATATTTCGCCGATAATAATGCAAAAGTACCTCTTTAACTGACATCAATTGAACTTCCTCATCGTTCATGCGTCTACAAATTACTCCATTACCTATTTGATATTGATTTTTCTGTGCCAAAAGGAACTTTTACAGCCATTATATTTTCGCTGGTGATTCATGGCTTGATCCTATTGGTAATAGTCTTAATGCAATCAAATAAGCCAAAAATAGTAAAGGCGAACATTAAAAACTCAACCATAAAAAGCTATCTATATTATGCGTCGAAAGTAGCTAACACTGAGCTTAATAAAGTAGGTGAGAGTGGCGAAGAAAAAAGATCGCGTTCTTCAGCAGAAAAGCGTAATCAAGAGAATGTCCCTAAAATAGCGCCAAAACCTGAAAGCGACAGCCCACTGATGGATAAGAGAATGTCGATGCCAAGCATCACGGCTGATCAGACTATGGCTTTAGCTAATGACGCAACAATATATCCACAGCCAACACCTGAGCCCACGCCCAATCCAGTTAATCGAAAACTTGATAGTTTCACACAATTACAAAGGCTGCGCAGTAAGTTAAATAACCGTGCAGCTATCATTACAAATAGTCCTTATCAAGGCTATCAACCACCTTCAGTGTTTAATAAAAATGCCAAGTCAGTACCGCATTCAGTGCCGTTAAAAGATGAAGAAAAAGAGCGTAGAATAAACACTAAAAATATGGGCTCTGGGATCGCTATTACTAAAGGCGATGATGGCCGTTGTTCAATTAGCCAGGATTTAAGTCTGTATGGTTTACGCGAAGGGTCGTCTAGACAATATTTTAACTGTGGTGAGTCTAAATTTGATCAAAGTTTTCGTGAGCATATGAAGAAAGTGAAGGCTAAGTTTGGGGAAATAAAGTAAAGCTAAACAAAGTAAAGCTATAAGTTTTAAGAAGTTTTAAGCTGTCAGCTATCAGTTGCATACTCTCTTAGCTGATAGCTTCACACTTACCGCTATCAGTTTTATTACGCAATTTGAGCTGTTATTAAAGCTAGATGATGAAATAACAAGGCAGCAGTACTCACCTATAATTATAGCTGAGTACTGCTAACGCTGTTATTTATTCATCTAGCACCATGAAAGCCGTAAATTAGGCTTCTACTTGTAAAATAACGGTATCTGCTTTCTTGGTATAACTTTCCATCATGTGGAAGTTCAAGTAACGATAGGTATCCGCTGCTGTTGCATCAATTTGTGATGCGTACATCATATACTCTTCAACTGATGGCAATTTACCTAAAATAGCACCAACACCGGCTAATTCTGCCGACGTTAAGTAAACATTGGCGCCATTGCCTAAACGGTTAGGGAAGTTACGAGTAGAGGTTGAAAGCACAGTAGATTTTTCTGCCACACGTGCTTGGTTACCCATACACAATGAACAACCTGGCGTTTCAATACGTGCACCTGCTTTACCATAAATATTATAGTAACCTTCTGCAGTCAATTGATCTCTATCCATTTTTGTTGGTGGCGCAACCCATAAACGCGTCGGTAAAGGCTTACCAAATTTCTCGATTAATTTACCCGCCGCACGGAAATGACCAATGTTGGTCATACATGAACCGATAAAGACTTCATCGATGCCTACGCCTGACACTTCTGATAACAGTTTGGCATCATCAGGGTCGTTCGGACAACAAACTATTGGCTCTTTAATTTCCGCTAAATCAATTTCCAGAATATGGGCATATTCTGCGTCAGAGTCAGCTTCCATTAATGATGGATTTGCTAACCATGCTTCCATACCTTTGATTCGACGCGTAATAGTACGTACATCGCCATAACCTTCACTGATCATCCACTTCAACATCACAATGTTAGACTTTAAATATTCAGCAACAGCCTCTTCTTCAAGCTTAATTGAACAACCGCCAGCTGAACGTTCAGCTGAGGCATCTGATAATTCAAACGCTTGCTCAACCGTTAAGCCTTTAAGGCCTTCAATTTCTAATACACGCCCTGAGAACTCGTTCACTTTACCGGCTTTAGCCACAGTTAATAAACCGTTTTTAATGCCATAGTAAGGAATAGCATGTACGAGGTCACGCAAGGTAATACCTGGTTGCATTTCGCCTTTAAAGCGAACCAATATAGACTCAGGCATATCCAATGGCATAACGCCCGTTGCGGCAGCAAATGCCACTAAGCCAGAGCCGGCAGGAAATGAAATACCTAACGGGAAACGGGTATGCGAATCGCCACCAGTACCAACGGTATCAGGCAGTAACATACGGTTTAACCATGAGTGGATAACGCCATCGCCTGGGCGCAGTGAAACACCACCACGATTCATCATAAAATCAGGTAAGGTGTGATGTGTGACCACATCCACCGGCTTAGGATAAGCGGAAGTATGACAGAATGACTGCATAGTTAAGTCCGCAGAAAAACCTAAACAAGCTAAATCTTTTAATTCATCACGGGTCATAGGACCAGTAGTATCTTGTGAGCCAACTGTCGTCATTTTAGGTTCACAGTATTGACCCGCACGAATACCGTCAACACCACAAGCTTTACCGACCATTTTTTGCGCTAGGGTAAAACCTTTAGTTGATGAAGTAACAGCTGCTTGCTGCGCAAACAATGTCGGTACAGGTAAACCTAATGCTTCACAAGCACGAGTGGTTAAACCACGGCCAATAATTAATGGAATACGACCTCCCGCGCGAACTTCATCTAATAATACTGGGCTAAGGTTAAATTCAGCAATAACGTCACCAGCTTCATTTTTAACAACGCCTTCATACGGATAGATATCAATGACATCGCCCATATGCATTTTTTGCACGTCTAACTCAATCGGTAAGGCGCCTGAGTCTTCCATGGTATTGTAAAAAATTGGCGCAATTTTACCGCCTAAACAGACACCACCAGCACGCTTGTTAGGGATACAAGGAATGTCATCACCCATAAACCAAAGCACTGAGTTAGTAGCCGACTTACGTGAAGAACCTGTACCAACGACATCACCAACATACGCTAGTGGGATACCGTCTTTTTGTAATTCTTCAAGTTGTTTAATTGGCCCAACAACACCATCTTCATCAGGGATAATGCCTTCACGCGCAATTTTAAGCATCGCTTTCGCATGTAATGGAATGTCTGGACGTGACCAAGCATCTGGTGCTGGCGACAAGTCATCGGTATTGGTTTCACCAGTCACTTTAAAGACTTTTACGGTAATTTTTTCCGCGACTTTTTCTTTCGACGTAAACCACTCACCGTCAGCCCATGACTGCATAACTTGCTTCGCCGCCGCGTTGCCTGCTTCAGCTTTTTCTTGCACATCATGAAAGGCATCAAACATTAATAAGGTATTTGATAAACCTTTAGCAGCGGCGGCAGAAAGCGCGTCGTTGTCTAAAAGTTCAATCATAGGTTGAATATTATAGCCACCCAGCATAGTACCTAACAGCTGTGTCGCATGCTCTGGCGTTAAAATAGTCGATGTTGCTTCGCCTTTAGCGACAGCGGCTAAAAATCCGGCTTTAACATAAGCGGCTTCATCAACACCGGCAGGAACACGGTTGGTCAATAGATCAATTAAAAACGTTTCTTCACCTGCGGGGGGCGCTTTCACTAACTCAACCAAGGCAGCGGTTTGCTCTGCGTCTAATGGTTTAGGAACAATACCTTCTGCAGCGCGTTCTTCGACATGTTTACGATATTCTTCAAGCATGGTGTTCACCTCTGTGATAAGAGATAGCTAACCTTAATTTCTTCATTTCCAACCTTTGTTAGGTTTGCGCGAATTAAGTTTGTTAAGTATCTGAAATTAAAAAGTTTAAAATATATTGTTAAGTATCTGAGATTAAAATATTTCGTTAAGATTATACGTTAATAAGTCGATTAATTGAACTACACCAATAATCATCATATTTATACCTGGTATCAATGTTAACTATAAGCATTACAAATCAATAACATAACTTCGTTACAGATACTGACTTGATGACTAAATAATTAGCTTTCATCACGACAGTTCTCTCCATAGCAGGTCAATATGCAATTATTTCAAATAATCAACTATGGTTAAATAATGGCTAAGTAACGGCCATATAACTGATATAAGTAAAGCTTCTAACGGGTATAGACTCTGTGAATAGTGTTTATGATAGCAATTGATTCATAGTAGCTAAAAAATCAGGTAAAATAACCGCAAATTTCCACAGCTAATGATCATATATTAGCATCTTATAGCTAGAGAGAGAGTATCCAATGAGTCTGTATTTAGAATATATAGCAGAAATTGAAAATCGAAAAAATGAGCTAGGTTTAGCGCCTAAGCCAATTGATAGTGCTGAGCTATTAGCTGAAATCATCGTGCAAATTAAAGATCAAGGCAATGAACATCGCGAAGAGTCTCTTAACTTTTTTATTTACAATACCTTACCAGGCACTACCAGTGCCGCTGGTGAAAAGGCTAAATTCCTAAAAGAAATCATTTTAGGTGAAAGCCTTGTGGCTGAAATCACCCCAACATTCGCGTTCGAATTGTTATCACACATGAAAGGTGGTCCTTCTATTGAAGTATTACTTGATTTGGCTTTATCAGACGACGCTTCAGTTGCCACAACGGCTGCAGACGTCTTAAAAACGCAAGTTTTCTTATACGACGCTGATACAGCACGCCTTGAAGCGTCTTATAAAGCGGGCAACGCCATCGCTAAAGATATTCTTGAAAGTTACGCTAACGCTGAGTTTTTCACTAAACTTCCTGATATCGCGGAAAAAATTGACGTTGTGACTTACATCGCAGGTGAAGGTGATATCTCAACCGACTTGCTATCTCCTGGCCACCAAGCTCACTCACGTGCTGACCGTGAATTGCACGGTAAGTGTATGATCACGCCAGAAGCGCAACAAGAAATTAAAGCACTTCAAGCTAAACACCCTGACGCAAAAGTTATGCTTATCGCAGAAAAAGGTACTATGGGTGTTGGCTCATCACGTATGTCAGGCGTTAACAACGTGGCACTTTGGGCAGGTAAACAAGCCAGTCCATATGTACCTTTTATTAACATTGCCCCTGTTGTTGCTGGTACTAACGGTATTTCGCCAATTTTCTTAACCACTGTTGATGTCACTGGCGGTATCGGGCTTGACCTTAAAAACTGGGTTAAGAAAGTTGATGCAAACGGTAACACAGTCGTTGATGAAAATGGCGATGCGGTATTAGAAGAAGCCTACTCAGTCGCCACAGGTACTGTGTTAACGATTGATACTAAAGCGAAAAAATTATTCAACGGTAGCAAAGAGCTTGCTGATGTATCTTCAGCTTTCACACCGCAAAAAGTCGAGTTCATGAAAGCTGGTGGCTCATACGCGGTTGTATTTGGTAAAAAATTACAAACTTTTGCCTCTGAGACTTTAGGTGTACCAACTAAACTTGTTTATGCGGCTTCGAAAGAGATTTCGCATCAAGGTCAAGGCCTTACTGCCGTTGAAAAAATATTCAACAGAAATGCTGTTGGTGTTCTTTCTAAAACCGATCTTCACGCGGGTTCAGATGTTCGCGTTAGAGTAAACATTGTTGGCTCTCAAGACACTACCGGCCCGATGACTTGCCAAGAACTAGAAGCGATGGCAGCCTCAACTATTTCTCCATTAGTTGATGGCGCATACCAGTCTGGTTGTCACACCGCATCAGTATGGGATAGCAAAGCCAAAGCAAATATTCCTAAGCTAATGAGCTTCATGAACAAGTTCGGTCTAATCACGGCGCGTGATCCAAAAGGCGAATACCATGCAATGACTGATGTTATTCATAAAGTATTGAACGACATTACCGTCGACGATCGTGCAATTATCATTGGTGGTGACTCACATACGCGTATGTCTAAAGGCGTAGCTTTTGGTGCCGACTCAGGCACAGTGGCAATCGCTTTAGCCACAGGTGAAGCGGCTATGCCAATCCCTGAGTCGGTAAAAGTGACTTTTAAAGGCAACATGCAAAGCCACATGGATTTTCGTGATGTGGTGCATGCCACGCAAGCGCAAATGCTTAAGCAATTTGGCGGTGAGAACGTCTTCCAAGGCCGTATCATTGAAGTGCATATCGGTACGTTATTAGCTGACCAAGCATTTACCTTCACTGACTGGTCTGCAGAAATGAAAGCAAAAGCTTCAATCTGTATCTCTAATGATGAAACCTTAATCAAATCAATTGAGCTTGCTAAGAGCCGTATCCAAATTATGATCAATAAGGGTATGGAAAACAATGTAGGCACGCTTAACCACCTAATCAACTTAGCTGATAAGCGTATTGAGGAAGTTAGATCAGGTACTAACCCAGCATTAGCACCTGATGACGCCGCTAAGTACTACGCAGAAGTCATAGTGGATTTAGATATTATTGACCAGCCAATGATTGCTGACCCTGATGTCAATAATGATGATGCTTCTAAGCGCTACACCCATGATGTTATTCGCCCGGTTTCATATTACAAGGGTAAACCAGTAGACTTGGCTTTCGTTGGTTCTTGTATGGTGCACAAAGGCGACATGCAAATCATCGCGCAAATGTTACGTAACATTGAACAGCAAAACGGTAGCGTTTCATTTAAAGTGCCATTAGTTGTCGCGCCACCAACATACAACATTGTTGATGAGTTAAAAGCTGAAGGTGATTGGGATATTCTTAAGAAATACTCTGGCTTTGAGTTTGATGATGCTAACCCGAAAGGCGAAGCGCGTACCAAATACGAAAATATCATGTATTTAGAACGTCCAGGCTGTAACTTATGTATGGGTAACCAAGAGAAAGCAGAGCCTGGCGATACGGTTATCGCTACCTCAACACGCTTATTCCAAGGCCGCGTTGTCGCAGATACTGCCGAGAAAAAAGGTGAATCTTTACTAGGCTCTACGCCATTAGTGGTACTTTCAGCGGTATTGGGGCGTTTCCCATCAATCGAAGAATACAAAAGCGCGGTAGAAGGCATAGACTTAACTAAGTTTACACCGCCTACTGAAGAAATGAGCACTAAGTACGTACCAATTAACATGGTATAAACTTTTGCCCAACTACCTAGCTTATGTTCTCCGTGATCGTGAGCTAGGCTGATTGCTTACCTTTGATAGCTGAGCCATAGCACTGAAAGAATCAAAAAAAGGTTACTTATATAAGTAACCTTTTTTATTGCGCCGCTATAATTACGTAGACTAAGCGCAGTAAATAACAGTATTGAAAAACCTTATTTACATACTAGGGATTAGGGCATTCAATATTAGCGGATAACGAAGGCATGATCATATTTGGAAATGACAACTTATCATCAAAACGTTCTACACCTTCAAGTACTTCAATTTTAAAGCCATAGCTTTTACAAATACGTAATGATTGACGCATTAAAAACGTCGCTAGTTTACTAAACTCAGTATCCTGTTTAGCAATCACTTGTAGATGATGTTTACCCGCTGTTAAATCTGTTTGCTTAAACTGCACCCGATGATCAAAGTCCCACTGTGAAGCGCCATTTTTTGTCGGTGTATTACTAGCGCATGCTGTTAAGGCTAAAGCTAATAATAAGCCAATTGAGCTTTTCATCATTTAAATTTCCTTACAAACCAAAGTTTACTATCCAGTCATCAGTATAGCCTCCTAGAAATGCTATGGCTATCACGGACTGCAGGCACAAAAAAGCCAGCAAACTTGCTGGCTTTTCAATTAACTCGTTCAAACTAATAAAATTATTTTTTCTTTTTAGCGGCTTTTGCGTTCGGTAAATCTGTTACTGAGCCTTCGAAAATCTCTGCGGCAACACCAATAGATTCATTTAAGGTTGGATGCGCATGAATTGTTAATGCAACATCTTCAGCATCAGCACCCATTTCAACCGCTAAACAAACTTCACCTAGCATTTCACCGGCATTGATACCAACAATAGCACCACCTAAGACTCGACCAGTTTCTTTTTCGAAGATCATCTTAGTTTTGCCTTCAGTGCGTGCAGAAGCGATAGCACGCCCCGATGCAGCCCAAGGGAAGTTAGCCACTTCAATATTCAAACCTTGCTCTTTTGCTTCACGCTCAGTAACACCTACCCAAGCCATTTCTGGGTCGGTATATGCAATTGACGGAATACAACGCGGTTCGAAGGTGTGCTTCTTACCCGAGATAACTTCAGCAGCAACGTGTGCTTCATGTACAGCTTTATGTGCCAACATAGGTTGACCAACCACATCACCGATAGCAAAAATATGATTAACGTTGGTGCGAAGTTCATTAGTCACATTGATAAAGCCACGCTCATCAACGTTTACGCCAGCTTTATCTGCAGCAACTAAGTGACCGTTTGGCTTACGGCCAACAGCAACTAAAATTTTATCGTAACGTACTTGTCCTTCTGGGGCATTTTTACCTTCAAAAGTAACATACAAACCATCATCTTTAGCATCAACCGCAACAACCTTAGTTGACAACATAATGTTGAACTTTTTCTTGTTGTAGTTAGTGTAAACTTTAACAATGTCTTTATCGGCAGCTGGGACTAATTGGTCTGCAAACTCGACGACTGACACATTTGAACCTAGTGCTTTATATACCGTGCCCATTTCAAGACCGATAATACCACCACCAAGTACTAACATTTCTTCAGGTACGTCTTCTAGCTCTAACGCGCCAGTGGAGTCGATAACACGAGGATCTTCAGTTGGGATAAAAGGTAAATCAACCACTGAAGAGCCGGCAGCAATAATGGCATTATCAAAAGTGATGGTCGTTTTACCGTCTTCACCTTCAACTTCAATAGTTTTATCTGAGGTGAACTTACCGTAGCCAAATACGGTTTTAACTTTACGTGCTTTAGCCATACCGCCTAAACCACCGGTTAATTGACCAATAACACTTTCTTTCCAGTCACGAATTTTGTCTAAATCAATTTTAGGGGCGCCAAAAGTAACACCGTGCGACGCCATAGCTGCTGCATCATCAATAACTTTAGCGACGTGTAAAAGTGCTTTTGAAGGGATGCAACCCACATTCAAACAAACGCCACCTAGCGTTTTACGACTTTCAACTAACACTACGTCTAAGCCTAAATCTGCTGCGCGAAATGCTGCTGAATAGCCACCAGGACCCGCACCTAAAACTACTACTTGAGTTTTAATATCGTTACTCATGCTAACCTCAAAAATTGATGTATTTGTTGCTGGTTGTGCCAGCCTATATATGCCGAAGTAAAATTAAAGGCCTTCACCATTAATATCTTCCGCATTTCATTATCTTTTTCTTGTCGGCAATTTTACTTAAACCGCACAAAGATCGCTATCTTTTAATCAGTAATAATTCGGAAAACTTGCTAATAATCAAAATTTACCACGTTATTACAACAGCGCTTGCTCTTCAGCAAGCGCTGGCAAAGAAAACTATAAAATCAGTTTTCTGATATCACTCATCACGCTTGACAGATGTACGGTAAAGCGTGCCGCAATTGCGCCATCAATAACCCTATGATCGTAAGACATAGATAATGGCAACATTAAGCGAGGCTGAAAGTCTTTACCATTCCATTTAGGTTTCATTTCAGACTTAGAAACCCCTAAAATAGCCACTTCCGGTGCATTAACAATCGGCGTAAATGCTGTACCACCAATACCACCTAGGCTGGAAATAGTAAAACAACCACCTTGCATATCAGCCGCTTTTAACTTGCCATCACGGGCTTTAATACTAATTTCAAGCAGTTCACGAGACAGCTGATGAATACCTTTTTGATCGACATCACGTACTACAGGTACCACTAAACCGTTCGGTGTATCAACCGCAACACCAATATGGCAGTACTTCTTCAGTATTAAGCTTTCGCCATCTTCGCTTAAACTTGAATTAAATACAGGGAAGGCGCGTAGTGCATCGGCCGCAGCTTTTAAAATAAACACCAATGGCGTAATTTTAAAACCTAACTTTTGCTTTTCACAAATCACGTTTTGCTCTTTACGGAAGGCTTCAACGTCTGTGATATCCGCTTCATCAAACTGAGTCACATGCGGAATGGTTACCCAATTGCGATGCAAAAATGGTCCAGAAATTTTCTGAATACGGGTTAATGCTTTGGTTTCAATTTCACCAAATTTAGCAAAATCAATTTGCTTAGCACTCACCACTTGCAAGCCGCCCTCACCCGCAGCAACTGAGCTACCGGCATTGGCTTTTGGACGCGACAATTCATATTTCACATAAGACTGGACATCTTCTTTTAAAATACGGCCCTTGCGTCCAGTGCCTTTTACTAAGGTTAAATCAACACCAAATTCACGCGCTAAACGACGAATTGACGGCGAGGTATAAATAGCACCGGCATTGGTTAGGCCGACTTGCGGATGATGTGGTACAGGTGCTGGCTTTTTAGCGGCAGGTGCTTGGGTAGCAACAGCTGCTTGCTCTGGCGCGGCAGCAGGTTGTTCAGCCGCTACTGGCGCACCTGTTGATGTTTCCAGCTTGATAACAATCGAGCCTTTTTTAACTTTATCACCGGTATTAATGAATACTTCTTTAACTGTGCCGGCATGCGATGAGGGTACATCCATGGTCGCTTTATCAGTTTCTAGAGTGATCAAGCCATCTTCAGCTTCAATAACATCACCAACAGCGACCAGCACATCAATGACGTCAACTTCGCCATCTTCACCAATATCCGGTACGGCGATATCGATAACTTCGCTACTGGTGGTTACTGGCGCTTGCTCTTTAGCAGGTGCTTCAGCCTTAACTTCTGGTTCTGGTTCAGCGGCAACTTCTGGCTCAGCAGCACTTGCATCACCCGCTTCGCTTGGTGAAGGTTCAACACTGCTCGTTGCCGCACTTTTCATTTCACCAATGACATCACCTTCTTTGAGTTTGTCGCCCATTTTCACGGTTAAGGCGACAAGCTCGCCAGCAAATGGGGCGGGAATATCCATCGACGCTTTGTCGGTTTCAACGGTAATAATGCCCTCGTCAGACTCTATATTGTCGCCCACAGCAAACAATATTTCGATAACTTCTACTTCATCGCCACCGACATCAGGGACTAGAATTTTTTCAATATCAGACATGTCTTAATTCCTTATCTAGTCTTAGTTACGCGTAAAGCGGGTTAATTTTGTCAGCATTAATGTTAAAACGCTTGATCGCTTCACTGACGACTTTATGCTTAATATCCCCACGATTGGCCAGTTCATACAGCGCGGCAACCACAATGTAGTTTTGGTCAACTTCAAAGTGTTGACGCAAGTTATCGCGACTGTCACTGCGACCAAAACCATCCGTACCTAAGACACGATACTCGGTATTAATATAAGCACGCACTTGGTCAGAGTAGTTTTTAATATAATCCGTTGCGGCAATAGCAGGACCTTTATCTGCCGTAATAACATTAGAGATATAGGCGGTTTTTTGCTCGCTTTCTGGGTGTAACATGTTCCAACGCGTCGCTTCTTGTCCGTCACGGGCTAATTCGTTAAATGAGGTCACTGAGTACACGTCACTTGATACGCCGTAATCTGCCGACAAAATTTGTGCTGCTTGCCGTACTTTTTGCAAGATAGTACCTGAGCCCATTAACTGTACGTTAGCTTTCGCTTTTTTAGCTTCAACACGCTCAAGCTGGTAAATACCTTTAATGATTTCATCTTCAACCGTTTTGTTTTCAGGCATAGCCGGATGTTGATAGTTTTCATTCATTAACGTTAAGTAGAAGAAGATATTTTCATTTTCTTCGTACATACGGCGTAAACCTTCACGCACAATCACCGCAATCTCATAGCCGTAAGTCGGATCATAAGTCACACAGTTCGGAATTAAACCGGCTTGCACATGTGAATGGCCGTCTTGATGTTGTAAACCTTCACCATTTAGCGTGGTTCTACCGGCAGTTGCACCTAATAAGAAGCCACGTGCTTGGCTATCACCTGCAGCCCAGGCTAAATCACCCACACGTTGGAAACCAAACATAGAGTAATAAATGTAGAATGGGATAGTGGTGGCGTTACAGGTTGAGTAAGACGTACCGGAAGCGACCCATGAGGCCATAGCACCTAACTCGTTAATACCTTCTTGTAACACTTGGCCTTTCTTATCTTCACGGTAGTAAGCCACTTGGTCAGCATCTTGTGGCACATACTTTTGCCCTTCGCTAGCGTAAATACCCACTTGGCGGAATAAGCCTTCCATACCAAAAGTACGTGCTTCATCTGGAATAATTGGCACAATACGCTTACCAATTTTTTTATCTTTTAATAAGCTGTTGAGCACGCGAACAAAAGTCATCGTCGATGACACTTCACGCTCACCAGAGCCATTTAAAATTGGCTCAAAGATTTTCAATGCGGGTACATCAAGTGACTCTTCTGCTTGCACTCGACGCGCTGGCAAGGAGCCACCTAAGGCTTCACGACGCGCCATCATATACTTGTGCTCTTCACTGTCCTCTGGGAACTTGTAGAAAGGCAAGTCGGCAATCGCATCGTCACTGACCGGAATATTGAAACGGTCACGGTAATGTTTAATCGCATCAACGTCCATTTTCTTGACGTTATGGGCAATATTTAATGCTTCACCTGAGGCACCTAAACCAAAACCTTTCACGGTTTTCGCTAATATAACGGTTGGACGACCTTTGGTTTCTTGCGCTTTTTTATACGCCGCGTAAACCTTAACTGGATCATGACCACCACGGTTTAAACGCCAGATATCTTCATCAGACATATTGGCAACTAACGCAGCCGTTTCAGGATATTTATTGAAGAAGTTTTCCCGAGTGTATTTACCGCCTTTGGCTTTACAGTTTTGGTATTCACCATCAACGGTTTCGTTCATTAACTGTAATAACTTACCTGAAGTATCACGAGCAATAAGGGCATCCCAGTATGAGCCCCAGATAACTTTGACCACTTCCCAGCCTGCGCCACGGAATGTGCCTTCAAGTTCTTGAATGATTTTACCGTTACCACGCACAGGGCCATCTAAGCGCTGTAGGTTACAGTTAATCACGAACGTTAAGTTATCTAAACCTTCACGTGTTGCTAGGCCAATAGCACCTAATGATTCTGGCTCATCAGTTTCACCATCACCTAAGAAACAATAAACTCGTTGGTCTGAACAATCTTTAATACCGCGATCGGTCAAGTACTTCAGAAAGCGTGCAGTATAAATGGCTTGTAGTGGCCCTAAGCCCATTGAAACAGTTGGGAATTGCCAAAAGTCCGGCATTAAATGCGGATGGGGGTATGAAGACAAGCCTTTACCATCACATTCTTGGCGGAAGTTATTCATTTGCTCTTCAGTTAAGCGCCCTTCCATAAAGGCACGGGCATAAATACCCGGAGAAATATGACCTTGGGCGAAAATAAAATCACCGCCATCCTTTTCTGAAGCCGCTTTAAAGAAGTGGTTAAAACCTATGTCGTATAAAGTAGAAGATGAGGCAAAGCTACCAATATGACCACCAAGGTCTAAGTCTTTTTTAGATGCTCGCAATACCAATACTAAAGCATTCCAACGAATAGCGGCACGAATGCGGGCTTCTATAGTTTGATCACCGGGCATATGTGGCTCTAAACCTGGCGGAATAGTATTTACATAAGCAGTTTTGGCGTCAAACGGTAAGTGTGTTCCGCTGCGGCGGGCTCTATCGATTAACTTTTCAAGTAGAAAATGGGCACGCTCTGGGCCTTCATTTTCTAACACAGACTCCATTGATTCCAACCATTCTTGGGTTTCCATTGAATCAATATCTTGATTTGGGAGCTCAGACATAATTACTTAGTCTCCAATTGTTATTTGTTAAGTAAATTTATTTGTTTAAAGATAGCTGTTTTTAAGCAGATATCCTTAAGGTGTAGTAATTTTTTATCGCACGAATACCATTAAAATAATGAATTATTAACTTACATCAATGAATATTCATTATTTTAATGATTATCAGCGCTTGGCCTTTTCATTCTGCGCATCGAGCGCTCCATGCGACTATGTTCTTGTGACATTTTCAATAACACTTCTTCAATGAAGGTTAAATGTCGGTGGCTAGCTCCCCAGGCAATTTGAGGCTTACCACTGATAATGGCACTCATTAAGCGGGTACGATAATCAGATATTTGGCTAAAAACATCAGGCCGCTTCGCCAAAATGGTTAAATTTTTCTCGATATTGTCAATCAACAACGGCGCCATACTGTGGGCTAAATGCAAAATAACGGCGTTATGACTGGCCGCACATATCGCCAGATAAAAACCAAAAACCGCTTCCGCTTCAAGGCGATAATTTGCTTCTAATTGTGCCGTGCCAATATTGTCATGTTTGCGCTGAATTTCATCAAAGTCTGCTTGAGTACCCCGCATGGCAGCATAATAAGCAGACATGCCTTCGATACCGTGGCGAAACTCTAATAAGTCAAACTGTGACTCATTATTACTGGCTATTAAGGCAAATAAAGGATCTGACAAACCGCCTAAAAGTTGATCGCTAACATAGGTGCCACCACCTTGACGGCGGGTGACTAAATTTTTTGCTTCTAGCTTTTGAATCGCTTCACGTAATGAAGGCCGAGAAACATCGAACTGTTTTGCCAGCTCTCGCTCGGCTGGTAGCTTTTGGCCCGGTTTTAAACTACCTTCAAGGATCATCGCCTCAAGCTGAGCCAGAATAACATCTGACAACTTAGCTTGTTTTACCGACTTTTTAATGTTCGGAATTGACATCTAACACCCTTTACAAATCAGCTATTGCCTAGCTAAATCAATTAATTTAAAAAATAAAATCGGTGGTAAATTGGTCTTACCAATTTATTTTATGGTGATAATTTAACAAATATATCTCTGGTTGTAAACCTTAGGGGAGGCTGCGGCTTTTTTAGCTATAAGCTGTTAGTGAAAGAATTATTAGCTGTAAGCTGTCAGTTTTAAGCCTTCAGAAAAAACAAAAAAACACTCACAGCGCTTGGTGGGGGTTTAACTGAAAGCTGACAGTTTCTAACTGACAGCTTTGTTTCTTAGCTATTGTGTAAAAGTAGGGTCAGATACACTTTAATTTGGTGATAAAAATTTAATGTGTATCTGACCCCTACTTATTTATAAGCTGTCAGTTTTCAGCTATCAGTAAAACCAAAAACACTCGCTTCGATTAGAGGGGGGTAACTGACAGCTGAAAGCAGTTTTTTAACTTCACACTTAAAAGTAGGGTCAGATACACTTTAATTTGGTGATAAAAATTTAATGTGTATCTGACCCTACTTATTCTACTTATTTATAATGTGTATCTGACCCTACTTATTTAATTTAAGCTTCTAACTGACAGCTTTGTTTCTTGGCTGACAGCCGCTTTTAAGCTAACATCCCAGTAAGTATCATGACTGATATTACCGCTAGAAATAGCAATAAAGTGCGCTTGGCTAGTTTGACTAATAAGCAAGGTTCAGCGGTGCAATCATCAGCGTCAACCATATAATCTTCAGACATTTGTGCAACGGCAATTAGCACTTTACTAGGCGGTTTTTCAAACTCAAATAAATTTTCCAACCAAACCGGCATAGCTTTTGAAAAATGGCCAACAAACATATAACCAAAAGCTACCAGCCTTACTGGCAGCCAATCAACCCAAAACAGTAATTGCTGATTCGCTAGGTTTGTCTCATGAATATTTTTTGCCGCTTGGTCGAATTTTTCATCCGTTTCATCCTGCTCAGTTAAGTCTTGCGCATTGGCACTTTCATTGACTGTGGTTAACAGGCGATAGAACAAAGCGCCTGCGGCACCAAATAAAACAAAAAACAACATCACGGCAATAAAGTAACGATAATTTAACCACACAAGCGTTTGGCCAAAGCCAATATCATCAATATTTTTATCTTGCTGAAGTTGTAAACGCTGTAAATCACAGCTAGTCAATTCACCTTTAAACGCTGCAACCAAATAATTTTTATAGGTATCACGCGTTCTCATACAGCCAAAACAGACAATTAAAATCAATGTCGAGGCAATTAAATGCAGTAAGGCGTTATCTATTTGCGCCAGTAGTAAATAACAACCAATGACCGGCAAAAAAATAACCGCATAACTTAAAACCACAGATTGTCGATAATTAGCCAGCACCTTAGTTTGCATAATTGCGCTAACATAGCGCTGATAAAACGTACTAAACTGCCAGGCACTAGACGACAAGTAACGCTCTGCTACGAGTGCAATTAATAAACTTATTAAGCTCATTTTTTAATTATCCTAATTTTAAATAAAAACATTTCTAAATATAGCTGTAAGTCAAAAGACAAAGCTCTAAGTTTTAAGCTGTTAGTTAACAAATAGCTGTAAGTTTAAAGCTGTCAGCTGTCAGTTAAAAACCTGCCCACTCACCGTGAGTGCTTTTTGTTTTACTGACAGCTTCTTTTCTTTACTGACAGCTTAAAACTGAAAGCTGATAGCTTTCTTTTCATTTCTTTTCATTTCTTTTCATTTCTTTTCATTTCTTTTCATTTCTTTACTGACAGTTTGTTTCAATCAATTACTTTCATCAAAGCATTAAAATATTGCCAATCAAACGCGGCGCCAGGGTCGGTTTTCCGGCCCGGGGCTATATCACTATGGCCAACAATATGGTTTTTCAACTCAGGGTAGCTGCCAATCAGTGCTCGGCTCAAACAACTAAGTTGCTGATACTGCTCTGTAGTATATGGAATATCATCGGTTCCTTCTAGCTCTATACCTATGGAAAAGTCATTACACTTTTCTCGGCCCTGATAATTAGATACCCCAGCGTGCCAGGCTTTATCATTAAAAGAAACATATTGCACAATGTGACCATCACGCCGAATGAGGCAATGCGCAGATACCCGCAACTGATAAATACTTTCAAAATAAGGGTCTAAACTGTGATCTAGCTTACCGAGAAAAAAATCCGTGATGTGGGTACCGCCGAACTGCCCTGGTGGTAAGGAGATATTATGCACTACCAACAAGTTTATCGTGTCGTTTTCGTCTCTAGGTTGGCAATGGCTAGATTGCTGAATTTCAACGCCCTGCAACCAACCTTGGCAAATGTCGAGTTCAGCACTATGTTTAGCGTCACTTTGCAAAAATACCATACAATATTTCATAGCTTGTTTATCGTTTGGCTATTACATAGTAAAGTGACTAATAGAACAAGACATGCACGTAAGATTTATATGACTAAAAATGACACTAGCAGTAATTTTGGTAGAGGTTTTATTTGGCTAGCTTGGATTATCGCTATTGCCTTATTAGTATTTGTTTTTCAAGATTTACTCGAGCAACAATACAACCCGAACCAAGAACCTAAACTTTCCTTACAAGCAAACGGTAAAGCAGAAGTTATTTTGCAGCAAAACCGTCAAGGACATTATGTTACTGGTGGCGCAATTAACGGCACCCCAGTGACCTTTTTACTCGACACCGGTGCAACCCAAGTGTCAATACCTGGCCATATTGCACAAATTCTCTCGTTAGAGGCTGGCGCAAAACAACGGGTACAAACCGCGAACGGCAGCATTAATGTATACCAAACCCAATTAAACGAATTACGCATTGGTAATATCTATCTGTATAATGTCGCAGCCCATATCAACCCGAGCATGGCAAGTGATGAAATTCTATTGGGCATGAGCGCGCTAAAAAGAGTAGAATTTAGCCAAACGGGAAAACAACTTATTTTACGAGAGCAATTTTAGATGTTACCAGTATCCTTATTAAACGACATTAGCAAAACCGTCAGTTGGGCCTTATGTGAAGACTTAGGCGTGAATAGCTATAACGAACTCGCCACCAGTAGCGACATAACCGCTGAGCTTATACCGCCAGAAAACCAAGCGGTGGCCAATATTATTAGTCGTGATGAATGTGTTATTTGTGGCGTTGCTTGGGTGAATGAAGTCTTTAAACAGCTTGATAACATTTACCAAACCAGCACAAACATCACGTGGTTTGTTAATGACGGCCAACACGTAAAAGCCAACACCACACTATTTGAATTATCCGGCAATGCCCGTATTTTATTAACCGGTGAGCGCACGGCATTAAACTTTTTACAAAGTCTTTCCGGTACCGCAACGATTACTAGCACTTACGTCAAGCACCTTGATGGTACTAACACTAAGTTATTAGATACCCGAAAAACCCTACCAGGTCTGCGTAGCGCACAAAAATACGCAGTCACTTGTGGTGGCGGCGTCAATCATCGAATAGGTTTATTTGATGCGTTCTTAATTAAAGAAAACCATATTGCCGCTTGCGGTGGCATTGCCAAAGCCATTAGCACAGCCCGTATAAACCATAGTGATAAAACCGTTGAAGTAGAAGTGGAAAACATTGATGAGCTAACCCAAGCCCTCAGTGCGGGTGCTGATATTGTTATGTTAGATAACTTTAGTACTGAGATGATTGAGCAAGCGGTTAAATTAACCGCAGAGATATCTGCCGGTAATACCAAGTTAGAAGTATCGGGTAATATGACCCTAGCGACACTGAAAGATTATGCAAAATCCGGCGTTGATTTTATCTCGGTTGGCGCTTTAACCAAACATGTGCAAGCCGTTGACCTATCAATGCGCTTTGTTTAACCGCTAATACTTAACATAATCGCAGGTTAACTTTTTTAGTCTGCGATGTTTTCGCCCACAACCACCTCGGTTATTATTTACGACAAAGCGGCCCCAATTTATTTTTTCTGCCTGTTTTGCTGCAAAAAACGATACAAAAAACATCGATAACAAATCAAATGCAAATCAGCTATCTGAGCTACTTATTCGGCTAATCCCCCAGTAAATCAAGTTAATTTTATGTTAAACCCTATGGTTTTTAGTCGTTAAGCGAAAAAAAGTAAAAAAAACACCTGACATTGTTTTACATTTGGCAAATTTTGTCGCAGTATCAATTCAGCCCCCGTAATAATCTATGGAATGACTAAAAATGAAAAAAACATTACAAAACTTAAGCATGAAGAAGAAATCTGAAGGTTTTACTTTAATTGAATTGATGATCGTGGTCGCGATTATCGGTATTTTAGCCGCGGTAGCTTTACCTGCTTATCAAACATACACCAAAAAAGCCAAATTTTCTGAAGTTGTTTTAGCAACCTCAAACCAAAAACTGGCTGTTGATATTTGTGGCCAGACGGTTGCAACTTCTGTAGCAACTTTCGTAAGTGATTGTGTAGCTGGTAAAAATGGCGTGATAGATGCTGGCGCTACGGGAATGGTTACAAGTGTAGCCGTTACAGCAGTATCTCCAAATATACTAATTACAGCTACAGGTACTACTGAGGTTGACAGCAAGAAGTACGTATTAACCGGAACTTGGTTAGCTGGCCAAGTAACATGGGCTAAAAGTGGTGATTGCGTAGATGCCGGCCTTTGTTAATATCAAATAGCTCTTGGTAACTACTAAAGCTCCCTAGGGAGCTTTTTTATTATTATTATTGTTTATTGTAAGTTACACTCTAACTAGCGGTTATTAATAAGTTTTATTAAGAGAACTATGAAGGGACTTCATCAACAATCTAGCCTACTTTCGGCTTTAACTAAACACAACGTTGTTACTGCTGAAATTGTCGGCAAAATTAGTGCTGATTTTATTCTACAAAAAAAACCTTTTCTGCGATTTTTAGTTGAAGATAAACACATTAATGCCGAAGAAATTGCTAGCAGCCTCGCCCGCAGTTTTGGTTACCCGTTAATTGATCTGAGTCGTTTTGATACTTCATTAGTGCCTGAAGGCATACGTAATGAAAAACTGATCCGCAAACACAATGCCTTACCGTTATTTTTGCGTGGCAAAGTATTATTTGTTGCCATGTCAGATCCGACCAACCTTGATGCCCTAGAAGAAATTCAATTTAATACCGGTTATTCCACTGAATTAGTTTTGGTTAACGAGATCACGTTAGCCGAATGTATTGACAAAATCTTAGAAGAAGACAGCGATGCCCTTGATATTTCCGATATGGACGCGGAAGAATTAGCCGGTATTGATGTACAAGATGAACGCCAGGAAGAAGATAACGTCGGCAGTGGCGATAAAGAAGATGCGCCCATTGTTGTCTATATTAATAAAATATTACTCGACGCCATTCGCAAAGGCGCGTCAGATTTACATTTTGAGCCTTATGAAAAGTCTTACCGTATTCGCTTTCGTATTGACGGCATATTAACCGAAATAGCTAGACCGCCAGTGGCACTTGCCTCACGCATGGCTGCGCGCTTAAAAGTGATGTCTAAATTAGATATTGCCGAACGACGCGTGCCGCAAGATGGTCGCATTAAGCTGGCGCTTTCTAAGAAAAAATCCATTGATTTTCGCGTCAGCACCTTACCCACTATGTGGGGTGAAAAAGTGGTGATGCGTATTCTTGACTCCTCCAGTGCCATGTTAGGTATCGACATGCTAGGTTATGCTCCGGCGCAGAAAAAAATCTATATGGACGCCCTAGCACAGCCACAAGGTATGATTTTGGTGACCGGCCCAACTGGCTCGGGTAAAACCGTCTCGCTTTATACCGGCCTAAATATTTTAAATACCGAAGAGCGCAATATTTCTACCGCAGAAGATCCGGTCGAGATTAACCTAGAAGGCATCAACCAAGTACAAATAAATACCCGTGCCGGCTTAACCTTTCCGGGCGCTTTACGCTCTTTTTTACGGCAAGATCCTGATATTGTCATGGTCGGTGAAATTCGCGATTTAGAGACCGCAGAAATTGCTATTAAAGCCGCGCAAACCGGCCATTTAGTGTTATCGACCTTACATACTAACTCTGCCGCCGAAACCCTGACCCGATTATTAAATATGGGCGTACCTTCCTACAATGTTGCCAGCTCGGTCAGTATTATTATTGCCCAACGCTTAGCAAGGCGATTATGCGCTCAATGTAAAACCGAAGAACATATTCCCGAAAGTGAGCTATTAGCCCAAGGTTTTTTGCCTGAACAAGTTAATGAGATTAAATTATACCAGCCTGTCGGCTGTGATTCTTGTACCGGCGGCTATAAGGGCCGAGTCGGTATCTATGAAGTGATAAAAATTAGCGAAGTTACGGCAAACTTAATTATGACCGGCTCAAACTCTTTAGATATAGCCGCACAATGTCAACGTGAAGGTTACAATAATTTACGCCAGTCAGGTTTAGAAAAAGCCGCATTAGGGGTAACCAGTTTAGAGGAAGTTAATCGAGTGACGAGTTCTTAATAATAGCTGCCAATTTTAAGCTGTCAGTTAGAAGCTGTCAGCTATCAGTTAAAAGTTGTCAGTTTTAGGCTGTTGGCTTGGAGTTGTTCGATAAGTGCGGTAACTTGTATGCTAAGCGTTATAAGCTAAAAGTGTAAGAACAAGCTTTTCAAAAGTAAAGCTGTTGAAAGTGCTGTAGAAAGTGTTCTCGCTCATTATACTAACAATAACAATTTAGGTTAAGCAAATGGCAGTATCATCAATGGGTAAAAATAAAACCATCAAAGTTAAAGCGCTTGATGTTTATAAGTGGCAAGGGCTGAACCGTAAAGGTAAAAAAGTCAGCGGTGAGCTCAATGCCAGCAGTATTTTAGAGCTAAAAGGCCAACTTCGTAAACAAGGCATCACGCCAGGAAGAATCAGTAAAAAACCTAAACCTTTATTTGGTATGGGCGGTGATAAAAATATATTACCGGTTGATATTGCCGTACTTACCCGCCAAATTGCCACTATGTTAGGCGCCGGCGTCCCTTTAGTACAAACCATTGAGATGATCGGCAACGGTCACAATAATGGTAATATGCAGAAGCTATTAGCCAATATAGGTAACAAGTTACAATCGGGTATTCCGCTCTCTGACTGTTTACGCGAGCATCCAAAATATTTTGATGATTTATACTGCGATTTAGTCAGCTCTGGTGAGCAATCTGGCGCTTTAGAAACCATTTTTGACCGAGTGGCGACCTATAAAGAAAAAGCCGAAGCACTAAAAGCAAAAATTAAAAAAGCCATGACCTATCCAATTTCGGTATTAGTGATTGCTTTTATTGTTACTGCCGTATTATTGATATTTGTTGTGCCGGTATTTCAAGATATTTTTGCCAGTTTTGGTGCTGAGTTACCCGGCTTCACTTTACTCGTCATTGCCATATCAGAATTTATGCAAGCTTATTGGTATTTTGGTCTGGCTGGCATTTTTATCGCCGGTTACCTTTTTAAAAAAGCACATTTAAACAGTCAAAGTTTTCGTGATAGTATCGATAAAAAAATCTTAAAACTGCCGGTTATTGGCGATGTGTTGAAAAAAGCCGCAGTTGCGCGCTATGCCAGAACCTTATCCACCACCTTTGCTGCCGGTGTGCCTTTACCAGACGCCTTAGAGTCTGCCGCAGGTGCCTCGGGTAACGCAGTTTTTCGTGATGCCATTTTAGAAATACGCGCTGAAGTAACCTCAGGTATGCAAATGAATTTAGCGATGCGCAATTGTGCTATTTTCCCCGATATGGTGGTGCAAATGGTTGCCATTGGTGAAGAGTCGGGCGCGGTGGATGATATGTTAGCCAAGGTAGCCACGGTATATGAGCAAGAAGTCGATAATGCTGTTGATAATTTAACCACGCTACTTGAGCCGATGATCATGGCGGTGCTTGGGGTGGTGATTGGCGGCTTAATTATTGCTATGTATCTGCCGATATTCCAGATTGGTATGGTGGTTTAGCGACGTTTTGCAGCTTCCAGAATTAAGCTATCAGTTTTAAGTTTTAAGCTGTCAGTAAAAAATAATAATAATTTCTATAGAAGGTAGATGCTTTGACTGATTTTATTGCGCTAGTAACGCATTCTCCACTGGTTTTTTTCGGCCTTGTTTTCATTTTTTCGCTGATGGTCGGCAGCTTTTTAAATGTAGTTATTTATCGTTTGCCGAAAATGCTCGAACAAGGCTGGAAGCGCGACTGTCGTGAGTTTTTAGCTGATGAACTTGCTAAGCCAACTCAGCAGGATAAAGAAGCGGTAATGACTTTATCAACGCCAAGCTCAAGTTGCCCAAACTGCCAACATAACATTCGCTTTTACGAAAATATTCCGCTGCTCAGCTGGCTATTTTTACGTGGCAAGTGCAGCCAATGTCATGCAAAGATATCACTTCGTTACCCCTTAGTAGAATTAGCCACGGCCATGTTAAGTGTGGTTATTGCCTCCCACTATGGTGTTACCTTAACCACCTTGTTTTTGTTGATATTAACTTGGGGCTTAGTCTGTCTTACCTTGATTGACTATGATCACATGCTTTTGCCCGATCAAATCACCCTACCTTTGTTATGGCTGGGACTGTTAGTGAACATTAATGGCGCAATAGTGCCATTAAGTGACGCCGTTATTGGCGCAGTGGCTGGCTACATGAGTTTGTTTAGCGTCTTTTGGTTATTTAAATTACTTACCGGCAAGGAAGGTATGGGCCATGGTGATTTCAAACTCGTCGCAGTATTTGGTGCATGGATTGGCTGGCAATTATTACCCTTGCTAATATTAATGGCATCGGCAGTCGGTGCGATAATTGGCATCAGCTTAATGGTTTTTAAAAATCACCAACGCGAGCAAGCAATCCCTTTTGGCCCTTATTTAGCGATTGCCGGTTGGATCACTTTACTTTGGGGTAACAGTATTTGGTCGTGGTATTTAAGCTACTTAACGTAAGCTTTTTGCTCAGTATAATGACCTTGTAAATAGCATAAGGGCGAATTTATTTATGTCTGAATTTATTATTGGTTTAACTGGCGGTATTGGCAGCGGTAAAACTACTGTTACTAATATCTTTGCCGAGTTAGGTATTGATGTTATTGACGCAGATATTGCTGCTCGAATAGTGGTGGAGCCCGGTAGTAAAGCGCTAGCGGCGATTAAACAGCAGTTTGGCGCAGAGTATCTTGATAACCAAGGCCAACTTAATAGAGCTAAACTACGCAGCCGAATTTTTAGCATGCCGAAAGACAAAACCTGGTTAAATAATTTATTACACCCGTTAATTCGCCAAGAAATATTAATTCAAATAGCACAGGCGACAAGCGTTTATTGCCTCTTGGTTGCGCCTTTACTGTTAGAAAATAATTTACAAAAACTAGTTAATCGCGTGTTAGTGGTGGATGTTGATGAGGCAAACCAAATAGCGCGCACCCATGCCCGTGATCCAAGCTCAACAGCAGAAATTAAGCGCATTATCGCTAGCCAAATGCCCAGAGCAGAACGGCTGAGCTTTGCTGATGACGTTATCAACAATCAAGATGTCTGTATAAAGAAGCTTCGTCAGCAAGTGATCGATTTAGATCGAAAATATAGATCAATCTTAAGCAGCCCTTTATAAATAAGTGTTTTTGATAAAATAATTCGCCATTTTGCCTAGCTATCGGTACTATGACGGCATCACTTGCTAAACTCTTTAATAAAGCTTCCAAGCCATGACTGCAATATTGTATGAACATCCGCTCAATGAGCGCATTCGTAACTATTTAAAACTTGAACAGTTATTTTCTCAAGCGGCAGATAGTTTGCAATACAATATTATCACCAGCCACAACGTGTTTTTTAATGCCCTATTTGCCATTTTAGATACCTTAGAGCGTAACGATATTCGTGGCGATCTGATTAAAGATCTGGAAAAGTTAGAGCAAAACTTAGTGACTTGGTCGCAAATCCCCGGTGTAGACAGCGTCGTTCTTGAAGATAATTTAAAAAAAACCATACAACTTATCAGTAAAATGAAAGTCGTAAGCCCCCAATGGTTACAACTTAAAGCGGATAAATTTTTAATTGCTTTAAAGCAGCGGTTTGCCATACAGGGGGGTAGCTCACGTTTTGATCTACCGCAATTACAGTTTTGGTTAAATCAACCTAGTGCACAGGTTGAAACACAGTGTCGTAATTGGCTAGCACTACTAGCACAAATTAGCGCCGCCTTATCACTAGTATTAAAGTTTGTTCGTCAACGCGCTGAATTTGAAGAGATTGTAACTGATAGCGGCTTTTACCAAGACAATGGCGAAGGCTTAGTATTACTCCGGATGAAAGTCGCCGATAACTTCCCCTTTTACCCAACCGTGAGTGGCAATCGCTTTCGCTACTCAATTCGCTTTATGATGCCCTGCGATGAAACCGGGCGTAAATACGCCAAACAAGCAATGAACTTCCAATTAGCGAAATGTTAAGAGAAGTTTAAGTTAAAAGTTAAAAGCTGTCAGCTTTCAGTTAAGACAAGCAACTGATAGCGGTAAGTTTAAAGCTGTAGCTTTCAGTTAAGAAACAAAGACAAAGACAAACTTCTTAGCAACTATTTACGCACAACTTAAAACGCCTAAACTGATAGCTTTCTCTTCCTGACAGCTAATAGCTTAAAACTGATAGCTCTCTTTTCCTAACAGCTGATAGCTTAAAACTGATAGCTCTCTTTTCCTGACAGCTGACAGCTTAAAACTGATAGCTTTCTCTTCCTGACAGCTGACAGCTTAAAACTGATAGCTTTCTCTTCCTGACAGCTAACAGCTTAAAACTGATAGCTTTCTCTTCCTGACAGCTGACAGCTTAAAACTGTTAGCTCTCTTTTCCTAACAGCTGACAGCTTAAAACTGATAGCTTTCTTTTCCTGACAGCTAACAGCTTAAAACTGATAGCTCTCTTTTCCTAACAGCTGACAGCTTAAAACTGATAGCTTTCTTTTCCTAACAGCTAACAGCTTAAAACTGATAGCTTTCTTTTCCTAACAGCTGACAGCTTAAAACTGTTAGCTTTCTCTTCCTAACAGCTGACAGCTTAAAACTGATAGCTTTCTTTTCCTGACAGCTTAAAACTGATAGCTTTCTTTTCCTGTTCGCTTAAAACTTTCAGGTCAAATACTCCTAGCTGCTTGGTCTTATATTTCCTATAATAAGGGTATTGTTTTATTCGCTAGTAACCGTTCTTATGACCCTAAAAGTAGCTTGTCCCACTTGTAAAAAAGAAGTTGTTTGGCACGAAGAAAGCCAACACCGTCCTTTTTGTAGTAAACGTTGTCAGTTAATTGATGTTGGCGATTGGGCCGACGAGAATCATAAAATCAGCCAACCTGTACAAGGTGCGGTCGACTTAAATGAAGAAATGCTCGACGCTTTAGAAGCTGAGTTTTTGCAACATAATAAATTCTTTGTTGAACCCGAGTAATAACGCCTTTTTCACATCGTCAGCAAGCTACAACGAGCCATAAAGTTGTTGTAGCTTGTCAATAATCGCTTGATTAGCCGCAGGGAAATTTAACTGTTCAAATTGCGCTAAGGTATACCAAGCTGATTGCTGCCCTTCTAAGGCTGTTGCTTCGCCACTAAAGTGTTCGACAACAAATACTTCGAGTAGGACTTTTTTATCGCCATAATCATGGCTTATTTGCATTAACGGCGTACAAGTCAGGGCTTCAATGGCCACCTCTTCTTTTAACTCCCGATAAAGCGCTTGATGGACAGTTTCGTCTTCTTCAACTTTACCACCGGGAAACTCCCATTTACCACCTTGATGGCTATCCGCTAGGCGCTTAGTTAAAAAGAACTTATTTTCCTGTTTAATCACGCCAACAGCAACATGAACAACTTTTATTTTCATCAATCTGATCTCTCATTAATCTCTCATTGCTGAACATCTGCACTCTTTGTCATCGACATACAAGGACGCATTAATGCCTCTGCACAGCCATGAATGCATGCCACACCGTTCATCGACGTGCATGGATGCACTAATGCCGTGAAGGCAAGGGTGCCTAAGAACGGCCTGAACATAAAAATGCCAGTCATTGACTGGCATTTTTATTTAACGTACTCGCTAAGTGCTTAGGTTAATTTACCGTGACACTGTTTATATTTTTTGCCTGAGCCACATGGGCAAGGTTCATTACGTCCTACGCGCGGCATAGCTGCTGGCTCAGGTTGAGAGGATGACTCATGCTTGAATTCTTTTGGCGCTTCATCTGATTTTCTATGTTGCTCCTCAACGGCTTCAACATCAGACTCTGCTCTTATTTGCACTTTACTTAAAATGCCAATAACGTCATATTTTAAGTTATCGAGCAACTCAGAGAACAGTTCAAACGACTCGCGCTTAAATTCTTGCTTCGGATTCTTTTGCGCATAACCTCGTAAATGAATACCTTGACGCAAGTGATCCATCGCCGCTAAATGTTCTTTCCAATGCGAGTCTAAGCTTTGTAACATCACCGCTTTTTCAAATTGGCGTAAAACTTCAGCACCAACCATTTCTTCTTTCGCTAAGTAATTAGCTTCAACGGCGGCAATAATTTTTTCGCGCAGGGTTTCTTCATGCAAATTAGTATCTTCTTCTAACCATTTTGCAATCGGTAGTTCAATATTCAGCTCGCCTTTCATACGTTCTTCTAGGCCAGTAACGTCCCACATTTCTTCCAGTGATTGCGGAGGAATATGTTGGCTAATAATGCCATTGACCACATCAATACGAATGGCTTTAATGACCTCAGCAATATCGGCTTCATCCATTAATTCATTACGTTGCTCGTAAATCACTTTACGTTGATCGTTAGATACATCATCAAACTCAAGTAATTGCTTACGAATATCGAAGTTGCGGCCTTCAACTTTACGTTGTGCGTTCTCAATGCTTTTTGTCACCCAAGGATGTTCAATGGCTTCGCCACGTTCCATGCCTAATTTACGCATCATATTGGTGATGCGCTCAGAGGCAAAAATACGCATCAATGCATCTTCCATTGATAGGTAGAAGCGCGTTGAACCGGCATCACCTTGGCGACCCGAGCGACCACGTAATTGATTATCAATACGGCGTGACTCATGACGCTCTGTAGCGACGATATGTAAACCACCCGCCGCTAACACTTGCTCATGGTCTGCTTGCCATTGAGCTTTCAGTTTTTCTACTTGCTCAGCACTTGGATTATCAAGCTTTTCCAGCATAGCACCTAAGTTACCACCAAGAACAATATCGGTACCACGACCAGCCATATTGGTCGCGATAGTAACCGCGCCCATTTTACCCGCGTCCGCGACAATTTCTGCTTCTTGCTGATGGAATTTAGCATTAAGCACTTTATGCTTAATTTTTTCTTTCTTTAACATTGAAGATAAAAATTCTGAAGTTTCAATGCTAATAGTACCGACTAATACCGGCTGACCACGTTTAACACAATCTTTAATGTCTTCTAAGATGGCTTCAAACTTTTCTTCTGCCGTTAAGTAAATTAAGTCGGGTAAATCTTTACGCACCATCGGCTGATTGGTCGGGATAACCACGGTTTCTAAACCATAAATATGATTAAACTCAAACGCTTCCGTATCAGCAGTACCTGTCATACCTGACAATTTGTTATAGATACGGAAAAAGTTTTGGAAGGTAATTGACGCCAACGTTTGGTTTTCATTTTGAATGTCGACACCTTCTTTCGCTTCAACAGCTTGGTGTAAACCTTCTGACCAACGACGACCTTCCATGGTACGGCCGGTATGTTCATCAACAATAACGATTTCGCCATCTTTTACGATGTAATCGACATCTTTTTGAAACAGTTTATGAGCACGTAACGCCGCCATAACATGATGCAATAAGGTGATGTTGGCGGCAGAGAACAGTGAATCTCCTTGCTGCATCAAGCCCTTTTCGATCATGATTTCTTCGATATGTATTTGACCAAGCTCTGTTAAATAAATTTGTTTGGCTTTTTCGTCAATGGTGAAATCACCAGTGCTTTCTTCACCTTCTTTATCTTCTTCATCTTGTTGCACTAGCGTTGGCACAACCAGATTGATCTGACGATAAAGCTCTGAGCTATCTTCCGCTTGACCAGAAATAATTAACGGTGTTCTTGCTTCATCAATTAATATCGAGTCGACTTCATCAATTACGGCAAAGTTTAATGGTTTTTGTACTCGTTCTTCTGGTGAGAAAGCCATGTTATCGCGTAGATAATCAAAGCCAAACTCATTGTTGGTACCGTAAGTAATATCTGCGTTATAAGCGGCTTGCTTATCGTCAGGCGCCATACCGGCAACATTACAACCGACGGTCATACCTAAGAATTCAAATAACGGTCGACTCCAATCACCATCACGAGTTGCAAGGTAATCATTAACGGTAATAATATGCACACCTTTATTAGTGAGTGCATTTAAATAGGCTGGTAAGGTGGCGGTAAGGGTTTTACCTTCACCGGTACGCATTTCGGCAATTTTGCCAGAGTTAAGCACCATGCCGCCGATCATTTGCACGTCAAAGTGACGCATACCAAATACTCGTTTACTCGCTTCACGCACTACGGCAAACGCTTCTGGAATAAGCTCATCAAGTGCTTCGCCTTGTGCAACTCGCGCTTTAAACTCAGTTGTTTTTTCTTTTAGTTCTTCATCACTGAGTGCTTCAAAGACCGGTTCTAGGGCATTAATTTTACTTACTTCTTTGTGCATTTGTTTAAGTAATCGATCGTTTCGACTACCAAACAGTTTTGTCATTAACTTTACAAACATCGTGTTAAACCATATTGAGAAGAAAATCTTCCGCTGAAAATAAAATGATCGGTGGGACCGACACATAACTTGTTTAGTATTGTAATAGCAGTTGCATTTTAAACAACTGAAATTCTAGAAAAAGCTAATTTTTTGCTTTTCGATAAACATACTTTTTTGGATCTATTTGGCGATTATTACGTAAAATTTCGTAATGTACGTGTGGTCCTGTCGAGCGACCTGTACTACCCATTTTTGCAATAACTTGTCCTTTGGTAACAACATCACCAACGGATACTTTTATTGTTTTATTATGACCGTAGCGAGTTTTGTAGCCACCACCATGGTTAATTTCAATTAATTGCCCATAACCATAGCGCTCACTTGCCCAACTAACGACGCCTGATGCCGTGGCGATGATGTCAGCATTTTCACTACCAGCAAAATCAACCCCTTTATGTAGTGCTGGTTTACCACTAAAAGGGTCTTTACGGACACCAAAATACGATGACAACCAACCTTTAGTTATTGGTCGACCAGACAAATATCGTGTATTTTCTATATGGTGTCCCAAAGTGACAGATTCAAGCATTTTTAATTGTTTTTCTTCATGATGAAGCGATTCTTCCAACGTGCTAATATCGCTCAGTAACTCCACTAAGCTTTTTGGTGCTTCATCGTTACTGTGCAACATTGGGCCACCGCTCGGTGGCAATTGTTGAAAATTAAATTCATTAGCGGGAATACTCGCTTCTTCCGCTAAGCGATCGCCGAGTGCATTTAATCTTAAAACTTGGCTTTGTAATTCCGCTAACTTCATGGTGACCGCGGTGACTTGGCTATTGATTTTGGGGTTATCGAGATTGGGTAGGTTTGCTACGCGATAGGCTGGACTTTGTGGCACATCATCTGCCGACGCAATCAAGTGGACAATAAAACCAGAAATCAAGGCAAATACGGTTACAGCCGATATCCAATGCAGCTTATTTAGCCTCATCGAAAATCTAACGTTCTTTCCGCGATATAGTAATGTTAAACTCATATTTCATTCATCGTTTAGTTCAGGAGCTGACTCATGGCACGAAAATCTAGAATTCCCACAGACATGTCAGCGCTGTTTAATACAACGTCAGGCACTTTGGCACAAATAGCTACAAAAACCAACTTTTTAACCGTATTGTCTGACATTGTACGTCATATTTGCCCCGACCTACCAGCAGATGTCTGGAAAATAGCTAATTTCAGGGCTAATGCCATTGTGATCGAAGTAAACTCAGCCGTTTGGAGCCAGAGATTACAGTTCGAACGTGTGAATATCTGTCGTCAGCTGAGCGCGTCCACCAACAATGAATTTAATCAGATAGAGATTAAAATCACACCATTTCGACCGAAAGTGCCGGAAAAAACCGTGATTACTAACGCAATTAACACGACTATATCAGCAACCACTGCAGCGCAATTATTAGCAGTAGCGAAAAACGCCCCTGATAGTTTACGTAAAAAACTAGAAAAACTCGCTGCGCACGGTATTAAAAAATCGTAACTTGCTACTGTTAGCTGAAGCACTTCCCTTAGAGCAATTTCACTAAATTATTACCCTCGGGGCTAATTCGCCTCCACTTGAATTAAGCTAGATTACTCAATAATGTTCTTCCCCATATAGAACATGAATAGCGGTTTCTAGTTCGGTTTGGCAATTAGCATAAAAAAACCAGTCAGCTGACTGGTTTTAGTTTTTCGTAAGAGCTTATGGCGATTTAAAAAGCCGTGGCTTCAATCTCTTGATATTGAATCGGTGACTCAGCGGTATTTTCATATGTCACCCACTCCCAGCAATCAACTTGCTTAAACACTTCACGTAATAACATGTTGTTTAATGCATGGCCCGATTTAAAGGCATTTAATTCACCTAAAATACTCACGCCGCCCATATATAAATCGCCAATAGCATCGAGGATTTTATGTTTGACGAACTCGTCATCATAACGCAAGTCATCTTTGTTAAGCATACGGAATTCGTCTAACACGATGGCATTTTCTAAGCTGCCACCTAAGGCTAAATTGTGTGAGCGTAAGAATTCGATATCTTTCATAAAGCCAAAGGTACGTGCGCGGCTAATCTCTTTGATAAATGAACAGCTTGAAAGGTCCATACTCATCGCTTGACAAGTATTTACAATCACAGGGTGTTCAAATTCAATGGCGAAATTAACTCGAAAGCCTTCATAAGGCTTTAACTCAGCCCATTTATCGCCTTCTTCAACACGAATGGCTTTAGTGATACGTAAAAATCGCTTTGCAACATTTAACGTCTCAATACCTACCGACTGAATTAAATAAACAAAAGGTAATGCACTACCATCCATAATTGGAATTTCAGGTGAGTCAACCTCAACTATAAGGTTATCAATACCTAAACCTGCGACAGCAGAAAGCAAGTGTTCGACGGTGGAAATCTGAACACCTTGCTCATTCACTAAACATGTACATAAAGTTGTTTCGCCGACAGCTTCCGGCGTTGCTGGAATATCAACAACGGGATCTAAATCAACTCGACGAAAAATAATACCGGTGTTAGCAGGAGCAGGACGGAGAGTGATCTGCACCTTTTCACCTTTATGTAACCCCACACCAATGGCAGAGACACTGTCTTTTATTGTACGTTGTTTAATCATAAATAGCCTTCTTAAGCCGATATTTTGCGCTAATGAGTCGCCGCGGAGAAAATGCGGTGACGTAATATAACAAAAAAGCCTAACAAAATCAAAACACCAACATTTTTAGTCTTGCTTACTTAACTTGTCTAGCAAGTCTTAGTCCGCTTGTTTACGTAAAAACGCTGGGATATCTAAATAATCATCAAGTTCTGCTGCCGCAACTTTTTGCGTTTGCGCATTAGCTTCTGGCATAGTAACTGGGTTCGCTGATAACTCTGGCTGTGCACTTGGTACATAGTCACCACCAACTACTTGCGGCTCTGCGATAGGTGCTGGATTCACTAAAGTGATATCAGGCTTACGTTCTGCACCAATACCGGTTGCAACAACTGTTACTCGTAACTCATCAGTCATTTCAGGGTCAATAACTGCGCCCACTACAACGGTAGCATTTTCAGACGCAAAAGCTTTTACCGCGTTACCCACAGTTTCGAATTCATCGATACTAATATCCATACCCGCGGTAATATTAACCAAGATGCCACGCGCACCGGCTAGATCAACATCCTCTAGTAATGGACTTGAAATGGCAGCTTCTGCGGCCTCTTCGGCACGATCAGGGCCTGATGCTGTGCCTGAGCCCATCATGGCAGTGCCCATTTCTGACATTACCGTTCTAACATCTGCAAAATCGACGTTAATCAAACCTGGACGCGTAATAAGCTCGGCAATGCCTTGTACCGCACCTAATAAAACATTATTCGCGGCTTTAAAGGCATCTAATAAGCTGGTGCCTGGACCTAAAACTTTCAATAGTTTTTCATTAGGAATAGTGATCAATGAATCGACATTTTTAGATAAAAATTCAATACCTTGATCGGCATAGTTCATACGTTTTTTACCTTCAAAAGGAAACGGTTTGGTCACGACAGCAACCGTTAAAATACCCATTTCTTTTGCAATTTCCGCCACCACTGGCGCAGCACCTGTACCTGTACCCCCGCCCATACCAGCTGCGATAAATACCATATCGGCACCTTGCAGGGTTTCTTTGATGGTTTCTCGGTCTTCTTCTGCACTGCGGCGACCAATTTCAGGGTTAGCGCCAGCACCTAACCCTTTAGTAACATCGTGACCTAGTTGCAAAGTAACATTGGCCGCTGAATTACGTAGCGCTTGTGAGTCGGTATTGGCAGTAATAAACTCAACCCCCTCTATGGTTTGTAATACCATGTGCTCTACCGCGTTTCCGCCACCACCACCGACACCAATTACTTTGATGACTGCTTCTGCGTTATGATCTTCCATTAATTCAAACATTTTATTATCTCCGATTTTTAAACGTTTTGTTCCACCAAAACTCATTTACACTCTCAATTAGCCACTGCTGCAACTAATTAAAATTCACCTTTAAACCAAGCCAGTATTCTTGTGCTTATACTACCTACTGACTCACTTTTCTTTTGTTCATTACTTTGTTGTTGATTAGCTTGCATGCCATAGTGCAACAACCCCACCACAGTTGAATAACTTGGGTCGTTAACATATTCTTTCAATCCACAAACATCTGCAGGTTGGGCAACGCGCGCTGGCATTTGAAAGACTTCTTCAGCAAACTCAACTACACCTTCCATTTTCGCCGTGCCACCGGTTAAAACATAGCCAGCAGCAATTTGATCTTCTAAACCACTTTCCCGTAATTCTTCTTGGATCAACTCAAATAATTCTTGGTATCTCGGCTCAACCACTTCCGCCAAGGTATGGCGCGACATAGAGCGCGCTGGCCGGCCACCGACACTCGGCACTTCAATATTTTCTTCCATACTGACCATTTGACGCAGCGCGCACGCATACTGCACTTTAATATCTTCTGCGTGACTTAACGGCGTACGGAAAATTTTTGCGATATCGCTGGTCACTTGATTGCCCGCCACCGGGATCACCGCGGTATGGCGTAAAGCACCGCCCGTAAACACCGCAATGTCCATGGTGCCGGCCCCCATATCAACCACACAGATACCGAGTTCTTTCTCATCATCGGTTAATATTGCATAGCTTGACGCTAACGCGGAAAAAATGAGTTGATCGGCTTTTAAGTCGCAACGTTCAACACATTTAACAATGTTTTTCGCCATATCATTGGCACAAGTGACGATATGCACTTTTGCTTCCATACGCACACCTGACATGCCTATCGGGCTTTTGATACCGTCTTGACAGTCAATGCTGTATTCTTGCGGCAATACGTGCAACATCCGACGCTCTGCTGAAATAGGCACTGAGCGCGCGGTATGAATGACGTTATCAACATCATCCTGCATCACTTCTTTATCATTGATTGGCACCATACCGTTCTCATTTTGACAACTAATATGCTTTCCAGAAATGCCAAGATACACTGAGGTGATATGACAATCCGCCATCAGTTCGGCTTCATTGATCGCGCGTTGTACAGACTGAATCACTAGGTTTAGGTCATTAACGCCACCTTTATCCATGCCGCGTGCTGGTTGATTACCAACACCAACGATACTGAGCTGGTTATCAGGCGTGATCTCGCCAACCGCTACTGAAATTTTTGACGTTCCAATATCTAAACCAACTACTAAGTTTCTTTCCGTTATTTTTGACATCAAGGCTAAACTCTTTCTTTATTGTCCGCGGTTTTCCAACCTACGGCTAAACCGGTATCGTATCTCAGGTCAACATAATCGACTTGTTGACCCTGCTTTTTATTCAATTTTATTTCTGGATAAAGGTCCATAAAACGCTGTATGCGCTCTACGCGATTATCGCGTCCTAAATTCAGGCTAACGCCATCATTTAAGATCAATTGCCAAGCAAAACGCTCAGACAACACTAATTCATCAATCGCTAACTCACTAAAGCCCAATAGCTTATTGAAATTTATAAAATTATCCAGTGCTATTTGCTCACTGCCCTCTGGGCCAAAAAATGCCGGCAACTTTCTCGATAAACGCTTCACGTCGGCCTGAAATGCTTTACCGTTTTCATTCAGTAAAAAATCACCATTCCAATGGGCAATGGGTTTTTGGTCAACAACATAAATTTTCAACTCATCAGGCCATTTTTTTCGTACTGATACTGAATACACCCAAGGTAGCTTTGCTACTTTTTGCTGCACGTCATTAACATCTAAATTAAAAAAATTACCTAAGTTCACTTTTTCTATGGCGTTTTCAATATCTACACGCGTGGTATAAGGCATTTCACCGGCAATAGCAATTGAAGTAACTGGCGCAGACTCTTCTGCCGTTAAGCGTTTGTTTAAAAAAACACTAAACGAGAGTATGCCGATAATAACCGCAATGAAAAACCCTACGCCTAGCCAAAATGACCAGTGTAAGTTTTCGACTTCCGAACTTAACGGAAGCTGTTTTTCCATTGCCCTTGCCATCAGTTACGCACTACCTTCCGCACTTATTGCGACTATTTTTGTCACTAATTCGCTAAAGCTTAAACCGTATACTTTCGCGGCTTTAGGCACTAATGAGGTTTCCGTCATGCCTGGGACGGTATTCACTTCTAATAACTGCCATTGGCCTTGGTTATTTCGCATCACATCAACTCGCCCCCAACCTGTCGCGCCAGTGGCGTTAAAGGCTTTTAACGCTATGCTTTGTAGCTCAGCTTCATCTGCTGCTGATAACGAACACGGGCAATGATATTTCGTGCTCGTCGACTGATACTTAGCATCGTAATCATAAAAGTCGTGCGGCGTTTCCATATGAATAGCGGGTAATGGCGTTTGCCCTAAAATAGCGACGGTATACTCTGGTCCCTGGATCCAAGCTTCAACTAAAACTTGTTGGTCATAGTTAAAAGCGGCAATCAGCGCTTGATGTAACTCTTCAGCATTATTGGCTTTTGACATGCCAATGCTTGAGCCTTCATTGGCCGGTTTCACCATCACTACATTACCTAACTGCTGTAAAACTTTGTCAGCATCGCCTGCTTGATATTCTGCTTTATTAACAATGGCAAATGCCGCCGTTGGCAGGTTTAACGCTTGAAAAACTTGCTTACTGCGAATTTTATCCATCGACAGCGCCGAGCCCAGCACATCAGAGCCGGTATACGGTATATTCATATATTGCAATGCACCTTGCACACAACCGTCTTCCCCACCACGACCATGCAGAGCAATAAAAACGCGGTCAATATCAAGTTTGACTAAATCACTTAAACAGTAGTCTTGGGTATCAATTAGTTGCACGTTAAAGCCCGCAGTCTTTAATCCGTTGGCAATCGCCTTACCGGAATTAAGCGACACCGCTCTTTCCGCCGAGGTTCCGCCGTATAACACGGCTAATTTTTGTTGCATTAAAGGCTTCATGTGTTTGCCACCGTTAACTGTTCTTCGTTCATTAATTGACGGGCTATAGCACCAATATTACCGGCACCTTGGGTGATCACCATGTCACCATCGCGCAGTTGCGCTGCCATTAATTCTGCTAATTTATTACTATCGCTGACGTAAATCGGTTCTATTTGGCCACGTAAACGAATACTGCGCGCTAAACTTTTACTGTCAGCATTCGCTATGGGTGCTTCGCCCGCGCCATAAACATCGAGTAAAAACAAACAATCCACTTCGGATAGTACTTCAACAAAGTCTTCGTAAAGATCTTTAGTGCGCGAATATCTATGTGGCTGAAATACCATCATCAGCCTTTTTTCTGGCCAACCGTTACGCATCGCATCGATGGTTGCTTTCACTTCTGTTGGGTGATGACCATAATCATCAATCAGTAACATTTCGCCTTTAGCAGTGCTCAAGGTCGCCAGCTTTTCGAAACGTCGGCCGATACCGGCAAAGTTTTGTAAGGCGTCTTGAATAGCCCTATCAGCAACACCTTCATCAATCGCCACCGCAACGCCTGCTATGGCATTTAATACGTTATGCTCGCCCGGTAAATTAACACTGATCGGCAGCGGTGCGCAGCCTGCACGCTCAACCACGAAGGAACTGATACCCGCGACTTGCTGATATTGTGTCGCCCTAACGTCAGCATCTTCACAAAAGCCATAAGTGATCACTTGTCGGCCAATACGCGGTAATATTTCTCGCACTACGGGGTTATCTAAACACACCACAGCTAAACCATAGAAAGGCAAGTTGTGGAGAAACTCAATATAGGTGTCTTTAAGTTTTTCAAAGTCACCTTGATAGGTTTCCATATGGTCTTCGTCGATATTGGTGATCACCGATACCATCGGCTGTAAATGCAAAAATGAGGCATCACTTTCATCTGCTTCAGCGATCAAATAACGGCTGCTACCTAAACGCGCATTAGTGCCAGCGCTATTAAGTAAACCGCCGATGACAAACGTTGGATCTAAATTCGCTTGCGCAAAGATACTGGCAATTAAACTAGTTGTGGTGGTTTTACCATGGGTACCAGCGATAGCGATACCATGGCGAAAACGCATCAGTTCAGCTAACATTTCAGCGCGGCGTACCACAGGAATACGTTGTCGATGGGCAGCAACTAACTCTGGGTTATCTGCATTAATGGCGGTTGACACTACAATAACACTAGCATCAAGGACATTATCTTGATGATGTCCTAAGGTGATTTTTGCCCCTAGCGCGGTTAGCCTTTGCACCACTTGGTTTTCACCAATGTCTGAGCCAGTAATTTGATAACCTTCATTAAGCAATACTTCGGCAATGCCGCCCATACCTGCGCCACCAATGCCAACAAAGTGGATGGTTTTAACGCGACGCATTTCAGGCACTCTATGATTAGCATTAGCTAAACCAGTGCGGCTGTTTTTCTCTTTGCTCATTACTTTACTCATCTTTGTGCCGCCTCGATACAAACCGCGGCAACACGTTTAGTGGCATCTGCATGTGCCGCGTTATGTGCTGCTTTTGACATCTGCTGCACCACTTTATCGGAGATAAATAGACTGTTTAGCATTTGCCCTAAGGTGGTACCGTTAAATTCTTTTTGGGCAATTAACTTTGCCGCGCCACAATCAACTAGATACATGGCATTTTTGGTTTGGTGATCATCAACTGCATGCGGTAAAGGTACGAATATGGCTGGCTTAGCTGCCATGGCTAATTCTGAGACGGTCAAAGCACCTGAGCGACAAATCACCACGTCAGCCCATTGATAGGCAGCGGCCATATCTTCAATAAATTCCGTCACTTTAACCTTTTCTTCCGGTAGACCGTAATCTTGATAGCTTTTTAATACCGCTTGTTCATTACCACCACCGGTTTGATGCCAAACATCAATGCTTTGCACTTTGATCTGTTTCATTGCCTGTGGCACAACATCATTGAGTATTTTCGCCCCTAAGCTACCGCCGACCACCAAGACTTTTTTACTGGTTGCCGGTTGCTCTGGAATGACGTTTTTAATCGCGACAATATCGCTACGCAGTGGATTGCCGACCACTTCAGCCGTCACTCTTTTACTAAATGCGCCTGGAAAGGCACTTAAGGTTTTGCTGGCAATATGAGAGAGAAAACGGTTACTCATACCTACAACGGCATTTTGCTCATGTAACACCAATGGAATGCCCAGCAACCATGCCGCAACACCACCAGGCGCACTGGCATAGCCGCCCATGCCCAATACCACATCTGGCTTAACTTCGCGCAGTATCCGCACCGACTGCCATATCGACTGCAAAATTTTGAACGGCGTTTTCAGCCAAGTTTGCCAGTTTTTATTGCGGATACCGGCAATATTAATAAATGAAATTGGGTAGCCGTTTTTCGGCACGATTTCCGCTTCCATGCGTTCAGCGGTGCCGAGCCAATGTATTTTCCAGCCTTGTTGCACTAATGCCTCAGCCACCGCAATACCAGGGAATATATGGCCACCGGTACCGCCCGCCATCACTAACAGTGTTGGGCGCTTTACTTCATGACTTGTTTGTTCAGTCATTTTCACCCTCGATAAGTTCTGTTTTCTTCACTTTATTTCGTTTCTTCTTTGCATTTTTATCCACACCAGTCGTGCGACTCGTGGCTTGAATACTTTGTAATCTTATTTCGTGGTCAATACGTAGCAAAATCACCACGGCGATAGTCATGATAATCATCGAGCTGCCGCCATAACTAATCAAAGGCATGGTCAAGCCTTTCGTTGGCACTATGCCAGCACTAGCGCCGACATTAACCGCGGCTTGAAAGCAAAACCAAATACCAATGGCATAAGCAAAAAATCCTTCAAAATATTTTTCTTGTTTGACCGCTTTTCTGCCCAGTAATAAAGCTTTAAATACCAAGGTCATGCTTAACAGCAAAATCACGCTGATGCCGATAAAACCGAACTCTTCAGCTAATACCGCCATGACAAAGTCGGTATGGGCTTCTGGTAAATATTCCAACTTTTGCACGCTATTACCTAAGCCTTGGCCAAAGGTTTCACCGCGACCGTAAGCCATCAGTGATTGGGTTAGCTGATAACCACTGCCAAACGGGTCTTTCCAGGGGTCGAGAAAGCCGGTAACCCGTGCCCAACGATAAGGCGATAAATACGCTAACATTGACAGAAGACTGACACCAACGCCGGCAATTGCAATAAACTGCCAAAGCTTAGCGCCGGCTAAAAACAATAAGCCAAAGGTGGTAACAAACATCACGATAATGGTGCCTAAGTCAGGCTGCATTAATAGCAAGCCGCCTAAAATACCAAAAACCACTAACGGTTTAGCAAAGCCTTTAACATTTTCCATCACTTCATCGCGGCGTCTGACGAGGTATGCGGAGAGATAACAAAAGAAAAATAGTTTAGCGGGTTCAGCAGCTTGTATGGTTATCGGCCCAATGGCAATCCAACGTGTTGAGCCATTAACATTACGACCAATAATTAATACCACCACAAGTAAAGCAATGCCGAGCAGTAATAAGTTACCGCTATATTGATGCCAGCGACTCATTGGAATATGCAAAGCAATACCAGCAACCCCTAAGCTAAGGCCTATGTAAATCATATGGCGAACAATAAAATGAAACGGATTGTCAAATAAGCGCTCGGCAATGGGCATCGACGAGCTCGCCACCATGATCAACCCTATCATATACATACTGAGTGCCAGCAAAACGTAGCTGCGATCAAAGGTCGCCACACTGCTCGACTCAATTTGTAGCCAAGGCGGTAACCTCCACTGTGATAAATTAGTCAAGGAGTACGACATTAACTGTGCTCCTTTGGTAATAACACTGACTTGATAAACACTACGCCACGTTCAACATAATTACTAAACATATCTAAACTGGCACAAGCGGGCGATAGTAACACCATATCACCGGCATTGGCCTGTGACTTGGCCAGGGCAACGGCGGCGGCTAGTGAGTCAACATGACAGGTTTTATCCGCTTGCGCTGCCAAGCGTAATGCCGCAATTGCTTGTCCATCTTTACCTATGGTAATTAAATGCTCAACCTGTGTGGTTAACGCTGAGATTAACGGCGAGAAATCGGCACCCTTGCCATCTCCGCCGGCAATTAAAAATAGTTGTTTACCTTGTAAGGTCGGCGCTAAACCTTCGATAGCCGCCAGTGTGGCGCCAACATTGGTGGCTTTTGAGTCATTAATCCAACGAATGCCATCGCTGCTAGCAATGACTTCACAACGATGTGCTAGCCCTTGAAAGGTTTTTAAACTGGCTAACATGGCATTAATGTCCCAGCCAGCACATTGTCCTAGTGCTAATACTGCTAAATAGTTCAAGGCATTATGAATGCCCTGCAGTGGCAGGTCAGCAAGCGAGCATAACGGTCTGTCGCCCAACATTAAGTGACTCACACCCTTTACGGCTGCAAGACCAAAATTTTGCCCTTGCGGTTGATCACTACCAAAACTTAAGCGCTGGCTTGCGCCATAACAGGCCTTAGGCGCAGTGGCACTATCATTGCGGCTATACAGGGCGTAAGTACAATGCTGATAAATACGCTGTTTAATCGCGCCATAGTTTTCAATGCTCTTGTGGCGGTCTAAATGATCATCCGTTAAATTTAATACCGTAGCGGCAAGTGCTCGCATACTTTGCACGGTTTCAAGCTGAAAACTTGACAATTCTAACACCATAAAGTCGGCAGGAGCTTGGTCAATTTGATCCAGTACCGGCAAACCAATATTACCGCCCAATTGCACACGGTAACCTAAGGTATTACCGACATAATTTAACATGGAAACCACGGTCGATTTACCGTTCGAGCCCGTTACCGCTAATATCGGCGTAGCACTTAAGCGACAAAATAGTTCAATATCACCAATAACATCACAATCTTGGCTAATGGCATCACGAATTGCCGGCGCTGCGGTATTAATACCAGGACTGACAATCAAGATATCCGCTTGTGCGATTAAGGCCTGATCCCAGCGTCCTAGCACTAAGGTGTTTGCTGCGAATTGCTGTTTAAAGTCACCCGGAGAGATCGGCATAGCACGACTATCGTTGACTGCAAAGCTAATGTGATGACGATGTAAAAAGCGCGCGCACGACAGTCCCGTGATCCCTATTCCTAAGATCACGATACGTTTATTGGCTAATTGCGCCGTTACCGACTGTTGCAATTGTCTATCCACGCGACTCTGCTTACCTTAATTTCAAGGTTGCTAATCCAACCAAGACCAAGACTAAAGAAATAATCCAAAAGCGCACTATCACTCTTGGCTCGGGCCAACCTTTTAACTCATAATGATGATGAATTGGCGCCATACGAAAAATGCGCTGTCCACGCAATTTGTACGAGCCAACTTGTAAAATCACCGACAGTGTTTCCATCACAAAGACACCACCCATAATAAATAGCACTAGCTCTTGTCGTACCAATACCGCAATGACGCCAAGCGCCGCGCCTAATGCCAACGAGCCAACATCGCCCATAAAAACTTGTGCAGGGTAAGTGTTAAACCACAAAAAGCCTAGACCGGCCCCGACAATCGCGGTACAAACCACTACCAGTTCACTGGCCAAGGCAATATGAGGAATATGTAAATACTCAGAAAAGTTAGCGTTACCTGTCATGTAGGCAAACACCGCAAAGGCGCCGGCAACCATAATGGTCGGCACAATCGCTAAGCCATCAAGGCCATCGGTTAAATTCACCGCATTACTGGTGCCAACAATAACGAAATACACCAAGCCGATATAAAGCAAGCCTAACTGCGGCAAGACATTCTTAATAAAGGGAATAAGTAAGGTAGTTTCTGCTGGGCTTTGGGCGAACTGATAAAGAAATATCGCCGTGGCTAGGCCAATAACGGTTTGCCAAAAGTACTTCCAGCGAGCAATTAAGCCATTGGCATCTTTGCGGATCACTTTACGATAATCATCAACAAAGCCAATAACGCCAAAACTCACCAAAACAAATAACACCACCCAAACATAGGTATTACTTAAGTTGGCCCACAATAAAACACTAGCAACAATTGCTGCCAAGATTAACAGCCCGCCCATGGTCGGCGTGCCGGATTTTGATAAGTGACTTTCTGGGCCGTCGTCTCTAACCGTTTGTCCTATTTGCATGCGCTGCAAAGCTCGAATTAATTTAGGGCCAAAATATAACGAGATCACCAACGCGGTCAGCGTTGAAACAATTGCCCGAAAGGTTAAATAAGAAAAAACATTAAAAAATGAATAATACTGGGTGAGATACTCACCTAACCAAAGTAACATTATGCCTGCTCCTGCAGTGTAAGACTGTTATGCCATTGAATTATATCAGCCACTACGTATTCCATTTGAGCACTGCGTGAACCTTTTACTAAAATTGTCACTTGCCGTTCTTCACCCTGAAGCAACTGCTGTAAACGTGACATTAATTCTTCTCTACCACTAAAGTGTTGTGCCTGATCGTTCTGGCCTTGATAAAAAGCATCAGAGCTATGCAGACTTAACACCCCTAGACTCAACAAATCATCAATATGTTTACTTTTTGCATGCTCGCCGACTTCTTGGTGGTAGCGACGTGCGTCACTGCCCAATTCGCCCATGTCGCCAAGAATAAGCACTCGTCGTCCCGGATAGCTGGCTAATAAATCTGTCGCGGCCTTAATGGAATCAACATTAGCGTTATAGCTGTCATCAATTAACTTAGTTTGCTTACCTAATTGGTGTAAATTCAAGCGCCCTTTCGCCGCGGTCATTTCTGCTAAACCTAAGCGGATATCAACTAGGCTAGCGTCAAATTCCAAGGCAATCGCGGCAGCGACCACTGCGTTACACACGTTATGGTGGCCTGGCACGGTTAAATCAATATAAGTACTGCCAATCGGCGTGGTTAATTTGAAACTGGCACAGCCATTATCATCTAATACTTCTTGATGGCTGTAACAGTCAGCAACGCCTTGACAAGAAAAACGGCGAACTTTTTTGTCGCTTAAACGCCATCGCCATTGCTCGGCCCATGGACTGTTTTGCTCGAATATCGCCATGCCACCAGCAACTAAACCAGAGAATATTTCGCCCTTAGCGCGGGCAACCCCGGATAAATCACCGAAACCTTCCAAGTGCGCGGCAGCAATGTTATTAATAATGGCCACGTCAGGTTTTACCAAAGCTGAGGTATAGGCAATTTCACCAATATGGTTTGCACCTAACTCCACTACCGCAAAATCATGATCTGCTTCTAAACGCAATAAAGTCAGCGGTACACCGATATCGTTATTAAAATTGCCTTGGGTTGCTAGCACCTTGCCTATTCTATTTAAAATTGCCGCGACCATTTCTTTAACGGTAGTTTTACCGCTGCTACCGGTGATCGCCACGGTTTTCGGGGCAACTTTGGCTTTGACATAAGCGCCAATAGCCCCTAATGCTTGGTGGGTGTCTTTTACCACGATTTGTGCAATACCAAGCTCAGCTTGTGCTTGTTGGACAATAACTGCGCTACAGCCAAGTTCGCTGGCTTGGCTTAAAAATTTATGGCCATCAAAATTTGGCCCTTTAAGTGCCAAAAAGACATCGCCAGCATTTAAATCGCGACTGTCGGTACTAATGGCATTAATGGTTAGGCTCTTACCAAGTAATTGGCCATCTATTGCTTGTGCAAGCTCTGTTAGCGTTAAGGGGATCATAACGTCACCTCGGTTGAATAAAATGTGCTAACGATTGCACGTTCATCATAATGGCGCTTTTCATTGCCAAAAATAATATAATCTTCATGGCCCTTGCCCGCACACAAAATTACGTCTTCGGCTTGCGCTTGTGCTAATGCGCTTAACACCGCCGTTTTTCTATCTAATACTTTTTCAAATTGCGCCGTGTTGCTAAAACCGGCAATAATATCAGCGGCAATGGCATCAGGGTCTTCACTACGTGGATTGTCGTTGGTAATGATAATTTGATCAGCCTTAGTTTCAGCCACTTTTGCCATGAGTGGGCGCTTACCGACATCGCGATCGCCGCCACAACCAAACACCAGCCATAACTTGCCTTGGCAATGCAGTCGACAAGCATCTAAGGCACTGGCTAATGCGTCAGGGGTATGGGCATAATCAACAACCGCGGTCGGTTTACCTGCAGAGGCAAAGGCCTCCATGCGACCGGTAATTGGCGTCAGGTGTTTAATTGCTTGCGCAATTGTGCTCAGGGCAATATTTTCAACCATCAATACTGCAATCGACGCCAATAGGTTTTCAACATTAAAGTCACCTAATAATCGGCTAGCAATTTGACATTGCCCTTGCTCTGTATTGAGGGTAAAACTCACGCCGTTCGTATGATGTTTAACATCGAGGGCTTGAGCGAAGCGGGCATAATTACTAATATTTTCAGCTCGGCCATAAACCAGCACAGTTTGCGCTGCCGGCCAATTTTCTAGCCATCGTTGTGCTTGTTTATCATCGCCATTGAACACGGCAACTTGGCGATTATCACCAGTAAAAATTGCTCGCTTCGCCTCAGCATAGGCTGACATAGTGTGGTGATAATCAAGGTGATCGCGCGATAAGTTAGTAAATACCGCGGTATTAAATAATGTTGCACTAACGCGCTTTTGCGCTAAGGCATGTGATGAAACTTCCATCGCCACGTCGGTGATATTTTGCTGCGCAAATGAGCTCAGTAATTGCTGCAATTGTGTTGCACCTGGCGTGGTATTTTCTATCGCTTGTAAATTGGCTAACTTGCCTGCGCCATTGGTACCAATAACCGCACAATTTTTCTGACAAAAATCGAGTAAGTTGGCAATAATTTGGCTGGTACTGGTTTTGCCATTCGTGCCCGTGATGCCAATAACATTTAAAAATTGTGCTGGCGTGCCATAAAACGCCTCCGCCACAGCAAATAGCTGGTCATTGAGTTGAAAATAATTCAACACAGCTATCGGCGCTTTTGATGCTTGCTGGCACCAAGTTAATTGTCCATGCGCTGATAGCTCAGTGGTTTCTTGGATGATCAACGCACAGTTCGCCGCCAGTGCTTGCTGAACATATTCACGACCATCGCGTAAACTGCCAATCACCGCACAAAAGACATCGCCGGCACGGATAGCACGGGTGTCGTTGACTAAATGCGCCGCTGCGCCTTGTGCTCGTTGCTGCAAACTAAATTGCTGTTGTAGTTGCGCTAAATCATCACGGTTAAGGCTAATGCCACCAAGCTTTAATACCGCGGTAATCGCGGCAAAATTTCTCGGTTGATTATAAACGCGTAAAGCGTGATCAGACATGGTCACGCTCCTTAGCTAAACTTTCAGATTTTGGCTCCGTTTGCACAGCAGATACTCTCGTATTGGCATCAGGCGGAACATTGAGCAGCCGCAGCGTGCCCTTCATAATGCGCGAGAAAACTGGCGCCGCCACTTCACCGCCGTGATATAAATCGCCTCCGGGGTCATCGATTACCACTACCACGGCAATTTCGGGATCTGAAATGGGTGCCACACCAGCAAACAAACCGACATAGTCGCTACCATAGCCCCCCGCAAAAGCTTTAATGGCTGTACCACTTTTGCCGCCAACTCGATAACCATCAACCTTGGCAACTGTGTAGTGCTCGTTAACGACAGACTCCAACAGTTCAACGACATTTTGACTATGTTCAGCGGAGAAAATACGTTCATGGTTTTGCTGTTTCTGTTGTTGTTGCGGCGTTTGTTTTAAAATTGTTAGTGGCACTTTAATGCCGCCATTACCCAATATCGTGTAAAAACGCGCCAACTGAATCGGGGTAATTGCCACGCCATGACCCCAAGATAAGGTCGCTAATTCAAATTCAGACCAACGTGCTCTATCATGCATCATGCCTGAACTTTCACCGACCAAGCCGGTACCGGTATCTTCAGAAAAACCGGCATCAAAAAATTTATCAATTAAGTATTCCTTTGGCACCGATAGCGCAAGTTTTGTCGTGCCCATATTGGAAGAATGCACTAATAAATCAGCTAAACTAATTTTGCCCAAATAACGCGGATCAGAAACACGACTGCCACCTAAACGCATCCAACCGGGATAAGTGTCAATAATGCTGTCTTTATTGACGCTACCAAACTCTAACGCTGTTAATACCGTCAGTGGCTTCATGGTGGAAGCTGGCTCATAAATATCTGTGATGGCGCGATTACGAAAACGATGCACAGCAACCCCCGAACGATTGTTGGGGTTATATGATGGGCTATTTACTAACGCTAAGACTTCACCGGTATTGACATTGGTGACCACAGCAGAGCCTGAAGTCGCTTTAAAGGCTTTAACGGCGCCTTTTAACTCGCGATAGGCTAATGCTTGAATACGCTGATCAATGCTCAAAGTGATATTTTCAGGTGGGGTTGATGCTTTAACCGATAAAATTTCTATTTTTCGACCTTTGGCGTCTTTACGATACTTTTTCTCGCCATCTTCGCCAGTCAGTAGCTGATCATAGACCCGCTCAATCCCTTCAATGCCTTTATCATCAACATTGGTAAAGCCAACGATATGGGCACTTATTTCACCGGCAGGATAAAAACGTTTAGATTCTTTGCGTAAATGGATGCCTGGAATTTTTAATTCTCGAATATAATTCGCCATGGCTGGGGCAACCTTTCGCTCAATGTAAACAAAGCGTTTGGTTGGATTTTTAGTAATTCTTACTTTTAATTTTTTTACGTCTTGGCCCAACACGTCAGCCAGCGCCTGCCAATGCTTCTTCATTGCTAAAGCATTGCTATCAAATATAATTTTAGGGTCTGCCCAAACGGTTTCGACCGGTACACTGATCGCTAATTCATGGCCGTTACGGTCAACGATCGAGCCGCGTTGCACAGTTTTAGTATTAGTGCGCAGCGAACGATTATCACCCTGCTTTTTCAACATATCCGGTTCAAACACTTGGATATAAGCGGTACGCGCCATTAAACCAGCATAAATCAACACAACAGCACCCAACACCACGTAAAAACGCCATGCGACTGTGTTGGGATTATATTGTGCTGGTTTCTTCATTGTCCTACTCGTGCTACTAATTTATAGCAATTTAATAATAATTTCAGAGCTGGCATTCGGTCGTGTCATATTAAGCTGCTTTTCAGCACTGTTTTCTATGCTGCTGTGTTCATGGGCTAAGAACACTATTTTGCTTAATTTATCTTCGCTTGCTCTACTCACATCAGCTCAGAGCAATTTAATAATAATTTCAGAGCTGGCATCCGGTCGCGTCATATTAAGCTGCTTTTCAGCACTGCTTTCTATGCTGCTGTGTTCATGGGCTAAGAACACTATTTTGCTTAATTTATCTTCGCTTGCTCTACTCACATCAGCTCAGAGCAATTTAATAATAATTTCAGAGCTGGCATCCGGTCGCGTCATATTAAGCTGCTTTTCAGCACTGCTTTCTATGCTGCTGTGTTCAGCTAAACTATTTTGCTCTAATAGCAGGTTCAACCATTCATTTTCTAAAGCGTCACGTTCGGTTAATAACACTTCTATTTTACTGGTAGTTAGGCGGTTTAAATGGGTGAAATAAATCACCGAAAACGCCGACATCAATACCAATAATAAAATGCCATAGATCACGAGATGACGCCGAATGTCATGCCAAATATCGAGTGCTAACACCACTTTCTTGGTTGTCATACTCAAGCGCCGTAATTAGCGCGCTAGCCTTTGGGCAACTCTTAATACTGAGCTGCGCGAGCGCACGTTTTCTTCAACTTCATCTTTGCTTGGCTTTAACTTACGCCCGATTAGCGTTAAGTTTTTACCTTTATTTAATTCGTCTTCACTAATTGGCATACCGCGCGGTACTTTTTTACCTTGCGAGTGCTTTTTCATAAATTGTTTCACCAGTCGGTCTTCCAGTGAATGAAAACTAATCACCACCAAACGGCCACCTGTGCTGAGCACAGATAAAGAAGCGGCCAATACTTTTTCAATTTGCTCTAATTCACTATTGATATACATGCGAATAGCTTGAAAACTGCGCGTTGCCGGGTGCTTTTTAATCTCACGTTGCGGTGCGGTTTTCTTAATTAACTGCGCTAATTGTCCGGTCCGGGTCAGTGGATTAATCTCGCGCTCATCGACAATGGCATTCGCAATACGCCAAGCATGCTTTTCTTCGCCAAAAGTACGTAAGACCCAAGTGATATCTTCCACATCAGCAACCGCTAGCCATTCGGCTGCTGTTTGGCCGCGTGTGGTATCCATGCGCATATCAAGCGGACCATCTTTCATAAAACTAAAACCGCGCTCTGCTTCATCTAATTGCGGTGAAGAAACGCCAAGATCGAGCAAAATACCGTCAACTTTTTCTTTTAGCTGATGTTTATCAACAATCATTTCTAGCTCGGCAAAGCCATGGTGTTCAATAATAAAGCGTTCATCATCGGCATACTTTTCTGCTGCTGCGATAGCCGTTGGATCACGATCAATTGCAATCAAGCGACCATTGGCACCCAGATGCTGAAGAATTAAACCTGAATGGCCGCCACGACCAAAAGTACAGTCGATATAAATACCGTCTGGCTTTATTGCCAGACCTGTAATTGACTCGTCCAGCAGAACTGAAATATGTGCATTATCATGTTGCATTATGAGTTTATTAACGCCATCTAGTTTTCATTATTATCATCGAAGGATTTATCATAAAGATAAATCAAGTAATCGGTCAGTAAGCTCTATTTCACCTGACTGAATTTTCGCAATACCTTGTTGCATTTGTGTTTGCCAAGCAGTGTCACTCCAGATTTCAAACTTTTTCAATTGTCCTACCAACATCAAATTTTTCTCTAAACCTGCATGTTGACGCAGTGGTCCATTAATTAACAAACGTCCACTCTTATCAATTTCACAATCTGAAGCATTGCCCAGCAAAACTTGCTGTAATATTCGCTCTTGCGGGTTCATACTCGACAAACCACAAAGCTTTAATTCTATTTCTTCCCATTCGGGCAGGGGATATAGCAATAAACACGGATGTTGAATATCAACTGTACAGACCATTTTCCCTTGGCAATCGGCAAATAGCTCCTCGCGATACTTAGTTGGTATCGTGAGCCGATTCTTACTGTCGAGTGTTATTGCGCTAGTGCCTCTAAACATATTCCGTTTTATTATTATGGGATCTCTTACGATCCACTAATTCCCACTTTTTCCCACTTTTTCCCACATTGATACAGTTTAGTGAGTAAAGCAAACTTATGTCAAGCAAAGTTTTCGTAATTTGATCACGCGCAGTGCCAATAAAATAAGGGCTTTGCGGGAAGTTAATGAAATTGTGGACTTTTGTGGATCTCTCGCCCAATTCAAGCAGAAAATTAATTTTTTCTGGCTGAAAAAGTGCTTTTAGTGTCACAAGTAGGCGACAAAGTGCTAAGTATTTAAGTGTTATTGTGCATCAGTATTGGAGCTACTCGTTGCACTGACTGGGTATAACAGGAACTGCTCTGCTTTTAAGTGAATGGCTAATTCACAGCCTAAAGCAAAAAGTTCTTGGCTATAAAAACTCACATGCGAAAATGCTAGTGGGCTTTGTTGCTCGATACTGCTCAGTAAATAATGATAACCTTGTTCAGTCACACTGATATGTTCAACAATAACATTATTCGCGTCTTGCGCAGCTAGCTCGATATCGTTGGGCTTAACTAGCGCTTGATAATGAACGATGAAATCTTCACTTTTGCATGTGGAGGCATTAATTATGTTTTTAGCCGTTAATGTCCCTATTAAACTCACCACTGACGGGTTGTTTTCAACGCTTGAGATCGCCACGGGTAACCAACTGCCCAATTGTAAAAAATCAGCCACTTGCCAGCTATTCGGTTGTTGACAAACCTCAGCGGGTGTTCCAACTTGCCATACTTGTCCTTGATGCATCACGGCAATTTTATCGGCAAAAGTAAACACTTCATCTTTATTGTGGGTCACAAAAATCGCGGTCATGCCCAAGCGTTTTAATAGTTGTCGGATTTCAAGCATTAACTCATGACGCAATCTGGCATCAATATTTGAAAAAGGCTCATCGAGTAATAGCAAACTAGGTTGTGGTGCTAACGCACGAGCAATGGCAACGCGTTGCTGCTGTCCGCCAGACAGTTGGTGAGGATAGCGCCGTGCAAACTCGCTTAACTCAAGTAAACTCAGCAATTCTTGGCAGCGCTTTTCTTGTTCCACTTTAGCTATTTTTTTTAAGCCAAAACAAATATTTTCACTGACCGTCAAGTGAGGAAATAGTGCATAATCTTGAAAGATCATACCGATATTACGCTGTTCAGCCGGTAGCATTTGCTCACAACTAATTTTGATTAATTTATCGTTGCTGCTAATTTCAATAGTGCCAGCATTTTGCTCGATAAAACCGGCTAACGTGTTAAGCAAGGTGGTTTTACCACAGCCACTGGGACCAACTAGACCTAATATTTCACCTGTTGCTAGTGATAATTCTATTTGCGATAAAATTACTTTGCTTTGTAATTCAACCGCTAAATTTTCAATTTTTATCAGTGGTTTCACTGGCTGCCCTTCTGGCGGTTAAGAAAAATAATCGGCAATAAGCCAAACAAGACAATTAAAATAGCGCCTAATGCGCCTTGCTCTAATCGTTCATCAGAAATCAGTTGGTAAATTTGGGTACTTAAAGTTTCAAAGTTAAACGGGCGCAAGAGTAATACCGCAGGTAACTCTTTCATCGCTTCGACAAACACCAATAACCAAGCCACTAGGATTGATGATTTTAATAACGGTATATGCACCCGAAAAATTGCTGGCAAGGTGCTAACACCTAAACTGGCTGGTGCTAAGTCGAGTGACTTGGGGATTTGGCCGATCCCGGCGTTAATTGTACCATTGGCGATGGCAGAAAACCTCACTACAAAGGCAAATACAATCGCAAAAACCGTGCCTGATAATATTAATCCCGGCGCTTGAAAGTCGAACGCTTTCGCCAGATCATTAATCATATGATCTAAAGGTCCAAACGTGGCTAACATCGCCATCGCAAGTACGGTGCCAGGAATGGCATAACCAAAGCCGGTTATTTGTAATGGTATCATCTTAGTGCGACTTTGATGTAAGCGCTGAAATAAGGCCAATATTAAGGCAATCAAGACCGCTATTGTCGCACTGTAAGTGGCGATTTCAATACTGTTTTTTCCGGTCTCGATTAAAGCTAGGAACTGTTGATAGTCAGCATAATCGAACACCATCACCAACAATAAAATCACCGGTAATAAGAAGCCAGCGAAGACTAAAAGCCAACAAAATATACTGGCGAATATTTGCTGTGCAACAGAGAGCTGCTTACGTTGTTGCTGAGTATTGGGACGACTCGATTGATGACGTTGTCCGGCTCGAGCACGTTGCTCAGCAACGACAACAAATAAAATAAATAACATCAGCACACTGGCTAAGGCATTAGCCGCGGCAAAATCACTATAGCCTAACCAAGTATCGTATATCGCTGTGGTTAAGGTATTGACGGCAAAGTATTGCACTGTGGCAAAGTCGGCCAAGGTTTCCATCACCACTAAAATCAATGACACTGCAATAGCAGGACGTGCTAAAGGCAGCGCCACTTGATAAAAGCTTTGTCGCTCGGTGCAGCCCAATAAGCGACTAGCACGCAATAAATTACGGTCTTGTTGCTCAAAAGCGGTGCGGGTCAGCATGTAAACATAAGGAAACAAGACGAGCGCGATAACAATCGCAGCGCCGCCTATGGTTCTAATATCGAAGAAGTAATAATCATTAGGCGATTGCCAATCAAACCAGGTCCGCAATAACCGTTGCACCGGGCCAGCATAATCAAATAAATCCGTATATAAATACGCAACGAGATACGCAGGCATGGCCAGTGGCAACATTAACAGCCATCGTAACTGCTTAGCCATCACAATATTGGTTTGACTGACAATGGCCGCTGCCGGCACACCAAAACACAAAGACAACACTGCGACCAGAATACCTAGCACTAAAGTATTGCGAATATATTCAGGTAGTACCGTCGCCCATAAATGGCTAAATAGTTCGTTGGAGACATTAATACTGGCAAATAGCATGACCACTATCGGCGTTATTAATACCAAGGCACAACACCAGCTGAAAATTTTCCAGCTGGTGCTTTTGTTTCCACTGATCACGAGTGAGGTGCTTAAAGAAAAGTGTTAAAGATCAAATTGTGCCTTATCGAGCAGAATCAAGGCGGCTTTACGTTGGGTTGCTAAGGTTTCTAGCGATAAATCATCGGCTTTGAACTCGCCCCAAGATGCAACTAATTTCGAAGGTTTAACGCCCGGACGTACTGGATATTCCATATTAGTTTCCGCGTACATTTTTTGTGCTGGCTCTGAGACTAAAAAGTTCATCAAGGCCAAAGCATTGGCCTTGTTTGGTGCAAACTTTGCCATTGCCATACCGGAAATGTTGATATGCGCACCGCGATTACTTTGATTGGGGAAATTAATATACACTGCATCCGCCCAAACTTTTTGCTTATCATCGTTAAGCATGTTGCCAAAGTAATAGCTATTACCTAATGATACATCACATAATTTTTGGTGGATGGCTTGGACTTGCGCACGATCACTACCTTGCGGTTTGCGCGCTAAATTCGCTTTCACGTTTTGCAACCAAGTTAAAGTGTCTGCTTCTCCATGCGCTGCAATCATAGACGCGACTAACGCTACGTTGTATGGGTGTTTGCCACTGCGAGTACAAATTTTACCTTGCCATTTTGTATCGGCTAAGTCTTCATAATTAAAATCAATTTTGCCTAAGCGTTTAGCTGAATAGATGTTGCGCACGCGTGTGGTTAAAGCATACCAAGTATCATCTGAGGCTTTAAATTGTGCTGGAATTGCCGTTGCTAATTCATTCGACGTTGCCGCTTGTAACAGGCCTTTATCATGTAATTCAACTAAACGACTAATATCTGTGGTTAATAAAATATCCGCAGGGCTATATTCACCTTCGCGTGCCAAGCGTTCAGCCATACCACTCTTGGCAAAAACAACATTGACTTTAATGCCGGTTTCTTTGGTAAATTCATCAAAAAGAGGCTTCACTAAAAACGGTTGGCGATAAGAGTAAACATTTACCTCGTCATTAGCTACGGCATGAATACTTGCACTAAGAAGTGCGAGCAAGATAAGAGTAGAACACCAGATTTTATTTAACATTAAGCCCGCCTAAATAATCAGCATTTAGATTAGAAATTTTTCCGCCAGACTAATGAAGATATTTATAACTGTCAAGGCTTTTGAGAATTATTCTCATTCAACTTTGATTTCACATCATGCTTTAGCACTAAAAAGTGCCATGATTAGCATTTAACTTTAGCTTGTAAAAACGCTTGAGCAGTTTCAGAAAGGCAGCGATTAGAGATATAGTGCCGAATTGACTTATGGTTAATGAGCCAACCTTTATCAGTCGGTGTTAACTGCTCAATATCGCTAAATAGCATCTTATTGTCATGGTAAAAGGAAGAAATATGCAGCTCGTTATCATTGATAGTTAAGCTAACTTCTGCTTTTGCCACTTTAGTTAACATTTGCCGAGCGACCCACCATGCTTTGGCATAATAGCTACTGGCGAATTCTAACAAGCCCAAAGAAAATATAAACCAGGCAGCATAAGGGTTTAGCTCAGAGAACAAGACCAAGCCGGCGCCAACTAGCAGTAATAATGCGCCCTTACGATATAAGGTCAGGAAACTTTTTTCAGGCACCGACTCCTCATAACATTCGATAAAGTGAGATTTGTCGAGAATAAATTGGGTTTGGTAACTAAAAGGCTTGGTCATAGTACAATCATAATCCATAAGGTTAACGGCATTTTACCTAGATCACGATATAATTACTATGCAGCTGAGTTTGACAAGTAACATTGAGACCATTAAAGCCGAGCGTCCGGCAAGTGAAATAGCGTTCAAGTTATTTTACTTGCCTAGTAACGCGACTTTAAAGATGCTCTGTCATTGTCTAACCTAGCTTAATTACATGCACTTTACTTGCTCGTATCTGCTGAATTTAAAGCAATTAACCATTGACTGAACTCATCATCAAAGCGGCTACCCCAACTTTTAACAAGCGCCTGATAACCTTGCCAATTACCGGCACGGGTATGTCTGAGCATAGCGTCAATTTGCTGGCGATGATTTTCCATCATAAAACGCACCGCTAAATATCCCCAACGATATACCCGATCAGCGCCGGTATTTTCATTGCTACTGGTATTAAATAGCTCGCTTAATTTATAACTATTTTCTTGCGCTAGCGTTATCGCTTTCGGATTATTTACTCCCCAAGCGAGATATTCCCCTAACCCTTCAGCCCACCAGACAATATGTGGATAAGGTAAGTTCGGGCTTGGGCAAAACTCTGGGCCGGCATGATCATCGTGTAAGCCATTGCAATAGTCACCATATTTATTAAAACGGCCATCAAGGTAATGGCTATATTCGTGCGTTAAATTCCAAATTTTTCCGTCGCGCTGATAAGCAACAAATTCCGCCTGATTATCAGTGCGATCCGGATAACCTTCTAAATACATACCACCGTTATCTGTTGGCATATTAAAGTGAGCGCTGGCATATTTAACAAATGCATCACGGTTACTATAAATATTAGCGCGCATTTTAACATTATTGTCGTCAGCGACTGGTTTGCCTCTGCTGTTAAAGAGCTGGTGAAACTTATCTTCATGAGCGATCAGCGTTTTACAGGCACTTGCTAACTGTTCGCTGTCTAACGCTTGCGAGCGAATCACAATAGTTGCATTACAATCAGTTACTTGCTTAAAAACCTCATCAGCTGGAGATAATAATTCAGTTACTGGCGCGGCGGATTGCTCACCGGCAGCCAGTGAGTGACTTAACAGTGTCACGCTTAATAGCGCAGCAAAGGCAAAAATGTCGGTAATAGCATGTCTTTTCATCATAGAAGCGGGTGAGATTTTCAAGGTAGAGCCTAACGGTTAGTTATTTAATTTTGCATGCAATATACCAAACCCTATGGAGAAACAAAAACACTTTGAACAATGTTTTTGTAATATCCTTAGCAAAAAATTTAACGACTAAAGTACGATACGTTAACTCACTAAAATTATCGTACCTGTAAGCTCCGTGAGCAGCACTGATGATTTTCAGACAATAAAAAACCGCGATTTACGCGGTTTTTTTAGCAGTAAATAATGTCAATTAACCGTTGATAAAATCAACGCCTTCTTGAATGTCTGCTTTTAATGTGGCTAGCATGTCGTTTTTCGCTTTTTCTTCGAAAGCACTTAATGCGCCGTATGGTAAGATTTCAGCAATACCATTCACACCTAAACGAACTGGGTGCGCAAAGTATGGTGCATCACCACTTTCTACTTCAACGTATGCGTAATCCACTACGTCTTCGCCTTGTAAACCTTTCACTAAAGATAAACAAAAACGCGCTGCAGCAGCGCCCATTGAAAGTGTTGCAGAGCCGCCACCCGCTTTAGCATTTACAACTTCAGTACCGGCATTTTGAATGCGTGGCGTTAAGGCAGCAACTTCTTCATCAGAGAAAGTTACACCTTCAACTTGTGAAAGAAGGGGTAAAATCGTGGTACCTGAATGGCCACCAATGACTGGAATTTTAACATCGCTTACATTCAAGCCTTTTAATTCTGCAATGAAAGCTTCAGAGCGAATCACATCAAGGGTTGTAACACCAAACACACGGTTTTTATCGTAAGTGCCAGCTTTTTTGAAAACTTCAGCAACAATTGGCACAGTACCGTTTACTGGGTTAGTAATAATACCCACTAACGCTTTCGGACAGTTTGCCACTATACCTTCTGCTAAAGTTTTGATAATGCCCGCATTAACAGCAAATAAATCGGCACGGTCCATACCAGGTTTGCGTGGCATGCCTGCAGGGATAATGACAATATCAGCACCTGTTAAAGCACCGGCTAAATCATCAGCACCAAAACCGGCAACTTTAACTGCTGTAGGGATGTGTGATAAATCAACAGCAACACCTGGAACTACTGGTGCAACGTCATATAAAGATAACTCAGAGCCCGCAGGTAATTGAGTTTTTAATAGTAAAGATAACGCTTGGCCGATACCACCAGCAGCGCCTAGCACAGCAACTTTCATTTGATGTCTCCGAAAATTTGAGTAAATACGTAATAATTTCTTGGCCAAAAGATATAGTATAAGTGGCAAAAAAACAATGTTTATGGCTATTTGATTAGTTAATTAGTCAACTTAATAAGCAATCAAAAAATCAAACTGGCACTTTTCATCTGTATTGGCTTATAAGGATAACGTATAATGCAAATTATGAAATAATACTTAGGTATGAGATAGTAGCTCACTGAAACAAGGTTATTTAATAGCTGGGTTATTAAACAACCACTGCACAAGTAATCTTAAATTATAGCGAACTGATATGAGCGGACAAAAAAAACAAGAAGCGCTAGTACAAGCGTTTAAAGATTTATTAAAACAAGAGCAATTTAGCTCACAAGGTGATATTGCTGAGGCTTTAAAGACACAAGGCTTTGATAATATTAGTCAGTCAAAAGTATCACGCATGCTGAGCAAGTTTGGCGCGGTCCGTACTCGCAATGCCCGCCAAGAAATGGTTTATTGTTTGCCCGCTGAGTTAGGCATGCCTACTGCTAAAAGCCCACTTAAGCAATTAGTGCTCGATATTGAGCACAACGATGTGATGGTGATTGTTCGAACCAGCCCAGGTGCCGCCCAATTAATTGCCCGCTTACTCGATAGTTTAAGTAAAAGTGATGGTGTTCTTGGCACTATTGCCGGTGATGATACGATTTTTATTGCCCCCACTGACGTCAAAGACATCAAATTTACCATCACTAGGCTCGAAGCATTATTCCTGAAAAACCTAACTTAGTTGACGCAGACCGACGTATTACTCCCCTAACTGCGCTAAAACATTTAGGCTCGGGACAAAAAATGCTGCGCCTGTTTCAGCTTGGGTATATTTGAGCAAATGATCACTGTGGCCATGCGCATCGCCAGCAATCATACTATTGAGCATTAACTCAAATGGCTCAGGGGAGTGACAGTAGGAAACAAAGAACAAACCTTGAAGTTTCATATCACCATAAGGCATGCTTTGTCGTAAGATTTCTAGGCTATTGCCATCACTATCTTTTAAGTTAACGCGTTTAATGTGAGCCGTTGCCGCTTTATTTTCTTCCGAATACTCTTCATTATTAACTTTAGTGCGAGCGAAAGTATCTTCTTGTTCTTTAACTTCCAAAGAATTCCATAAATTTAAGTTATGACGATAGCGCTGAATATGCAGATAGCTGCCCGCGGCAAAAGCTGGGTCTTGCTCTTCATTAACTAGCGCAACTCGACGACGATGATGGCCATGTGGGTTTTCTGTGCCATCCACAAAGCCTGTTAAATCTCGACCATCTAAAAAGCGAAAGCCTCTAACTTGCTCAACTAATTCGACACTGTCTGCCAACAGCTGACAAACCTTGGTGGCAACAATATGGTTGACATCCGCTCGGTCACCGCGGATCTCAATATAGAGATCATAACTATTCGTCGGCGCGATTCGATCCTCTACAGCCAACTCCGGAAATTGTCGTAAATGTTTTGGACGAGCATCTGGGTATATTTCGTCCCAAAAATTTGTTCCTATGGCAATAACACCAGCTAAATTAGCTTCTGAAAAGCGGTCGGCATATTTATCAAATAAGGCGGGCATACGAGATAGCGCTTTACGTAAAAACAAGTTTTTATCGTCTAAGGCATTAAATAATAAGTAATACCCGTGCAGACTGGGCTCCGCGCATACACCAAACTGTTCTCTTGCCATGTAACAACCCACTAACTAAATATTTCGACTAATAGGCTAATTTTACACAGTTTATTACTAATGGCAGTAAACTTTGAAAATTATTTAACATCTGCACTATTTTCAGCCCTAGTGCCGAAGTATTAAGCAAATAAAAGTCATCAGTCTGTGTAGATAAATACCCAGGCTGACAACTTGCCAAGCACATAATTTAATTAGCCACGAGTAAACTCTGGGTAGGCTTCCATACCACAATCAGATTGATCGCAGCCCTCATATTCTTCATCTTCGCTGACTCTAATACCTAAGACTTTTTTCAGTAAAGACCAGACAATAAAACTGGTTGAAAACACCCAAACAAAAATGGTTGCCGCACCAATTAATTGGCCACTAAAGCTGGCTGCACTGTTCGTTAAAGGCACCAATAATAAGCCCAAGAACCCAACCACACCGTGCACTGAGATAGCACCAACTGGATCATCAATTTTTAGTTTATCCAAAGTGATAATTGACAGCACAACAATAATGCCCGCCATGGCGCCAAAAAAGCTTGCCTGAAGCGGTGTGGGTGTTGATGGTTCAGCGGTAATAACCACAAGTCCTGCCAACGCACCATTTAACACCATGGTTAAATCTGCTTTTTTAAATAACACTTTAGCTAAAACTAACGCCGCTATTGCACCTGCCGCTGCTGCAGCATTAGTGTTGAGAAACACCATAGCAACCGTGTGTGAGCTAGCAATATCGCCAAGCTTTAATACCGAGCCGCCATTAAAACCAAACCACCCCATCCATAAAATAAATGTCCCTAACGTTGCCATTGGTAGATTTGAGCCAGGTATTGCATTTATCTGACCATTCTTACCGTATTTACCTTTACGTGCACCTAATAATATAACTCCAGCTAGTGCCGCTGCGGCACCCGCCATGTGGACAATCCCCGAACCAGCAAAGTCTAAAAAGCCAAGTTCAGATAAAGTATATAAACCAAACACGGCATTACCACCCCAAGTCCAGCTACCTTCCATTGGATAAATAACAGCCGTTAACACGACGGTAAAAGCCAAGAACGCCCATAATTTCATGCGCTCTGCGACAGCGCCGGAAACAATTGACATCGCCGTAGCGACAAAAACCACCTGGAAAAAAAAGTCAGAGGCTGCTGAATAGATTGCCGCACCGGTAAAACCATCTTCTCGGGTAGTAAAGTCAGCTAAGACTTTCGCAGGATCCACAGTTTCAATACCAGATAAAAAAATGCCGCCGTCATACATGATGTCGTAACCAACAAATAAATACATCATGCAAGCGATCGCATAAAGCGCGACATTTTTAGTCAAAATTTCCGTGGTATTTTTAGCCCGCACTAACCCCGCTTCTAACATAGAAAAACCGGCGGCCATCCACATCACTAAGGCCCCGCAAATTAGAAAATAAAAGGTATCCATCGCGTATTGAAGTTGAAAAATATTCTGTTCCATGTTTTGCTCCTATATCGCTTCTGCGTCTTGTTCACCGGTACGAATGCGCACGGCATGCTCAAGGTCATAAACAAAGATTTTGCCATCCCCTATTTTTCCGGTATGTGCAGCTTCGACAATAGCATCGACTAAACGCTGAACATCGTCATCCTTGACGGCAATTTCTAGTTTTACTTTTGGTAAAAAATCCACTTGGTACTCAGCACCACGATAAAGCTCTGTATGCCCCTTCTGGCGACCAAACCCCTTGACCTCGCTAACCGTTAACCCTTCAATACCTATCTCAGAAATCGCCTCCCTGACATTATCCAGCTTGAACGGCTTTATTATTGCAGTTACTAGTTTCACTTTAATTTCCCTTATATTTTTTGTTAACTAGGACATATCAAGCCTCGTGCCAGATATTAAACTACATAAAAAACAAAAGGATAGGCATTTGGAACTAGATTCTTTTGCACCAAGGCAGTGCAAAAATGATGCACTTGCCAACTAGCGGTGCAACTTATCTCAAGGGTACAATCAAATGACCTTAAAAATTAATAATATATACGGCTGTAGGTAGGCTCAGGATACAAAACCAAGAATAGCTATGTTTCTCTAATTTTTTGTTCTAAGCTCAGCAATTAAGCTCTTAGTTAGGAATAAACTTAATAGCATATGACGTTCATTCACTCATCAAATTCAATCATTTTATCAAGTACCTATGAAACTGTAACGTCACTCCCTCAGGGCTTAGTTACGCTGAAAGTCTAAAGAACAGCACGAGAATGCGTCACTAATTAAAAGTAATATCAATACTATTAATAATTTTAGCTATTTTATGCGAAGAATAAATTGCCACATACCAGGCATTAGCATAGCTCAGTCTATAGTGCGGTTATTGAGGTGTGGTTTATTGTGAGGGGTTATTTATTATCGAAAATCCGCGGAATCTAGGCCTAACGCTGACAAAGCTAATGACGACAAAAACAGACATCGCCAAGATGTCTGTTGCTCGAGTTTGGGCATTTAATCACAGCTAAACTAAATATCAGTTACCATTAATGCAGTTGAAAAAAGGACTGGAGAGGGACCACACCATTAATCCGCATTAAGCATTGTCTACTCAGTTGTTTTAAAACTCTTCCTTCAAAAAGGCCGCTACCGTTTTTGTGCGGCGCTCTCGATACTTGCAAGGGATTGCCATTCCTGCGACGTAGCAACGCCTTGCACAAAATCGGCTGGTGACGCTCTAAGAGCGCTTATTTATTTGGAATAGTGTAACTTCCCTTAATAAATCATTGTTGCGCTTGGATTTAAGATAGCTAAAATATTTAGACGTTCAAGATCACAAAAATAATTAGCGTCCTGTAACATCTGTTGGTTAATAGGAAATTGCTGCATTGCATCTTCAGTTAATATCAGCTCAATAGCATGTGAGCTACAATCATATTGGCTCAACATAATGCGTTTTGCTAGATACAAGAGCTTGGTTTCATCACTACTGTAGGTAAAGTCAACATTATCCTGATTGCGAATAGGTTCGATAATACTAAAGGGTAATTGCCATTGCTTTAATAATTCAGCAGAACATTCACCATAAGTAAAACCTAGGCTATGATTTTGCTTTTCCCAAGGCAGCTCTAGTGAAGAGAAAGAGTTAGCAGTAGACACTTGCTCGGGAGTTAACTGCTGTACAACAAGTTCACCCAAGTTATGTAATAAACCTAAAATAAACAGCCGTTCAGCGTTCGGAATATTTAATTTTCCCCCGATATATTTAATAATTAATGCACAATCAACACTTTTACACCAAAAATCATCTAAATAATCTTGTTCGGCCTTTAGTCCTTTAAACGCTTTATTAGCAAAAAATGCGATGACTAAGTTATAAACTTCAGTAATACCTAACACCAGTACCGCTTTAGAAACCGTATCTATTTTACCAGGATAATTAAAAAATGAGCTATTGGCTAATTTTAAAATTGTCCCCGTTAATGCCGGATCCAATAAGATAACGTCGGCAATATCATCAATGGTCGAACTTTCATCATCGATCAATTCCTTAATACGGACAAAAGAATCAGAAAGTACAAATATTTCACTGGCTTGTTGTGCATAATCGTTCGCATTCATCATAATGTTCCCAAAAATTTCCCTTACGACATTTTAAGCTTTCTCAATGGTAGCCAAGCCACCTCAAGAGACCAATTAGGCTAACATTAAGGTCAGCTGAATTTACGCTCGCAATAGTGAATTCAGTTTAAGCTAATTATCTTGTAAAACAATTAATTTACTGACAAGCTTACATGATAAGACGTAAATTTACGTAAATTTATCACCCCAGTTTCAAAAATCAAATACTGCCCTTTAATACCGACTAACCGACCAGAGACTTCTGCTGTTTTATCAAAATTAAATGATGATATCTTGGTTAAATACTGCTCAACTGGGAAGTGTAAGTCAACCACGTTTTCATCCAACTCAGTAACGGCATCCGCACCATACTTAAGCTTTACGTTGGCCAACTTCTCGGCAATTTTAGGCTTTAATTCTTCGGCAATGGCTTTCAAGTCTAACGCATCGGCACTGCCTTTCAACATTGCCCGCCAATTGGTTTTATCAGCAATAAATTCAGCTAAAGCAACCTCAACTAAACCGGATTGTAAGCGTGTACTCACTTGAAATATCGGCAAGGCTTGGGTTGCGCCTTGATCTATCCAACGTGTTGGGATTTGCGTATGGCGCGTAATACCAACCTTTAAGCCTGAGGTATTAGCTAGATAAACATAGTGTGGGATCATGCAATGACTCTCACCCCATTGCGGCTCGCGGCAAGTGCCTTGCTCAAAATGACAAGTTTCAGGTTTCATGATACACATGTCGCATTGTGCAAGTTTTTGCATACAAGGAAAACAAAAGCCTTGTGAATAACTTTTTTTGGTTTTTCTGCCGCAATGCTGGCAATCAATATGACCGCTATAATGCAGCGTTAGGTGTTTACCGATAAGTGAATTAAGCCCTACTTCTTGCTCGCCAATCACCATGTAGTAATTTACCGTACCATCTAGGGCTAAATTCGCACGCATTTTGCGTAGCGCACCTGTCTCTATTTGCAACATATACCGACCTATTATTTATTCAGGTAGCAATAATATAAAAATCACCTACTTACAGCTAGCACTAATTCATATTTATCTCGAATAGCGGTAAAAAAATTGCGATGATAGTGACTTAACTCACTGAACTGGTTTCAATGATATATGTGGTACGTTTATTTTCTTCGCTGTGCCGATAATAGCCTGTACGCTGGCATTACTACCTCGCTTGAGCGCCGATTGGCTGAACATAACAGTTGCAATAAAAAAGCGAGGTA